>Ga0210408_10002002_pt1 | contig 20385 bp, 19 predicted proteins | sample IncBWH4MmetaG_FD_155471 | JGI IMG/M metagenome (GOLD analysis project Ga0210408, IMG submission 155471) | Forest soil microbial communities from Barre Woods Harvard Forest LTER site, Petersham, Massachusetts, United States - Inc-BW-H-4-M | ecosystem: Environmental > Terrestrial > Soil >...
TCACCGCCCAGTTGCAGCCTGACACCACTCGGCGATCCGACACCAACTGGTGCTTATTGGGCCTCCATCACGGCCACTACGCTGACTGCCAACATCAAAATCGCGGGCAGTATTTCCTTTAGCTATCAATGTTGGGCACACAAAACTCAATGAACTCTGGGGCGTGCCGGTTTGCGCGGAACGCCCTGCCAAAGGCCACGGGGTTACGCATTGTACGTTCCTCGTGGCTACTCGATTCAAGCAAAGCGGTACGTGCTGAGACCTTGGAAGGTTAGGTGTTAGAACTATCTGCCGTCAGACATGCTGGACAGTGCCGTCGGGCGCAAGCGTCGGGAGCGGATACCGCCAACAGCAAATCGCTTTAGCCTGAGACCACGACAAGACTTGACCTGATGGGTTGGACCCGGAACATGAGCGTTGTCACCACGTCCGCACCACGCCCGCAGTTACCTTCCCTTTTCCGGAAGTTCCGATCATTTTTTTACCAAAGCGTGTGTATCTTTGCGCAGCAGTCATACTATGCTTGCCCTTTGTTTGTCTGATTCTCCACGATTTGCAAATGACCGCATCGTCTCGAGTAGGCTTCGGGAGGAGGCATTTCATGTGGATGAAACCAGAGTCCAAAGCTTCGTGCCCTCCTTACCTGTGTCTGTTCTGCTCGGGCTCACCGTTGAGTCGCGCCCGGCGGCCGGATGGAGAAAAGAACCTTGAATCCACAAGCCAGCAGTAAGAAAAAGACGCTGTATCGTTCGGCCCTGCCAAGCCTAGAAGTCCGCACAGATTCTTGTTGCTTGACAGATCCCAGACTACAAAAGAATGTGCCCCAACGCGCCCGAACTGAAGAACAACCGTTGATCCATACACGCCTCGTTCCCGTTGCCCAGTATGTGCGAATGTCCACTGACGAGCAGCGATATTCCATCGCAAATCAGAAAGCTGCGATTGCGGACTACGCGCGGCAAAACGGATTTGAAATAATCCATACGTACGAAGACCCTGGCGAGAGCGGTCTACAGCTCAAACATCGACGCGGATTGCGCCAACTCCTAGCCGATGTGGTCAATGGCACAGCCGAATACACCAAAATTATTGTGCTGGACGTTAGCCGGTGGGGTCGTTTTCAGGACGCCGATGAAGGTGCTCACTATGAATTTGTCTGCAAGAGGGCTGGTATCCAAGTGGTTTATTGTGCTGAAAGCTTCGATAACGAGGGCACGTTATCGGACTATCTCGCCAAAATCCTCAAGCGGACCTCGGCGGCTGAATACAGCCGGGAGCTAAGTATTAAGAGCTTTGAAAATCAGAAACGAACCGTCCAACTCGGATTCAGGGTTGGAGCACAACCGGGCTACGGGTACCGTCGTATGGCGGTCTCATCCGGTGGCCAGCACAAGGGGATTCTAGAAACGGCGGAGTTGAAGGCACTGATGAGCGACAGGGTGACACTTGTGCATGGTCCCGACGAAGAGGTTCAATGTGTCCGAATGATCTTCAAGTTGTGCTTGAGAGGTAAGAGTTGTGCAGAAATCGCTTGTACACTGAATCGGAAGCGTGTCAAGAAGGCAGGAAAAGATTGGAAATCGTGGATGGTTGACGACATCGTCACAAATCCAAAGTATGCTGGCACATACGCGTGGAACAGAACAACCCAAAAACTTCACTCCCCAGGAAGACGAAACAAGCGCGATGATTGGATATTGAAAGCGAATGCTTTCCCCGCAATCGTCTCCCAATCGGCATTCAACAAAGCCCAACTTCGCGTACAACAGGGAAGTCACTGGAGCGACCAAGAGCTCTTGCAAAAACTGCGGCAATTGTTGGCGAGAAAAGGCGATTTGTCGGAGCGGCTCATAGGAAAAAGCAGGGGTATGCCTGCCCTAGCCACCTACTATAGGCGGTTCGGTACATTCGAGGGAATATACAAGCGCGCCGGATTTGCCCCTGCGCCTGGCCGTTTTGTTAGGAGCATCAGTCGGCAACGTACGCAGGGTCTGAGGGCCGGGCTGTTCACGCAAATCGTGGCGCTATTCCCAGGAAGAACAGGCGTATTCCGACTTTCGGGTAAGAGCCGACAGATTCTCAGGCTCGATGGGCGGGAACTGTCGATTCTTCTTTGTCCGAGTGTCCACCGTGATGGGCGAGCACGCTCTTGGCACCTCATACCTGTACCGTCGGAAAGCCAATACATGACTTTGGTTTGTAAATTGAACTCGACAAATGACGGTTTTCACAGCTTTCTATTGTTCCCGAAGATCGATAGAGTCAGAGTGACTAACTTTACCGAGCAGTATCCTTGGTTGTTGCATGGCAAGCCAGTAGGCAGTCTGGAGGATCTCTGCGACGTTGCCGGTCGCCTGCGGTAGTACCTCTTGTAAGTCGATAAATCTATCGCAGCAGTGCAAGGCAGAGCGCTAAGGCTTGTCTAGAAAGGCATTTTGATCCCAGCCGCTCAATATCTAAGAACCTCAAAGCCTTTTCAGGAGGCGTATCTCGAGCGGCAGAGGGATACGATCGCCGAGTTTGCGAAAACTCATGGGTTCGGTATCGTCAAGACCTATGAGGACCCGGCTCGCAGCGGTGTTGTGCTGAAGCAACGCCCCGCGATGCAACGCCTCTTGCATGACGTTTTGCGAGACAAAGCAGCCTACAGATCAATTCTCGTCTGCGATGTCAGCCGTTGGGGTCGATTCCAAGACGTTGACGAAGCTGCCCACTACGAATTCCTGTGTAAGCATGCAGGGATCCCCGTCTACTACTGCAATGAGCCATACCTCAACGACAGCACCGCCACGGGCGCAATCTTCAAGAGTATGAGACGCAGCCAAGCGGGGGAGTTCAGTCGTGAACTCAGCGAAAAAGTGTTTCGTGCAGGGAAGCGCGTTGCGGCTCTGGGTTTCAGGCTCGGAGGCGCTCCCGGTTACGGTCTCCGAAGGCTCATGGTCTCAGAAGATGGACGACCGCTCCAACCGCTGGCTTCCGGTGAGTTTAAGTACAGCAAGACGAATCGAACAATCCTCGTTCCGGGGCCGAGGAATGAAACCGACCTCGTGCGAGAAATCTTCGCGATGGCTGCCACAAGACACATGCGTTGCACCGACATTGCCAAGGAATTGAACCGAAGAGGCATTCCTTTCCACACCGGTCAGCCGTGGGACTACTATGACGTTCTCAGAATGCTCACAAATCCGAAATACATAGGACGCAACGTCTGGGGTCGAACGTCTGTGAAGCTCAGAGGGCCAATGCGAAGCGTAAGGCCCGAGGATTGGACAGTGAAGGACGGTGCCTTCAAGCCGATAGTTGACATTAAGGTTTTTAATCGTGTACAGACCTTTCTTCAAAGCATAAAACCTCTCGCCTGGACGGATAACGAACTCATCAGTCGCCTCAAGACCCTACTGGCGCAGAAGGGCAAACTCACACAACAAATCATTGATCAAACGCCAGGAATGCCATCCTCGGCAAGCTACTATGCACACTTCGGGCCCCTGCGAAGGGTGTACCCCCTAGTTGGCTACAAACCAGAGAGAGGGACTTTCACCAAGATTTTTCGAAGGGATCAAAATGAACGACTTCGCGCTCATCTCTTCGCTAAGATTCGCGACCTGTTTCCTCTCGACATCAGCGTTTTCCATCTTCGTAATAGGAGGCGTCTGATCCTGAGACTAGATAACGGGTTGAGTATATCGGTAGTGCTGTGCCGAAGTCTCCGGCTGGCGACGGGCGAGATGGGATGGAAGATCTATCCCACACGTGCTGAAAGCGATTACATGACCTTACTCTGTCGCTTAACTCAGAAGAATGATAGCTACCTGGATTTTTATCTGTTTCCTTTCATTGACAAACACTCGTGGTATTCGTTCACTGAAGGGGACCCCTGGTTCAAGAACGGGAAGCGACTCTATCACATGGAGGACCTTTGCCGTGAGGCCAAACTGCTTAGCAGAATGGACGTTGCCTCGTATGATCTACACCCGATTCCCAAGCTGGATTCCGCGCAATCGACTGGCGACCAACTGGTAGGTTGAGAGATCGGGCTGTTCAGCCGCACGGGCATTCGAGCCGCAGAGATTACATAGGTCAAGGTGATCGCCGGGCTGGCGTCATTAACGATCGCGCGTGGAAGGATTTCTCCGTCAGTTCGGATTGGTGCGAAGTTGAGGAGCCGGACCTTGCCCTGCTTATAATAAGCTACCCAAATGATAACCCAAGTCCAGCCACTCTAGTGAGCAACATCCCGTTCGCCGTGAATGATGCTCTGCTTCAGCATGAGACGGGTCGGCCAGTTCGAACTCTTCGCGCTCGTGGAGTTCTCCACGGAAGAATCGTCTCCGGATCAGGCGCATAGCCGGCTGCTGATGGCCCGTATTGCAAGCACGTGTAGCACCACCTGCCAGGGGCACTAAAAATCCTGGGATAAACATGAATGGGAACGTGCCCATCATCAGATTGGGAACTTCGGCGTAGATGAGGTTGAACGGACCGGGGGCCGTCAGCACGGAGCCAACCACGACGTTCGTCAGCGCGAGGAGACCCAGCAGGTTGCACGCGAGCGCGAGTCTGATACCCAATCGTCCTCGCGTGGACAACCAGGCGATTAGAGGTGCTGACGCCCCGATATAACTGTCCACGTTCGCGCCTTCGAAGGTCAGCATTTTGGGCACGAGCCCGTCGATCCAAAGCTGATGCAGGAACAGCTCGACGCCGATGTGAAAACATTGCATACCCAAAATTATCCAGAGCGGAAGAGCCAGTGCGAGACGTGCCCCGGAAGCAGCCTATGCACTTGTTGTGGAAATCCAGCTCCGAATCAAATCGAGTCGCAGAGACCTGCGCAAGTGATCTGCCCAGCGATTCAACCTGGCATCGCGCTCCGTCGTTACGAATGTTTTTTGTTGCGCCGGCTCCAACTTCAGGGAACAGCGGGCCCAATCGAGAAAGCTGTGCCGGAATAGATCATTGTCGAAAATACCGTGAACGTAACTGCCAAACACGAGGCCACTTGGGCTCATGGCTCCATCGAGCGATTGTGCGCTGTCCACCGTCGAGACCCGGGCGAAGGGCCGAGTTTCTCCTTTTCGATACGTTTCTCCCATATGAATTTCATAGCCTTGAAACTCTGGAGCCCGCCACAAACCTTCTGCGAAGGACACGTCGCATAGCTGACCGAATATTGGTCGAACCGTTTTCTCGGTATTGAATACCGTCTGGACAGACAACAATCCCAGTCCGTCTCGTTCAACAGGAACGCCCTCGTTCTCAGCCCCACGGGGATCAGAGAGCGTGAGACCTAACATTTGGAAGCCACCACACAAACCGACGATTGGCGCCCTCTTGGAGTAGTGCTCTTGGATCCGTGGAAGAAAGCCGTTCTTCCCAAGCCATTCCAGGTCATCGAGAGTCTGCTTGGTCCCAGGCAGGATCAGCACGTCCGCCAAGGCAGCATCGTCAGCGCGCTCCACGAAAGCTAAGGCAACCGATGGCTCCGCGGCTAGCGCATCGAAGTCCGTAAAATTAGACATGTGTGGCAAGGCAACAACACCGATGCGCAAGGGGCGATGGGGCGAGTTGTTTTCTGTTATGTGGCTCCAACTTCGTCGCACGGTACGACGATTTTCGATGGCAACGCTGTCCTCCTCTTCGAGACCCAGATCATGTAGATAGGGAATAACACCGACACACGGCAGCCCAAGTCGCCGCTCGATCATTTCTATGCCTGGCTGCAGCAAGCTTGGATCGCCCCGAAACTTGTTGATGACGAACCCTTTGAACAATGCCCGGTCGGCGGGTTCGAGGAGTTCCATCGTTCCGAACAACGAGGCAAATACCCCGCCTCGATCAATATCTCCAACCAGGACGCACGCGGCGTTCGATGCGTGTGCCATGCGGAGATTGACGATATCGTGCTCTCGCAAGTTGATTTCCGCAGGAGATCCCGCTCCCTCCAGCAAGATGAGGTCGTACTGGGACGCAAGTTTCTGATAGCTCTGAAGTACAGCCGGGAATAGCTGTTCCACTCGATTCGTGTGATAGTCCGCGGCATTGACCTGTCCCCACACCTTGCCGAGCAGTACCACCTGGGAGCTCGTGTCGGAACGCGGCTTGATGAGTACCGGATTCATATCAACGCTCGGCGGCACCCGGCAAGCTTCCGCCTGCAGTGCCTGAGCCCGGCCAATTTCGCCGCCGTCCGGCGTGGCAGCCGAATTGAGGGACATATTCTGGGCTTTGAACGGCGCAACACGAATCCCTTCGTCGGCAAAGATCCGTCCCAAGCCCGCCGTGATGATGCTCTTGCCCACATGCGAGGCTGTTCCCAGAATCATCAACGCGGCCCTAGTCACATTCTTCTCCCACTTCACAATAGACATCGTTTGCCGCTAGACTACGTTTCGCACTTGTAATGGTTTAAGCTTCTTCAATTCTACAAGGCCATTGGGACCCGGCCCTCGTAGCAGTCGGACAAACGTTCGAGAAGAGGCACCATGAATACGCAGAATTTGAAACCCGTTCCCTCAATCGTCAGGTCACGTGAGCACCTGGCAGCCCAAGGGGTAAGTTTTCTTCCGGCGGGCGCTCAGGCGCCGTCTGCGTTGCCGATCACCACAGACGGCGTCACCTATACCATGGCCCAGGAAACCACCTGGCTTGACATGCAGCATTTTGCCGTCGGACGTTGGGATGGCTCCCTCAGCATCTTCGCCTTCAATGCATCCCCGACAGCAGGGCCAGGGCCAGTGATCACTAAGGCGGTCAACACACCGGCATTCGAAGGCGTGCAGATGATCACCTGGCTCGCTCCGGGAGTATTTGCTTCTTCGAACGATGAATCCTCAATCATTGTCTGGTCGAGCCCCAGTCGGAACTGGACAGACCTGCAGGTCATGGCTACCCTGCCATACGATCAATCCCTGGGTGTAGCAAACAGCGGAGAGTCCATCGTTTTGGGTACACAGCTCTATGTGGCGGTGGGACACGCAAATGGGTTCATTTCCCTTTGGATGGGTAATACGGATGGAAGCGGATTGAAGTTTTTCCAGTCCCTGGATGTGCGCAATCCAAATCCTACGAATCCATGGGGCCTGCACAACATTCGCGGTATTTCCTCGATGTTTTCGATCAACGCGACGGCGTACCTGGCTTGCGGTTCGGAAGATGGCTACATCACTATCTTCTGTCTGCCAGACGGCGCGATCCTGTCTCAGACGGTCTACAACCCGGGCGCTCAGCGCGGAATTAACAGCGTTGCCGCGTTCGGACAAAACCTTCTGATCTCCAACTGCGCCGTAGGGGCGAACGACAAAAACCTCTGGTATTACTGGATCGATGGCAACAACTACAGCGTAACCTTGAAAGACAGCGTGAACCTCAGGGTTAATCCCTCAGCGCCGCAGGTCTTTAACTTCTGTACGATTTGGGGGATGTTCAACAGTCAAGTCGGCTTCTTTTCCTCGACCGAAGAGGGGGCGCTCTGGGTTGGCGCAATTGACGCGACCCAGCATATGACCATCCTTGGGTATCAGACCGTCTTCGGCAGCCTCGGCTCCGCGTTGGGATTCAACGGAAAGAACCTGATTGTGATTAACTACAACCTTTACGAATTTACGACCCAGCCGAATCAGATCGGCAGCCCCGGCGAGAACCCGGAGCGGTTGCCGCTCAAGTTGCTGCCACGCAACTTGGTTGACAAAATCTAACGGTGCAACCCGTTGGGGGAAAAAAAGGCGAGTGCGTTACGCCTTGTTCTCCTCAGCACTCCAACGTGGGTCGTATTGTTCGAACCCCAGCACATGATCAAGGGGGATGTGATGCTCCCATCCGGCACGTTCGAGATCCGGCTCTTCTGAGAAGTGATCGATGTAACCGACAGAGGTAGGCTACCGGGACGATGTTCCCTGGGATGTGCAACACTTTTTTAAGCGCTTCGTTATCGAGAACACTTACCCACCCGACACCCACCCCTCCGCGCGAGCTGCGAGCCATAGGTTCTGCACCGCACAAACTGCCGAATACAGTGCCATTTCCGGCATTGAATGGCGGCCAAGCCGATGTCCTCGTTCAGATTCTGGATTGCAGACGATGCAGAGGTTCTGGGGAGCCTCAAAAATGCCTTCGAGCTTTACGCTGGCGTATTTCTGCGCGCGGTCTCCCTCATATGTGTCAAGGGCAGCTCGATTCGACCGCAGAAATATGTCGTGGTCGGCGTTACGAATCTCAAGCGTTCGAATTAGTATGAATCGCCAAGGTTGCATCAGGCCCCGGAGGGCGCGCGATGAGCAGCCTCCAAGAGTCGGCCCAATACTTCGTCACCCAAGGGCTCCGGTAAAGAAGCCGGACCGAACATCGTGCCGTTCGCGAATAGCGCGATAGACGCCCCTCCGCCACGCCGGCGGGCACCATACTGTAGGGCCACGAAGCGTTGGTGAACGCGGGCTCAAGAAAGTTCGCGGAACTGCTGGTCAGCGTGAACGTCGCCAAACTACTGCCTTGGTTTCTCCGCCAGAACTGCGAAGTACTTTCCCCTTTCCTCTTTCGCCAAGTTTGCCTCGGACCGCGAGACAAGCAACTGGCGTCCGTTATCCTGAACGGGAGACCGCAGTTCCGAGAGGAAGCAGCGGTCGCCGTAGCAGTGGAAGATGATCTGACCGGTTGCACGCGTAGAGCGGCCGGAAATGTCATTGGCCAATACCATGGCGATAAGTCTGCTCTGGCCATCTTTGATTCTGACTTGGTGCGGGGCGGCGATCATCGTGTATTCGCCAGCGGGGAACGTCTTCCCCAAAACGGTGAAGTTGAATGGAACCTTGGCCTGGGCACCACCCGCCTGAGCGTAAGCCGAAACCACGGTTAGTCCAATTGCCAAGCAGAGACTTGCGACGAGCAACGTTTGACTCTTCATGGAGATTCTCCTTTTTACTAGTTCGCCGGTCGGCTTGAAACCGTCCAGCTTGGCCGCTTTCCGCGGCGAACATGCCCACTTTCGCTCATGACAGGAGGCATAACAATGAATAGGCAATGGTCTGGATTAGGAACGAATGTGACCAGCTAAGCTGCTGATAAGACAGGGGAACGAACAGAATGTGACCGAAGGCGTTTAAACCACAGAAAGTTCTCTTAGGGCGTAGACTTACAGGATCAGAGGAGTTCAGTGGATGGCCCAGCCAGGTACGAGTCCCAGAGTCGTCCAATTCGGCCTTTTCGAGCTGGAGCTGGATGCTCGGGAACTGCGCAAGTCCGGCGTAAGAATCAAGCTGCAGGAACAGCCATTCCAGATTCTTGCCATGCTATTGGAGCGCCCGGGTGAAATCGTCACCAGGGAGGAATTGCAGAAACGGCTATGGCCCCAGGACACTTTTGTCGATTTTGCCCTCAGCCTGAACAGCGCGGTCAAGAAACTTCGACAAGCGCTGGGCGACGATTCTGAAAACCCTCGGTTTATCGAGACCCTCTATAGACGTGGCTATCGTTTCATAGGGCAATCGAGCGGCGGGGCTGCGGCAGAGGAGCCGGTCTCGGTTCCCGCAATTTCCTCGCAGGCGAAGGCCGATTCTGAACCTCTCCCGATAAAAGCTCGAGGACGGAATTTTCGAGCCTTGGCCTGGGTGATTCCCGCGTTGCTCCTCCTTGCTGGGGTGCTGGTTTGGTGGGCAAGACCCTCGGCGCCACCACGAATTAGCAGCTTCACTCAAATCACCCGCGATGATCTGCTCAAATTGGCGATTGTCACCGATGGCGAGCGACTCTATTTTCAGGAATTGCGAGGTGATCATTCCGTCGTCGCCCAAGTTTCAGCCGCCGGCGGCGAAACGTCGGTTTTGACGATTCCCTTCCAGAACGTTTGGCTGTGTGATATCGCCACTGACGGATCAGCACTACTTGTGGGCGATTTCGAAGGCACTGGGAATAACTCGCTGTGGTCTATGCCACTGCCCACAGGATACCCTCAGCGTTTGAATGATTCGTCGGGACAGGGAGCAGCTTGGTCCCGCGAACGACGAGAAATCGCTTTTGCGAACGGCTCTGACATTTACGTGGCGACGGGAAATGGAAGCCAATCGAGGAAGCTGGTAGCGGTAAACGGATCGGCATTTGGCCTCCGTTTTTCTCCTGATGGTCGCAGACTGCGCTTTCAGGTCAACGATGCCAGGAATGGTTCCAGCGCCCTTTGGGAAGTGAATCACGACGGTAGTGGCTTGCATGCTCTGCTGCCTGGCTGGAGTCAAACGGCGCACGAGTGCTGTGGCAGCTGGACTCCTGATGGAATGTATTACGTCTTCCAGAGTTCCAACGATGGCAGAAAAAACCTGTGGGCTCTCCCGGAGGGAAGACACGGCTTTGGGCAACATGCTCGTCCAATTCAATTAACCAACGGACCTTTAGATTTCAGTGCTCCTGTCCCGAGTAAGGACGGCAAAGGGATATTTGCTGTTGGATCCCGACCGCGCAGCGAGCTGGTTCGCTACGACGGCCGATCCGGGTTCGGTTCTTACATGGGAGGGATTTCGGCAACTGATCTTGCATTTTCTCCCGACGGCCAATGGATCGCCTATGTATCAGTTCCGGAAGGAATTCTTTGGCGTAGCAAAGTCGACGGGAGTCAGCGCTTGCAGCTGACTGAGGCGGCAATGCGCTCCGGGCTGCCGCGATGGTCTCCGAACGGGACAGATATTGTATTCATGGGACGCACCATGAACACCAACTGGCGCGTCTATGTGATTCCTACCGGTGGTGGTGCGATTCGCGACGTGATCCCAGAGGCCGATGGCGGTTTTGACCCCGGCTGGTCTCCAGACGGCAAATCGATTGTGTTAACCCTGAACTTCGTGGGCGGTCCGGAAAGCGTTCCCTCCGGGCCGGGGATCGGCATTGTTGATTTGCAGTCCCACAAGCTTTCACTAGTGCCGGGTGCTGCGCAACTTTTCGCACCACGCTGGTCGCCTGACGGAAAATACATTGCCGCCATCACCGGCAATTCGCAGAAGTTGGTACTATTCGATCGCGCCGCGGAGCACTGGACCGACCTAGTAAGCATGCCTGTTGGGAATCCCAGTTGGTCCCACGATGGACAATACCTGTATTTTGACACGGCCTTGACCGACGACCCCGCGTTCTTTCGCGTGCGGATTTCTGATCGCAAGCTGGAGCGACTGGCCAGCCTCAAGAGCCTGCGACGGTTCTGGGGGCAATTCGGTTCGTGGACAGGTCTGGCGCCGGATGATTCGCTATTGCTGGTGCGCGACGCAAGCAGCCAGGAAATATATGCGCTAGGGTTGCAGGCACGTTAAATCAGCGACTGTAGAATTGCGGGGGACCCCTGGCATGTTTCTTCCGCAAGTCAGGCCATGGCAACCCACGCCGACGGCAGCGACTAGCGCAGATGTGTGATAACAGAATAGCGATATTCTTGGCCACAATGAAAATCAGTAGCTATCGATGGGCAGGTTCCTGCGACGCGGCATTCTCATTTCGATGGACCTTGCCGTCTTTCATGACGAACATCACTTTCTCCATGAGCCTGATATCCTTCAGCGGATCGCCCTCAACTGCCATCAGATCCGCATATGCACCTGGCGATATGACTCCAAGTTCGCCCTGCGCATCGAGCAACTCGGCTGCGTTTGAAGTGGCAGTCTTGATCGCCTCCATCGGCGTCATGCCGTATTCCACGAGGTAGCTGAACTCTTTGGCGATAGCGTCGCTCCAGGGAATGTAGCCCGCGTCGGTGCCGAATGCGATCTTCACCCCCGCCTTGTAGGCGCGGGTGAATGAAGGACCATGAAGTTCAACGCGTTTACGGTCGCGTTTAGCAAGCGGCGTATCGGCGGCTTCCCACCAATAGTAATAGGCCATCATGGTGGGCACATACCACGTTCCCTGCAATCAATCGGGAGGTGTATTTGCTTTTCCGTGGGACTCGCAGACCCTCCGGTTAGCGTTCTCCCGGAGTTGCCAACACCTTCGTCGTGAACTCAATGCCTTCCCCTTCGTACCCTTCAAACACGAGGATCGTCTCCAAGACTTGAGCTGGCTTGAACTGATCGGTTGGAATCGGAATAGTAATGAACTCCCTTCCAGCGGGTTGCGTCACACAAGTGTGGCCGTGGGCATTTGTCAGGGAGGTGTTTCCCAACAGATCAACTACTAATGAAATCGGGGCGCGGATCGGTTGATTCGATATATTTTTCAAAGTCACGGTGGACTCAAACCGGTGCTCTTGATAGTTGAACCGGAGGCCACCGCGCGTTACAGCCACCGCGTTTGTTACATCCTTGGCAGGTATCGCCTTCGGAAGGAGTGCCAGAGCGCACCCGAACGACTGCAGCGCATTCATCGCTTCGTAGTTCGCGGAGCCATTCATGATTTTGATGTCCTTTGGGTCTGCCCTGAGAGCGTTGCGCACCAGGATGAAGAACTCTCCTGCCTTTTGGCGCGATACCGGACCGAGAAATGCTTGCTCTTCCTGTCCACTTCTCGCAACGACCAGCAACGAGAGCCAAGATTCTGTCTCCAGCCCTAGGTATTACGAAAGGCTTCGCGGCCTCAATAAGCTGCTTCATATCTTCGACCGTCACCGTGAACGACAGTCTTGTGTACCTGTCCTCGCCGTCGCCGATTTCAAGGCCTGGTACGGCCCGAATACGCTTCCAATCCACTTTTGTGCTTTTAACTGTGAAGAGGACATCTGGAGGTTTCTCATTATGCGGGCCGTGATATTTAATGGGATTGAAGCGAAATTCGTGGCTGTGGTCCAAGCGATTGCAACGGCTTCCGCGGACTAGCCGGTAAGGAGTATCTTGAGCAGCGCCTTTCCTTCGTTGTAAATTCTGATGGTCATCTGCGCCGCGTTTAGGAGAATCACGAATGAATTCACTGAAGCGGCGTACCACCTATCAGTACGGCACACTGATGCCCGAATTACGAAAGCGAGGTCCCAACGTTTGGACCTATCGCTTTTCTGAACGCAACAACGACAATAGGGTTCGACGCAAGGTCATCGTCGGCACTCTGGACGATCTGCCAACGAGGGCGGATGCAGAACGCGCCTCGGAACACCTGAGACTCGCAGCGAATCGGGAAGTTCGATTCGACCGCAAAACAACGATGCGAGGACTGGTCGGTCGATACGTCGAGGAAGTGCTAAAGCCTTGTCTCGATGTGCCCCTGGGGGGAGTACAAGACGAATCGGCGCAAATGTCCTATTGTTGCGCGAAATCCTACCAAGGGATCCTTAGAAGATACGTTTCTCCCCGATGGGAGGAATACCACGTAATTCAATTTGAACGTCCGGAAGTGAGGGCAGCGGTTGAGCAGTGGCTGCGCTCGCTCTTACGTTCCAATCGCAACCCAGAGGGATTGGCTCCAACAACAGTTCGCTCCATTTTTGTAGTGATGAAGCTGGTCTTCAAGTTCGCTGTCAAGTGGGGCTATTTGGAGCAAAACCCAATGGCTGAAAAACGGGTCGAGCTTCCCCGGAGATGGACGAAGCGACTCAAGAAACCTTTGCAGCTAACAGCCGCACAGTTCTTGTACTTGCTTCCTCTCTTCGAGCTTCGGGAAAGGCTAGCGTTGGCGTTTGCCGGCTGGCTGGGGCCGCGGATCAGCGAAGCACTTGGGCTTAGGTGGGAGGATTTAGATTTGAGTTTAGGCGTGGTCACCTTCCGGCGAGGCGTCGTGCAAGGCCGCATCACTCCGCTCAAGACAGAAGCCTCACGGACTGAGATGTCGCTTCCGGAGGAAGTAATGGAGCTGTTACACGAGTGGCGCTCAGCAACTGTTTACAGCGATGCGGAGGATTGGGTGTTCGCCTCGCCTTATACGAAGGGCAAGCGTCCTTTCTGGCCGAACCAGCTGCTGAAGGACCACATTCAACCAGCAGTGCTGAAAGCTGGGTTTCCGAAGATTGGTTGGCACAGTTTTCGGCACACGGTTAGCGCCTGGGGCAAGGAGGCAGGCTTCTCGCTCGAGGAGGTCAAGACACTCTTGCGGCACGAGAATATTGCGACCACCTCGCAGTATTACGGGCGAGTCGAGCTCCAAGCAAAGCGTGAACTGCAACGAAAGCTAGTTGAGTTTGTGAAGCAGCGGGCAGCAGAGGAGGGATGGAAGCCGGAGGCGTCCTCTAATCTGACTGCGGCCACACCTTCAGGCATGATTCACGAGCAAAGCGTTATTTGAACCCTATGTGACCCAGACCTGGGTTTGAGAAAGCCGGGAAGCCCAACAAAATAAATGGCTCCTCAGGTAGGACTCGAACCTACAACCCTCCGGTTAACAGCCGGATGCTCTGCCATTGAGCTACTGAGGAGTGTGGGAGATCGGGCGCAGAGCGCCCGATCTTGTCTCGTTTTTTATCATAGCATTCCGGATCGGAGTCTGAAAACACCTTGCGGCGTGGGTCGGCGTCATTCTGATACGCTGGGCGGTTGATCGAACCTGCCGGTTCGCCACCAATCCTTGTCTTCTACCGAGGGCTCATGTCAGGAGATTTGCGTTTGCTCTGGGCTTTCGTTTTCGTGATTCTGTTGACGGCGGCCATGTATGCAGCGGACCAATCCGACACCTCCAAGCCATCAACTGCTGGGCCGCCGAAGGCGGCGGTCAAGGCGGTCGCGGAGATGCTGCATGGGATCAGGATCGTCGACCACTATCGCTGGCTGGAGGATGGAAAGAATCCGGAGACGCAGAAGTGGGTGGAGGCGGAGATGTCTTACACCCGCGGCGTGCTTGATCCGCTGCCGGGGCGCGAGGCGATCCATAAGCGCCTGACCGAGCTGCTGTCGATCGGCAGCATCACTCCGCCGCAGATTGCGGGGAAGTATTACTTCTATACGCGGCGCGAGGGCATGCAGAACCAGCCGGTGCTTTACGTACGCGAGCGTCTTGCGGCTGGCGTTCCGGGTTCATCTCACGACAAAGAAAATGCAGGGATCCTTCGACTGCGCGGACCGGATCGCTTTGCTCTCCGGTCTGCTTCGCTCAGGATGACAACGGGGTTGGACGAGGGGAGAAATACCGCGAGAGAAAACCCCACTTCTCGCGCCAAGAACGCGCGAGAAATGGGGTACCCGACGCACCCGACGACAGTGTTGGCGGCGATTCCGACAAAGACCGGGTGCTGGTCGATGCCAACCAGCTTGCTGCCGATGGCACGGTTGCGCTGGACTGGTTTGAGCCTTCGGAGCATGGGAAATACGTGGCCTACGGGACTTCGGCTGGCGGGTCGGAGATGAGCACGCTACACATCGTAGAGACCAAGACCGGCACACTGCTTCCCGACATGATCGAACGCACGCGCGCGGCATCGATTGCGTGGACGCTCGACAACGCGGGCTTTTACTACACGCGGTATCCGAAGAAGGGGGACGTGCCCGCGGGCCAGGAGGCGTACAACCGCCACGTCTTCTATCACGAACTCGGCAGCGATCCCGCCGACGATCCGCTGATTTTCGGCGAAGGGCGCGATGCGGAGGACTGGCCGAGTGTCAGCCTCTCCAATGACGGGCGCTGGCTGCTGATCGACGTCGAGCAAGGCTGGACGAAGACCGAACTGTTCCTGATGGACCTGAAGGCCGGGACGCCGCCCACGCGCGTGACTACGGGCAAAAACTTTCTGTATCACGGGTCGGTGTACAACGGAAAGCTTTTCATCACTACCAATGAAGATGCTCCGCGCTACCGCGTCTTCGTCACTGATGTCGGAAACTATGATCGGGAAAACTGGAAGGAACTCATCCCGCAGTCCGATGCCGTGCTGCAAAGCGCATCCGTCTTCGGCGGAAAACTCTTCACCCAGTACGAGCAGAACGCGACCTCGCAACTAAAGATTTTCGACCTCGACGGCAAGAAGCTCAGCGATGTGGCGCTGCCCGCGATTGGTAGCATCTTTGGATCGCATGGCAAATGGGATCGCGACGAGGCGTTCTTCGGTTTCCAATCGTTCACAGTGCCGCCGAGCATCTATCGCGTCGATCTGAAGCCTTTGCAATTTGTGAGCGGAAAGAATAGCTACGACGTCATAGCGAATCCTTCCCTCTGGGCCAAGGTGGACGCGCCTTCCATCGATCCCTCCGCCTACGAAGTGCAGCAGGAGTGGTTCCATTCGAAGGATGGCACGCGCGTGCCCATGTTCGTCGTGCATAAGAAGGGGCTCGCGAAAAACGGCCACAATCCCACGCTGCTCACCGCCTACGGAGGCTTCAACCTCAGCCTGACGCCCGCCTTCAGCCGCTCTGCGTATCTGTGGATGGAGCACGGCGGCGTCTATGCCGTCGCCAACCTGCGCGGCGGCGCCGAGTTTGGCGAGGACTGGCACCGCGCCGGCATGCTCGACAAAAAGCAGAACGTATTCGATGACATGATCGCCGCCGCCGAGCACCTGATCGCCGAAAAATATACCGACAAGAATCACCTGGCCATCCAGGGAGGCTCGAATGGCGGGCTGCTCATGGGCGCGATGATCACGCAGCGTCCTGACCTGTTCCGCGCCGTGGTCTGCCAGGTTCCGCTGCTCGACATGCTGCACTACCAGGACTTCCAGATCGCCAAGCTCTGGATTCCCGAGTACGGCAGCGCGGAAAATCCCGAGCAGTTCAAGTGGCTCTATGCCTACTCGCCGTATCACCACGTGAAGGCGGGCGTATCGTATCCCGCGATCTTATTCATGACCGCGGACACGGACACCCGCGTCGATCCCATGCACGCCAAGAAAATGGCGGCTCTGATGCAGGCCGCGGCGAAGAATGGAGCCAGCCGCGAGCGTCCGATCTTATTAAGGATTGAGACCAAGGCGGGGCACGGCGCGGGGAAGCCGGTGACCAAGCTGATCGAGGAGTTTACGGATGTGTATTCGTTTCTGTTTTGGCAGTTGGGGGTGAGGGAGTAGGGGTTGTGGTCGGAGTGAATCCACCACGGAGGCACGGAGGAGAATCAGGGGCCCATCGTGGTGCATGCGCCTGTGGTTCCCACCCTTTCGCAGAGAAACGCGAAAGGATGGGGCACCCGGCGGGGAAGAATCAGATTCAGTCCAAAGCTTCCCGTCGTTCTTCCAGAGCGAGTCGACGGTACTCCGATTCGGAGATTTCTACGGGCGTGAGGCTAAAGGTATCGTTCCCGCGTTTCAGGAAATCCAGTGACTCGTAGATTCTGATTTTGAAGAACTTGCCTTCCTTCTTCGCAACCGAGAACTCGGTTGTTGACTCCCGGTGGGAGGATGCGCTCTGTTTAAACTCGCCTCCCTTGAGCACAACAATGTCGGTAAATCCCTGCTTCCTATATTTTTCTGCGAATTCACTTGCCATGGGCGCGTAAGTGGATAATCAGGAAGAAAAAATAATTGTTGGTCGGCATTGCAGCGAGGTTTAGAATACGGCTACTCCCTGTCTGCAGTAGGTCCAAACTACCGCCAGCCAGGAGTTGAAAAAGGGCCCGTTCTTTGGGTGGTCCATCAGTTTGGCCTCCAAAACCAACTGATGCCAGGAACTGGGCCCGTTATTCAATGCAACTTTGACAGCACCGTTTTTACGAAGGCAATTTGCGCAAGTCAAATTACAACGATCAAATAGCATGACCAAACATCGAGTCACAATACAGGAGCTAGATTATCAATGTTCAATCTCGCTTGCAATTTAATCATGTCGTTTACATGTAAGCGAGTCAAGTAAAATAGCATTTTTATTGATGACATCATGAGTGACAAAACAGATAAGGAGATTAGTGTGCTCAAATTGTTTCATTCGCACATCTTCTATGTGTAAATGAAACACTACCTTGTCATCGTCATCTGCGTTTCACTCTCAATAACATCATCATTACAAGTAAGTCAGGGTTTTCTGTCGCATCATTCATCCTAGGCGTGGTGGCTCGCTCTAAACCACATCTCTAGTCCCGAGGGTGCCCGTCCAAGTCTGGCTTGGGCGGGGTGCTTGATCTTCACTCACCGGTCACGGCTCAATGGGCGGGTGGCGCACCTGTCGGTTGACAACACAAAGTCAAAATCCCCACCCTCGCTTTTTGGGGCGTGCGCGACGAGCAGCAGATTCCTCGCTCGCTCCTTCGACTTCGCTCAGGACAAGTTCTCGCCGCTGGCGCGGCTGTGGGCGGGTCGGAATGACCAGGGGTTGGGTTGGAGCGGGCATCGTGTTACGGGCATGGTCAGAGTCGAAGTCAAGAGCCGCGGGCGGGGGCGCCCGCGCCACACTTCTAGTGCGGATCAACGTCAACGGTGGGGTCAAAGGCAAAGGCAGAATCAACGTCAAAGGCAGCGGACAGAGCTTGCCCTGAGCTTGTCGAAGGGAGTGTCCGCTCCACACTTGGCGGGCTTCTGAACAGGCCTTGGGATTTGTGTTGCCTTCGATTTGGGGAAGGGCTAGGCTTTAGCTATAAGCGAAACATGGTTGGATGAATGTAGCTGGGCTGCGGGAACCGCGGCTCGGAGGGGAGACGTGTCGATGATGTTTGGGATGGAGAGGGAGTTGGGGGAGGAGAATCCCCACTTCTCGCAAAGGGCGCGAGAAATGGGGCACCCGGCGTCGGCGTCCACACCCGCGTTCACACGCTTGTCCACAGCCTCGTACACACTGGTCTTGCCTTGGGTGATGGCGGTGGCGGATGACGGGGAGTCGTGGTGGGAGAGGCGGAGGAGGAATCCGAAGCGGATGGGGGAGGTGTCGCAGGCGGCGTTTTTGCTGAAGGCGCGGACACTGGGATTGGGCGTGGCTCTGCCCTGGGGGGACAGCGAGAAGTACGACTTTATTGTGTGGGCGGGGGAGCGAGGACGATTGCTGCGGGTGCAGGTGAAGGCGACGGGGAGGCTGCATCGTCGGGGCTATGAGGTGCAGCCGGTGTACACGACGCGCGGGGAGGGCAAGAAGCGCTATACGGCGGAGGAGATTGATGTCGTGGCGGCGCATGTCCAGCCGCGGGATGTTTGGTACTTGCTGCCGATTGCGGCGGTGGCGGGAGTGAGGAGTTTGAGGTTCTATCCGGATATTGAAAGCAGGGGGCCGCGGTGGGAGGCGTATCGGGAGAATTGGGGAGTGTTAGGGGAGGTGGGGTAGGAGCTCAATTCCCGACTCACCGTCCTTCTTCGCCTTCCCGAAGGATGTCGCCCAGCGCTGCGGGCGCGTTCCCGGCGTCAAGTTTGCGCGTTTGCAGCGAATAGAGATGCTCTCTCTCAATCTGGTTCACGTTTCCGAGGAGGGCATTCAAGTCGTCGAACACGGTGAGGAATCGTCCCGACAAAGCGTCGGCGCGGCCGGAGGCGAGTTCGACTACGAGCCGCGCGGGACGTTCGATTGGGACATCGAGTTTCTCGGCGAAAATGCGTCCAAACCACGGGATCCACTGGCGACCTTCCGCAGAATTGAGCGAGTGCTCCGACATCGCTGTTCGCGTTGTGCCTGGCGCCATCGCGAACATATGGATTCCGTGTGTCTTGGTTTCGGCCGCAACCGTCTCCGTGAAGCGCACCAGCGCCGTCTTGCTGGTTACATAGGGGGAAAGGTATGGGAGCGATACAGCTCCGGAAGCGATGTTGATTACCCGGCCCCGGCGTCGCGCGATCATTCCCGGCAGCACCGCGCGCGTGCACAACATCGGTCCGCGCAGGTTGGTATTCAGCACCTGCCACCACTCGACCGGATCGCTCTCGGCAAAGGGTCCGATCCGCCCGAGCTGGCCTGCGTTGTTAACCAGTACATCGACTGGTCCTAAAGACGAGTCGATCTCTTTCATGATGGCTTGCACCGCGCCGGCATCGGTAACGTCGACGACGAAGGCATGAGCGCTTCCCTGCGCGCGTTCGACCAGCGCGACCGTTTCATTTAATTCGGATTGCGAGCGCGCCAGCGCAGCGACTCTGCCTCCCGCGTTGGAGACCGCGATCACGATGGCCTGGCCTATGCCGCGCCCCGCGCCCGTCACCACGACGACCTGCCCTGCGAGCGGTCGCCCATTTAAGTCGGAAGTCACGGATCTCACCTCCCGCACGATTGGGGATACGGCAGCAGGATAGCAACGATCGCCGACCAGAGTGCGACGGTTTGCCGACGATTTGCGCCAAAAATCGGCATCCCCTTGCCAAAAGCCGGGCGGATCAGGCACTTCGGGTCTGATGCGCGCCGGGCCGTTTTTTATTTTCTGGTTGACAACCGGCGAATTGCGAATAATATTGTCCGCCATCGAGGGAGGATGCTTGTATGAAGTCCAGTCTTTACCTTCTAGCTGCTGCTGTCTTACTAGTAACGATGGCCGTTGCCACGCCGGCTTTCGCCAATAGTTCGTCAGATCTCACAAACTCTTCACAAATCAACGTATCCAATATCTACTTTCTGGGGAATTCTGGAGGAGCTATTGTTTTCAACCCGTCGAACCAGACGCTGTCGATGA
>Ga0210408_10002007_pt1 | contig 20365 bp, 14 predicted proteins | sample IncBWH4MmetaG_FD_155471 | JGI IMG/M metagenome (GOLD analysis project Ga0210408, IMG submission 155471) | Forest soil microbial communities from Barre Woods Harvard Forest LTER site, Petersham, Massachusetts, United States - Inc-BW-H-4-M | ecosystem: Environmental > Terrestrial > Soil >...
CATTAGCCTGTACTTGCCTCTACCGCGGATTCTGCATCCTTACCCGGAGGTGCGCTTCGACGCTAAGCACTCAAGGTAAGAGCCGTATGCGCTAAAGTGCGCCAGTACGGATCCGCGCGGGGGGCGGGGAGAAATCCTCGTCCCTACCGCAACACGCAAAGGAACAGAGAACTGGATCTCACGATTTTCAATCCGTGTTGATTCGCGTGCATTTCGCGGCAAAAAAGCCTTGCCTCTCGGATCAGCATTCATCAGCGCATATCAGCGCTAAGAATTGTTTTTCCTGGCAGCTAGAGCCAGGAGCCAAAAGCTTGCAATTCCGCCAGACCGGGTGGCCGTCCCGGCGGAGACAGCACACCCGGTTGGATTTCCAGCGGAATCTTGAGTCACCTCCGACTCACCGCCTTATGTGTCTTGATCGGACGTGGCGCCTGTGTTTTATCTTCTTCGTCATCAGCGGATTGGTCGTCCTCTTCGCCGTCTGTCGCCTGATCGGCTTTGTCCATCACCTGTGGGGTTATCCCGCCTTTCATCACGTCGTTGAAAAAGATCTTGGCGTCGGAGGGCACCATCATGATCTGCAGTTTGTCCGAGAGCCGTTCCGCAACGATCTTGTTGATGAGCAGCGGGTTTCCTTTGAGCACCGCCGCTTCCGACTTCATGCGCTCGGAGTCTGCCGAGGCAATCTTGCGTATGCGGCCAGCCTCGGCATCGGCCAACAAGTTGCGGCGCTCCATCTCCGCCTTGCTGTCAATGACCTTGGCTTGTGCCTGGGCTTCGGCGTTCTTCACCGTGGATTCCTTGCGCGCCTCTGCCTCCAGCCGTGACTGCTGGATCTGCTTCTCTTTGAGCGGCAGGGTGTATTGCATGGCGTCGGCTTCGGATTTGGCTTGCAGCACACGTACCTGAGCATCGCCTTCCGCGTGCTTGACCTGCTGGATCTTCTGCGCCTCAGCTTCCAGTTCGGCAATACGGACCTGCTTGGCTTTCATGTCGGTCTCCACCGCCATCTGTTCGTCTTCCTGCTCTTTGAGCAGCAGGCCTTCCAGCCCCTTGGCATATTCGGTGGGCAACTGGATATCGCGCAGCATGACCTCTTTCACAATGATCCCGTCAGCGCCTAGTTTTTCGATCAGGCGTACGCTGGCCGTCTGCCGGATCTCTTCCCGCTTGGTGGCAAAGACCTCGCGGACGGTATAGTTGGGAGCCAACTCGCGGAAGACCGTGGCCACCGCCGGCGGCACGATCTCCTTTTCCACCGGATGAGGCAGGTTGGAATGGATAAAGTCCAGTCGCTTGGGGTCCAACTTGTAGCGGACGGTGATGGCCATCCCGATCGTCAGCCCTTCCTTGGACTGAACAGTGAAGACCTCCGGCTTCTTACCGTCCGCGCTGCTCTTGGGCGCAGCTTCAATGCCGTCTTTTGAAGAGGCGGTAGTCAACACCTGGTCACGCGTGTCGTAGAGCGCAATGGACTCTACCAGGGGCGTAACCAGGTGCACGCCGGGATAAAGAGTGCCAGGGCGCGTACCTGAGGTCTGGCTCACTCTGACGCCGCCCATGCCGCTGGGAACCACCACAATTCCAGAGGCAAGCAGGATCGGCAGCCAAGCCACAGGCAACGCCCATTTCGCAGTGGTCCAGTTCAGTTGCGGAGGCCCCCCATCGCGCGCCGCTCTTGCGTTTGTTGGGAAGCCCAGTTGCGGTGATTCCGGTTGGTTCTCCGGACTCCCCTTGCGCAACTGGCGGTGATACTGGACGACCTTGTACAGATTCTTGAAAGCAATGGCCAGGGCCAGCGCAATCAGCCCATAGCCGGTAAGTATCAGAAGGTATTTCAATAACAACATTGGTAATCTCCTCGAAGAAGCTGTTGGCTGCTAGCGGCTAGCCTCTAGCCCTTAGCCTTTAGTGCTTAGTAAAACGTTTTTTCACTCATTCTCGATTTTCACAAGCGATGACGCGGTTCACGATCGCCGAGATCTCTCGACTCCCATTCCTCTACATCCATCGCGCCTTTTTGCGGTGAACTGGGTTTAGGCCGGCTTGCTCATTGCCATTTGCTGCTCTCAGTAAAAGCGCAAGATCCAATTCACCGCAGAGGACGCACAACGCACCGAAAAACAAAAGAGAAGCGCAAACCATATATGCCTGCTTTTCTCTTCGTCGATGATTTTTCTGAGCAATGCCATGGCCTTCCTCTTTCTTGTCGGCAGCAATTGCGTTGCTAATTGCATTTGCTAACTGCCGCTCTCTATTCCGCCCACCAGAGTCTTTTCCGATTCCTTTGCGCCCTTTGCGTCCGTTGCGGTGAAGGGGTTGAATTTAGCTTGCTGCTCTTTCGATCCCCCGATGATCCGATCCTCCGATCACCTGATCTTCTTAGTTCTGTCCTGCATCAGCCGAGGCCACCAGCACCTCTGCATTGTTGCTCGCGTCTTTGTTCTCTGGGTTAAAGACCTGGGCCACCAGTTCATCGCGTTCGCCGCGAATGACCACCATGTCGCCTACACGGACCAGCTTGAAGAGCTCTTCTACATCTTTCTTGGCCATACGGAAGCAGCCATGCGAAACGTTCTTGCCGACCGAGCTTTGGACGTTGGTTCCGTGGATGCCATAGCCTTTCTGGCTCAGTCCCATCCAGCGCGTGCCCAGGGGATTGTTCTTGCCCGGCTTGACCACCTTGCCTTTGTGGTACCAGGTAGGATTCTCCGTGCGGCTGACCACCATGAAATTGCCCTCTGGGCTGGGAGTGCTGTCTTTGCCCACAGCCACGGGGTAGGTCTTCACTACTTGGCCGTTATCGACCAGCGCCAATTGCCGGTCAGAAATGCTGATCACGATGAACCGGGTAAGTGTCTTGGGTTGCTGTTCTTTGTCTGCCCCCGTTGGTTGGCCTGAGGGTTGCGCCGTGGCAACCGGTTGCTGTTGCTCGGCTGAGATTTCAGTCGCTTGCTGCGCCACAGTTGAAGCATTCTTCTGTTGTGCTGCCGCCAGGGTGCCGCCCCAGATCATGGACATCAGAGCCGCCAGAGTCGTGAGTGCCTTGGAACCTTTGTTCGGGAGTGTTAAATGCCGCCGCATCGTGTTTCCCCTTTCCTTCACGCCTTATGGAAAAGCAGCACAAAGGCCAAATCACAAATGTATGAATTAAAAAGAGTTAACTAGGATTTCGACGCTGGAGAATCGTGTCTGTGGAACGACGTTGTGTCTAATTCCACACAAGGGCAAGCGATTTGAAGAGAATTTGATAGGTCCGGAAGAGTGCCTACAGTATGAATATTTTCGAGTTCGCTTTTTATTTGCCTATGCTATGATTTTGCCTGGGCTTCTAAATTCACCACAGCGCTTTCAATCACATGGTCCTCTAAGGTTCATGCAAATGCAGCCAACGCTTTTTGGTGCTCCCGCCGCTACAAACGGATTTCGCGATCCCTCATTCGCCAAGAATAAGAATCTGCCTCTGCATCGGTGGGTGCCCTGGGTTGCTGGCTTCTCCGCCGAATTCGTGGAAGACTGCATCAAAAACTATTTGCCAAACCGAAATATAGACTCTTGTGTGCTGGATCCATTCGCAGGTGTAGGCACTACGCTGGTTGAGTCATATCTTGGTGGTCTCAATGTAGTTGGTTTTGAAATTAACCCGTATGCTGCTCTTGCTACAAAGCTCAAACTCCGCGCGATGAAGGTTTCTGTTCATGATCTGACCCGCAAAATTTCTGCATTCGAGCGATTTATGGAGCGAGCTGAGAGCGGGAGTTTGAAACGGGAACCCCGCGCTCACCCTCCTACAGGCTTTACAGGTCGAACGCAGTTGTTCAGCTCCACAGTTGAACGCAAGGTTCTCTATGCTCTCGACTTTATTGAAGAGATTGAAGATTCGACGTTAAAGGATATTTTTCGACTTGGCCTCGGCTCAGTAATGATCAGTTTTTCCAATTATTCGTATGAGCCGAGTTTGACCAGGCGGGTCGCAGTAGGTAAGCCCAATATTGAGGATGCGAACGTGGGCTTAAGTGTTTCGGCAAAGCTGCACCTCATGCTGGAAGACATTGGGTGGGTACAAGGTCATATGAAGACTTTGGGTTACCACCCCCGCGCAAAGATATTCCCCGAAAGCATCTTTTCCGCGCTCAACGTTCTGGACGAAGCGAATTTTGTCGATCTGGTTGTGACCTCGCCTCCATACCTTAACAATTACCATTACCCGCGAAATACACGGCCTCAGATGCATTGGCTCGGTTTTGCGTCCGGTAAAGGCTACAATGGAGCGCGAGAAGTCCAGAGCTTCGGGAAATTCTGGCAGACAGTTCGAGATTCTGAGGCAATCCCCCTGGCATTCAGGATGTCCGAACTCTCGGAAATCATCGAAGTGGTTCGTAGCAGAAATGCCGAGAAGGGTTGTTATGGCGGTCCTGGCTGGGCTAACTATGTCGCCACCTATTTCAATGATACATATGATTTTTGTAAAGTACTCGCGCAGTTGCTGCGGCCCAAAGCCGTCGCGATTATCGTGCTCGGGAACAGTATTATTCAGGGGATCGAGGTAAAGACCGACTACTTCTTTGGGAAGATCGGTGAGATCGTCGGCCTGAAGTTTGAAGACACCCACCTGCTAAGAAAGAAGCGGACAGGTAACAGCATCATCCAATCTTCGGTGCGAGTCGACCACGCGAAAGAGAAAACGGTTCTTTATGAATCGGGAATCATACTCCGGAAAATTTCATGAATCTGTCGTTTCTTCCAGGTGAGTTGTACCTCTTTAAGTCTGAGAATGGGCAATTCATCGTGAAGATCGCGGGACGGGAGATTCTGGCAACAAAATCTCAGCGTTCTGCACTTGCTAAATTCAACTCTTTGCGAACAGAACTTGAAAAGCGCTTTCCCGCCCGTGAGCCCAGCCCCGAGGAGAAAGCCGAGCTGCTGCAAAGAGAGATCAAGGATTCCTTGCTTGGGCACAATAGTCTGGGCGGGCGAAAGAAGAAGACAACCGCAGGCGGCACCCGCACTTTCGGCGGCTAAATCGCTTTGATACCTCCTTCTATGCAAACTGCAGCAAAATCTAATAATCTTGTATCGTCCAAGTGGCTAACATTCCATTTAATCCGCTAGATAAGCAAAATCTGGGCGAAAGCGTTGCCAACGCATTGCTGAAACGTCCAGTGGGTCCGCTCCCTCCAGATAATACGTTCATGGGTGCGGGGATCTACGCCATTTATTATGCTGGCGATTTTGGCGCCTATCAGCCGATTCAAGAACGCAATCAAGATAATCGATATGAACAGCCGATTTACGTCGGCAAAGCCGTTCCCAAAGGGGCAATGAAAGGCGGATTTGGGTTAGGCACGTCTCCTGGAAATGTGTTGTTCAGCAGACTTAGAGAACATGCGAGGTCTATAGAGCAAGCAGAGAATCTTGAATTGCAACAGTTTCAGTGTCGTTACCTCGTATCTGATGATATTTGGATACCTTTAGGAGAGTCTCTCTTAATCGAGCGGTTCAGGCCACTCTGGAATGTTCTGTTACAGGGCTTTGGTAATCACCCAACTGGAAGCCGCCGTGAACGACAAAACAGATCGACATGGGATACGTTCCATCCCGGACGACCCTGGGCTGCTCGCCTCTCACCGAACCCTCGAACTAGAGAGCAACTTCAGGCGATGATTGCCGACTTCTTTGCGGGGCGGGAAGTGCCGACAATTTCGCCAGAAGAAGCAGTCATCGAAGAAGAGGAACAGGGAGACGAGTAGGCAACCGCGAAAACCCGAATGATCACGGTCTAGGAGATACTTCTAATGCGATTCCGTAGTCGACTTCGAGATACAGGATCATTGTCTTGGAAAATTCATGCCGTAAAATTACTGCATCCAAATTGCAGTGGTAGAAGCCCCAGCTTTAACCAGTATCAGTCTTGATCCCGAAAAATCTGCGGTAAGGGTTTGGGCCAGCTATTTGTGGGATTCGGGTTGATCGAACTGGGCTGCCGGAGATGACACAGGCAAGCTTTTCATGGTTTGGTCCCAGCGGTCGGCATTTTTGCCAAGTGCCCACTCGGCCATCACGATTTGTCCACCCTGGGTAATTCTAGTGCTGTAGAGCTGCTTTGCAGGCCTGCCATTTTCGAATCGATAGATTTGAATTGAGCGAGCAAGATCGCAATTCTTCTGCGAAGGTTTGCACGATGGTCCCACTAGCAACACGCCCCAGCGTTGATCGGGCGAGATGACCGCATCGATCACATTCGGCACGCCTCGGGAGAGCCGCCCCCAATCGACTTTATTAAACTGCTCACCCACAATGTTGGGAGGAACATTCAGATTAAGATCAAATTCTTCGAAGAACCCGCACAGCCGGTGAGTGCTGGCGTAGCCTTTGACCTGCCAGCGCCCTTGATCGTGATGGATAATCCATTTTGATGTATCAATTGTCTCGGGTTTACAGTTTTCGTCGCCGGCATTTTGAATGTTGTCTTGGACTGCCTTTTCGAATTGAACCGCGGCGCTGCTTCCAAACACCTCTTCAATCTTGATGGCCTGACCTCCGCCAAAAGGCTCAACCGACCAGCCAGGATAACTGTCTGGGTGAACTCCACACTCCGTACTGTATCCGCTGGAGGCTGACATGTATTTCCCATTGATGAATTCAACAACGCTGCCGGACGAAACACAAACATCGCCTTCGCGGGAATCTTCCGCTACTTTCTTCCCCGCAGCCTTGATTTTCGTCTCCGCCAACTGAGAAATCCTGGCGGCATCATCATTTACTTTTTCGCAAGATGTCCCTTTGATGTGGGGAGAGCTGCCGATGGGGACAAACCAAAGGTGCTCTTCTTGTTCGATTGAAATGTCAATGCGCCTCTCATCATTATTATCGCCGCCGATTGGTTTCTCGATACCGTCCTCGGTGTTCTGATCCAGGGAGCAGCTATCAGAGCTGTCAACTCGCCAGAATCCATCCTGGCGCGGAACCACGAGCCCTTGGAGTAGACGGATGCTGAGTTGCGACGCAGAAGGGTACAACCAAAAAGTTTGATATTTAGGTTTCTCCGTGATGTCTGTCAGACCAAGCAAAAGCCCGCTCTGGCGTCTGGCCTGTTGTGCCTGGCATCCCGGTAAAGGCAATAAAAGAACGAAAACAACAAAAACAGCCCGAAAACCAATTTTCCAAGGAGTCATTGCGATTGCTGATCTCCGTTCATGACGTGGGACTCTGGGTGAAAAATTTAGACAGCACTCAAATCGTTTTTGCATAGAACTTTTGTCTGTGCGTTATTGGTCCATGATAACGTTTACATTTATTTTGCAATTTGTCCAAAAGCAGCATGAACATTCCGAATCGTCTTGTTTTCCCTGTTGAACGATTTCTCTCTCGCATCGTCGGCGAGAAGGCCACGCAGGGCATCAGCGAGTTTTTGATGTTTGGCCTGAAGGAAGCGGCTGCCTGTGTCTTTGCCGGGTCATTTCTCTTTATGCTGGCGATATCGGGCCATGTCTCCATACCGGGCCTGGCACGCTACGATTTTTTGTTTCTGAGCGCAATTGCCATCCAGGTGGTGCTGATTGCCATGCGCCTGGAGAACTGGCGCGAGGTTGCCGTCCTCTCGCTCTTTCACCTGATCGGCATGGGTCTGGAACTGTTCAAGACATCGCCTGCCGTCAGGTCGTGGAGCTATCCCGAGCCGTCTTTCTTCCGACTGGGAACAGTCCCGCTTTATAGCGGATTCATGTATGCGTCCGTGGCCAGCTATATCATGCAGGCGTGGCGGCTGATGGAGGTGCGGCTGACGAAGTTCCCGCCATTCTGGATGGCTGTCGGCCTGAGTGGCCTGATCTACGCTAATTTCTTTACCAACCACTACATGCTCGATCTGCGCTGGCCTCTTGCGGCTGCCGTAATATTGCTGTTCTGGCGGACCCGCGTGCACTTCACCGTTACCAGAGCTGAGCGGAACATGCCTATGGTGCTTTCATTCGTGTTGGTTGCCTTTTTCATCTGGGTCGCCGAGAACATCGCGACCTACTTTGGCGCCTGGGTCTATCCCCATCAGGCCCGGCAATGGGCGATTGTCGGGCCGAATAAGATCAGCTCCTGGATGCTTCTGGTCATTATCAGCTTCATCATCGTAGCCGCATTGAAAGAGATTTTTCCTAAGCGGCAGGCAGTACCGCTGGGAGCCCGGGCCGAAGCGGCGGCAAACGATGTTGAGCTGGACGTTCTTGCCAAAGATATTTGAGGTTTCTTCGCGCGACTCAGCACTGAGGGAACCCTGGCTCCGATGGTTGCATTGCCAATTGCTAATTGCCAATTGCCCTTTATTCCACCGCGAACTTTGTCGTGGGTGAGATGGTCTGCTTGGAGACCAGGTCGTTGACCTTGATCGTCACCTGGTAAACGCCCGGGGTTAGTTGGTTAGGCAGCAGGCTCTTTTCCAGCGTGACTTGTCCATCCACGTTGCCCATCTGCTCTGTGGTTTCGGTCAGGTACATCACTGGTTTGTTGGTGGCAATGTCCCGGATCTCATACACAACGGTCGCGGAAGGTTTCCTGGTCTTCTCATCGACTGCCAGGTTGTAGACCTGCATCCATAGGTTTACTTTCTGGTTGCGTTTGAATGTTGCCGGCTTGCCGTTAGCGGCTCTCACGCGAGGGCGGACTCTTTCTGTGCCAATTACAAAGCTATCGGTCCCTACATCGACTGCCGGCACCATCTCCATCACGTCCGCTATGATCAGTGTGGAAGAGGTGAGCTTGTCGTTACTGCTGAAATCCGGTACCAGGATGCTCTTTGCAAATGTCCCAAGCTTGTCCCCATTTACGTCCTTCAGTGCAATGTCCAAGCGGTAGCGCCCCGGACGCAGAGGCAGGGCCTTCTGGTAAATCGATGTGTTGTTCACAAACTTACTGAGCAGTTCAGCCGGCTGTTCCAGTCGCAATGGCTCTTCAAACGTCTGAGCTACTTGTCCCGTCAGGGTTGTCAGCCGCCCAAATATATTCAGTGAGGCCCGCTGTACGCCATCTTTGGAGATGTATGTAAGATCACGATTCGCTACCTGGATGGTAATGGGTGTCAGTACAGTGTCCGATGCCACTTTAACAAAATCCACCTGGACGTCAAAGGGCAGCAGGTTGTAGCGGATATTGTGATCGATCGCCTCTTTTAAGCCTTTGAATTCATAGGACGGCGGAGCCATCGCTCGGGCTAAAGCGCTCATGCGGTCAAATTCTTTAGATTCACGGTTGTTGTCGAAGAGCGACGGGCCCAAAGTTTCGATTCCGCCGCGCAAGCGGTCGGCCTTGGTTGACCGGCCCATCAACTCCGAGTCAGTTGGGCCAACACCGGGTACGTGAGTCCCAGCATCTTTTTCGCCCCGATCAAGCGTGATGTGATAGTCGCCGCAACTACAGGTGTCCACAAATTCGAACTCTATTTCCTGGCCAATGCCTTCAAGATGGCGATATCGCCAGATTTCAAAAGGATAGGTTATCGTCTGTCCACCGCCTTCTTCCGCCGTGCGTTGGTAAGGGCCGCCGGCCGGGTGGGCATCGATCGAATCAGGCTTGCCATGGAGAATGTAGATGTGCCCGCGGTCGGTGTTTCGTCCGGGGACGCCAGCGCCAAAGTGCTCGTTGGCATAGGCCACGCGGCGATAATACTCGTCTTTGTACTCGTTCTCTGGAGTGTCCGGAGTGGGATCGCGGTGCAGCCAAAATATCTCAATAAACTGGTCGCGCTCTTCGTCGGTGGCCAGCTTCTTAAAAGCTTGCTCTTCTTCAGGGGTGATGATCCAGCGGACGTCGTCGCGCCATCTCTTGTAGGCTTCTTCGCTCTTGTTCGAATTCTTTTTCTTCTTGGGGAGAGGCCGCTTCAACGGGTCTTCCTGACTCTGGGCATTCTGACTGTTTTGTCTGGCTGGTTGTGCATTGGACTCCTGCTTTACGCTGGAGCTCCGAGCGTGCATCAGCATGCCGCCGGTGATCAGTAAGAATAAGGTGGTCAACAAATAACGGCGGGCGGAAGCGACAGAAACGATCACTTGGATATCCTCCTTTGATCGCCAACAGGAATTTTGGAATTGCAGGGACCCCAAAGACACTTCACCATTCCCTGGAACGACACAAACGCCGAAACTTGCAATATTTTTGAGGGGGTCGTGGTTCCTGGATCATCCCCTCAAAATAAACAGCAAGTTACTGAATTCAGGGCTGTTAAACTCCTAAGATTGTCGGCCTTCGGTTTTTTTTGATTAGGACCTGGTTTGTCTTTGTTTTTCCTCTACTTACGGAGCCTCCCTTTGAGTGCAGCGAAGGGTTTTTCTCCGTGCTTAAATGGTGTTGATTTCCGTTGCGACCTTTGCTGAAAGTGCTTGTTTTTTGGCTGAGCTATTTCCCAAAAAGGAACTTAATGAAAATTTACTCTCGCTTCATTCAATCGAACTCAATTTCCCTGTATCCTTACTGCCGGGTTCGGGGCCGCCGGGTTAGGGTCTTGCACCCTGACGTGGAGAAACAACATGAGTAAAAACAGCAGAATTTCTTGGCTGCACCGATTCTTCATGCCAAACCTGATTTCGATGGATAACACCGAATGAAAGGAGAAACAATATGAAACAAGAGAGCAGCAGAGTTCTTTGTCGCCGGGGTGCTCGCGCCCTCACGCCAGAGGAAGCGGAGCGGATTTGCGGTGGTAGTGGTTTTGGGACCAACACGCTAGTCATCACCGGCATCCCTCCGATACTTGATGGATATGGCGACTTCGACTAACCAACCAGGGCGGCGGCGTGTGCTGTGGCCTCCTGTCATTGAACAACAACTTCTGCCAACGGAAGCCTTGACCAGAATCCAAGAGGTTTAGCCAATACCAACATAATAGGGAGAAATCATGAATCAAAACAACGACCGAGTTCTTTGCCGCCGGGGCGCTCGCGCTCTCACTCCAGAGGAATTTGAGCGGATCAGTGGCGGCCACGGGACGAACACCATACACGTCACCGGCGTCCCCCCGATCCTTGACGCCTTTGGCGACCACGACTAAATAACCCAGAGTGGCGCTGATTCTCAGCGCCATCTGTTTTACAAGCTTCCGGCTACTGGCTGCTGACTTCTGTTTCGGCCCCGCTGCTGCGGATTCAATGCGCACTTGGCGCAGCTCACCTTCTCGTCAAGATTGTGGTCTAACCAATGCCTTGCGGTACCATGATGTCTTATGAATCCTGGACAGCGCTGGAAATTCCTAACAGAGGACAAATCCGCCCTATGTTGAAACGCCTGCAACGCCTCGTTCTGGCTCTCGCAATAACCCTGGTATCGGCATTTGTATATGCCCAGCAGAAGAGCACTCCTGTGTTACCTGCTGATCGCATTCACCGCGTAGAGAGCGGATTCGCGCCCATCCCTATGGGTGAAAATGCAGAGTCCTTGCAACTCGGCATCCCGCAGTTGATGGAGGTGTTCAAGGTCCCGGGGTTAAGCATTGCCGTGATCGACAATTACCAGATCGCCTGGGCCAAGGGTTATGGAGTCACCGATATCGGCACTGCTACTCCGGTTACTACGAAGACCCTGTTCCAGGCAGGATCCATCAGCAAACCGGTGGCCGCCGTCGGCGCGCTTTACCTGGTGGAGAAAGGAAAGTTGTCGCTGGATGAGGACGTTAATAAAAAATTGGTTACTTGGAAGGTCCCCGAGAATGAATTTACAAAAGAGCAGAAGGTTACCCTGCGGCGGTTGCAGAGCCACAGCGCCGGGCTAACAGTGCACGGCTTTCCCGGTTACGCGACCGACCAGCCCATTCCCGCATTGGCGCAGATCTTCAACGGGGAGAAGCCCGCGAACACCGCGCCTATTCGCGTGGACTTCATCCCCGGAACCAGGTTCCGATATTCCGGTGGCGGAGTCACGATTGAGCAGCAACTTATGATCGATGTGACCGGCAAACCATTTCCACAGTTCATGCGGGAGACTGTCCTCGACAAGATCGGAATGAAGGACAGCACCTACGAACAACCGCTTCCTCCAGCGCGCGCGATGTTGGCGGCCACCGGTACATATTCCAATGGAAAACAGGTGCGCGGAAAGTGGCATGTCTATCCGGAAATGGCTGCGGCGGGGTTGTGGACCACGCCCTCAGACTTGGCCCGGTTTGCGATTGAAATCGCGCTGTCTAAGAACGGCAAGGCGAATCACGTGCTTTCTCAAGCCACGGTGCGCGAGATGCTTAAGCCGCAGATCGAGCATGTGGGGCTTGGGTTTTTCCTGGGTGATGAAAAAAATCCCGACCAGTTTGGACATGATGGCGCCGATGAAGGCTTTCAGGCGTTGCTCATCATGTTTAGTGACTCCGGCCAGGGAGTGGCAATCATGGGGAATTCTGATAGCTTCTTTCGCCTGACATCCTACTTGGTGGAGAGCATCGCGAAAGAATACGGCTGGAAGTACACTCCGGGCAAGCGGTCTGCCAGTGATGCTCTGCTGTTGGTGGAAGCGACCAAAGGGATCCAGGCCGCGATTGATGAATACTCTTACTTCAAGAAAGCGGCCCTGCCGCAATACCAGTTGGATGAGAACACTCTGAACGGGCTGGGATATTACGTGCTTTCTCAAGGCAGGGCGGAAGATGCCATTCGGATATTCAAGTTCAACGTCCAGGAATATCCGAACTTCTGGAATTGCTACGACAGCCTCGGCGAAGCCTACATGCAGGCGGGTCAGAAAGAACTTGCCATCCAAAGTTATGAAAAATCAATACAACTCAACCCGAAGAATGAAAACGGAATCGAGATTTTGAAGAAGTTGCGGGAAGCGAGCCATTGAGGTTTGCTGGATTGGTTATCGGAGACCAGGAGATTCGTGTGCAAGCAGATTTTGATCTTCGATCCCCGATCCCCGGATCACTCGATCAACCGATTCCTAATGGTTTCCGTTCGGATTGTTATTGACCTGCATGGCCAACAGCTCCTGGACTTTGTACCCAAGCTGCTTGAGTGAGAACGGCTTTTGCAGAAAAGGCGTGCCCAGGGTGGAGACGCCGGTTTGGAGCACCACATCATCAGCATATCCAGAAACAAAAAGCACCTTGGTCGTAGGACGAAGCTCTAGAAGACGATCGGCAAACTCACGCCCATTCATCCTGGGCATCACTACATCGCTGATGACGAGGTCCAGACGCGGGATTTCAGGGACCCGTTCCAGCGCCTCAGGGCCGCTGTCTGCGCACGTCACCGAGTAACCTAAAGAGCGCAGGAATTCAGCATTAGCGTCGAGGAGTTCAATTTCATCTTCAACCAGCAGGATATGACCGTTGCCTTTGATCAGTTCGGGCACAGCAACCTGATTGTCTGTGGTTTCCGCCTGGACCGAGGCAGGAAGCAGCATGGTGATTTGTGTCCCCTTGGCGGGTTGTGACTCAATGGTGATCTCACCGCCGCATTGCTGTACTATGCCATACACAGTTGCCAGCCCCAATCCAGTGCCGCGTCCCATGGCCTTGGTGGTAAAGAAAGGCTCAAAGGCGTGGGCGCAAGTCTCCTCATCCATGCCTCCGCCGGTATCGCGGATTTTGATGACGACGTAACGCTTTTCGACGGTATTTCCTGATGCGAGAGGGACTAGATCTTGTGTCTCGATATATAACTGGCCACCGTTGGGCATGGCATCGCGAGAATTCACTGCGACGTTGAAAATGATCTGCTCGAAATGGGTCTTATCGATCACGACTGTGCCACTGGCTTGCAGGTCGAGATTCATCTCGATATCTTCGCCAATCATCCGGGACAACATACTTGCCAGCTCCCGAATTGCCTGATCGGGCTTGAGCGGTGCTGGGCGAGTAATTTCCTTGCGGCTGAAGGTCAGCAATTGGCGCGTGAGTCCGCTGGCGCGTTGCGTCGTCTCTATGATCTTGACGCAATAGCGGGCGTAGCTTTCGTCGCGTGCCAGGCTGGCTTCCAGGAGTTCGGCATACCCGCCGATTACGCCCAGCAGGTTATTGAAGTCATGGGCGACGCCTCCGGCAAGGCGTCCCAGGGCCTCCATCTTTTGGGCTTGCAGGAATTTGGCTTCGAGTTCACGCTGTTCGGTACAATCCAATTGCATTCCAAAGATGCATTCCTTGCCGCCGATGTTCACCAGGGTCGCGAAATACAAGCCCACATGCCGGTTGCCCTCGGAATCTTTGAATTCAATCTCCAGGTTTTGTATCGAACCTTCTGCCCGCAACTTCTGATAGAAGGTGGCCCGCTCCTCCTTGGATTTCCAGAAACCGATCTCGACTCCGCTCCGGCCGATGATCTGGTCGGCAGGCAAGGCCAGCATCCGCAGCAGGTTCTCATTGACGTTTAGAAAGATGCCTTCCAGGGAAAGAATGCCGCAACCGACGGGGCTGTGGCGAAAGATCGTGGCGAAACGTTCTTCCGATTGCCGTAGCGCTATCTCCGCCTGCTTGCGCTCGGTAATGTCTATGGAAGTACCTTCGATGACCCTGCGGCCGGTGGATTCGGTAACGATCGTTGCGCGTTCCAGGACCCAAAAGACAGAGCCATCTTTCTTGCGCTGCCGGCATTCATAATTGACTACCTGGCCTTGTTTTTCCAGATGGTCTAAGAACTCTTTGCGGTCTGCTGCTTCTACATAGAGAGAGTGAGTAGAGTGGGCAAGCAACTCTTCCTTGGATTGAAAGCCATACATGTTCACAAAAGCGCTATTGCAGTCCAGCAACTTTCCTTCGGCGGTGGAAAGATAGACGCTGGCCAGGTTGCCCTCGAACAGGACTTGATATTGCCGGGCCGCCTTGGTGGCAATTTCTGTCTCGTTTTCAAAAAGCGTCAAGATCATGCCAAAGGCGACAAAGTATTTGGGAAGGTCCCAAACCACGCTGTCCCAGGGAGGTCCCTGAATATGAAACGCATCAAGGAGATCGCCCCCCGGAAAGATCAGTCCCCAGGCGAAGAAAGATAGAGAAGTGGTGATCACCCCGGGAGAGAGTCTCCTGTAGTACCGCCAATAAAGCACTCCGGTGATACAAAAAAAAGTGCCCAGGTAAAAGGACAAACCTGCATCGGCGTTGTTTCTGAGCGCCTGCTCCACTACCCATGCAGAATAGGGGAGCAGCAGAAGACAGGAAACGTATAGATAAACGCTCTTCCTGCCGTGGTGCATGCACCCGCTTATGAAGACCATAAGAATGCTGGTAATCAGCAGAGGCGGGAAAATCCAATGATGCTGCGGTGCCCATATCAGGCAGATCAAATAAAGAACCGAGGGGACCCCGGCTAGAAGGGCAAAAAGAATTCGTTTTCGCATCGTTGCGAAAACTACAGAGACCGAAAGAAAAAAGCTTACCCCCGCCACTTCCAGCGTGGAGCGGTTCAGAAAGGCTTGCCAATTCCCTGAAAGAAGAGAAAAACGACCCAGCAATGCAGAGGTAAAGTGGATGAAGATCGCGATCCAGCCGATCATCCACAGGCCCATTCTCTGTTGGCGGTCGCGTAGATAGATCCAGGTAAAGAGCATGACCAGGATGCTCATCACCGTGAAGACGACGACCTGCTCGAGTTGTGGGGACAATTAAAACCTACTTTTGCAGGTTCCCCGAAAGCGAAGCCTACTCAGCGTGAAAGTTAAGACTGGCTAATAACAGAACCTAATCCGAAAACCTAACACCTATTCTAGCCAGAACAGATTAGTTTTTTCTAAAAAGAGTTACTTTTGTTATCAGAGCGCGAAAGTACTATCACTCTAATCTATTGATTAACAAAGACTTAAATGAGAGTGGATGTTCCGAAGGGAGTGTTATAGAAACTTGTTTGGAGAGCTTGTTTTTTGGAGAAAAAGCCACTTCCAGCAACGCGTCTTATAAACGACAGATTACTGATTTCCAATCGATGCACCGATTAAATCACATGTTCTGGACTGCAATAGAGATCACAGTTCAGACTTGATTATCTTCGCCGGCTGGGCATCGTCGGCTGGAGACTGTATAGACATCAACTCCTGGACCCGATTTCCAAGCTGCTTCAAAGAGAAGGGCTTTTGCAGATAGGGTGTTCCCAAGTTGGTGATTCCCGCCTGAAGCACTACATCGTCAGCATATCCTGAAACAAAAAGTATTTTGGTATTGGGACGCAGCGTCACCAAACGATCAACAAATTCCCGGCCATTCATTTTCGGCATGACCACGTCGCTGATGACCAGATCAAGTTGGTCAACCTGGCTGGCGAGCTGAAGTGCTTCAGGGCCGCTGCTGGCACAGATCACGGAATAACCCATGGACGTAAGGAATTCAGCATTGGCATCGCGCAGCTCAAGTTCATCTTCCACGAGCAGGATGTTGCCGGTGCCGTTGGTAAGTTTGGAAGCGGTGGTTTGCTCTTCAGTGGTTTCCACATTCAGAGCAGCGGGCAAAAGGATCGAGATCGTCGTGCCTTTGCCCGGTTGTGAATCGATTGTGATCTCTCCGTCGCATTGTTGCACGATGCCGTATACCGTGGAGAGTCCGAGCCCGGTGCCCCGTCCCATTCCTTTGGTGGTGAAGAACGGTTCAAATGCATGCAGGCGGGTCTGTTCATCCATGCCGATGCCGGTGTCATGGATCCTGATGGCAACGTATTGTGAGCTGGGCACATTGTCGGAAGAGACCGGAGCGGGATGTACAATATCTTCGGTTTCAACAAATAGCTGGCCACCGCTGGGCATGGCGTCCCGGGCATTCACCACAATGTTGAAGATGATCTGCTCAAAGTGGGTCTTATCGATCACGACAGTCCCTTTGGCCCGCAGATCCAGGTTCATCTCAATATCTTCGCCAATCAGGCGGGAGAGCATGCTGGCCAGTTCACGAAGAGCGTGGTCCGGCTTGAGAGGACCGGGCCGGGTAATCTCTTTACGGCTGAAGGTCAAGAGCTGGCGGGTAAGACCGCTGGCGCGCTGGGTAGTATCGATGATCTTGGTGCAATAGCGCTTGTAGTTCTCATCGCGTCCAAGTTTTACTTCGAGAAGCTCGGCATATCCGCCGATCACGCCTAGCAGGTTATTGAAATCATGGGCAACACCGCCAGCGAGCCGTCCAAGCGCCTCCATCTTTTGCGCCTGTCGAAACTTGGCTTCAAGCTCGCGTTCTTCCGTGCAATCCAGAAACATTCCAAAGTTACATTCCATGTTGCCAATGCGGACCAGAGTGGCAAAGTACAAGCCCACATGCTGGTTGCCGAAGACATCCTTAAACTCGATTTCCACGTTTTGTACTGAGCCATCCGCTTGTAACTTTTGATACAAGGAATCTCTTGCCGACTGAGAGAGAAATCCAAGCTCGACTGTGGTCTTGCCAATTACCTTTTCGGCGGGAAGGCCGATCAGCTTGAGACCTTGCTCATTTACGTTCAATAGAACACCTTCCGGGGAGATGATGGCGCAACCTACGGGACTGTGGCGGAAGATGGCTGCAAACCTTTCTTCCGACTGTTTCAAATCCATTTCAGCCTGTTTGCGCTCAGTAATATCGATGGCCGTGCCTTCGATTACATTCTCTCCGCTTACCTCGGTGACAATCGTGGCGCGCTCCAGGATCCAGAAAAGCGTTCTATCTTTTTTTCGCTGCTGGACTTCGTAATTCAGCACCTGGCCATCTCTTTTGATCCGCGTCAGAAATGCTTCACGGTCGGCAGGGTCGCGGTAGAGCGAAACGGTCGCGCGTCCGAGCGCGTCTTCCTTGGACGCGAAACCATACATATTCACAAAGGCGCTGTTGCAATCAAGCAGCTTTCCTTGAAAAGTGGAGACATAAACCGCAGCCAGATTTCCCTCAAACAGGACTTGGTACTGCTTTGCAACGCGGGTTGCAATCTTGGTCTGGTTCTCAAACAGGGTGAGAATCATTCCAAAGGCAACAAAGTACTTCGGAAGGTCCCAAAAGACGCTGTTATCCGGAGGAATGGCAACCTGATACGCAGTCAGGATTTGTCCTGCCGGAAAGATCGCTCCCCATGCGACAAAGGACAAAGAAGTGGTTATCACTCCCGGAGTGAACCTGTGGAAACGTCTCCAATAAAGAAGTCCGGTGATAGCAAAGTACTCAGCCAGGAAGAACACCACACCGGTTACATTGTTTTTCGCTATTTCCCGCAAGACCCACAAACCGGGGGCTGCGAACACGAAACAAATGACATATAAAGAAGGCTTCTTCCTGTCGTAAAAAGATATCGAGAGCGCCACTGCCGTGAATATGGCCAGGGCAACGATACCCTGGTAAATCCAGCCATATTTGATCTGAAAGACCCAGCAGGTGGTATAGATAAGCGAAGGGCCGCCAATCAGGGCCAGGAAAACGGTGCGTCGTTTCGCGGTTGCGCAAGCCCTGGAAACGGAGAGCAGAAAACTGATTCCCGCCACTTCCAAAGTGACTCCCCACATCCAGTCGTCCAAGGCAGGAGACAGGAGAGAGAAGCTGGCCAGCAACGAGGCAGTGAAGTGGACGAGGATCGCGATCCACCCGATCATCCATAGTCCATTTCTTTGCTGGCGATCACGCCGGTAAATCCAAGCAAAGAGCATCACCAGGATGCTCATCACACCGAAAACGATGATCCTTTGAAAGTGTGCGGACATTAGCCACTTCCCTTACATAAACTAACAAACTACGACGAAAATCCACTAACGGCTTAATAAATTACTTAATTAATAACAGCTAATAATTCCCAATCTGGGAACTATACCTTTACTTTGGGGGGAATGGGAACCAAATTTTAACGAAAAAGCCAAGAAAATGCCACTATTCGTCGTTGTCAGGTGTAAATCATTGATTCTGCTTGCGCTTACGCGGTTTCTCGGCAGGATTCTCGTGCACTCGCTCACGGAAGTTGCCGGTCATCCCTTTAGCCAGAAAAATAGCGGATTCTCCATATTTGTCCCGTAGACGGTCGGAGGCAGAAAGCGCCTGTGTCCACTTCTTGCGCTTGTTGTCTTCTTCGTGCAACAGTCCCAGTTGTTCCGGGATATCTTGAAAGTTCGACGTGTGGACGCCTAGCAAGCGGATCGCTCGTCCTTGTTCCCAATTGTCGCGAAAGAGTTTGCGGATGGCCTCAAAGATCTCATTATCCACCTGGGTACAAGTGGCGAGTGAATGGGCTCGGGTAATTGTGCTGAAATCTGAATACCGTAATTTCAACTGGATGGTTCGGGCAAAAAAAGCCTGCTCACGAAGCCTGCGGCCCACTAACTCAGAAAGATGAACAAGTGTGGACTCGATCTTTTCCAGGTCACGCGTGTCCTGGTTAAAAGTGTGCTCATGGCTGATTGATTTGGCCTGCCAATCTGCTCCTACCTCGTCTTCAAACCAGCCCCCGGCATCTTCGCCTCGGGCTTTACCGGCCAGCGCCACTCCCCATTTACCGAACTGGTTCTCCAAAAACGATTCTTCCACTCGCAGCAGGTCGCCAACGTGAACGATGCCTATTTGGTTCAAGCGTTCCTTGGTGACTTTGCCGACGCCGGGAATCTTGCTCACGTCCAAGGGCGCGAGGAAGCTCTGTTCCTGGCCCGGAAGCACATATAAAATGCCGTTCGGCTTCGCCTGGTCGGAGGAGATCTTGGCCACTAATCGGGAACTGCCAATCCCGATAGAGCAATTCAAGCCAGTGTGTTCTTTCATTTGCTGATGAAGCTTGTGGGCGGATTTCAATGGCGGCCCGTGCAATTTTTCTGTGCCCGTCATGTCCACATAAGCTTCGTCAATGGAGGCCATCTCCAGCGCCGGAGAGAAGTTTTCCAGCACCAGGCAGGCCTGGTGAGAAGCCTCGCGATAGAGATCGGGATGGCCGTCGAGAAAGATGGCGTGGGGACAAAGTTTAGCGGCAGTCCGCAAAGGCATGGCTGAATGCACACCAAACTTCCGGGCCTCGTAGGATGCCGCCGAGACGACCCCGCGTTCATTCCGCTGACCGCCTACGACTACAGCTTTGCCTTTGAGGGAGGGATTGGAAAGTTCCTCCACAGAGACGAAAAAGGCGTCCATATCAACATGGAAGATGATTCTGGAGGTAGAGGACAGCACTTGTTGACGATACATCAAAAGTATTCAGTCGTCAGCCTTCAGTAAACCAGCAATCAGCCAATGAAACCTTTTGGACGAGCCGGAGATCAGAAAATCAATCATCCCTGACGATTGGCCCACGTCAATTGATATATTCTTAAAGAGCAACTCCCAGCGTTGCCGCACGAATCTGAATACGGGCAAGTCTTGCGGATGGGCAGGGCCGACGCATCTAAATTGCTATATGCGGGTAGGGATGTGAAGGTCTGAGATGTGGGGATGGAAAATCCTCTGAAGTATTTCTCCGAACTGCGTGATCCACGGGTGGAACGGACGAAAGAGCAC
>Ga0210408_10002008_pt1 | contig 20365 bp, 20 predicted proteins | sample IncBWH4MmetaG_FD_155471 | JGI IMG/M metagenome (GOLD analysis project Ga0210408, IMG submission 155471) | Forest soil microbial communities from Barre Woods Harvard Forest LTER site, Petersham, Massachusetts, United States - Inc-BW-H-4-M | ecosystem: Environmental > Terrestrial > Soil >...
TCGGAATCGAAGCGGGATATCGCGCGCAGCTATGAGCTGGGCGCGAATTGCTACGTAAGCAAGCCTGCGGATCTGAAAAGATTTTTTGCAGTAGTGCGGGCGATTGAAGAGTTCTGGTTTGGCTACGCAAGACTGCAGGAAGGACAGTGCCAATGAGCGATCAACCTACACGCGTATTGCTGATTGAAGACAATCCAGGAGATGCGGATTTAGTGAGGCTGCGGCTAGTCGAAGGCAACCCCCCGGTGCAAGTGGACTGCGTACACAGGCTCTCTGAGGCGCTGGCGTCGCTGACCGTGGAGATGCCTTCCCTGGTCCTGCTGGATCTGAACCTGCCCGACAGCCGGGGAGCGGAAACCTTCCGCAAGATCCTGGAGAAGGCGCCGAATGTGCCGGTGGTGGTGCTTTCCGGCCAGGACGATGAAGCGCTTGCGATCAAGGCCGTCACCCAGGGAGTGCAGGACTACCTGATCAAAGGCGACATTACCAGCAAACAGCTGGAGCGTGCCATGCGCTACGCCGTGGAGCGACAGGCCCTGCTGCGCACCCTCGACCTGGCCCGCAAACAGCAACTGGAGTTCAAGAACCAGTTTCTGTCCCACGTTTCCCACGAATTGCGCACGCCGCTGACTTGCATTCATCAGTACGTGAGCCTGCTGATCGATGGATTGGCGGGTCCAGTCGCGCCCGAGCAAGCCGACCACTTAAAGACGGTGCTCAAGAGCGTGAACCAGCTTCATGCCATGATTCGCGATCTGCTCGAAGCCAGCCGCGCCGAGGGTGGAAAGATGCGGGTCGAGCCCCGCTGCCTGTCCGTCAGCGATCTGGTCCGCCAGGCGATTGCCATGATGAAGCCCACGGCAGATGAAAAGCGTGTAGGACTCGAGTTGGGACTGGACCATCGCATTCCTTTGGTGCACGCCGACCCCGACCGTGTGCTCGAAGTGCTGATCAATCTGATCGATAACGCGATCAAATTCACGCCCGCGGAAGGCTCCGTCGTGGTCAAGGCCTGCATGGTCGATACCGACTCGGACGCCGTGTATGTTTCTGTCAGCGATACTGGCCGGGGGATCAGTCCGGAAGCTAAGGCGCAGATCTTCGAGCGTCTCTACCAGGATCCGGATTCGATTGACAACAATCGTTCCGGCCTGGGACTGGGGCTCTACATCTCCCGCGAAATTGTGCGGCTGCACGAAGGGAAGATGTGGGTCGTCAGCGAAGTTGGCCAGGGCTCAACCTTCAACTTCACTCTGCCCGTCTTTTCTCTGGCGAAGCTCCTGTCACCGGTCATTGCTTATCAGGGCAGCTTGCGCCCAGCCTTCGTTCTGGCGCGGGTGGAACTCATGCCTCTGGTCCTTCCCCCACGAGGCTATTGGCACGAGACCTGGCACAACTGTCTGGATACCCTGCGCCGCTGTGTCTACCTGGACAAGGATCTGGTACTACCGCCGATGGGCGTGCCAGGCGCCGGAGAGACGTTCTTTGTGGTGGCCTCAACCGACATGCAGCACGCCGGGGTCATGAACACGCGCATTCGAGAGCAGCTGGAGCGCCTCCCGGAATTGAACGCCCGCGCGAAGCTCACCATCACGACATCTTGTGTCGACGTTCTCCCCGTAGCCTCGGGTGAAGGTCTGGAGGCACAAGTCCAGGCCGTGGCCGCACGGGTGACGGAAATGATCCTGACGAGCCTGGAAAGAACGTACACGCCTGCGGGACACGATGTCCGGAAGCATCTCAATTCGTGAATTAAAATAATAATTTAAGGAGAAATTCAAATGCCAAGACATAAAATTCTTGTAGTCGACGACGATCCGGATCTGGTGCGAGCTCTGCGCCTGCGTTTGCGGGCTAACGACTTCGACATTGCCACCGCTTCGGACGGTTATGGCGCCATCGCCACCGCGCAGAAGGAGCGTCCCGACTTGATTATTCTGGACCTTGGTCTCCCAGTGGGGGACGGTTTCGCGGTTCTGGATCGCTTGCAGAGCAGCGATGCGCTATCCGGAATTCCAGTGATTGTGCTGAGCGCGCGCGATCCGCAAGGCAATGAAGAGCGCGCCCTGAAAGCCGGGGCAACGGCGTTTTTCCAGAAGCCAGCGGACAATGAGGAACTGCTGAACTCGATTCGCGGCAGCCTGCCGCACGAACAGCCGACGCCGGCTCCGTGGCCGTCCTAGGAGCATAGCTGCATCACAAGGCTGAAGGGTGTTAGCTGCCGCCGGAGAAGCCGCCGAAGTGGGCGACGGTCAACCGGAGATACTTATAGGGATTGACCGGAGTGTCGTTGATGCGGACTTCGTAGTGGAGATGCGGACCGGTGGAGCGCCCGCTGAGCCCGATGTAGCCGATCACGTCGCCGCGATGCACGTGTTGCCCGGGTGCGACAGCAAAGCCTGACAGGTGGCCATAGCGGGTGCTGATGCCGTGGCCGTGGTCGAGCATGACGGCCTTACCGTATCCACCAAGGAAGTCGCAGAAAGTCACGACCGCATCGGCCGGGGCGATGATCTGATGGCCGTAGCTGCTGCCAATATCGACGCCGCTGTGGAAAGCGCCTTCCCCATTGAACGGATCGATGCGCTCACCAAAGCTGCCGGTGACCTGGCCCTCGACCGGCCACAGATTCGGGGCCGAGTTGGCGCGGATCCAGTCGGCGGTAGTGGCATTGCGCGTCAGACCCATCGTCAGACCGACCATGGTCGCGCCGCTGAGCGCCGAAGTGCGCAGAGCATGTAGCTGATCAAGCGACGAACTGACTTCAGCGTCCTGAATCTGCTCCGCCGAGGCCGTAACCAATGTGGGCTGGGATTTCAAACCATAAAGCGCGGAAACCTCGCTGGCAATCGAGCCTAGCGAAGCGACCTGGACATCGCGTTCTTTGGCCACTTGCTCGAGGCGGGAATAGCTGTCCTTGAGCTGATCCTTCTCAGTCCGCAGCTCGTTGTAGCGGGAAACCTTGAGCAGCATGCGGGCATAGGAGCTGGCAATGCCGGTGAGGCTGAGGAATCCGATAGCGGCGCCGACGACGAAAACGTAAAGGTAGTGCACGGGGATAGAGATTTTACGCAACTGCCCATCGTCCCCGCGGGCCACAAAAAGAATGTAAAAGCGCTTTCGCAATTCGCTCCTCGTATTTTGAATCATCAGGTCCGGATCTTCAGGCCAAGTTCTGAGGTTGCAGAAAGCCTGTGCGGATCACCTGATTTTCCGGGCTGCGTCCCCATCTTGGGAATGGAAACCGTTCACGCGCCCTTCACCTACTGGAACCGGGGCCTGAGCCCGCCATCTGAATATCTGCAATTCCAATCTTATGCAGATCTTAGCTCGGCCAAGGGTTGTTGTGAATGACTGGTAAACGGTAACAAACTGGGTTCCCCCTGTCAACGACCTGGGAGGGCATCCGGCAGTTACCGAAGGCGGGGTAACCGCGGTGCCCAATGGACGGGTTACGGAGGTGTCGGGGGGCCAGCTGGGGTTCCGTACTCCCGGCATTTCGATTCGAGCCACCACGTGACCGGACGCTATTTAGAAACCTCTTGCTCTTCTAACGTAGAAACCTCTGTCGCACCTTTTGCCACTCCTCGGTTGAGAAGAGGCGCGGCCCCACCTCGATGAGGCGCGGCGTCATATTGAAGAGCGCCACCCGGTTCCAGGGTCTGCCGTCCCGCATCCGAAGGCCCTTTTCATTCAGGTCACTGACGATGCTTGAATAAGGGAAGTCCTGGACCAGCAACTCCATCATCAACATGAGTGTCCTATTTTCGACGGGATTGATCTCCAAGCGCTGGCAGTCGTCCGAGATGCGCAGTCCATAGGGGATATCCTCGCTAAATGCGCCTTGGGTCGGAGCTTCCGACTCGGGCAACTCGCGCCGCCATTCGATCGATACCAATTGCCATCCTGCCGCCGTGCGCTGCCTGATGACCTCGGGGCTGAACGGGCCAGAAATCATGTCACGAATCCGTTCAAAATGCGCCATGTTAAACCTCCGTGAGTCGTTCGTCGGTCTATTACAATACGCAATTGACCTGCCAACAGTCTGGCCTGATGCGAATCTCTCAAGTACCTCCCAGCATTGAAATAACCGGAGGCCCTGTATTCGGGCTCAGACCGTCTGCTGTCCACTCGTGTAAGTCGCTGTTCGCTTCTGGACGCCCTGCACCCCGCTACTTGAGGACTGCTGGATCCGACTCTCGCAGCAGTTTGGTAGGTCGCCATCATCTGGGGCTCGCAGCCTATGCAGTTTTGCCCCACCGGTTTACCGAAGACTGGCTGAATCCTCAAAACAGGATTCAGCAACTGCTGGGAGCGTCCGCTATAGTGGTGGCGCCGTGCCGCTAGCCGAGAAAGCGCTGATTACCCAGATTCGCCACATGGCGGGGACCGCTGTCCAAAAGCAGGCGGGCAAGCTTGCCCGCACCACACAGATGCGCACCGGAATTGGAGACGACTGCGCCGTGCTGCGACTGTCACCGGGCCGAGCTCAGGCGCACGACACGCTGGTCACGACTGACTTCACATTAGAAGGCATTCACTTCCGCCGCGACTGGCATTCGGCGGAATCGGTCGGTCATCGCTGCCTGGCGCGCGGCCTGAGTGACATCGCTGCCATGGGTGGAGAGCCCGTGGCCGCATTCCTCTCGCTGGCCCTTCCACGCGACTTGCCGCAGAGCTGGGTCGGCCGGTTCGTGCACAGCCTGATCAGCCTGGCAGAGAGATATGGCGTCACTCTGGCGGGCGGGGACACCTCCGAGTCTCCCAATGGAATTCTGGCCGACATTGTTGTGGTCGGGAGTGTCCCTAAAGGAACGGCGATCCTGCGCTCGCGGGCGCGGGTGGGGGACCGGATCTTTGTGAGTGGAGATCTCGGTGGTTCGGCGGCTGCGCTCGCGCAGATGAGGAAAAAACTAAAGCGGAAGCTGAACCCACGGGAGTATTCCCGGCACTTTTTCCCCGAGCCAAGGATTGCGCTGGGTTGCATTCTGCGGGAAAAAGGGCTGGCCTCGGCCATGATCGATACCAGCGATGGGCTTTCGACTGACCTGGCCCACATCTGCGAAGAAAGCAGCGTAGGTGCGGAAGTGGAAGCTGAGCTGATCCCGCGGACGAGTGTCGGAAAACCGGCGCGCAAAGTGGAACTGGAATTCGCGCTGCACGGCGGTGAAGACTACGAATTGCTGTTCACTTCACCACCGAACCGGCGGGTTCCAGCGCGGATTGCCGGAGTTCCGATCACGCAGATTGGACACATCACGCGCCGGCGGCATATTTTCCTAATGAACCGCGACGGCGTCGGTTACGAACTCGAGCCGCGGGGCTGGGAACATTTTCAATGGCAGTAGAAGTAGTAGTAGGGCAGCGTTTTGAAAGTTCTTCTTTCTTCGTACCCTCTTAACTCTCTCTCTCTGACTTTATTTCGCCTTTTGATTCCAGCCACCCAGCTTGAGCGCGACCGACATGGATGCGTTGCACAGTTCATTGGCTGCCTTATGGTCGTTCATCGCGCGAGCCACTACCATACCGCCCACGCACAAAGCGGCTATTGCCTGAGCAGTGGTGCGAGGACGGCTGGCATCTTTCAGCCCACCCTCCAAAGTACTGACCATCGCCTTGAACACGGTCTCGAAGGCACGCTTCGCGCTCGCTCCGCTGCGCGCCACGTCGGTCGGTAAGGCGACCATTGGGCAGGCGTTGTCCTTGTTTTCCAGATGTTGTCGAGAAAGATAGGCGCGAATGATCTGCTGGCCTACATCGGCGGCTGTCAGATCGATATGCACGCCTTCCCATGTGTCATTCCATCCCGGATCGGTAAAGAAGCACCCCAACACCTCGGCATACAGGTCGCTCTTGCTATCGAAGTGACTGTAGAACGCGCCGCGCGTGAGGCCGGCGTTGGCCATTATTTGGTTGATCGAGACGTTATCGAAACCAAACCGATTGAACAACCTTCGCGCACTCCGAACGATCTTTTTCTTAGTCAACTCGCTATGACCGGCTGGATAAGGCATGAGTCCCTCTTTGTTCAGTATCGTAGAACACTTTGTCCGGTACAGCACAATATGATCTTGAACATATTTAGACCGCATGTTGTAATTTTCTGCCTTCGCAAGTGTTTCCGTCCGCGAAGGAGCAGCCATCACACAATTTAGGAAACTCAGCCCAAAAGGAGCTATCTCAATGTCCGCACCCATCCATCAGGAAGTGGATTTCAAGGCCAGTCCTCAACGGGTTTATGAAGCGTTGACCGATGCCAAGCATTTCAGCGCGTTCAGTGGTCTTCCCGCGGAAATTCACAACCAAGCCGGTGGTACTTTCAAGTGCTTTGGTGGGCAAATTACGGGACGGATGACAGAGTTAATTCCCGGCCAGAAAATTGGCCAGACCTGGCATGTCGCCATGTGGCCCGATGACGTCAGTTCCAACGTTAGGTTTGCCCTAAAGGCACAAGGTGGAGGGACTCGGCTTATTTTGGATCACTCCGACTTCCCGGAGGAAAATCGCGAACATCTCGACGCCGGATGGCCACGGATGTATTGGGAACCCCTGAAGAAATACCTAGCCTGACGAACGTGGTAAGTTACATTGTGCTCCTCGTCCAGGCAACAGGCACAAAGTCCAGTTCTCAAGGAGCTAAGGCATGAAATCTGCAGCGTACATTGCGATTCTGGCCGTGCTAACCAGCGCGAGCTGTTTTGCGCAAACGGCGAAAACTGACGAGGTTGTTCGTCCTTCCCCCAAGAAGTTGGAGCGCATGCCGGAGGCGCTGGAAGTGCGCTACGCGCTCAGCGCGGCTCCTCCCCATTTGCGCGATGGCGCGACCACCTACGTGGTGGACCCGTCCAAGGGATATGTCCTGAATCACAAGGGCACGAACGGGGTCAGCTGCATCGTGGTGCGCACCGATTGGCAATTCCCGGACGCGGCTTTTCGCGACGATATTGCCTGGCCGGTTTGCTTCGATGCCGAAGGCTCAAAGACCCTCCTGCAGGACTATCTCTACGCTGCCGAACTGAGAGCGCAGGGCATGGACGCAAAACAGGTGCATGACGCGGTTACGAAGAAATTTGGGACTGCCGCTTACCCGAATCCTGCCCGGACCGGAATCGCCTACATGATCGCTCCCGTGATGCGCGGCTGGGTGAAAGGGCCGGAGCCCGCCACCATGAATATGCCTCACTACATGTTCTATGCCCCGGGCGTGACCGACGCGGATATAGGTGGCAAACCGTTCAGTCTCTATCCATTCATGTTGCGGATGAGCCCGGGCCGGGATGACGTCATCATCATGCTGGTGGGCGAAACCGAGAAGGCGGCGATTCTTTCAGAATCTAAAGATCTGCTCGCCGATCTTTGCTCCTATCGGACGTATCTTTGTACCACCGCTGCGACGCGCGCCCGGATGCCGAACGACTGACTTCCTGGCCTGGCCGTTACCTCGGTTACCACGCATGTCTCTACCCCGCAGCGATAAACGGGACTAGAGTAAGGAGCATGTCGTCGATTCGATCTGTTTCCCTCACTCTTTTGTCTGGTTTGCTGTTCGTTGCCGCCGGAACTTCACTTCTCGCCGCACAGTCCAAGAAGCAGCCGCCTCCGCCACCGGCGCACGCCAAATCGCCTTCACCGGCCGTGACCGATGACTTCGTGCACAAACAATTTGGCGAGAACTGCGCATTGATCGCCGGGCCGCCACAGTTTGTGGCCGACCTCGATGGCGACGGCGTGGACGACCTGGTCATCGCCGCGCGCTGCAAGAATCCCATCGCCGATCAAGACGAATACAGCTTTCGCGTAGCCGATCCTTACAACACGTTCCTGGGTTTTGGTGACGTGAAGGTCACGTCCACCTTTGCCTCTGATGAACCGGAGCGGCGCGGCCTGAGCTTGCTGATCGTTCATGGCACGGGCGCCGATGCCTGGCGCGCCGAGACGCCGAAAGCCAAGTTCGTGCTCATCAACCTGCCCTTCAAGACTCTAGCGGTAAAGAAGCTGGTTTTAAAGAAGAAGACCGTGCTCGGAATCTATATGGAAGAGCGCGGTGAAGGGGAAGACACATCTTCCGTGGTTTATTGGGACGGGAAGAAGTATCACTACGAACAGCTCGGCTCGAGTCTGCAGTAATTCCGCCCCTGACAAACTAGAGAAAAGAAAAGGCCAGCAGCAAGCTGGCCTTTCTTCATTTAGAACTCTTACGTTCTCCTGCCTAGTCAATCTCGAAGTGAAAAACATCCATGATCAGGAATGTTTTGCGATTGAGCAGAACCACGTGGCCCCCGACGACCACATGCTCGAAATCCGGTGGAGGCGGAGGAAGGCGCTGCTCGAGGTCGTCAGGACAGCGCACCATCTTCGTTCTCAGGCCTGGCGGCAGTGTGCCGCGCACGACCAGTTGACGCTCCAGACCAGGCGGCAGCCGATCACGTTTGGCAAGGCCGGGTGGGAGATGATCATGGTGGTCGCGGTACCAGCCACGCATCTCGTCGCGGTCGTGGTCGGAATAGCCGTGACGGTCGCGGTCGTGCCCTCGACCGTGGCCGTTGCCATGATCGTCGTCATCGTCGCGATCGTGCTTATCGTGACCGTGTCCGTGTTCCTGGGCCACGGCTATCGTCGTCGAGAGTGCTAGAGAAAGGATCGCGATTGCTCCGATCCGCAACCAGATCTTAGGGGACATTGGGGCTCCTTCTGTAAAGCCGGTGATGGCTAGGGTACAGAAGGTACCGCCGGACGAACAAATTACGGAAGGCCATTCCCAGGCTGGCGTTTCGGTTAGAAGCCACAAATGCAGGTGAGAAGGGGACAGCCTCCGCGGCCCGTGTCAACCGCTATAATCCTCCCGCCATGAAACTCGAACAAAAAATCGATGAACTGAAGAGGCGGAACCAGCTGGCCGAAGAGGGTGGCGGCATGAAGCGCCAGGAGCGGCAGCATAAAGAAGGCAAAATGTCGGCGCGCGAGCGCATCGAGTTCCTGCTCGACGACGGCACGTTCGAGGAAACCGACAAACTCGTCACCCACCGCTGCACCGACTTCGGCATGGCCGAGCAGAAATTTTACGGCGACGGCTTCATCACTGGCTACGGGCGCGTCGAGGGACGTCTGGTCTACGTCTTCGCCCAGGACTTCACCGTGTTTGGCGGGTCGCTGTCGGAGGCGAATGCCGCGAAGATCGTCAAGATTATGGACCTGGCAGCGAAGATGGGCGCTCCGGTGATCGGGCTGAACGACTCCGGAGGCGCGCGCATTCAGGAAGGTGTGATGTCGCTGGCTGGTTACGCCGACATTTTTCTGCGCAACACGCTATACAGCGGAGTCGTGCCGCAGATTTCCGCCATCATGGGGCCGTGCGCGGGGGGAGCCGTGTATTCGCCCGCCATCACCGATTTCGTTCTCATGGTCGACAAGACTTCCTACATGTTCATCACCGGGCCCGATGTGATCAAGACCGTGACGCATGAAGAGGTCACGAAAGATCAGCTCGGCGGCGCGATGACGCACAACGAAACCTCCGGCGTGGCGCACTTTCTGGCGCATGACGACGCCGAATGTCTGTCGATGGTGCGTGAGCTGCTGAGCTTTATCCCGTCCAACAACCTGGATGACCCTCCGCGCAAGGCTTCAACCGATCCCGCCGATCGCGGAGATGCCGCGCTCGACAAGATCGTCCCCGAGCAATCGAACCAGCCATATGACATGAAGGACGTGATTCATGCCGTGGTCGACGACGCGTATTTCTTCGAAGTGCAGGAGCACTACGCGAAAAACATCGTCGTCGGATTCGCGCGGCTCGATGGGCGCTCGGTCGGAATCGTGGCAAATCAGCCTGCGGTGCTGGCCGGGACGCTCGACATCAACGCGTCAATCAAGGGCGCGCGCTTCGTCCGCTTCTGCGACTGCTTCAACATTCCACTGGTCACGTTTGAAGATGTTCCCGGCTTCCTCCCCGGCACCGCCCAGGAGTACGGCGGCATCATCAAGCACGGCGCCAAGCTGCTGTTCGCATTCGCCGAAGCCACGGTGCCCAAGGTCACTGTGATCACGCGCAAGGCCTATGGCGGGGCGTATTGCGTAATGGCGTCCAAACACATCCGCACCGACGTGAACTACGCCTGGCCGACCGCCGAGATCGCGGTTATGGGCCCGGAGGGCGCAGTGGACATCGTCTACAAACGCGAACTTGACGGCGCCGAAAATCGCGAGGCGGTTCGCCAGAAGAAGATCGAAGAATTTCGCGATTGCTTCGCCAGCCCCTACGTGGCCGCCGAACGCGGCTTCATAGACGCCATCATCCAGCCCCACGAAACCCGCAAGAAGCTGATCCAGGCCCTAGCCATGCTCGAGAACAAACGAGACAAGAACCCGCCGAAGAAGCATGGGAATATCCCGCTGTGAAGTTCGTGTGGCGCGGGCGCCCTCGCCCGCGAACTCAAGCCATACAGCGGTCAGAGCGGGAGCACAGATCCACGCCGAACGTGCAATATGTAAACCTCTTCATCGAGGACAACGAAAAGAAATCGATAGTGCGATCCGTGCCCGACTTGCCCCGTCGAATTTTTTGTAGAGGCACACAAAATGACATCATTTGATGCTATAATAGGTGCCTGGAGAGAGTTCCTATGAGAACCACTGTCGCGCTTGACGACGATCTCGTGCGTACCGCCCAGGAGTTCACTGGGGTGGCGGAGAAAACGGCGTTGCTTCGGGAAGCCCTGAAAGCCCTCATCGAGCGGGAGAGCGCTCGCAGACTGGCCTCCCTGGGAGGCGCCATGCCGGAATTGAAGAATATTCCACGCCGCAGAGTACGGCCGAGCCGGAGCCGGGTGCATTGATTCTCGCCGATACCTCCATTTGGATTGACCATCTTCGCTCGGGAAACAAAGAACTACGTAACTTTCTTAACCACGGGCAGATCGTGATCCATCCCTTCATCATTGCGGAACTTGCCCTGGGATCACTTCGAGAACGCGCCAAGACGCTTGCGCTGCTGGACCTGTTACCTCAAGTGCGAGTGGCGCAGCTGAGCGAAGTGCGGCTGATGATCGAGGCTCGTCGCCTGTACAGCCTGGGCATCGGCCTGACCGACGCACATTTAATAGCCTCTGTCTTTATCAATTCGTCCACGCTTCTGTGGACAAGAGATAAGCGACTTCGTAAGGCTGCCGAGCGTCTTGGTATTCATGCCAGTTTGGCTTAGGGAAGCTCTGAATAAGTCAGAGCCTCATTGGTCTGTCATCCGAGAGCGAAGCGTGATCGGCCGAAGGACGGTAATGCGCAGTCGAAGAGCCTGCCCCGAGCGAAGCCGAGGGGATCCCTTGCAGCTCCGAACTTTCGCTCACGTTGCGAAACTCTGCCTAAATCTCGCGCAAGGGCCGTTTGATCGCGCGTTCCTCCTTAGGGGGAAGGCATATGTCAACGTTAGTCGATGCAGGCAGTCTCCGCGCAAAGCCGTGGTCGTGGGTTGCTCCGGTGTTCGTGGCTGCGCTAGTACTGTCCACAGTGGCAATTCCGAATCTCATGCGGTCCCGGATGGCCGCGAATGATTCGAGCAGAGTCGCACATCAGCGCACGTTAGAAGCCGAGATGGCGAACAACATGTACTACGGCACGATTGCTAAGGCTAAACCGGCAGCACCGATCGCGAAAGGTGCGGCCAATAGCCTGTTGGCCGCTGGGGCAGTTCCAGCGGAGGCTGCTGCCGAGCGGAAGATGATTCGTACCAGTTCACTGGAGATGGTCGTTCAGCATCCGCCGGAGACGATGGACAGGATAATGGCACTCGCAGAACGGAATGGCGGATATGTGATGAGTTCTGAAGGTGGCGGGCAAAACGCGACTGGTGGGACACTGACGATTCGGATACCGACAGCGAAGTTTGAGGAAGCGCGGGCGGAGATTCGCAATCTCGGGCTGCGTGTGGAGAGCGAAAAGGTCGAGGCGCAGGATGTGACTCGTCAGTACGTGGATCAGGATGCGAACCTGCGCAACCTGCGGGCGGAAGAGGCGCAGTACCTGACCATCCTGAAGCAGGCGAACACGGTGAAGGATATGCTCGCGGTCAGCGAGAAGCTGAGCGGCGTGCGGGGTCAGATCGAGCAGCAGCAGGCGGAGTTCGATGCCCTGTCGAAGCAAATCGAAACTGTTGCCATCTCGATCACCTTGCGGACTGAGGCTGAAGCGCAGGTGTTCGGGTTGAATTGGCGTCCGCTGTATCAGGTCAAGCTGGCATTGCGTGACGGGCTGGATAGTGTCGCGATCTACGCTACGGCGATGACGACCATTCTGTTTTATCTGCCGGCCTTAGTGCTATGGCTGGGCACGATTCTGATTGGGGCAGTGCTGGGGTGGAGACTCGTGCAGTGGGTGGGAAGAGTGTTCTTTAGGTTGAAAAAAACGGCAGAAGTTGTCTAGAGCGGACCTCATAAACGCTTTGGAAATGGCACGGCTTCTAGTTCTTAGCACGCCATGAGCAAGCGATGCTCGCCGAAGGGTGCCGTTACAGCGGCCATAGAGTCCGGCTTCAGCCCCTGACGGTCTTCACATCTAGCCTTCGCGCAGCCGGAGATGGACATGACCTGACTTGGTAATGCTGGCGATAAATGGAGGCTGATACTTCTTGAAGAACCGAATCATGTCCGGTAAAGCCGTGACGAGCATCGCAGCCATCTCTGCACCACTGTGGTTCCCTGAAGTGAAATAGAACTCTCGCACTCTGTATGCGATCACAGCATTTTTCTCCAATTCATTGAAGCGAATGCGTTTGTCCTTTGTGATCAGAATCCAGCCGTTGCGCCCAACAAACGGCAGCCACTTCGTGTCCTCCGTGCCGGGTGAAAAGTGCTGGCCATGACGCTCGTGCTTGACCCCATTTTGCACAAGCGCCTCCAGAATAGGTTTGCAGTTGTGAAGATTCTCGTCGAGGTAAAGAACGAATTCTTCAGGCGGCGATGGCGGCCGTCCTCTGCTCCCAGCGGATTGCTTCTTCGATCTGTTTGGGCTCGACGCCATACTCAGAAGCAAGATCGGGGACCGATTCGCGCGCATTGAAACGCGACGCGATGACTGCCGTGGAAATCGCGGTTCCGGTGATGATAGGCTTGCCAAATCCTATTGCTGGATTCAGTTGGATAAGCCTCGGCTCACTTTGTTTGCGCTCCATGACAAAAGGGTGAAGCTTAAAAAGACCGTTGGGATCGCGCTCGACCCGTTCGAGATAGAATTTCATAACTCCCGGAATCAGAATCTGTTCGTCTCTCCTCGACAGGTTTACTACGCTCCCAAGGTGTTCAATAAACAAATCTCTGCGATCAGTTTGAAAAGCTTGCTCAATCAGCGGATGCTTGTGTTGGACATACTTAGCCAGCGCCTTCAATGCCTGACGGACCTTCGGAAGGCGCACATCGTACACTGCGCGCATACCGCTGATCACATGGCATTCAAGCAGGTTGTGGAACGACAGGCGCGCGGGTTCTTTCCCAGCTAGCCGGACTAGCCGCGTAACAGACTGCTCTTCTCGCGTCCAATACCTGAGCGTGTTGAGAGGTACCCTGAGATACTGGGCAGCTTCAGAGATCCCGTAGATAGGGACTTCCATGATGTCGCTCTGTGTCCTCACGTAACCTCCCGCTGCTCAAGCATAGAGCAGTGTCATGGCATTTGTCATCGGCGAGATAGCCAGTTAACGTATTGCATCGCAACAAGCCCCTTCCTGCAAGTTGCACGGCGAAGTCCCCTACTGAATCAGTGTGCCCCCGTTGCCGCCATTCGGCTCGGCGTCTGGGGCCAGGACTACGGCGGCGGCTACGCGGTCGCCGGGTTCCAGGTTCAGGAGGCGGACACCTTGGGCGTTGCGGCCGGATTCGCGGATCGTCGTCGAATCCATGCGGATGATTTTGCCGTAGTGGCTGATCAGCATGACCTCGGAAGTGTCGTCGACTTGCGCGATGGCGACGACTTTGCCGACGCGTTCGGTGGTCTTGAGATTGATCACGCCCTTGCCGCCGCGATTGGTGAGGCGATATTCCTCGGCGGCGGTGCGTTTGCCGAAGCCGTTTTCGGTGACGGAGAGGATGAGGCTGCCTTTGACGGTTACATCAATGACTTCAGGCTCGTTTTCGGGCTTGCTCGAAACGGGCGCTGAAGCGTCCGTCCCCACAGTTACTGGCTCCGCTCCCGGCTTGGTCGTTGTCGCCATTCCTACCACGTAGTCTTTCTCGTCGAGGTCGATGCCCCAGACACCGTAGGCAGCACGGCCCATGGGGCGGACGTGACTCTCGTCGAAGCGGACGGCCATGCCTTCGTGGGAGGCGATGAAGACGATTTGGTTGCCGTTGGTGATGCGGGCGGCGACCAACTCGTCACCATCTTCAATGGCGATGGCGTTGATGCCGTTGGAGCGTACGTGCATGAACTCGCGTAATGCCGATTTCTTGACCAGGCCCTTGCGGGTGGCGAAGAAGACATATTTATTTTCTTCTTCGAGGTCGCGCACGGCGAGCATGGTCTTTACGGTTTCGCCGGGTTGCAGGCCGATCAGATTGCCGACGTGTTTGCCTTTTCCGGCGGCGCTGACGTCGGGAATTTCGTAGACTTTCAGCCAGTAGACGCGGCCTTTGTTGGTGAAGATGAGAATGTAGGCGTGCGTGCTGGCGATGAAGAGATGCTCGACGAAATCTTCATCGCGAGTCTTCATGCCGGTGCGGCCCGTGCCTCCGCGGCGCTGCATGCGGTAGGTGGAGATCGGCGTCCGCTTCATGTAGCCGGAGTGGCTGACGGTGACGGCAACCTGTTCGTCGGCGATAAGATCTTCGAGTACGATCTCGGCGGCTTCGTCTTCGATGCGGGTGCGGCGCTCATCTCCGTATAACTTCTTAACTTCTTCTAGCTCTTTGATGATGACGGTGCGCAGCTTCTTTTCGGAGCCGAGAATCGATTCGTACTCCGCGATGTTGTCGCGAACCTGCTTTAATTCGTTCGAGATTTCGTCGATGGAAAGTTTAGTCAGGCGGTGCAGTTGCAGTTCGAGGATGGCATCGGCCTGCTTGGTGCTGAACGGTTTTTCGGGATCAAGCTTCGGCGTGCGGCCAGTGGTGTTGATGTCAATCTTCTTGCCGCCGAAGTAGGCAACCAGGTTCTCTCTCGCGTCGCCGCGATTGGCGCTGCCGCGAATGATGGCAATCACGTTGTCCAGATGGTCGAGGGCCGTGAGATAGCCTTCGAGAATATGTTCGCGGTCCTTCGCCTTCGCCAGCAGGTAGGCGGTGCGGCGGCGGACTACATCGACGCGATGCTCGATGAAATGCTTGAGGGCCTCGATCAGTCCCATCTCGCGGGGCTGGCCGTTGGCTACCGCCAGCAGGATCATCGAAAAGCTTTCCTGCATCTGGGTGTGCTTGAAGAGCTGGTTGAGCACGATTTGCGGTTCGGCGCCGCGTTTGAGTTCGACCACAATGCGCATGCCGTCGCGATCGCTCTCGTCGCGGATGTCGGAGATGTCTTCGATGTCTTTGTCGTTGACCAGTTGCGCGATGCGTTCGACCAGGCGGGCCTTGTTCACCTGATAAGGAATCTCGGTGATGATGATCGCCTGCCGATCCTTGTTGATACTTTCGATCGCGGCTTTGGCGCGCACCTGGAAGCGGCCGCGGCCGGTGCGGTAGGCTTCGAAAATTCCAGCGCGTCCGTGAATAATGCCGTAGGTGGGGAAGTCGGGGCCGAGGACGTACTTGAGAATCTCGGCCAACTGCGCGTTGGGATTGTTAATGAGCGTGATGGTGGCGTCGACAATCTCGGTAAGATTGTGCGGCGGAATCTTGGTCGCCATGCCGACAGCAATGCCATCGGACCCATTCACCAGCAGGTTGGGAATGCGCGTAGGCAGAACGTCAGGCTCGCTCTCGCTCCCGTCATAGTTCGGGCGGAAGTCGACGGTGTCCTTATCCAGATCCTCAAGCAGCGACGTGGCCACGCGCGCGAGCCGCGCTTCCGTATAACGGTCGGCCGCAGGCGGATCGCCGTCGACCGATCCGAAATTCCCCTGCCCCTCGATCAGCGGATAGCGCATGCTCCAGGGCTGCGCCAACCGCACCAACGCGTCGTACACCGCAAGATTTCCGTGCGGATGGTACTTACCCATGACATCGCCGACGATGCGCGCACACTTGCGCGTAGGCCGGTTCGGCGCCAACCCCATCTGTTCCATCGTAAATAAAATGCGGCGGTGGACGGGCTTTAGCCCGTCGCGGACGTCGGGCAGGGCGCGGCCGATGATGACCGACATCGCGTAGTCGAGATACGAATGCCGCATCTCCTCTTCGATGTTGACGGGTTGAATGTTCAGCGCGCCGGGACCGTCGCCGCCGGGAGGAGTAGTGAGGGGGAGTTCGGGATTCTGCTCGTCTGCCATGGTTAGCTCTTAGCTTTTGGGTCTTGATTTTAGCTTGCAATTGCCAGTTCTCAAGAATCCAGGCAGACCGCTTCCTGGATTTGACCATACCCTGTAACTACTTGTATTTATAGGATGTTATGTGTCCACGAACCTGTGAAAAGTATACCACGATGGCAGGTGTTTGGGGTGCGGCAAAAGCATGCAGATGACGGTGATGATGCTGTCACCGAGCTTAGATGTGGAGATCTACCGGCCGACGGTGACTATGTTGGGTGCGCTGGGCAGGAGGAAGCGCACGCCGCGCGCTTGGTTGGACTTGACGGTCTCGGGCAGGTTCAGAGTGGAGAGATCGATTTTCTTGCTCCAGTAGCCGTCGCTGTAGTAGTCACCGCGGAGGTAGATGAAGCCGTCCGCGATGATGTAGTCGTGGATGTCCTCGGTGTGGCCGTCGCGGAACACCAGGACTGCCGAGGCTGATTCGTGCGTATTGCGGGTTGTCGAGGCCAAGTTGGTGGAGTACTTCTCACTTAACTGCACAGCATCTTTCTGCGCCGTGCCTTTCTGCACTGGGTCTCCGGCAATTCTGGCCGACCTTGCGGCCAATCCCGACGCGGCCCCTGGTGAAGGGGGCGGGGCGTCCGCAGTCTCCTCGTCCGGGAGACGCACGTAGCGGCCGCCCTGCAACTCGATCACGAGAGGATGCAGCAAAGGTTGCGGCTCGTCATGATTCGAAATTGCCGCGAGTGGCGCTTGCATCATGATGACCAGAGGTTGTGCTGCCGCTGGATAACTGAATGCGTCGGGGTAGAACGAGTCTGAGAAATAACCAAGTGAATTGAGCAGAGGCCCAGGAAAGCTGGATTGGCGCAAGCTGCGAAAAACATGAGAGTCCGGACTGGAAGTCAAGCTGCCGTTCATCCCCGGTGGACTGGGTGCTGTCGCGTGTGGCGAAGGACTGAGGCGGAGGGGGCTGGCGACTCGGCTCTGAGCGCTCGTCCACGATGCGGTAACGACGAGAAGCGCGGCGAGGACCAGCGTGCGCATATCAATTTGCGTGAGCGGTCGGGGGCAGCTGGAAGCTGACGCCGTGTTCGTCGTTCAGCCTCTGCGTGGCGTTGAGATCGAGATCGGCGAGCGCGATTTTGCGCGGGTGCCCAGGCGTCATATCGTAGAGAGTTTGACCTACGATCGCGTAGTTTCCGACTTCAAGCTGGTGGCTGTCTTTGAAGACGAGGGTGGTTGGATCCGGCGGCGCCTCGGGAGCGGGAGGATCGGAGCTGGCCTGCTGCGCGGCGCGTGCTGAGGGCACATCTTTCACTGGCGGAACGTAAGCGTCGGCTCCGGAGCCGCGACGATCGAAGACGGTAGGACCGCCCTGGTATCCGGAATCGTCCTCAGCGTCGGTCGTGGAATCTACGGGATAGGGAACGGCAACCGGGACTGCGTAAGCGCCTCCCAGGAAAGCACGGTCGCGCGAATGATGTCGCCGATCCCCATCGCGGTCGTGATCACGATCGCGACGCGGGACGTTGGAGAAGAATTGAACGCGTCCGTTAGACGTAGCTCCGTTCGGACGCTGCGAGGTGACGCTGGCTGGCGTGCCGTTGACTGAGCGGCCGCCGAATCCGGGAGAAGTCACCGAGGCCGGCACTCCAGTGGACTGGGCGTTGCTATTGGACACTAGCGCGGCTGGCAGCACAAGCAGCCCAAGAACCGCGACGGAAGCGGGAATCCATTGCCGCACAGACCTATGATACTCCAACCGTAAAGTCATGGCACACCCCAAGAATAACAATCCCCTGGTTACGTTAGATTGCGCACCTGGGCTTTCAGATGCCCGAAAAGGCGCGTGCGGCCTTGTCAGTGGCGGCCCGAGGATTTGTAATTTTCTGTAAAAGCTTGGCCGGTGCAAGCAGGGAGATGGAGACTATAATCTCGTTTCGCCTTACAAGCTGGGTATCCTGGGATATGAAATCGTTTGTCCGCTTCGCGATGCTGGCGCTGGTGCTGGTGATGGTGGCATTGGTGTCAGCGCTCACGGCGATGAGATTTGCGATTCACGTGCAGGAAGTTGCCGTGCCTGCGTTCGTGGGGCTCATGCCAAGCGAGGCGGAGCGCATGGCTGCAGGACTGGGATTGCAGATGGAAATCGAGAGGCAGTACTACAGTCCGCAGATTCCGGAAGGGCGGATCATGTCGCAGCTTCCGCTGCCTGGGGCGAAGGTGCGGCGCGGGTGGCAGGTGCGGGTGGCGCAGAGTCTGGGACCGTTGCGCGTAGCTATTCCGAATGTTACGGGGCAGAGTGAACGGGCGGCAGAATTGAATGTCCGACGACGTGGGTTGGAGTTGAGCTCGACGGCAGAAGTGCAAATGCCGGGAGTGCCCGCGGATCAGGTGGTGGCGCAGAGCCCGCCAGCGAATGCGAGTCAGGTGGCGGCGCCGAAGATCAGCCTGCTGCTGACGGCGGCGGCTGATCCACCGGCGTTTGTGATGCCGAGCTTTGTTGGGCAACCGCTCGGAAGCGTGAGCCGCACGCTGCAGGACACGGGGTTCAAGCTGGGGAATGTGAGTGTGGCAGCTGCGGCGACGACATCGTCCGCGCCGGGGGAGGCGGTTCCCGCGGTGCCGATCCAGCCGCCTGCGCAGCCTACCCCGGCGAGCATCATCGTTTCACAGACGCCTGGGGCGGGGCAGAAAGTGGCGGCGGGGACGGTGGTGAATTTTGAAGTGCGATGAAAACCACTTCGCCACAGATTTGCACGGATCTGCGTCGGATTAAGGCAAGGGCCAAACTCTACTGCTTCTCGATAATCGCGGCGAAGAAACCATCGCAGGGATGAATGCCGGGGAAGGTGCGCAGGTAGGGGCCGCGTGTCAGCGAGGAGGGATCGGGCCAGAGTAGTTCCCCTTCTTCTTTGAGTCGTGCGAGTTCCGTTCGACAATCGAGCAGGCGAAAAGATTTGTCTTCCGCCAGAGCTTGCTCAACCACATCTTCATTTTCTTCCTTTTCCAACGAGCAGGTGGAGTAAATAAGGCGCCCGCCGGGAGCGACTTGTGCCATGGCAGAGCGAAAGATGGCGTGCTGGCGCGCGTGCAACTCCGTCAAGTCGCTGGGTTTGAGGCGCCACTTGATTTCGGGATTGCGCCCCAGGGTGCCGGTGCCGGAGCAGGGAACGTCAGCGAGGACGCGATCGAAGATGCAATTTGTGGGGAGATTTCGCGCGTCGGCTGCGAGGATGCGAATGGGCTGCGCGCGGGCCGGGGCGGAGTCTGGTTTGAGATGTAGTAGCTCCTGCAGCAGGCGGGCGCGATGCGGATGCAGTTCCACGGCGGTGACGGTAGCGCCCGGGTTGCGATCTGCGATGGCTAGAGTTTTGCCGCCGGGCGCTGCGCAGCAGTCGAGGAAGCGCGATCCGTGGCCAACGAGAGCGGCGACGAGCTGCGAGGCTTCGTCCTGGATGATGACTCTGCCGGTGCGGAATGCTTGAGTTTTGGTGACGTCTCCGGTTTGTACGCGGCGTGCGGGTGCCAGAAGATCTCCGGGTGAAAGTTGGATTCCCTCATTGCGGAGTTCGTCGTCTGCCGCAGGATGGCGGAGTCGGATGGTGGTTACAGGAATAGATTGATTGTGTTGGCAGATGCTTCTTGCGGCTAAGGGGCTGTACTCGCGGGACCAACGTTCGACGAGCCATGCGGGATGCGCGTAAGTGTAAGCGAGATCCTCGGGCGCGGCCAAGGCTATTTTGGATGAAGATGGATGACGCTCTGGCGGCGTCATTTCCGTGAGCTTGCGCAGGACGGCGTTGACGAATGGCGCTGCGGAACGCTTGCGGCTGCGCTTCACTAGTTCAACGCTTTCGTGGATGGCGGCGTGGTGCGGGATGCGGTCGAGGTAGCGGAGCTGATAGAGAGCGAGGCGAAGCGCGAGCAGAACTTCGAGATCGAGCTTCGCGAGCGGTTGAGCAGAGGATTGGG
>Ga0210408_10002009_pt1 | contig 20349 bp, 18 predicted proteins | sample IncBWH4MmetaG_FD_155471 | JGI IMG/M metagenome (GOLD analysis project Ga0210408, IMG submission 155471) | Forest soil microbial communities from Barre Woods Harvard Forest LTER site, Petersham, Massachusetts, United States - Inc-BW-H-4-M | ecosystem: Environmental > Terrestrial > Soil >...
CGCCTTGCAGCCGAATCCCTTGCCGGAATTTCTCGACTGCCTGGCCCGTCGTGATCATTGTCCCTGCAAGTCGGCGGCCTTCTTCCACGTTGTTCGTTCTTTCACCGAGAAAAAACATCCACGCGGAGAGCTCCAGGCTCAAGTCGCGCAAATCGGCGGGGCCACGGCCTTTGAGCACTTCAATGGACTCGGCGACTTCATTCGAATGCCCCGCCATGCGCCCCAGCGGCTGATCCATATCGGTGATGAGCGCCACCACTTTCTTGCCCATGCGCTCGCCGGTTTCCACCATCACTTCGGCAAGCCGGACCGCGTCTTCCTCCTTCTTCATGAACGCGCCGGATCCCGTCTTCACGTCCAGCACCAGCGCGTCAATGCCTTCCGCAAGTTTCTTGCTCATGATGGAAGCACAAATCAGCCCGATATTTTCAACCGTGGAAGTGGCATCACGCAGCGCGTAAATTTTCTTGTCCGCCGGAGCGATCTCCGCCGTCTGCCCGATCAAGCCCATGCCGCATTCGCCGAGCACGCGCCGAAATTCCGCGAGCGACAAATTCACGTTGAACCCGGGAATCGCTTCCAGCTTGTCGAGCGTGCCGCCGGTATGGCCCAGGCCACGCCCGCTGATCATCGGCACCGTCAGCCCGCCCGCGGCCACAATAGGCGCAAGAATCAGGGAAGTCTTGTCGCCAATTCCCCCGGTGGAATGCTTGTCCACTTTCTTGCCGGGAATTTCGGAATGATTGAGGACCTCACCCGAGTACAGCATCGCCTCGGTAAGCGCCGCAAGCTCGGACCGGTTCATCCCGCGGATCCACGCCGCCATCAGCCACGCGGCCATCTGATAATCGGGAATTTCTCCGCGTGTGTAGCCGGAAACCAGAAATTCGATTTCTTCGCGGGATAGTTCCCCGGAATCACGTTTCTTGCGGATCAGGTCGACGGCGCGCATGCGTTTCGAAAGCGAACGGCGAGCGTAACACCCGCCTCACGGCAGGTCAACGCGAGGCGACGATGCTTAGGAGCGCCCGTTGGCTCGAAGCCGGATTCCGGATTATGGTCGGGGGAGATCCACCAGCACTACATCCGAGCGCTCCTGCGCTCGTTCCAGGACAACTTCGCGGCCGTCTGGCGAGATGTCGAAATCGCGAACGTCGAAGTCCGGAGTGAGGTTCGTCAACTGCCGCTCGGCGCCTGTCTCCAGGTCCTCAACGTTTGGGCTGCGTCGCGCTGCTTGCGGTGGCCGAAGTCTGCGTTAGTCGCGCGAGCCAGCGCTCCACGTTTTGCTTCTTCTCTGCGCCGGGCACCGTCAAATAGTCGCGCAACTCATTTTCCGCCTCATCTTTAGCGCCACGCCTAAGCAGGATCTCGGCAAGGAGCAGTCTGGAATCGGGAAACTCGCCCTTGGTCTGACGCAGCATTTCCATGGCCTCAAGAGGGTTGCGTTTCTCCGTAGCCAGAATGCAGCCAAGCATGTACCGCGACGTTGGGTTGTGCGGATCGAGATTGAGCGAACGGCGTGCAGCAGCCTCCGCCTCTGGATAACGCTGGAGCAGGAAATAGGCGACGCTTAGATTGTTAAAGGGCTGCGCGACGCGCGGGTCGATGTCTATTGCCTTCTGAAACTCTGCCGCGGCTCTTTCATATTCATGGAGTTCGATGTAGCGAGATCCTAGATTGTTGTGCGCCTCCAAAGACTGGGGATAGATCTGGAGAGCTCGTTCGAGGTGCATAGCAGAAGAGCGGACGTCACCGGACCGTAGTGCCGTCTGGGAGCGCTGGATTTCCTTGACTGCCTTGGGTGGGATCCGCAATTTGTCCACGGAGATGGTCTCCCCAGGCCTCGGAAGGCGAGATGGGTCAGTGGGAATGAAAGGACTAGGTGGTGGTTCGGTCTGAGCGCAAACCCTCGAAGTCATGACCAGCAGCAGAGCACATACTCTTAGTCTCATAAGATCCTCCACCGCGACGCAGTGGCACGTTGCATTTGCGGTTGCATCTGAAAATCGGAGCCCGTTAAAATGAGCGGGGGTTAAATGAAAAGTGCGGACCCGCAAGGGTAGCGCTTCTCCTCGGGATCGCCTTGCTCCGGCGGCCAAACCAGAAGCAAGGCGATCTGTTTAACCCCTTTTCGACCCCATCACTTGAGAACTGCGGCGCGGCTTCGTGTTTGTTTGGCCGCGAGCGCTTTTTCCCCGTTTTTTTTCGTTACTCCTTCATTGTGGATTTCGATGTCCCTAAAGAGACGATTGAAAATGCCAAATGTTTCATCGTACAGCTCGTCAGTGAAAAAAAAGTTTCCTCTTGACACTTAGATGTTCTAGGGATATAAGCATAGGACATCTAGGGATTGTATGGAACAAGAAAAAACCGAACTTCTCAAAGGCACGCTGGATATGCTGATCCTGAAGGTGGTGGCTTTCGGCCCCATCCACGGGTACGCCATCTCCCAGAGAATTCAGCAGATATCCAGGGATTTCTTTCAAGTGCCGGAAGGGTCGCTGTATCCCGCGCTGTACCGCCTGGAAGACCGCGGATTGTTGCAAGCCAAGTGGGAAGAGACAGAAACGGGGCGAGAGGCGAAATTTTATACCCTTACGCGAGCGGGACGAAAACGGCTTAGCATGGAGATGGCCAATTGGGGGCGGCTGTCTGAAGCGGTCGCGCTGATCCTCAGTACGGCAGAGTAGGAGTTCCAGTGATGGGTTGGCTCCGTCGTTTATTCCAGAAACCGCTGACGGAAAAGCGGCTGGACTCGGAGTTGCGTTTCCATCTGGAGCAACGCGTCCGCGACTACGTGGCTTCAGGTATGAACCCGGAAGAGGCGCGGCGGCGCGCAAATCTGGCCTTCGGTGGACTCGAACAAGTGAAGCAAGACTGCCGCGAAGCCCGCAAGGAGAGCCACGTTGAGGATTTTCTTCGCGATCTTCAGTACGCCTTGCGCAGCCTGGCCAAGGATCGCCGCTTCGCCCTAATCGCCATTTTCGCCCTCGCGCTCGGCATCGGTGCCACCACCGTGATGTTCAGCGTTATCTATAACGTCGTGTTCGATCCCTTCCCTTACCGCGACTTTCAACACTCCGTCGTCTTTGAGATGCGGGATTTGGCGAGCACGGGCGGCAAAGGCGAAGGCGCGCGCGACCATTACACCATCCCTGAGTTCCTCGCCATTCGCCAGCAAAACCACGTCTTCGAAGACATCGTCGGAAACTATCAGCTGAATGTCCTTTACTCAGACGGAAAAGGCACTCGCCGTTTCCTCGGTGGCTACACCACCGCCAATGGCTTTGACTTTCTTGGAGTTCCGCCGATCCTTGGCCGTGTTTTCTCTCCCGAGGACGTCAAGCAAGATGCCCCGCTCGTGTTCATGATGAACTATCGCCTCTGGCAAACGGAGTTCAATGGCGACCTCAAAATTCTCGGCAAGGCTTTTTTCCTGAACGGCAAATCTCGCACACTCGTTGGCATCATGCCGCAGCGCTTCAACGGGTATGGCTCAAGCCTGTGGTTTCCCCTTGGTTTTTATCCCGGCGCCGATGGCACTACTTTCCCCACGAAGGACCCCGACCTTATCTGGGTGCTGGCGCGTCTCAAAAAGGGTGTCAGCCTGCAAGCCGCCGCTGCGGATCTCGATGCCATTCTGCATGGCCTCGCGCAAGCAAATCCCGGGGAGCTTTATCCACCGCGGTTTAAAGTCGTCACACGCACGCTCCTGGACTTCGTCGTCGGTGATTTTAAGAGCACGCTTTACGCCCTGCTTGCTGCCGTCCTCCTTCTGCTTCTGATCGCCTGCAGCAACGTCGGCAACCTGCTGCTCGCCCGGGCCACCGTCCGCGAAAGGGAGATTGCCGTCCGGGCATCTTTGGGTGCCAGCCGCGGGCGATTGATTCGCCAGCTTCTTGTCGAAAGTTTCTTGCTCGCCCTGGCGGCCTGCTTGGCTGGCTGTTTGTTCGCCTATTTCGGAATAAAAGGCTTGGTGCCCATCATTCCGCGCGGTCCCATTCCAGAAGAAACCGTGATCGGTCTGAATCCGGTTGTCCTCCTTCTTGCGCTTGCGATTGCCTTTCTGACCACGCTGATCTGCGGTCTTGCGCCCGCGCTCCACGCCGTTCGTGGCAACCTCCCTCTCTGCATGACCAATGGTAGAAAGGGTGCTGGCGGCAGCGGACGCCATGGGAAGCTCCGCGCCGCTCTTGTAGTCGCGGAAGTGGCTCTCTCGATCGTGCTCTTGACCGGTGCCGGCTTGCTCATGCGCAGTTTTTTCACCCTCACTCATGTGGATTTGGGGTTCAATCCGGAACACATGCTCTACACCCGGATAGTTCCCGCCGCAGACGACCGCTATGACACCGCTGAGAAGAAAAAGCTTTTCTTCGAACAAGTCCTCCAGCGCGTCAGAGCTTTGCCCGGCGTGACCACCGCAACGGTATCTTTGAGCGTGCCTCCGCTAGGGGGTGCCGGTAGCTTTATAACTATCCCGGGGAAAACGCACTCCGAACGGTGGGAGTCCATGGTGGATCTGTGTAGTGAGGGCTACTTTCAAACCCTGGGCCTGCAACTCCTGCGCGGCAGGCTCCTCTCGGAGACCGACATCAACTCCGCTCGGCACGTGGCCGTGGTCAACCAGGCCTTTGCACGCACTTACTTCCCCGGCGAGGATCCCCTCGGGCAGAAAATTAAATTCGACGTCTTCGACGAATTACCCGAGACGCCGCACAACGCCTATTTCGAGGTTGTCGGCGTCGTCACAGATTTCAGAAACCGAGGCCTGCTGGAACCACCGGCACATGAGGCGTTCCTCCCGTACTCAATCACCGGGTTTGGAGACCGCACCATCTTGGCAAGGACCGTCGTAGATCCGAACGCGCTTCGCGCGAGTGTCCAACGCGAGATTTGGACTGTGGATTCAAACGCGGCAGTCGCGAGCAGCAGCTCGGTCAAAGACCTATTGGCCGAGGAAGCCTACACGCAGCCGCAGTTCGGCCTGATCACCATCAGCGCATTCGCCGGAATCGGCCTCGCCCTCGTGCTCATTGGCATCTTTAGCGTAATGGCCTATACCGTTGCGTTGCAGACCCATGAGATCGGAGTCCGCATGGCCCTCGGCGCCCAGCACGCCAACGTCGTGAAAATGGTTCTTGGGAATGCGCTGCGCCTGATCTCTATAGGCATCCTCATCGGCGTGCTGGTGAGCTTCGGCCTGACGCGTTTCTTGGCAAGCCAGCTCGCCGGTGTTTCCGCCACGGACCCCTTGACATTTTCTGCGGTTGTGACCGTGTTCCTCGCTGTTGGCTTGCTGGCGTCTTTACTCCCCGCCCGCCGCGCCGCGGGCATCGATCCCCTCGTTGCACTGCATTACGAATGATCGTCACCGTGTTTGGCTTGTTGCTTGTTTACACAAAAAGGCGGAATTGCAAGAGCTTTTACCAGCGGCCGCGCGGCTCTCGAAATCCGTCACGCTTCACTTGGTCGGTTAGTTCGAATGCATAGGTCGGCTTACCGAACAACTGCGGACCACTGGGTTCTGCGACCCCCAGCAAGGTCGTGGGCGAATGGTCGGCAACTCGGAAACTCTCTGCCGCTTACTTTGTCACTCTCCCAGAACTATACATGGACGAAACAACGACGTTCACAAACTGATTGCTGTCGGGCAGCAGAATTGGCAAACGCTACAGCACCTGCTGCACGTCGGGGGGCAGACTGGTAATCTGGCCGGCCACGACGCGCCAGCCGCTGGGCGTGTTGATATAAACATGCGTGGCACGGAGCTGGTTGCCGATGTGCTGGCCGTTGCGGATGAACCGCGATGACCAAAGGCATGTGGCAACCGCGATGTTTTGAAAAACGCGTACTTTGATGTCTGTAGCGTTGAACGATTCGCGCTGCACCGTGGAAGATTGGATCGTGGCGATCCACTGGTCTTTGTTTATCTGCTGGCCGTGCGAGAGCGTGCCGGCAAAATCGTCGCTGTAAACCCGGTGAAAGAAAGTGCCGTTGCCCTGTTGGATGGCGCGCGCGGCTTCTCTTTCGAGGCTGGTGACCTCCTGCGTCTCCATTTCGGGATCCCGGGGCCCCTGCTGAGACACGCACTTCTGGATGCATTCCGTTCGCCAGTTCTGTTGCGCCGGCCAGGAGGGGACAAGAACCAACCCAATTGCTAATACCACCGCGCCCTTAATCTTGATCATGCTGATGCGTCTCCTTCAAGGAGTGACGGAATTCCGTCGGAGCAGCTCGGAAAAGAACAGCCGCTGACATATTCCATAATACGGAAGGAAGATTGCCTCCATCCATTACATGCAAGTTGCGCGTGCCGTCAATGACAAGTCTTCCTTCAGGCACGCGCTCACGCAGGAACAGGCTGGGGAGGTGTTTGCGTCTCCATGCGGCCGCGTTGCGCCATGGTTTCATGTAATTTACAAAAAAATGCAAGACACGCACGTTTTTTTCTGTAACCTATCCCCAAGGGCAGTTATCTTCATCTTGGGGGATCCATGAATAACAATCTGAGCCTGGGCCGCGAAGCGGACATTTCCGGCGCCTTTTCCCGGCGGAGCTTTTTCATCAAGACATCCTGCTTCGGTGCTTTTTATGCGGTAGCGAAGCTGATTCCCTTGCCGGCGCTGGCGGCGGAGCTGGCGAGCGACTCGCGCGTATCGGCCACGCCGATTGTGGACAAAGGGTTCGCCTCGGTTCGAAAAGTGGGGAACGGGCTCTACGCCACAATTTCCGACCCTTCGAAAGGCTTCACCACGATCTGCAACGGCGGGTTTCTCGCCGGGAAAGATGCCGCTTTGTTGATCGAAGGATTTGGTTCGCCGGGAGGCGCATCCTTCCAAATGGACGCCCTGCGCATGGTAAGCCAAGTGCCGGTGAAGGGCGCGCTGGATACTCACTATCATTTCGACCACTCGATGGGAAATTCCTTTTACGGCGCGAACGGCGTGCAACTCTGGGCTCACGCCGCTGCCGCCAAACGCATCGTTGATAATTACTCACCGCTGCAAGGCGCGGACAAAGCGGCGGCGTTGGGGCCGCTCGAAAAACGCGTCAAGGATGCCAAGTCGGATGCGGAGCGGGCGCACGCGCAAAGCGATCTGAACGCGGTAACCGGACTTTTCCAGATTGCCAATTCCAACGTGATTGGCCTGCCGAATCGTCCGATCGATCCCGCCAAGCTGCCGATGACGATTGACCTGGGTGGCCTGACAGCGGTGCTGGAGTCCTACCCCGGGCATTCCGGAACAGACATCATCGTGCGCGTCCCGGATCAGAATGTTGTGTATACCGGCGACCTGTTATTCAGCGGTTGGTATCCCGTCTGCTTCGACGAAAAAGCCACCGTTTCCGGCTGGCGCGACACCTTGAAAAAATTTGCCGCGTTTGACAAGGACACCCTGTTCGTCCCTGGGCATGGCCAGATTTGCGGCCAGGAAGGCATCGCTGCGCTCCGCGAAGTGTTCGACGACATAGCCGGGCAAGCCGAAAAAATGTACCATGCCGGAGTTCCGGCGGAAGAAGCGCAGCACCGCTACGTGGTGCCTGAAAAGTTCAAGAACTTCCCCGTCTATTCCTGGGGCTTCACTATCGGTCCAACCATCACGAAGCTTTACGCCGAGTGGCAAGGCAAATGATCCAGCATGGAAGTTGGTAATCGGAATAATCCGCCGAACTAGTGCTTTGCTTGTTTGGCAAGGTCCCAGCCTTCCACGACAACCGCTTGATAGGCCCTGTCGGTGCGGACGGCATCCTGCACCAGATCCTGAATTCTCTTCATCATTTGTTGCGCGCGCGGATCGTCGGGACTCAATTTTCCGGCTCCACCCTGTGAAGACTTCAAAGACTCTACTTCCTTCAAAATCTGCTTCATCTCCTGAAAAAGTTCCCGCCCGTGTGAAACGTAAACCTCTTTCGCAGAAAAAAGTTTGTCTTCCCAATTGCGGCGGTTGGGAAAGTCCACGTCATTATCAAGGAGAGCAGCTTTTGCGAGGGTCGCGCGGTCCAGGGGCGCCAATTTGTCCAGAGCGGCTTCGGCCTGCTCCAGTTTGGCCAGGCCGCGCGCGGTCGCGCTCGCACCATCGGAGCTTTGCGCGCTGCCGATGTCGCCCAGCCCCGCCCCGCTTAGCCCCTTGCTCGATGGAAGCGTATCGTCGGTGATCACTTTCTTCGACGTCGCGTTGTTTTTTTCTTTGTCCTTACGAGCTTGGCGCGCCACATCGCCCAGCGATGGTTGAGATGGTTGATCTTGGGCCGGTGGGTCTTGCGCGCGCGCGGGCGCCGTAGAGATCAGCAGCGATAGAAAACTTGTCAGGAAAGTCAGTTTTCGCAACACGATGGCCTCCGTGTCGATATGCCGTCTTATTTGGGAAGGCGCGATTCCCTTCATCATGCTCTCTCGCTGCGCATGGGCAGACCATAGGCCAGTGGTACCGATTTAGCTAAAGCGCCAACATTCGCTTCCGCGCTCCATCTCAAACTCGACAGCCCGTCGTTAGGTCTTTCATGGCCGAGATCGTTCTTGGGTGCGGCGTGCGATTTCCAGCGCCATCGCTCGCATCTCTTCGTGGATGAGACCGTTGGTGGCGAGGATGACGGGGCCGCCGAGTTGGTAGGGATTTCCGGCAAAATCGCTGACTTTTCCGCCGGCTTCTTCGATGAGCAGGACGCCCGCGGCGGTGTCCCACTTCTGGAGGCCGAATTCCCAGAAGCCGTCGAAGCGGCCGGCGGCGACGCTGGCGAGGTCCAGCGCGGCGGAGCCATCGCGGCGCACGCCGTGAGAGTGCTGGGTGAAGTCGCCGTAGTACTGAAGATTCGGGCTGGCCTTGCGGTTGCGCACGGGAAAGCCGGTGCAGAGCAGGCTGGTCGAGAGCGTGGCGCTTTTGGAGACGTGGATTTTTTTGCCGTTGAAGGCAGCGCCGTGGCCGCGTGCGGCGGTGAAAAGTTCGTTGTAAAACGGATTGAAGATCGCAGCGGCGAGAAGCGTATCGCGCTGAGCGAGCGCGATCGAGACGCAGAAGCACGGATATCCGTGCGCGAAATTGGTGGTGCCGTCGAGCGGGTCGACGTGCCAGCGAAATTCGGAAGCGGAATCGCTTTCATGCCCGGTTCCCTCTTCGGCGGCGATGGCATGATCGGGAAAGTATTTGGTAAGTCGCTCGACGATGAAGCGTTCCGAGCGTTTGTCCGCTTGCGTGACGAGATCCACCTCGTCGCCTTTGTAGGCGATATCCAATGGGCGCGACAGTTCTTCGATGAGAATCTTGCCGGCTTCCCGGGCGATTTCGACGGCGGCTTCGAGATAGTTCTTCGGCACTGGCAGTTCCTCGGATGGTTAGCTTCACGCCAAGCTGGGACGCAGCTTGCCGCGGCGGCATTCTCCACTTTACCATTGGCTGCGACCGGGTTTGCCTGCCGCGAAATGAGAGGCAGGGGCCCCCCCCACCCCGGGTGGTTTTTGGGAAAGAGTGCAGAATCGCTTGAAAAGAAAGGAGTTGAGTTTTTGCTGCGCGCAAAAGAGTTCGCAAGAGTTTGAAAAAACAGGGGATAGGGAAGCGTCTGCAGGTCGAAATGTCTGCACGTCGGCGTGTCCCAAAACGGGAAGAATACCCCCACACCCCCCGTGTTTTCGTAAGAACGGCAAGTAAAGGACTTGCGGGATACGGAACTTGGAAGAGTGTACGGAAGATGGGAGGAGGTCGAATCGATCCATAGTCCGGAGTGAGGCCTCCCCCCACTGTTTTTGAAACGATATGATTGCAAAAGGGGTTAAAGGGTGGGGGTCGGCAAAAGATATGAAAGGAAAGGATTTACGGGATAGGGGACAGGGAATAGGGGCTAGGGTCAGGAAGGAATTCGGAGATCGGCGAGGATGGGATTCGACAAACACAAAGGAGTATAGCACACCTTAATGAAGATGTTAAGTGTTTTACATCGAATGGTCGAAAATGAGCGTCGAACGGTTATTAGGGCGGGTGAATGGTTTTTGTGGAGGCGTGCCGAACAGGAAAAAGGAAAGTCAAAGGCCGCACCCTTTGGTAAAGCAAGCCCCAAAGCGTGCGCCACCCAAGATCGGCTCAATCGCGTTAAGGGTGCTCCACCCTCCTCTTCGATTAGCCGTCATTCGACGTTCTTGGTGTGTGGCGGGGGTGGCGGCGGAAGAATATACCGGGGAAGCGGACCCCCGAACTGAAGTGTGTCAAATATCTTCAGCACCGATTCCTGCTGTGTAGATGTGAGGTCGTGTCCAAAAAGAGTCAGCGCCGCATTGGACATGCCGACGTTGCGGAAATACACGCCCGTGATCCCGTGGCCCGGTGTTCTTGGACTCACTATTTTTGCGCGACGCCCCCCGACGGGCTTATGAATGACGACATACGCTGGTTTCTTTTCTTCTTTAAGGGGGTTTGAGTATCGGCCAAAATCAAACGTGAGCACGACGCCGTCACCGACAAACTCGCCGACATAAGAATCGACACCCGTCAACTGGTGAAACTCCCACCCGGGCGGAGCTAAAATCGAAAACGGACCAGCGTCAACTTTACGCCAGCCGGTCGGGGGCGTGAGTGCGTTAAGCTGCTTTTCCTCAGTTGGCTGCTCAAACAAGAGGTCAGAATTCCTTACCCACATGAATCCACGCCCAGGCTTGCAAATTTGTTGAACCCAGTCGTGCGCATTGTCTTCCACGCGCCAGACCCAAACCCGATAGGGCTCGATGCATTTGATTCCCCAAAAGAGAAACCCACCCATACTTCCTCCGGGTTTTGTGTAAGTCAGATAGCGTGAGTCAGGAGACCAATCAGGGCCCGCTGAGTTTTTAGTGCTAAACAGCTTCCTTCGGGTGCCGGTCTTCAGATCCAACAACGTATAGCGGTTGCCATCGTCGAAACCCAGCCATTTTCCGTCCGGTGACCACGTTGGGTAAGGACCCCCTTCTCCCAAATCCATACGATTCTTTTTAGCTAGGTCATAGATTCTCATCATCTTCCCAGAGGAATAGACGAAACTTCCCTCCGGAGAAAAGCACTGCGTGGAAAACTGGCCTCCGGCCTCGATCTGCAAAGCTTCGCCAGATTCATTGTTCCGAAGCCAGAGTCCGTTCTTGTGAAAAACCGAATATCGTCCTTTAGGCGAGGAGCACTCCGCGGAATCAACTTTTTGAGCGTTTCTGACAATAGCAAGCTTCGCAGTGCGCTCCTTTACGGAGACAACATAAACCTTTCCAGCCCACCAGTCGACTAGGGAATACCCCAACAAGTGCTGCTCTCTTGCAAGTTCGGGGCGGAGGGACTGCTTTGCCTCCCCCGAGTGCAGCACGACGATTCCTAAAAAGCTGAACAGGGCCGCAAGTGTGAATCGTTTCATATCACGCAGTACAACACAGCGAGCAGGAATCCGGCAGAATTCAGTTTCTAGTAGATTCGTGCTTGCCAATCCCTCCTTCTGCCACACTTGCTGAACCTGCCGCGGGTGCCCCACGTGTCGCAGTTACACGTGTGGTTTTTGATTTTCACTCATGCCCAAGAAGCTGAAGCGCTACTACACCCGGTGTCGCAAGGGCGGAGATTATTGGGGGCCGGTGAGGTAGGACTTGCGGTGGCGGACGTGGTAGGTGGCGGGGTCGACGGTGACTACGATGGAGCGGTAGGTGTTGGCGGGGCCGCGGGGAGTGGGGTAGTAGGCGAGGAGATACTGGGTGCGGAGTTCGCGGTCGATGCGGTCGAAGATGGCGCCGAGTTCCTGGGGCGTGTCGGGATAGAACATGGCGCCGCCGGTGGTGTCGGTCATGGTTTCGAGGGCGTGTTCGCCGGCAGTGTTGCGGCCGCTTTCGTTTTTCACCGGGCGGATGACGATGGTGTAAAGAAGCGTGCTGGAGAGGACGGCTTCCTTGCGGGCGGCGTCGAAGTCGGAGGTGCTGGTGGTTTCGCCGGCATCGGTGACGAGGATGATGACGCGGCGGCGGTCGGTGCCGCGGCGCGCGAGAGCGCGCGAACCGAGAAGCACGGCGTCGTAAATCGAAGTGCCGGCGCCGGCAGGCATCTTGCGGACGGCGGATTGCAGTTCGGCTACGTTATCGGAGAACGATGCGAGCTGGGTGATGTTTTCATCGACCGCGAAGACGGCCAGGCGGTCGCCGGGCCGCAGCACCTGGCGGATGAAGTGGGCGGCGGCTTCCTGCTCGAAGGTTATTTCCTTGTGGGCGCTGAGGCTGGAGTCGATCATGATGGCGAGGTCCAGCGGCTGGGAGGTTTCCGGCTCGAACCTGTCGATTTTTTGTTCGACGCCTTCTTCGAAGAGTTGGAAGGCTTCCTTGGGGAGGTCGGGGGCGGGGCGGTTCTTATCGTCGAGGACGCTGACGAGAACGTTGACGAGATTGACGTTGACGCGGATGCGGCCACGCTGGGAGGCGGCGTCTTGCGCATCGCTCGCGGGGGCGGGCGGAGTGGGCTGGACGATCTTTCCGGGCTCGCCGTCGGGAGCGGACGTGGAGGATACGGTGGAAGTAGGAGTCGTGCTCGACTTGGGAGTCGGGCTAGCGGTCGAGGTGGACTTGGGCTTCTGCGCCCACGGAGGACGGTCGGACTGGGCTTGGCTGAAGGCAATCGCCGCGAAGAGCAGCGCTGGGACGGCGAAGAGCGGAGTGAGGTAGAGGCGAGAGGGTGTCATTGACTTTGGGAATTAGGATGCAGGTTTCGCGCGTGGCGTCGCCACGGGTGCGGGGGGGAGTTCGCCGTCGGCCCAGACGGCGCCATCTTCGAAGTACTCCTTTTTCCAGATGGGCACGGTGCGCTTGAGGGTGTCGATGGCGAAGCGGCAAGCGTCAAAGGCGGCGGCGCGGTGGGGGGCACTGACGGCGATGAAGACGCTGGTTTCGCCGATTTCGAGGCGGCCAAGACGGTGCACGATGGCGACGCGATGGATGCGGTATTTTTGGTGGAGCTGGGCGCCGATTTCGCGCATTTTGGCGAGGGCCATGGATTCGTAGGCTTCGTAGTCGAGGTAGAGAGTGGGGCGATTGTGGGATTGGTTGCGGACGAAACCGTCGAAGGTGACAATGGCGCCGTCGTCGGGCGCTCGGACTTGTCGGGTCAGCGCGGCCATGTCGATAGGCTCGCGCACCAACTGGTAGAGGTCATCGTGGGAGAGGGGCGCCATAGGGATGGATCAGCCGCCGCTTACGGGCGGGAGAAAGGCGACTTCGTCGCCGGCGCGGAGAGGCGTATCCCAGGCGGCGAATTCCTGGTTGCGCGAGGCGACAACCGACGAGCGGTATTTGGCAAGCTCGGGATGGCGCGCGGCGTAGAGGGCGAAAAGCTGCTCGATGGTTGCGGCATCGGCGAATTCGAGGGAATCCTCGGCGTGGCCGGTGAGTTCCTTGAGACGGCCGAAAAAGAGAACCTTCACGCGAATTGTTTGGGAGACTGGCGGCACAGGGGAATTGTAACCCGCGTCGCGCAAGTGGGCCAGCGGCATAGGCGGAACCTGTCCTATTCCGCAACCTTGCAACACTTGATCTGCTCAGGATGACGGAAGGTTCGACACCAACGTCCAATCAAGAAGCTTTGAAAGTATCAATTGCTTGACCGCAGACTGCACGTTGCGTAGCGTGCAGGGAGCCGGTCTTTTGTCCCAGCCAGACAAGGAAACACGAAGAGGAAAAAGATGAAGGTTCTGGTGACAGGTGCATCGGGCTTGGTGGGGACGGCGCTGGGGAGTGCGCTGGCGCGCGGGGGGCACACCGTTTGCCGATTGGTGCGACCAGAGAGCGCCGCTGGCGAAGGGCCGAAAGAAGGGTTTGCGGTGGCGTGGAATCCGGCGACGGGAGAATTGGGCGGGGCGGGCGTTGGCGCGGATGCGGTTGTGAACCTGGCGGGGGCGTCGATTGCGGGCGGGCGGTGGACGGCGGGGCGGAAGGCTCTGTTGCAGTCGAGCCGTGTCGATACGACGCGGGCGCTGGTGGGGGCGCTGGCGAAAATGAACGCTCGGCCGAGCGTGCTGGTGTCGGCATCGGCGATCGGGATTTACGGGAATCGCCGCGACGAGATGCTGACAGAAGAGAGCAACGCGGGAACTGATTTTCTGGGGGGGCTGGCGCAAGAGTGGGAAGCGGAAGCGCGGAAGGCCGAGGCCCTGGGGATTCGCGTGGTGCTGGCGCGGTTCGGAATTATTTTGGCGCGCGAGGGCGGAGCGCTGCCGAAGATGATGCTGCCGTTCAAGTTTGGCGCTGGGGGAAAGCTGAGTTCCGGGCTGCAGTGGATGTCATGGGTGTCGCTCGAAGACGTGGTGGGGATTTTGCGATTGGCGATCGAGAACGCTTCGTTACGAGGTGCGGTGAACGTCGTGGCACCGCAACCGCTGCAAAACGCGGAGTTCACCTATTTGCTGGCGAAGGCGATGCACCGGCCGGCGCTCTTCCCGGCGCCAGCTTTTGCGCTGCGGCTGGCGCTGGGAGAAATGGCGGACGCGCTGCTGTTGTCCAGCCAGCGCGTCGCACCGCAAGCGTTGGAAAAGCTGGGCTATCTCTTCCTGCACGCCGATTTGAATTCGGCGCTCGCCGCGATTCTCGCGAAAAGTTGAACAGAATCTCGCCCTACTTTTGCACGTTGATGGTGACAGAGACGCGCAGCGTGCGGCCGTTGAGCGGATCGGTGGACACCAGATTTTCCGAGGTTTGCCCGTCCTTGAGAATGAGGTTCTCGGAAGTTCTGAATTGACGTACCAGCGGCAGGCCATTGGGTTCGGAGACCAACCGCTCACCCTCTGAGGATTTGTCGGGATAGAGCATTGACCGGTCAAAAATCAAGTAAAGATGAAAGCGGCCGTCGTCCTCGGACTTGATGCCGCAATCGATGTTCGAGCCGATATCCAGATAGGTGGTTTTCTGGTCTTTGCCTTCCGTCTGGATGGGAACGCGGATGCCGGTCCGCAGACTGGTTGAGTAATTGCCACCGATCTTTTCATCGGTGATCACCGTGAAGGCGTACGGCATGCTGGAAACCTTCTTGTCGCCGTCATATTCGGTGAAGACGATCTGCACCTTCACGGGAGTTGGAACTTTCACGCGCTCCTCGGCCTTGGGCTTCTCCTGAGCGCGCAGTTGGAGCGCGGGCAGGCAAAGCGCGCCGAGCAAGAACAAATAGGACAATTTTTTCATTACATTCCTCCTGGGTGACTCGAACCGTTCTGAGATTTGAGGCCGTTCGCGGAAGTCATTGCGATATCTCTTCCGCTAAGGGCTTGACGTCAAGCTCGGCAATTTGGATCGGAGCAACTTGCAAGAGCGCTAAAATTGTCGCGTCGGCATCTTTCGCAACAAGGGGAGCGCGCTTCCGAAGCCGCCACTGCTCGGCATAATTGGCCAACAAGACTTCCTGGTCCCGGGGAACGAGCACTTCCGGCATGGTCTTTCCCATCGGAGACGTTGCGTGTTCCGCAGGATTCCGGGCGATAGCAACTTGATGTGGCGAGTCAGAATTCTTCACCGCGGGCGGTACAACGACAGGAATTTGATTCTGCGGTGAAGGCGTTACCTTCGGCGGCTCGCTTGAATTCCCCGCCGTCTCGACCGGGCTTTGGACGGTACTCGGCCGCCAGACCGCGCGCGTGACGAAGAGGGCAACGATGATGGCCGCGGCACTCGCCAAAACAAGCCAATTCGCAGCCCAGATGCGGCGGGGAGCAGATGCCTTATCGAGGCGGGCGCGGACGCGCGGCAAAAGAGAAGCGGGGACTTCGGCGTTGGCGGTGACGTGAAGGCCCGCATCGATGGAGGCGAAGAGGGATTGTTCCTGTTCGAACGCGGCACGGCAGGCAGTGCAGGCATCGAGGTGCGCGCGCAGTTCACCCCGCGGCTCGGAACCGCTGGCCGCGGCGTCGATCAACGCTTCTTTATAATGTTGGCATGGCATCGCAACTTCTCCGCTAACTGTCTTCGCGCATAGAAAATTCGGGACTTCACCGTGCCCGTGGAAATACCCAGCATGGACGCGATTTCATCGATGGTGTGGCCTTCCATGGCCGCGAGTAAAAGGACCAGGCGCAATTTTTTGGGCAATTCCGCGAGCGCTACGTCAAGATGCGTCTGGAACTCGTTCAAAGCGGCAAGGTCCTCGGCGTTCACCGCAGGCGGATGATGCTCCGGCTGCGACCAAAGCGTGTCGCGCAATTCGCGGCGTTTCGCAGAGCGCAAACGGTCGAGCGCTAGACGAAACGCGATGCGAACGAGCCAGGCGCGGAAGCGGTTGCGGTCGCGCAAGTGCTCGAATCGCCGATAAGCCCGCAGCAAGGCTTCCTGCGCCACATCCTCGGCGTCGGCGGAGTTGCGTAGAACGCCCCGGGCCACGCGATAGGCAAGCGGGCCGCACTCGGCGAGGCGCTGTTCGAATTCGCGCCGGATGTCAGTCTGGGCTGCCTCGTGCTCCAGCTCACCCCCGGCTGTGCGACCTGGTTGGACCAGAACCAGCTCCTGCATGGGTTATCCTGCGCGGGCTTCGGAAACCCGCCCTCTCCGTACACTTGACTAGACGCCGCCTCATACGGAATGGTTCAGCGCGAATCGGCAATTCTGGGCGTTAGGACGTTTGCGACTAGATGCCCAGTTGTATGAGCAGGTTCTCGAGGTTGGAATCGTCGACGACAGCTTGACGGGCTGGCTGGCCTTCCGGCGGGGCCTCGACGGAGCCTTCATCGAACGCCTGAAACAGGCGCATTTTGGCGACGGCGTACTCCTCGCTACTGGAAAGTGGGCGGCCGTTCTGCTTTGCCCAAGCGTCGAGCGCGGACTGCTTGACGAAAATCTTGAAAGGGAAGGCGGAACGACGGTCGGAGGAGACCACGTACGTAAATTCGCCTCCGGGAGTGCTGCCCTGTGGCGCGCGATTTCCTTCGAAGAAGTAGTACTGGTAGACGAACCCGTCAGCGGCAGAGTAGCTCTTGACGCGACGGACGGCATCGGGGCGAGGCATTGGCGGATTATTGGAGGCGCGGCGGCGGAAGTCAACGGAGGAATTTGCGGCGGAAGTAGTTCCACTATGAAACAGCGTTCCGCCCTCTGGTTCCAAATCAGAACGAGGTTTGTCCAAAGTGAAACCTGCAGAAACGCTTTTTCAAAGTGCCAGCGCGGCTCACTTAGTTTTGGGGTATCGGCAATCTGCTGATTTTGTGGGGCTTCTTACCGTGAGTTCTTGACTCCGGCTTGCCAATCTTCTTTCTTGCTGCTATTTCTTCGCTGGCCCTCCGCCTGCATTTGGGAGGGCATGTGCTCCCTCTCGCATAGTAAAGGAAGACAATCCAGAACGACGACGATTGTGGTCTTCGCACTTCTTGCGGAGTGGGCATGGTCGCTTGGCTGTACTGCTGGTAGCGTGTCGGCGCCACCTCCGCCTCCTCCAACAATCGTGGTCACTTTGACGCCAACGAACGCATCTGTCGTGCTCGGGAACCAGACGACGTTCACGGCCACGGTCACAAACACAGCGGACACGGTCGTCAGTTGGAGCGTTAACACTGTCCTGGGCGGAAATTCGACTCTCGGAACGATCACCTCTGCGGGAGTGTACACGGCGCCACCAAACCTTCCTTCTCCTGCGACGGTCCAAGTCACGGCCACGAGCCACGCCGATGCGACAAAATCCGCCACGGCAAGCGTGGCGGTCACGAGCGACATCACGCTGAACGTGACGCCGAATCCGACAAGCGTGGAACTCGGCGCGTCACAAGCATTTCAAGCCACGGTGACGAGCAGCGGGCATCCGGACGCCTCGATTCGATGGAACCTCTCAGGCCCGGCGTGCGTCGGCGGGTGCGGAGCCGTGGATGCCAGCGGCAAGTACACTGCACCGCAGATTCTTCCCTCGCCTGCCAGCGCGACGCTAACGGCGCAAAGCGTGGCCGATCCTTCGAAGCAGATTTCCGCGGCGGTGGCCATCACCAGCAGTTTTTCCTTGCAACTCTCAGCGCCCTCCAGCGTGCCGGCCGCGGGGACGGCCACGATCGTCGCGACGATGACACCTGTTCCCGGTTCGAATCCCAGTACATCACTGGCCTGGGCGCTCAGCGGTCCGGGCTGCAGCGGCAGCTCCTGCGGAACATTGACGGTCATCACCACGCAATCCACGGGCGGAAGCAGCTTCTCGAATTCGGCGACGTACACCGCTCCGGCCACGGCGCCAAGCCCGAACTCCGTCACGGTGACGGTGACTCCGCAAGCGGACGCATCGAAAAAAGTGCAAGCGACGTTGTCGATTCAGACCGGCGCGAGCGTGAGTGTTTCGCCTTCGACGGCGACGCTGGCGGCAAATCATCGCGTGACGCTGAGCGCGCAGTTCAATGGAACTTCCAATACCGGCGTGCTTTGGAACGTGAACGGAATTGCGGGAGGAAACAGCACGCTCGGGCAGATTTGCCCCGTTAGTTCGAATCCTTGCCAGATGGTAACAAGCGCTACTACATCACAGGTGGACTACCTCGCGCCCGGCGCGATTCCTTCGCCGAATCCGGTAAGCGTCACGGCCATAAGCGCCGCCGATTCCGCGAAAAGCGCGAGCGCGCAAATCACGGTGATCAATCACGTGCTGGTATCCGTGCAACCCGGAAGCGTCACGCTGGCCCCGCTAGCCGTGCAGGGCTTCACCACGTCGGTGCTCGGCACCAGCGACCAGAACGTCGTCTGGCAAGTACAGGGCACGGCGTGTTCGACGGCTGGTATCTGCGGAACGATTACCTCCAGCGGAACTTATACCGCGCCGGGCGCTCCGCCCGCACCTGATGCGATTCAAGTTGTTGCCGTCAGCAGCGATGACACTTCGCAATCCGGCATTGCCAACGTGACGATTTCCACGGGGGCGAATATTCTCGCGCTGCATCCGTCCAGCGTGTACGCCGGCGCGGCCCAGGGCTTCAGGCTGCGCGTAGACGGCAGCGGTTTTGCGGCATCCAGCCCTGGGCCGGGCTCCGCGATGTTGATTGGCGGCACCGCGCGAATCACGACGTGCATTTCCGCGCAGGAATGCACGGCGCCGATGACGGCTGCGGACGTCGCTGCGGCGGGCAGCGTGTCCGTGCAGATGCAAAATCCGAACGGCACAAAATCGAATGCTGTCGCACTGATCGTCGCGGCGCCGAATGTTTCCGACGAAGTGATCGCGCTCAGCAGCAGCGCTCCAGCGGCCACCGGGAAAGACATCGTCGTGGTGGACCCGACGACGGCCGGAGTTTCCGTTCCTGGCAACGACTTGGACTTAAATGTCGCGGCGCTGGGAACATTTAATACCGCGAACAATTCCTGCACGCTGGGCGGCAACGCGATTCCCTTGCCGCGGCCCGCGGGCGGCACATCGACCGCGGACATTTGCCTTTTTTCGCAAAGCGGGCTGGACACCAGCATGACCTATACGGTGTCCGGGCCTGGCGACGTCGCAGTCATCGCCAAACTGCCGGCGGGGCTAGGGATCATCCACCTCACGCTGCAAGTTCCGGCGGCTGCCGCCACCGGCGCGCGCACGCTTTTCATTCAGAACACCAATCTGGACAAGACCGCCGCGAGCGGCGTGCTGGAGGTGCGTTGACATGAGCTTCGTGCAACGGAGGAGATTCTTGTGGATTCTGTTCCTGGCGGCGCTGGCGTTGCTGGTGATTGCGGCGAATGCCACGACGCTTTCCCGGCTGCGTTTCGAAGAACTCGTGAAACAGGCGACGGCGGTGGCGAGGCTCCGTTGCCTTAGCGTGGAAAGCCGCTGGCAGGATGGGGAAATTTGGACCGAAACGCGTTTTGAAACTGTGGAAGTAAACAAAGGCCTGCTTCCGGGCGTGGTCAGCGTTCGAATGCTCGGCGGAAGCCTTGGAAATCTGCATTCGCGCGTCGAGGGAGTGCCGGCGTTTCGTCCCGGTGAAGAAGCTTACGTGTTTCTCTGGGGGCGCGAAGGCGAACCGTTCCGCGTGCTGGGATGGTCGCAAGGCACGTTTCGAATCACGCGCGATCCACAAACGGGAGCGGAACGTGTCACGCAAGATTCGGCGGCGGCACCAATTTTTGATCCTCTCACGCGGCAGTTCCGGCACGGTGGAATTCGCAATCTGCCGGCGGCGATTTTTCAGTTGAAACTGCGGAAGGCGCTGCAGTACGAAACGCCTTGAGGGATTTGACCTCGAAGGATGGAGCAGTGCGCGGGCGAGGATGAGGGGATTTCAACACAGAGTTCACAGAAAAAAGAGAGGAATCAACGCTCTCGTGCAAAATTGATGACGCGAGATCGGCGAGGGAGAAAGTTAATGAGGGAACGCCTCAAAAAAATCGGGACGGGCACCTTCGCGATGCTTTACGGGATTTGGTTTGCCTCCATGGCGCAAGCCTAT
>Ga0210408_10002010_pt1 | contig 20349 bp, 14 predicted proteins | sample IncBWH4MmetaG_FD_155471 | JGI IMG/M metagenome (GOLD analysis project Ga0210408, IMG submission 155471) | Forest soil microbial communities from Barre Woods Harvard Forest LTER site, Petersham, Massachusetts, United States - Inc-BW-H-4-M | ecosystem: Environmental > Terrestrial > Soil >...
GAAAAGGAAACTGACGACTTGACGCGCCATTTCCGGTGAACCCTGACAAATGGGATCACTGGAAGTGCGCGGATGGGTTGGCGGCGGTAGTCCGAGGGGTCGGATGCGAGGTACCAACCGAACTCGAGCGAACGTAACGCTGAGCTCGCGACCACCCAGCGCAGATCGGCGTGCTGTTCTGTGCTTGCGTGGTCAATCCGCGCTACGCGTACGCACGCCAGCGACGAAGCCACCTGTGATCGAATTCTGCAGCGAATCTCGTCGATGACGCTTAAAGCGCGATGAGATCAGGTTGAAGCGTCATCGCGCTTTGGCTTTTTTGATCGAGCGTGATCATTTCGGAGAGCCGCTACACACTAGGCATCATGATCTGAGAGAGCGACGAAGCAGTCCATTCTATCCAAGCGGCGCGATGGATTGCTTCGCTCCGCTCGCAATGACGATTCAACCTCGTCTCATTCCGCTCTAGCTTTACCGCCCCTCCACGACTGACTGGAACACGCGGCGTACTTCGGCCTGCGTCTCCTTGATACGCGCGTCCAGCGCGGAAAAATCCGGCGCATCGCCGGCGCGCGCGAGCACGTGCAGGAGATCCTCGCCCGCGATCTTCGGGTCGAACTTGTCGATCACGCAGAGACGCAACACCTGCGTCAGGTCATGATAGAGCCGGCCGGCCGAGCGCAGGATTTCGGCGGAGGCCTGCGGCAGCACACCGAGCCGCGCGGCATTGTCGATGACATCAAGCGTGTCGACGTCGAGAATATCCGGCTTCTCGGCCGCATGGATGAGCTGGAGATATTGCGCGATGAAGTCGATATCGACCATGCCGCCGGCGGCATATTTCAGTTCCCAGCGGTCGTCCTCGCCCTTTTCCTGGGCGATGGCGCGGCGCATGTCGGCGACATCGGCGGCGATGCCGAGCGGCTCGCGCGGCCGCGTCAGCGCATCACGGATGACCTTCTCGATCCGCTCACGAAACACAGGTGATGCCGAGATCACCCGGGCCCTGGTGAGCGCCATGTGCTCCCAGGTCCAGGCCTCGCGCTCCTGGTATTCGGCAAAGGAGTCGATATGCGAGGCCAGGGGACCGGCGCGGCCGGAGGGCCGCAGCCGCATGTCGATCTCGTAGAGCACGCCATAATTGGTGCGCGTCGTGAACGCGCTGATCAGGCGCTGGGTGAAGCGCGCGAAATAATGCGCGCCTTGCAGCAGCCGTTCGCCGTCGGAATCCGGCGCATCGGCGTCGAAATCATAGAGCAGGATCAGGTCGAGATCGGAGGTCGCCGTCATCTCGCGGCTGCCGAGCCGGCCCATCGCGACGATCGCGGTCTCCTGCCCCTTGATGTGGCCGTGCTGGGCGGCAAAGCGGTCCGTCACAAGCCCATGCACGGTATGCACGATGCCCTCCGCCACATCGGCAAATGCCGTGCCGGCCTGCTGGGCGGAAACCGTGCCGGAGAGGATGCGCGTGCCGATCAGGAACAGGCTCTCCTGGCCGAACAGGCGCAGCCGATCGAGAAACTCTTCGTAGGAGCCAGCGTCCTGCAGCGTCGCGGCCAGGCGCGCCGAAAGCTCGCGCTGGTCGGGCATGGCACCGAAGAAGCGCGGATCGATCAGCCCGTCCATGAGCTGCGGCTGGCGCGCCAGCATGTCGCCGAGCCGGGGCGCCGCACCCAGCACCAGCGCCACCAGCGCGACCAGATCGCGGTTCTGTCCGAGCAACGTGATCAGCCGCCCGCCCCGCTGCAGCGCCGCCAGGAAGCGATCGAACGCGACCACCGCGCGATCGGGTTCTTCCGCATGCGCAAGTCCGTCGATCAGCGCCGGCACGAATTCGGTAAAGGCGGCCTTGGTCGATTCGGCCCGGAACACGCGGTATTCGCCGGCCATCCAGGTTTGTACGGTTACCGCCACCTTGACCGGCTCCTTGAAGCCGAGCGCAGTGAGATGGTTCAGAAGGCGCTGATCCTCGGCACCGGCGCTATAGTCGACATCGGGCTGTTTCGCTGTACCAGTCGGGTCGCCCTCGAACAGCTTGGCGTAATGCCCCTGCACGATGTCGAGCTGGCCGAGCAGGTCATGCGCAAACGCGGCGCGATCGGGATAGCCGAGGAAGCGCGCGAACCGTTCGACCGCTTCGACATTGTCCGGCAGCGAATGCGTCTGCTCGTCCGCGATCATCTGCAGCCGGTGCTCGACGCGGCGCAGGAAGTTGTAGGCCACGGATAGCTCGTCGCGCGCCTGAAAGGTGATCCAGTTGCTGGAGGCGAGCACTTCGAGCGCCTCCAGCGTCGGCCGCACCCTGAGCTGAGCGTGGCGGCCGCCCGCGATCAATTGCTGGGTCTGCGCGAAAAACTCGATCTCGCGGATGCCGCCGCGGCCAACCTTGATGTTGTGGCCCTCGACCGCGACCTCGCTCTGGCCGCGATAGGTCTGCATCTGCCGCTTCATGTCGTGGACATCGGCGAGCGCTGCGAAATCGAGATGCTTGCGCCAGACGAAGGGCGAGAGCTCAGCAATCATCGCTTCGCCGGCCATGAGGTCGCCGGCGCAGGGCCGCGCCTTGATCATGGCGGCGCGCTCCCAGGTCCGCCCTTCCCGCTCGTAGTAATGCAGCGCGGCGTCGATCGACATCGCGACCTGCGTCGAGGCCGGATCGGGCCGCAGCCGCAAGTCGACGCGGAACACGTAGCCGTCGCCGGTGCGCTGCTGCAGCAGCCGCGCCATCGCCTGCGTGACGCGCACGAAGAACGGCTGCGGCTCGATGTCGGGCGCCAGCGTCGGCGCCACCGGATCGAAGAACACGATGAGATCGATGTCGCTGGAATAGTTCAGTTCGCCCGCGCCCATCTTGCCCATGGCGAGCACGAACAGGCCGCTGTTCTCCTCGGGGTGCACGGCACTGGCGGGCGACAGCCGTCCGCGCGCGGCCTCCTGCCGCAGCACGTAGCGCAGCGCCATCTGCACCGAGGCCACCGCGAGATCGGTCAGCGCGGCCGTCACCTGCATCACCGGCCAGACGCCGCCGATGTCGCACAGCGCGATCATCAGCGCGGCTTCCGCCTTCATCCGGCGCAGCAAACACATCACGTCGGCCTCAGTGGCCGCGGCGAACACCTCGCGTGACATAGATTCGATCAGCGTCGGCAGATGCGTCTCGGGCTCGCATTGCAGGAGACGGATCAGCCGCGTGGCATCGCTGCGGATCAGGTCGAACAGATAGGGAGAGAACTCGGCGATGCCGAGCAGGATGGTCTTCGCCGCCGGCTGATCCAGCAGCGTGCTGAGCTCGGCCGCCTGCGACGGCTCGAGCTCGGCAAGCCAGCCGCTGAGAACTATTTCAGGTCCGTTCGGCGCGGAAACATGCGGCCCGTCCACAAACCGCGCGGCCAATGCGCGTATTGTCATAGCAAGACAGTCACAAAGCTCGGAAACGGGCCGTTGCGGGGGTGATTCCGCGTTGCCCTTCGCGGATCAGCTCATGCCACCTTCTGTGGCACATCCGCACTTGGCGCCGCAAGCCTGTCGCTGCCGGCGGCGCGGGCCGGCAGCACCAGTGTCGCAATCAGGCCGGGATGGGCATCGCCCAGCCGCAATTCGCCGCCATGCAGGGTGGCGACCGCCGATGCGAGGCTGAGCCCCAGGCCGGAACCGGGCTGGCTGCGGCTGGTATCGAGCCGCACGAAGCGTTCCATGGCGTGCTTGCGCTCGCCTTCGGGAATGCCGGGTCCACGGTCGGTGACGGAAAGCAGCACCTGGTCGCCCTCGCGCCTCGCCTCGATCAGGATCTGCTTGGCATCGAGGCTGACGACCGAACCCTTCTCGGTCGGCTTGGGCTCGGTGGGCTTGCCGTATTTGATGGCGTTCTCGACCAGGTTGGCAAGCGCCTGGCTGATCAACTCGCGATTGCCGTGCAGCGGCGCGAAACTGGTCTTCAGCCGCAGCGTCATGCCGCCATCTTCGGCGAGCGGCTCGTACAGCTCGTGAATGCCCTCGGCGACAGCGGCCGCGTCGAAACTATCCATATTGCCCCGCGCCTGGCCAGATTCGGCGCGCGCGATCATCAAGAGCGCATTGAAGGTGCGGATCAGGCCGTCGGATTCCTCGATGGTGCGCTCCAGCGCTGCGCGGTAATCGGCCTCGCAGCCGGATTTCGTCAGCGCCTCCTCGGCGCGGTTGCGTAAGCGCGTCAGCGGCGTCTTGAGGTCATGGGCGATGTTGTCGGAAACTTCCTTCAGCCCCACCATCAGTGCTTCGATCCGCTCCAGCATCGCGTTGAGGTTGGAGGCAAGCCGGTCGAGCTCGTCGCCGCTGCGCCCCACGGGCAAGCGGCCGGAAAGGTCGCCAGCCATGATGCGTTGCGCGGTGCCGGTCATGGCATCGATCCGCTGCAGCACGCGCCGCGCCACGAAGATGCCGCCGGCGATGCCGAGCACGACGACCACCAGGATCGACCACTGCGCCGCCTTGGCGACGATGCCGAACAGGCGCCGCCGCTCCTCGAGATCGCGCCCGATCAGAAGGCGAAAGCCACCACCGGAGAGCTCGGTCACATTGACCAGCGCGCGGTGATAGGCGTTGTCCTCCTCATCGAGCCGCCGGTAGGCGGTCTCGGACCAGCCGGTGGTGCCCATCACGCCGGGCGCCAGCGAGCCGACATTGCCGGCGATCATCTGCCCGGTCGGCGTCGTGACGAGATAGAGATTGGCGCCGGGCCGGAGCGCCCGGTTTTCGATGGTGACGAACAGGCCGCGCAGGCCGCGCCGGCCATAAATCTCGGAGATCTCGCTGATCTCGGCGCTCACCGTGGTGGTGATCTGCTCGGTGATCATCCGCCGCGTATTCCAGGCGAAATAGGCAAGCAGCGACGCCGCAAAAAGTGCGAACAGAAACAGGTAGACCAGCGTCAACCGGAACGCTGTGGTTCGGATCAGCTTACCGAATGCCGTCACGAATCATGTACCCCGCGCCGCGTATGGTATGGAGCAGCGGCCGCTCGAAGCCCTTGTCGATCTTGGAACGCAGCCGCGAAATATGCACGTCGATGACGTTGGTCTGGGGATCGAAGTGGTAATCCCAGACGTTTTCCAGCAGCATGGTACGCGTCACCACCTGGCCGGCATGTTTCATCAAATATTCAAGCAGGCGGAATTCGCGCGGCTGCAAGGTCAGCTCGTCCTTGCCACGGGCGACGCGATGGGAGAGCCGGTCGAGCTCGAGATCGCCGACGCGATACGTCGTCTCTTCGGCCGGGCCGACATTGCGCCGCGACAGCACTTCGACGCGCGCCAGCAGCTCGGCGAATGAATAGGGTTTTGGCAGATAATCGTCGCCGCCGGCGCGCAGGCCCTTGATGCGGTCGTCGACCTGGCCGAGCGCGGAGAGGATCAGAACCGGCGTGCGGTTGCCCTTGTCGCGCAGCATGCCGATCAGCGACAGCCCGTCGCGCTTGGGCAGCATGCGGTCGACCACCAGCACGTCGTAATCGCCGCTCTCGGCCATCGACAGCCCCTCCTCGCCATCGCCGGCGAGATCGGCGACGTAGCCGACCTCACGGAACGCCTTCACCAGATAATCGGCGGACTCACGGTCGTCTTCGATGATCAGGATGCGCATTTGCGGGGCGATGACAGGAGCGGTTGCGGTCACGGGCGTCGACTTTCCATCAACATGGCGAAGTCGGCGCTTTCATGCAAGGCGACCGAACGCCATTGGGTTAATCGAAAAAGTGGGCGGTGAAGCTGGGGGACTTCACCGCCCTTAGACCCTTCCGACGGAGGGGGGCGATATCCACCGGAAGGTAACCTTGGGGAGCGGGCTTTTGGCCCGCTCCCCGGAAGAAGCCGTCGGCGGGGGCGACTGATGCCGGCGACACCCTCCATCTCATATGCCCGTGGCGCGGGCTTAGCCCTTGGCCTTAGCCTTTGGCGAGCGGCACCGCGACGAAGCGCGACTGGCCACCGGTCTTCACGCGCATCAGGACAACATTCTTGTTGTCGTCCTTGGCGGCGGTGATCGCGTCACGCACATCGTTGGCGTTGGCCACCGTCTTGCCGGCAACTTCAAGGATGACATCGCCTTCCTTGAAGCCGCGATCGGCGGCCGCGCTCTTCGGGTCGACTTCGGTGACGACGACGCCTTCCTTGCCGGCACCGGCCACGCTGTTGGCGGGAGCAACGGTCAGGCCGAGCTTCGGCACATCGGTGCCGCGGGTGGCCTTGCCGTTGTCGTCATTGTTGTCGTCGGCCTTGGCCTCGACCTGGTTCGGCAAGGTGCCGAGCGTGAGGTTGACGACCTTGTCCTGCCCCTTGTGCATGACGTTGAGCTTGACCGCGGCGCCGGGCGCAAGTCCGCCGATGGTGCGGGCGAGTTCGCGCGCATCCTTCACGTTCTCGCCGTTGACCTGGGTGATGACGTCGCCGGACTCGATGCCAGCCTTGGCCGCCGGGCCGTTGGCCTGGGGTTCGGCTACCAACGCGCCTTCGGCCTTCTTGAGGCCGAGACTGTCGGCGATGTCTTGCGTCACCGGCTGGATCTGGACGCCGATCCAGCCGCGGCTGACCGAGCCCTTGTCCTTGAGCTGGGCCACGATGCTCTTCACGGTCGACGCAGGGATCGAGAACGCGATGCCGACGCTGCCGCCGGACGGCGAATAGATCGCGGTGTTGACGCCGACGACGTCGCCGTCGGTCGAGAACGCCGGGCCACCCGAATTGCCCTTGTTCACGGGCGCATCGATCTGGATGAAATCATCATACGGACCGTTGCCGATGTCGCGGCCCATGGCCGAGACGATGCCGGCCGTGACCGTGCCGCCGAGGCCGAAGGGATTGCCGACCGCAAGCACCCAGTCGCCGATCCGCGGCTTGCCGTCGGCGAGCTTGGCGAACGGGAAGTTCGAGCTGCCCTCGACCTTGATCAGTGCAAGGTCGGTGCGCGCGTCGGTACCGATCACCTTGGCGCTGTAGGTCTTGCCTTCATCGGTCGTGACTTCGACCTTGCTGGCGCCGTCGACGACGTGATTGTTGGTGACGGCATAGCCGTCGGCCGAAATGAAGAAGCCGGAGCCCTGGCCCATGATCACATGGTTGCCGCCGCGGGGACCGCCACGCATACCCGGCGGCAGGCCATCCGGACCGCCGAAGCGGCGGAAGAAGCGCTCCATCGGCGAGCCCGGTTGGAACGGAGAATCCTGATCATCATTGTCGTCGCCCTTGGCGACCTTTTCGTTGATATTGACCTTGACCGAGATCACCGACGGTTTGACGCGCTCGACAATGTCGGCGAAGCCAACCGGCTGCTGGACCTTCTTTACATCGTTAGCGACCTGCGCATGGGCAGGCGTGGAGAAGAGGTTGCCGGAGGGGCCGAGGCCGTAGACGGCGACGCCGAGGCCGGCGACGACGGACGCCATCAGGGCAAATTTGCGGGCGGACAACAGCGAGCGCGGTTGCCGATAGGACGGGAACGACGAGAGGTCGGTCGGACGTTCGGTCATTTAAGGGATCTCCAAAGAGCCTGAAAATTATGCGGGGCGCACACCGTTCGGACCGAACATGGGGGGCTGACCCTTACGGCGCGCTGGCGGCGGAGTTAAAGTTTGGTAATGAACCGCGCTTTAAATGCGGCAGTTTATCGCAGGGGCCTAAGCCCTTGCATTTGCAGAACTTCCCGACTGGCCGCGGGAGCCCTCTAGGACGCCGAAACCGCCGTCGAAGACGACCTGTCCAGTTGCTGCTTTTCGGACTCGGTTCCGTCCGTCATCAGGGCCGACAAACGGGCCTCCTCGTCGGCCGTCAGCGGCGGAACGGCATCAGCTGATTCGCTCCCAACCCGCCGCCTGATATGCAGCCACAAGCCGAGCCCGCCGCCGATCAGCAGCAGCGGGGGAACCAGCCAGAGCAGCAGCGTCTGGCGCTCGAACCGCGGCTTGAGCAGCACGAACTCGCCATAGCGGGCCACCAGGAAATCGACCACCTGCCCGTCGCTGTCGCCGGCCGCGATCCGCTCGCGCACCAGAAGACGAAGGTCGCGCGCCAGCGGCGCCTCGGAATCGTCGATCGACTGGTTCTGGCAAACCATGCAGCGCAGCTCGCGCGACAGGTTCCGCGCCCGCGCTTCCCTGGCCGGATCGGACATGACCTCGTCGGGCAGCACGGCATGGGCCGCAGAGAGCCCGAGCGCGGCGAGAACAAAAGCGATCGCGAGGAAGCGCTGCATCCCCTACTCCGCCGCCTGCAGGCCGCGCAGCGCTTTCGCCGGCTTTGGCGCGCCGACGCGTAACCTGCGGTCCGACAGCGACAGCGCGCCGCCGAGCGCCATCAGCACCGGTCCGAACCAGATCAGGAGCACCAGCGGCTTGTGATAGATGCGCACGGTGATGCCGCCATCGGGCGTCGCATCGCCGAGCGAGATATAGATCTGGCTGACGCCGCGCGCGAGCAGCGCCGCTTCCGTGGTCGATGCGCCGCGGGTGGTGAAATTGCGCTTCGAGGGCGTCATCACGCTGATCGGCTTCCCGCCGCTGCTGACGTCAAAGGACGCCACCATTTCGCGATAGTTCGGCCCCTGCCGCTGCGACAACCCATCGAGCTTCAATTCGTAGCCCGCGATCCTGGTCACATCGTTCGGCTTCATGGCGCCGATGAACTCGGAGTTCCAGGTGGTCTCGCAGACGATGCCGATCAGGGCAACGCCGACGCCGGCATGGGCAAAGGCCGTGCCCCAGATCGACCGCGGCAGGCCGCGGGCGCGGCGCAGCGAGACGGCGAAGGGGTTGCGAAACAACCCGACGCGCTCGACCAGATCGCTCACTGCACCCGCGATGACGAAGACGGCAAGACCGATCGCCAGCGGCGCCAGCGCGCTGCCGCCATGCGCCCAGGCCCAGACGATCGCAATCGCAACCAGCGCCACAACGCCGGCGGCCAAGAGCCGCTGCGCGGCGCCAAGGAGATCGCCGCGCTTCCAGGCCAGCATCGGTCCGAAGGGAACCGCGATCAGGAGCGGCACGAACAAGGGCCCAAAGGTGAGATTGAAGAACGGCGCGCCGACGGAAATCTTGTCGCCGGTGATCACTTCCAGCGCCAGCGGATAGAGCGTGCCGATGAAGACGGTCGCGCAGGCGGTGGTGAGGAAGAGATTGTTGAGCACCAGCGCGCCCTCGCGCGAGATCGGCGCGAACAGACCGCCCTGCTTCAGCGATGACGCCCGTCCGGCGAACAGCGACAGGCTGCCGCCGATGAAGATGCAGAGGATCATGAGAATGAACACGCCGCGCGTCGGATCGGTGGCGAAGGCGTGCACCGAGGTCAGCACGCCCGAACGCACCAGGAAGGTGCCGAGCAGCGACAGCGAGAAGGTCAGGATCGAGAGCAGGATGGTCCAGACCTTCAGCGCATTGCGCTTCTCCATCACCAGCGCCGAGTGGAGCAGCGCGGTGCCGGCGAGCCAGGGCATCAGCGAGGCGTTCTCGACCGGGTCCCAGAACCACCAGCCGCCCCAGCCAAGCTCGTAATAGGCCCAGTAAGAGCCCATCGCGATGCCAAGCGTGAGGAAAATCCAGGCCATCAGCGTCCAGGGCCGTACCCAGCGCGCCCAGGCCGCATCGATCCGGCCTTCGAGCAGCGCCGCGATCGCAAACGAGAAGGAGATCGAGAAGCCGACATAGCCGAGATAGAGCATCGGCGGATGCACGGCGATGCCGATGTCCTGCAGCACCGGATTGAGGTCGCGGCCCTCGATCGGCGGATTTTGGATGCGCAGGAACGGGTTCGAGGTGATCAGGATGAAGAGATAGAAAGCGCCCGCGATCCAGGCCTGAACGCCCAGCACATTGGCGCGCAGCGACAGCGGCAAATTATTGCCGAAGGCCGCAACCAGGCCGCCGAACAGCGCCAGGATCAAGACCCAGAGCAGCATCGAGCCCTCGTGATTGCCCCAGACGCCGGTGATCTTGTAGATCAGCGGCTGCAGCGAGTGCGAGTTCTCGAACACATTGACCACGGAGAAATCCGAGGTGACGTGCAGCGCGACCAGCGCCGCAAAGGATGCGGCCACGAACAACAATTGCGCGAGCGCCGTCGAGCGCGCCACGTTCATCAGCGCAGGATCGCCCCAGCGCGCGCCCAGCATGGGCACGGAGGACTGGATCAGAGCGAGCCCCAGCGCCAGCACCAGGGCATAATGTCCGGCTTCCGCGATCACCTAACCATCTCCATGCGCGCAGCTCTTGCCCTTGATCTCCTGGGCAAGCTTGCTGTCGTAATCATCCTTCCAGTGCCCCTGCTTCTTCAAGGCATCGGCCACGTCCTTTGGCATATAGTTCTCGTCATGCTTGGCGAGCACGGTTTCGGCCCGGAACGTGCCTGACGCATCGAGCGAACCTTCGGCGATGACGCCCTGCCCTTCGCGAAACAAGTCCGGCAGGAGGCCCCTGTAAGTGACCGGCAATTTGGCACCGCCGTCGGCCACCTCGAAGCTCGCGCCATCATTGCGGCAGACCAGCGAGCCCGGCTGCACCAATCCGCCCAGCCGGAAGCGTTTTCCCGGCGCGATGTGCTGCTCGGCCGCCATCGTCGGCGTCGAGAAGAACACGATCGAGTCCCTCAGCGCATAGAGCACCAGCCCCGCGGCGAAGGCGAGCACCACGAGCGAGGAGCCGATCAAGGTCAGGCGACGCTGCTTGCGCGTCATGAGCTTACTCTCATCCGTCCAGCCCGAGATTCTTCAGGCCATCGTTCAATTGCTTGAGCCGTTCGGCATCGCCGGCGAGCGCCTGCCGCGCATCGGACTGTGCGCCTTTGGCCTTGTCGCGATCGCCCATCACCATATAGGCACGCACCAGCCGCAGCCAGCCGTCGACATCGTTGCCGTTTTCCTTCAACCGGGTCGCCAGCCGATCGACCATGCCACGGATCATGACCTCGCGGTCGCCGGCCTTCATATCTTTCGCCGCCGCCATGGTCTCCTGGGACAGCGCGGGGACTGAGGGCGCCCCGACCCGCACCAGCGCGGCCTGCACCAGCGTGCGCCATGGCGCGTCATCCGATGCCTTGTCCAGCATGCCGCGCCAGATCGCGGCAGCATCGGCGTTGCGGCCGTCCTGCTCGGCCGCAAGCCCAAGGAAATAGCTCGCCTTTGCCTCGTTGGCATCCAGCGCCAGCGCGCGCTCGAACTCGGCTTTGGAATCCGCGGTGATGACGCCGCCGGCTGCCGCGGCGATGGCTTCGCCGAGATCGGCGCGGCGCGAGGCGCTCTCGCCATTATAGGTGAGCGAATTGCGGAAGGCGCGAACCGCATCGTCATAGCGGCCGAGCCGCAGCAGCACCGGCGCCAGCACGTTCCAGCCGCGGCCGTCGTTCGGGTTTGTCTCCAGATGCTGCTCGACCTGCGCCACCAGATTTGCGAGCGGCTGGGTGGCGTCGGCCGTGCGGGCGCGCTCGGCAAGCGGAAAATCGGCAAGCCAGGGCGAGCCCAGCGGCAAATAGATCGCGAGCGCGAGCAGCGGCAGTCCGACCAGCGCCAGGATGGCCGCGGTGCGCCGCAGCCGCGGGCTCGATTTCACCGGCGGATCGCTAGCCCGGTCGGCAACAGCCAGCAGCCGGCGCCCGATCTCGACCCGCGCGGCTTCGGCCTCAGTGCTTCCGATCAGGCCAGTTGCGACGTCACGCTCGATTTCGGCGAGCTGGTCCTTGTAGACCATCGCTTCGTTGGATTGGGCCTCGTTGGCCTGCGCCTTGCCGCCGGCCGGCCGTGCGCCGAGCCCGAGCGGCAGCAGCACGGCGAACATCGCTGCCGCCGTCATCAGCGCGAACACGAACCATAAATTCATTGAGGCAAGTTCCTGGAGGCAACTTCCCGCGGCGCCCTCTCAATGCGCCGCTTTACACTACCGGCGCCGAGGGCGGCAATTGACAATTGTCAATTCCGCGGCATTGCCGGCAAGATCGAAAAAATTAGGCATATTAATCGCTTAGCCGACGCTGAATTCGGCGCTGCGGGCCATGTCTTCGCCATGCGCATTGCGCGCCTGGAGGAAATAGACCCCGGGCCTGACCGCCTCGGGAAGCCTGATCCGAAGGCTGCCGACGGGCATGGTCGAAGTGATTGTCGTGATCGGTTCGGCCAACGCCGCACCGCTTGCCTTATCGACCAGCAAGACCTTCGCCCTTACCATCAGGTTCCGGTATGTCGCAGCGATAATGCGGTTCTCGAGTTCAATGAAATTAATGGCAGAGTTCATGGGGCAGGCAATGGCAATCGATTCACGGGCGCAACCGTACGTGTCCGCCCCACACCGGTCAACCGGAAATTGAATCTGAAAAATTCGACTTGTTGCCTAGGACTTGGTTGTCGGATTTGGCAGCTTTCCTTCGTCCTGGGGTAACAACAGGGAGTCCAAAACCATGTCTACACAGGCCAATGCCGAAGAAGCAGGGATCAAAGCCCTTCTTGAAAGCTGGGCGGACGCTGTCCGCCAGCACGAACTTCCCGCCATTCTTGCACACCACGAGCGGGACATGGTGATGTTCGACTTGCCGCCGCCACTTCAGTGCAGCGGCATCGAAGCCTACAAGCAGACTTGGGATCTGTTTTTCCGTTACCACAAGCCGGGTGCTGCCTTTGACTTTCGAGAACTGACCGTTACCGCGGGCGCGGACGTCGCCTTCGCGGTCGCCATCATGTGGTGCGGACCTGACTCGTCCAGCAATCCCAAGGACAAGGACGGCTTTTTGTTCCGACTGACGGTGGGCCTGCGTAAGGTCGATGGCGAGTGGCGCATCGCGCACGAGCATCACTCCGTGCCCGCTACGGACTGAGTCCGTTAGAGCCCGGCATACGCGCAACGACAGATATGCTTGAGCGCTATCCCTTCTCTTCTCCCGATGTGACATGATCCACGTAGTCCGTCCTCTGAAGAAACGGATGTAAGGGAGAGTCTCGAGCAGGGAGTCATTGCGATGTCGCTTGCCGAAGCTGCCAATGATCACGCGTCAGCGCGTGCTCTCTACGAAAAGCTCGGGGATCGCGTCCTTGCTCGCGATCAAGTCGGTGCCAGTGAATGCTACTACGATCTGGTGCGTGACGGTCGGCCGCTGCCGGAGATGTTGCGCGAGGCGGTGCGCATCCATGGGCCCTACACCCACGTTCCCTACCACGAGCGGATCGACGACGGCTTCGTCAACTTCGTCAACAACGACCATTGCCTCTTGAGTGCCCGTGCCACGTTGCACCTGTCGAAATGGCTGCCTGCCGAGATGGCCGGACTGCCGATGGCGCAGACCATTTGGTACATTCCGACCGGTCTCGACATCTGGAACCAGAAGATCAACAAGGCACCCGGCCACTACGCCCGTGGCATGGCACCGCAGAAAAGCGCACCGCCAAAGCCCGTCGTGCACTGGCCGGACCAGGAACCGGAGCATCTCGACGGGCCGTTGCGCGACCGCCTCGACCAATGGATGACGCTGGTGCATCGCGGCCGCGTGCTCGAAGCCTATCGCGTCTTCCTCGGACTGATGCAGAACAAGGCGGAGCGCAAAGCGGTACTCGCCGAGCTCGTGTTCGCCGGCCTTATCGATTTGCAGGACCGTGCCTTCCTCAACCGTTCCTATACCACCGGCCACAAGTCCTATCGGGCGCGCGCCACGGTCGAGCTCGGAACGGCCATCGGCTGGGACGACGCGCATGCGGTGCTCTATGCAGGCGCCCTGGATATCGCCGTCGGTCCGCGCTGGTATTCGACCTACGAGATGGCGTGCAACTGCGTGACCCACTATCTCGAGCAGCAGAAAATCTCCGCAATCCCTTACGCGGGCACCACGGCCGGGGAAGCGGCATTGCTTAAAAATTCGGAAGCCCTGACCGCGACCGAGGCGGAGGCATTCCTCGAAGTCGTGTTGCGTCAGCACGAGCCGGCCTATCTTGAACAGTTGAGCCGGCTGCTGCTCGCGGGCAAAGGGCCGCGCCAGATCCTGGACGTTTTGCAGATCGGCGCCGCTCAGGTGTTGCTGGAGACGCAGGACAGTCTCAACTTCTCCATTTCGCAACACTGCTACGAATACTGCAACACGCTCGGCTGGTTCTACGATTGCTTCGAGCATCCGCAACGCCTGAAGCTGTTGTACTCCGCCGCCTCCTTCCTCAACCGCAACGCCTGGCATCAGAGGGATATTGGCGATGGAAGAGCCTGCGTGGCCGAGCTTCCTGCCGGCGCCGAGCGAATGAGCGAACTGCAATTATTGGAGCGCACCATGGCGGCCATCGTCGCGCTCGATGGACCCCAGGCCGTCGCTTGGGCCAGGGCGTATCTCGCAAGCAGCGGCGACCGCCAGAAATTGGTGCAACAATTGGCGCTGATCGCCTGCCGCCTCGGTAACGACCCGCACAACCAGGAGATCGCTCAGTGCCTGCTCGAGGACTACGCGAAGAACCGCAGTTTCGACCGCGACCGGCTGCTGCTTGCGTGCGTGCAGCATACCGCCGTGCACAGGAAGTACGGCGATTTTCTCGAATGCAGTCGCCGCTACGGGCGGGCCATGGGCGTCGCCGCGCTGGCCTGACAAACGTGCGCATGCAATGGAGGGCCAAGCCTCGACTTCCGCTATGCGCCGTCAGCAATCAAACGCGAGCGGAACCGCCTATGTCGCGATGGGCCACAACCGGACTCACGCACCGCCAAAAGCATCCCTGTTCGATTGCCTCGTCAAGCTTTTCGCAAAAGCAGCTGCCAGCTTTAACAGCGCTACATGGGCTTCAGCGCTTTGGTCAGCATGGTTATGCCAGCCAGCATGATTTCGGTTCCTTCCACCTTGAAGCCTGCGCTTTTCAGCGTGCCCTCAACGTAGTCGGGTGTAAGACACACTGCATTCGGGTTGTCCAACACGCTTCCGAGGAGATACCAAGCGGCAAAAGCAGGCTGCTCGCATACACTATCGACCATGAAATCGTGCACGAGGACAAGGCCACCTGGAGGCAACGCATCGAACGCACGGCGAGCAAGGATTGCGATGTCGTCCGCTCCAACCGCGCTCCATACATAGGACATCAGAACAACGTCATGGCCTTTTGGCCAATCGGTCGTAATGGCGTTTCCGGCAAGATGCGCAACGCGGTCGGCTAGTCCGGATTGCCGGGCGTACATCCTTGCTGTCTCGACCGTCTGCGGGAAATCAAGAATGGTCGACGTGAGCTGCGGGTTCGCCGCGCAGAACGCGAGCGTGTAGGCTCCGCTGCCTCCGCCCGCGTCGAGCAATCGCGTCCGGCCTCCGAGATCGACGCGTTTCGCCATCAGCCGCGCCGGTCCGAGCGACCCGGAATGCTGGGCCGAGCTGAACTGCTCCCCGCCAATTCCCGTCGAATAGATCAAACCCTCGTAGAACCCCTTGTCAGGGAAGACGCGCTCTCCACGGAGTGCGCCGGAAAGGTGCCGGAAACTCTCATAGCCGAACGCTCCATTGACCAGCCGAACGTAGTCCCTGAAGTCTCCCGGCGCTCCAGCCACCAGGAATTTGGACGTGGCCGGCGCATTGACCAATCGGCCGTCGCGCTCGCCGATCAGGCCAACCGACTTGAGCGCCGCCAGCAGCGTCACAAGCCGATTCTCGGAAATCCCTGTTGCACTGGCCAGTGCGGCCGCCGAGTTGGCCCCGCCCTCGATTTGGGTGAACAGGTCGAAGTCGAGCGCCGCAAAAAGCGCCTTCGACGCCATGAAGCCATAGGTGATGGCGGAAATGTCGCGCACGTCTGAGATCGGCTTGATCGGATCCGATGTGATCATGGGATCACCTCGCCTGGAGAACAATTCGACCCGCGACCGACCGGTTTTCGATCGCACGCATCGCTTCCGCCACACGCTCCAAAGGCAGCACGCGATCGATGCGAGGGCGCAGCTTTCCTTCGCTGACCCACGCCAGGACAGTGTCGGCGGCGCGTGAACTCTCATCCGGAAAGCGGTCCGCCCAGGCGCCGGTGAACACGCCAACGATGGAGTAGTTCTTCAGGAGGGGCAGATTCATGGGCAGAGACGGCACCTCTCCGCCGGCAAAGCCGACGGGTAACAGCCTTCCATTCCATCGCATGAGCCGCGCCAGCGTCCCGAATAACGCGCCGCCCACATTGTCGATGCAGACGTCAATTCCTTCGCCTGCGGTGAGTGCCTTGACGCGGTCACGCACATCCTCGCTTGAATAGTTGATGACCTCGTCCGCGCCGTAGTCGCGAACAATCGACGCTTTGGCGTCGCTGCCGACTGCAGCAATGACACGGGCACCGAGCAGGCGCGCCAGCTCGACACAAGCGAGGCCTACTCCGCCAGACGCGCCTGTCACCAGCACAGTTTCGCCAGGTTCAACCCGGCCGCGGTGGACCAGCGAATAATAAGCTGTCAAATAGATATGCAGCACGGTCGAACCCACGCCAAAATCGACGTTGTCGGGCAGGCGACTCGTCCTTCCAGCCTTCGCCGTCATTTGCTCCGCGAAGCCGCCATACCATCCGCCACAGGTCACGCGATCGCCCGGACGAAAACGGTCGACCTTGCTGCCAATGGCCACAACGACCCCGGCGGCATCCGTGCCTGGGACATAGGGGAGCGGCGGCCGCATCTGGTAGCCGCCCGAGATCATTAGATAATCCATGTAGCTGACCGAGGCTGAGTGCACATCGATCAGCACCTCGTCGGGCTTTGGGCGCGGGGCCGCCGTCTCGCCTATGCTCAGGGACTTGATTCCCTCGAAGGCGGTACACAGGACTGCGCGCATTCATGCCTCCGCGAAGCTGGAAACGGACCACCTACCCTATCTGTTATGTCGCTCGAAGCAGTCATCCGTTCAGAGGAGCCCACGCATTCCCGACGTTCTTGGCTCGTCACATGTCCAGTTGGGGCCAAAACCGGCGTTGGGGAATCCTGTCAGTCACTTCCGCTCTGCCCCGACAAGCACAGCATTTCACGGCTCACCCGCACGTCGCATCAGGGCCAACAGCAGATCTTCGACCTCGACCTATCCCGCCCGTCCCGCGGATCGCGCACCTCGACCCTCCCATACTTATGGGATGCCGCGATGAGTTTCCCCTCACGATCTACTGCGCAGAACCAAACGCCCCATCGTGAAGGATTTCCAGGATGCCCGAAGCAAACAGATATCGCCGCGAAGCAGAGGATTGCCGGCGGAACGCCGAGAGCGCCTTAAGACCGATCGATCGAGAGGCGTGGCTTCGGCTCGCCGCTGATTGGACGAAGCTTGCGGAAGGAGTTGAGTTTACCCAACACCTCAAAGATGAAAGATGTTCCACGAATGACAGGCAGCACCGCTAGACGCGCAAGATGCAATTGACCAATGGCTACGGAAGCGCTGCGAGAAGGTTTCAACGTGACCGGTTCCGGATATGCTGCGATGAGCCTGTCGATTTCACCGTCACCGAAATTCACAGAACGACTGCGCCTCGGCGCCCTCGTCGCTCCATTTGGCGGGGATGTTCGGCTGACCGATGTGCACTCTTGCAAGAGCAATCCGCGAGCCGCGTTATGGCTGGCCTAGCTTGCGCGCGACGACTTGTGCTCGACGGTGAGCGCGTTCTCGACCGCCCTGCTCATCAGCGAGGCATATTCGCGCCCGAACAGCGCCTCGCAGAAGCGGATGGCGGCATTGGCCTGCGCTTGCCGGTAGGCGCGCGCCCGGTGGTCGCCGGCGCGCAGCGACTGGACGAGGGCTTCGGTTGCCTTCTCGACATATTGCTGCAGGTCGGAATAGGTTCGCAGCGTCACCTCGTTGATCGCAAGCTCGCTCGCATAGGTGCGGCAGACCGCGACAAAATCGATCAGGGCGGCGGCATCGTCGACCTCGGTCGAGTCGACCCTGGCGCCGGCCAGGATGTCCTTGTCGGGGCGCTGGCGCAGGATGCGGCGGACACGGCCGGGCACGCTGTCGATTTCCGATTGCAGCGTGTTGGAGATTTCGGCGCGGATCGAGGCGAGCTGCCGGCCCCAGCTCGAGTCCTGGCGCAAATCGAGCTCGGTGCGCAGGCCCCGCACGCCGTCATGCAGCGCCTTGAGGTTGTCGGGAACGCTGGCGAACTGGCCGCGGCGGATGTCGGTCCGCAGCGTGACAGCCAGACAAAACAGGTCATGGAGCGCGATAGTAACGGCCATGCCATAAGGCGTCGCCGCAACGCGGACCTCGTCGTCGGAAGCGGCCATGCGGATGGCGATGCGGATCACCTGCCAGGGCGCGGCGAGGCGCTGCATCAGGAGCGACAGTGCAAACGGCAAAAGCTGCGGTGTCTGCAAGCTCGGGATATTCAGCGCCTCGCAGGTCGAGGCGATCTGCGAATCCCCGAATACGCGCAGCGTGATCGGCAACCGGCCGGAGAGCGACTCCATCGCCTCGCGGGCCTGCAGCACGGCCCCGATCGGCACCAGATCCTCGATCACGTTCGGCGCGCCGATGCGGGCGAGCGTGCGCTGGCTGCCGCCGCCGGTTGGAGAAGTGACCTGGAAGATGGCGTCGGCCACGGCGAGTTGCAGCTTGCGCAGCGCAGCCTCAGGCGGATCGCCATCGTCCGGCTGGCCCGCCAGCACCTTCTCGAATTCGTAGACGGGATCGACCGCGCCGTCGCGGATCAGCCACTGCCAGATCGGCGTGAGCGAAGCGCGGCGGATCTGCCCCGGCCGCATCGGCACATTGCCGTCGACCAGGAACGGCTCCAACGGCTGGAACAGATATCGCGCGACATCCTCGATGCGCGGCTTCGGCGCTTCGGCGGTTTCCCTGGGTTCTTCGCTCTTGCGCGCGACCTTGCGCAGCTGCGCCAGCACCAGCGTCGCAACCGCGGTGTCCTGGCCGCGTTCAATGGCGCGCTCGAACTCCCGTATCAGCAGCGCCTGCGATGCCGGCGGAAGCTGCCCGAGATATTCCTTCAGCCGCTCGATCGATGTCTCGCCCATGCAGTCCGGTGATGCAGATTTTCGGTGGCAGGAACGGCGTATGCCGGGATCAGGATAGGGGCTGCGGCGTTAAGAAGTCGTTTAGGAATTGTGAATTGTGCGTTGTGGTTGAGGCCGCTAAAGCGCGATGAAATCGCCGTTGCGCTTTAGCTCTTTATTTACGCACGATCCCCGCGCAATCGCTGCACACTTGCCGGATCACGCGCTAAATCCCGGGCAGCACCAATTCCGCCCGTAATCCGCCGATCGGCGCGTTGCCGAGCGCGAGACTGCCGCCGTAAAGCGCGGCAAGCTCGGTCACGATCGACAGCCCCAGCCCCGAGCCCGGCTTGGATTCGTCGAGCCGCTGGCCGCGCCGCGACACCTTGGCGCGCTCGGCAGCCGACAATCCCCGCCCGTCATCGTCGACCAGAATGCGCAAGGTGGGCGCCGCACCCGGCTCGGCCGGCCGCTCCACCAGGGCGTCGATGAAGACGCGCGAGGACGCCCATTTGCAGGCATTGTCGACGAGGTTGCCGGCCATCTCCTCCAGGTCCTGCTGCTCGCCGCGGAATTTGGCCTTCGGGTCGGCCTTGACCTCGATGACGATGCCGCGGTCGCGATGGATCTTCTCCATGGTCCGCTGCAACGCTTCCAGCGCGGGGGCGACTTCCGTGACCGTGCCGACGATGGTGACGCGCGCGGCGATGCGGGCGCGCTGGAGATGATGCGCCACCTGGTCGCGCATCACGTCGGCCTGCTCCATCACCTTGTTGGCGAAGGGATCGGCGCCATGCGCGCCGGCCTCGTTCACGATGACCGACAGCGGCGTCTTGATGGCATGCGCGAGATTGCCGACATGGGTGCGCGCGCGCTCGACGATCTCGCGATTGGCGTCGATCAGCGCATTGGTCTCGCGCGCCAACGGCGCGATCTCGACGGGGAACTCGCCCTCCAGCCGTTCGGCGCGGCCGGAGCGGATGTCGGCGATGGATTCCGAGATGCGCTTGAGCGGCGCCAGGCCAAAGCGGACCTGGAAGATGGTGGTGAGCAGCAGCACGATGCCGAGCGCGGTGAAGGTGCCGCCGAGGTAATAGTCGAAGCTGCGCGTCTCGTCGAAAATCTCCGAGGCATCGCCGGCGACACCGACCAGGAATTTGCCGTCCGAGCCGAGATCGACCGGCCGTTCCACCATGCGCAGGTTCTGCCCTTCCGGGCCCTCGACATAGCCGACGCGGATGCCGGCCGCGGAGAGGTCGATGCCGCGGTCCTCCAGCTTGGGCAGCTTCTTGTCCCACAGCGAGCGCGAGGAACGCACATCGGCCTTGTCGGTATCGGTACGGGTGATCTGCCAGTACCAGCCCGACAGCGGCAGCTCGAACAAGGGCTCGCCGAGCGACTGGAACTGTCGGTCGGGCGGCTCG
>Ga0210408_10002012_pt1 | contig 20341 bp, 23 predicted proteins | sample IncBWH4MmetaG_FD_155471 | JGI IMG/M metagenome (GOLD analysis project Ga0210408, IMG submission 155471) | Forest soil microbial communities from Barre Woods Harvard Forest LTER site, Petersham, Massachusetts, United States - Inc-BW-H-4-M | ecosystem: Environmental > Terrestrial > Soil >...
GCCGAAGGCTCGCCAAGGATTGGGAGAACCGCAATCGGAAAGCGCTTGCGTTCCTGCACCTCGCCTCAATTCGGCTCATGCTTAGAAAACTTTGTAATCCGGCCTAAAGTGTCCGGACAGACTCTAAGGGTTTTCGCCCAACATTTCGCGAATACCATAGGGATCGTCGTCGCAAGCACCCGTCTTCAGAATTGTGCAGGTCTCGATGTCGATCAGGCGACCGGCGTCCTTGCGGCTTGCGAGCCATTGTCGAAGTTCGTCGCGGGTCAACTGATCGCGTGTTTCGCCATCGCTGACGCCTTGCGCGTCGGTTGGGTTAGAAGGTGTCACCATGGTACAACATGCTCCTTGATAGGCCCCGTGTTTGGTGGCCGATGCGTTGGGCGTGGTTATTACAGCACCGCCCGCTTTTCCAGGACCGTTCCTTGCTCACTCAATCGCATTAGCTCGTCGCCGAGCAATCCGCGCAATTGGTCCATGACGCAGCTGACAAAGTCCGGCGGTAATTCGTAGTCAATCTCGGTCTCATCCTCGCCGCGCGTACGCTGGGCAGCGATGCGCATCAGCAACAGTTGCACGCGAGTAACCACGAAAAACGCTTCGCCCGGTCCGTTCGTGCGCTCGCGCAGAAGCTCCAGGATGTCAATGCTCAAATCGTCGGCTTTCTGTAAGTCTACATCAAACCAGCAGACATGCCCCGGCGCATTTGCGGCCGTTCTTTTTTGCTCGCCTAACGCATTGACCTTTCGCTCACCCATCAGTTTGTACAACTGCTTGGCCATGTCCTGGACCTCTGGGGGTGAAAATGAAAAATGAAACGGGCCCGGTTGTTCACCACGCTCCGAAGCTATCAGTCTGCTATTGATTGCCATCAGCGCCATAACCAAGACAAACATCATTTCCGGCGTGCTTTTGGTGCGCTCGCGTAAATGATCGATGAGCAGCGCCGTCGTGTCTGCAGCTTTATTGATATCTATACCGACGAAGCCAACTTCATTTGCCATTGCTTCCTCCTATTCTGTTTGCTCGCGTCTATTCGAGTTTCTACACTTGCTTAGTTGCGCTCGTTCAGCTTGGCGGAGACTCCGCAGGATCAGCCGCTGAACGTGTACCCATTTGCCCGCTCAATAAGTCGAGGATCGCCGCGGGCGGCGGCTCCGATGCCTCCAGCACCAGGTCGTCGCCGGCGATACCGAGTACGATGCCGGCGTCGCGAGCGGCTTTAAGGGCTTGGGTCGCACTCACAGGCGCATCCTCCAGCTGGGCTTCTCCAGTGGGGATGGCGCCCGCAGATTTGCGTCCGCATCGTCTGCAGCGCCCCCCGGCCTCAAGTTCCATGGGGTTAGCGCGGACGGTCAGAACAGGCGTTGCGCTGCCATCGTCCGCGCCGTTGCCTACCGTCTGCAGGGGCAGCGCCGCGAAGCCGTTGACGGGATTGGATTTAGGTATGTCCGCGGACGGTGCGGACGGTGGAAACCCGGCATTTTCTGGCGCCGTGCTCGGGGCGCTGGTGATACTGATGATGCGTGTTCTGGCTCGTCCCGCCTTGGTGAAGCCGATTTCGACGCCGACCTTACGCAGGAACGCCGCGGCTCGGCGTAGCCTGCCCGACAACACTCGCGCATCATCGGGCCAGGTCTTTGATTTGGCGACACGCTCGTCCACCACTCCTGCAAGCGCGGGGAGAAGCTGGGAGGCGGTGCCCGTCCACCTCAACCGTTCGGCCATTAAAGCGCGTACGGCAGCGGCAACCTGATCAGCTTCGATCACGCCTTCAACCGCCTCATCGCGATTGCTGCAATAAGCCGACCAGAAGGCGCCGGCTGGCCATATGGCCGTCTCGCAGGCCGTCGCCCACAGGGCGAAATCGGCCATGCGTGGCAGCAGCGGAAGGCGCGTCTCGGGCAAACGTTTCAGGCCCTCGACCACGGCGTCGAGCAACGCACCTAGAATACGCGGGCGCTCGATCTCGAACTCCGCCCAAATTTCGACCTCGGGCCGGCGCCGTTCTTCCGGGATAGGCTCCAGCGTCAGAAACACCGCGCGATCAGCGAGATCGGGCCGCGCCACGATGTCTTCGATGCCGTTGAGGATCACCGGCCGACAAGCATCGAACAGGACTTCATCCTGATCGGTGTAGAGCTGCCGCACCGCAAAACCGCCGCCTGTAGCAAGTCGGCAGAGCGTATCGGAGATCCAGTCGCGTAGTCCCGAGACATTGTCAAAGGCCAGCAAATGACCGTTGTTTGCCGCGATAAATAGATCTCGGTCTTCGCGCGGAAGCGCTCGTAACGGCGCAGTGTTAGGATCTAGCAGCGCTCGTAACAACGCCGAAAAACTGGACTTCGCTGACCCCTGCTCACCCGACAGGACCAAGACCGGATAAGGCCCGCAATCACGAAATCCCGCGAGCAACCAAGAGACCGCTAGCACGAAGAGTGCGTCGGTCCTTACATTAAGGAAGGAGCGCAATGTCTCAACCGAACCACCTGACACCGGACTCGGCAAAGCCTTCATTCCTGCCGCGCGGCGGAATCGCACTGGGGGATTGTCGATCACGCGCCACCCACTGGCGTCGATCTCGATCGCCCGCCAGCTCTCGTCACAGAGATCGAGATACAGTCTTCCATCGAGCCCGCCGACGCGGACGTGAACGACGCGCTCGGGCGCATCAAAATGCGCCTTGGCCTCGATCACGTTCAGCGCTGATTGCAAGGCCTCCGAACTTGGCGCGCTTCCTGTTGCTTCGAAAAAGGAGCGCGCCAACCACCAGCGGAATCCTTTGCTGCGGGTCGGCCAGGTTTCACGGTGGCCACTGATCTTGAGATCGGCAAAGCCGGCACCCTCCGACGTATGGAATAACGCTGCGGCTTGCGCGAGTTCGATCAGAATGTCGGCTTGCGACGGACTGGTACTACTCTTGTCCCCATTGTCTTCGTCGACAGCCCTATCGAGCATTGTCACCCGACAGCCGACCTCCTTCAATTGCGAGCGCAACAGCTCGTATGCGGCAAAATTTTCCTTTTTGAGCGCCGCGATTCGCTCCAACATCGCAGGCTCGAAGGGCGCACCAGGGTCACCGGCGGTCTTATCGACCAACCGTTCCAAGGGATCAGAGCTCTCCTCGGCGCCAGTCCCAGCGAACGTTATCTCTTCGCAAAGGCTTGGGGCGCTCGCCGGCCGCCTCGATCGGACGGCTGGGGTGCCGGCGCGACGTTCTTGATTTCGAATACTAAAACGGTTATTTCCCGTCATCTTGATGGTCTCCTCTTGCCCGGGAGAAAAATTTGGCCGGTCCCGTTGGCGAACGGGGCCGGCCTTCGATTATGCGGCTTTCCCCTGCATCTTTATTGCCGTGGGGCGCTACGATCGTCTTGCGCTCAGTCGGTCGGTTCGCGAGCCACTGCCGGACATCGTCAATGTCCCAAACTCGAATATTGGGGGATAGCAGCCTGCCTGGAGGAAAACCGTAGCGGTCGATTAGCTGCGAAAGCTGTTGCCAGCTGTCGACAATGCTGGCTTCGCGAAGATTCCGAAATCGTACGAACTGCGGTAGACGTGGTAGGCCAGTGTCGTTCCCGCAGCCGCGGTCACCATGGTGCTCATGCGGCAGCATCCGTGGCGCTGACAACTTTGCTGATTTTGCCTTGCGCGCAACCTGTCCAAAATCGGTAGATTGATCGTCAGGAATTGACATACGGTCCTCATGCTTTGCGACACGAGGAAACCCGTTACCACCGAGGTCCGGGACAGCATCAAGGGGGGTGTTTGATGTCCTAGGACATCTTCAAGGGGTGTTTCTTGGCCCAGTTCAGCTGGGCTTCCCTCTTGGCACGCTGTACGGCCCGTCGGATCCGCTGGACGGCCTGATAAGCCTCTTTCATGGTGCGCGGTGTGCCACCAAATGACGAATTCCCGAGGACTTTGGAGGCAAGCTCATACGCCTCCCGCCACGACACTCCCCTCTCGTTGTGCGCCCAGGCTACGAGAGACCAACGGCCATAAAGTATCTGGCTCCGGGGTGGCTCTCCTGAATCATTTCTTTCCGTTTCGAGTTCCCGGTGCAGCCGCCTCAACAGCCACCTTACCGTTTGATCGAGCTCCTCCTCCTCGGTGGGCGTTCGGTATGGCAGCCCTTTGATAGCGGCGATTTGCCTTTTGAGATCAGCGATATGGAGGACGCGAAGCCGCCTCTGCTGCCCCGCTGTGAGCGGTGGTCTATAGGTGGCGTATATCCGCCGGCACACTTCCTCGATGCCGTTGGGTGAGAGAAGATGCTTGCGCTGCTTCTGCGGTTTCATGATGCCGCCTCGTGCATTGGCACCACGTTGTCGGCCGGCGCATTGACGATGCGCTCAATCAGCTCCGCCAGCTTTGCCAGCGCGGCGGCTTTTTCGCTGTAGTAAGAATGCCGGTCGTAAATGCCCGCAACGCCGCTGATGGTGTGCCCGAGGACACGTTCGGCATGCTCGCTCAGCACGCCCGCCCGCGACATCAGCGTCCTTGCCGTCCGCCTCAAATCGTGCAGCCGCCAGTCGGTGACGCCGGAGCGGCGGTCGAAATCGGCCTTCAGTCGGGAGAGGGCGAGGGCGCGCCGGCCGCGACCGCCGGCAAAGAGGTAATCATTGCCAACGAAACGCGGCAGGGCCTGGATGATCGCCAGCACCTGTGCGGGCAGCCTTAGACTACCAGGAGTGCCCTTCTCCCGCGGCGCCGTTGGGATCGTCCAGATCCCCTCGGCGTCGATATCCGACCAGCGCATGGAGAGAAGTTTCTCCCGACGCTGCGCGGTCAGCAGCAGCAGCCTAATGAGGTGACCGTATGTGCCGGCGTCGGCGGCGGCGAGCCACACAGCGCGCAGCTCGGCGTCGTCGAGAATCCGGGCGCGCTTGCGCGCGTGCGCTGGAACACGGCGCATGCCCTTTGTGAAGGGAGGGGTGTAGCCGTCGTCGCGACTTTGCACCCAGGTCGCGATCGAGCGCAGCGTCGATAGCACCGCGTCGGCCATGGCCGGGCCGTGCGCGTCCTCGATGTGGTCGAGCAGTTCGGCGATGTCACGGCGCTTGATCTCGACGAAGGCCCGTTCGGCCCAATGCGGCAAGATGTACTTGTCGACATGACGATGAAGCTCCGCAGCAGTGCGTAATCGGTTCTTGTCGACATGGCGCGCGAGCCAGTTGCGAGCGACGGCGGCGACGCTTTCCGGTTGCGGTGGCGGTGCTTCAAAAGGCGCGAGACCGGCCTCGACTCGCCGAATAACCGTGCGGGAGATATCTCTGGCTTCCGTGATAGTCATCTCGGCGACGCTGCCAACCTTAACCCATCGCTGCTTTTGAAAAGGGTCGCGGGTGATGACCGTGTAGCTGGCCGGGCCGTATGGTCGGACGCGGACGCCGTGCTTCGGCAACTCGGGATCGGCGTGGAAATAGGGCGTGGATCGCCGCGGCAGGGCGGCCACCATCTTGTCGGTCAAAATTTTACGCCGCGGCCGACGCTGGCGACGTGTTACCGGTTCGGTCATCTTTGCACTTTCTTAAGGCTAACAGCAGGCTAACAAGTCAACACTGTCATGCCGGCTCAAGCCGGTTCAGATTTGACCTATAATTTGGGGCGTTTAGCCGCCGCAGCAAGGGCAAAAATGAGCCAGGATGACCTGGCATGAGCCGCTTTCGTCTGGCCCAAGGTAAGGAAGAAGCAACCAGCTTGGCGGAAGGATACCGTCGGTTGGCCGAAATCGTGGCCGCCTCGGAAACCGAACGCTAACGTTATCGCGCCATAGTGGCGTGGGGGTGCCGCTTCGCCCGCCGTGCGCCCTCGCCCACATGCGGTGAAGGCAGAGTGCACGGTGAGCATGGCCCCGGTCCGCGACTTCGGGGAGTAGCAGTCGATGAAGTCCCGTGAGACGCTCATCCGCCTGAAGAAATTTCAGGTCGACGAGAAACGGCGCAAGGTCGCGCAGATCGAGACCATGATCGCCGAATTCGATCGCATGGCGAACGACCTCGAGCGGGAAATTCGCGTCGAGCAGGACCGCGCCGGCATCCACGACCCGGCGCATTTCGCCTATCCGACCTACGCCAAAGCGGCGATCGGGCGGCGAGAGAATCTCAAGCGTTCGGCGGACGAGCTGCGCGCTCAGCTCGAGGACGCGAAGATGGCGCTCGGCGAGGCCTTCGACGAACTCAAGAAGGTTGAACTGCTCGATGAGCGCGACCAGCTACGCGAACGCGAAGCCGAGAGCGCCGCCGAGCAGCACGAGCTCGATTCGATCGCCCTGATGCGTGTGCGCGGCAGCGCGCCCGCCTGATCCAAATCCGGCCAGACCCGAATTCCACCCATTCCCCGCGCAAGCCGGAACCGGCTTTCCTCGCGCCCGCGACCTTTCAGCGCCGGTTTCACTCTCGACGAGCGCAGGCCTCCGCGGCGATAATTGGCTGCCGTGCCAGGGGCCGGGGGCGATCATGTTGATGCAAGCGGAACTCGTCTGGCTGCTCGCAGCCGTCGCCAAGGGCGACGAGTCGGCTTTTGAGCGGCTCTACGAGGCCACCCAAGCGAAACTCTATGGCGTGGTGCTGCGTATCTTGGGTCGGCCGGAGCTGGCCGAGGAAGTCATGCAGGAAACCTACCTCAAGATCTGGAAGGCCGCAGGCGCGTTCGATCCGACGCTGGCGAGCCCGATCACCTGGATGGTGGCCATGGCGCGCAATCGCGCCATTGATATCGTGCGCAAAAAGCCCGAACTCTCGCTCGAGGACGGCCCGGAGGCGCTTAATGTCGCGGCCGACACGCCAGCGCCGCTCGCCCGCCGCGAGATGACCGAGGAGCTCAAGCGGCTCCTCTCCTGCCTCGGCAAGCTCGACCCGGAGAAGCAGCGCATCGTTTTGCTCGCCTATTACAGCGGCTGGAGCCGCGATCAACTCGCCAGGAAGCTCGATATTCCGGTCAATACCATCAAGACCTGGTTGCGTCGGAGCCTTTTGGAAATCCGCGAGTGCATGGAACTCTGATTTCGGGGAGCGGGCGGGGAAGCGATGTACGAGGACGACCGTGACGCACTTGCTGCCGAATATGTGCTGGGGACGCTCTCGGGCGACGAGCGCACCCAGGCAGAGACCTTGATGTCCATCGATCCCGCCTTCGAGGCGGTGGTGCGCCAGTGGGAGCGGCGGCTCGGTGAGCTCAACGTCATGGTCGAGGCGGTAGAGCCGGCTCCGGAAGTCTGGGAACGGATCAGCGCCAGCATCCGGCCGGCCCCCACGATTGCCCCTATCCTTGCGTCGCCCAGCGCCGCGGACGACGACGAGGTCAAGCTGCCACGCATCGACGAGGCCGAATTGCATGCGCCGCACGCGCCCGAGGTCCCGTCCCCGGTCGCCGCGCTCGCTTCGAGCCTTCTGCCGCCGGACCCCGAGCCGCAGACCCGAACGCCGGCCGAGTCGCCCGTGGTTACCGTTTCGGGCAGGGCTTCCTCGCCGGAGGCGGCGCCGGGCGAGCCAAGGAAAGTCGAACGCAGCGCCGACGTGATCTACCTTGCAGGCAAGGTCAAACGCTGGCGGCGTCTGACGCTGGCGATCGGCGCGCTTGCTGCTGTCATGGTGCTCTATATCGCGGTCGGGCAATTCGCGCCCGACCTCATTCCGTATGGGTTGCGCCCGCCGGGCTTGCCGATGATGTCGGCGCAGGGGCCCGGCCGCGGGCCGCAGGATGGTCTGGTCGTCGTCTTGCAACAGGAGCCGACCGCGCCGGCGTTTCTGCTTACCCTCGACACGCAAAAGCGAATGCTGACCGTGCGCCGCGTCTCGGCCACGCCGGAGACGGGCCGCAGCTATGAACTATGGCTGATATCGAGCCGTTCCCCGAGCCCGCGGTCGCTTGGGATCGTGGGGAACGATGAATTCACCCAGCGCGCGCTTCCGGGGAATTTTGACGCCAATACGTTACGCGCCGCAAGCTACGCGGTGTCGCTCGAGCCGGCGGGCGGCTCGACCACTGGCGCGCCGACCGGCCCGATCCTTTTCACCGGAAAAGCGGTCGATTCTCTGCCGGCAACGCCAAAGACGTAAAACGCCGCTGTTCGCTCACGCCCGCGACAGAACAGAATCGCGAGTGGAGCAAATACGGCGCTAACGCCGACTGCGCCACCCTGGCGGCGAGAAGCTTAGCTGCAGTCACAACGAAATCAGCGGATGGAAGGCAGACGCCCGGTCATGGCTGTGGGTTGCCCGGCCTTGACGAGCGGCGCAGTGCCGAGATCGACATCGCGGACCTGGGCGAATATGCCGACTGCCGCGACCAATGTCGCGCACAGAAGGCCGATGACCACGATCTTCAAATGAGTGCGCCCATCGGCGCTATACATCGAATGATTCATGGCGTCCCTCCGGTCATTCCGGGCCAAGGAGAATGGTCGGCTCCCACAGCCAAAGGAGAATTGTCTAGCTCCCGTAGCTAAGTGCGAGCTGTTGCCCTGAAAACGCGGCTTCACTGAACCTTGAACAACCGTGATAACGGGTGAGGGGCTTCTTTGTTCCGCCGCGGCTCAGCACGGCGCGCTGGAACAAGCCACAAGTCATTGTTCGGGAAAACGAATTGCGGCCATCCGGCCGCTGCGCCGGAGCATGGTGCCGAGGTCGGCGAGGCGCGAGAGCGCCGCGGACGCCGCGCCGTCCTGCGCCACGGTGGTACCGGTCATGCCGGTTGATCGTCCTGGTCGGCGGTCGCGTGTTTCAAAGCTCTGTGCGGCGGCTGACGGACCGCCGGCACGCAACCGAGGAGCCGCGCTCGCGTCCAAGGCTGTCCCCGAAGGCGCTGGGATATGAATACCTCCCCGGCAAAATCTGCCGGGTATAGGGCTACCGCGGCGTTAACGCGGGGCCGGCCACCTGCAGATTTGCGAAGAGTGCGGGTAATCTCCAGCTTCGTGGGGAGTTAAAAGTGAATCGAGGTGCAACATGCATTCGCGCTCCATAACCCCCTGGACGCACGGTCACGCCTTTCTCGGCGAGCGTCACGACGAGCATGAGCGGCGCACCTGGGGCGTTGTAGCCTTGACCGCGGCCATGATGGTCGTCGAAATTGTCGGCGGCTCGCTGTTCGGCTCGATTGCCCTTGTCGCCGACGGTTGGCACATGGCGACCCACGTCGCCGCGCTGGCGATCGCCGGCTTCGCCTATTTGTTCGCCCGCCGGCATGCCCGCGATGCGCGCTTTTCGCTCGGCACCGGCAAGTTCGGGGAACTGGCGGCATTTACCAGCGCCATCATCCTGGGGCTGATCGCGCTCGGGATCGGCTATGAGTCGGTCCTGCGGCTCTTCCACCCAGTTGTCATCCATTTCGAGGAGGCGGTGCCGATCGCGGTGCTGGGACTGTGCGTCAATCTCGCCAGCGCTTGGCTCTTGCGCGCGCCGCAAGACCAGGAGCACGTCCACTCCGGCGCGGACCACCATCACCTGCATGAGGCACGCCACGGAGCACATCATCACGACACCAATTTTCGCGCCGCCTACGTGCACGTCCTTGCCGATGCCGTGACCTCAGTGGGGGCGATCGCGGGGTTGTCGGTGGCCTGGGCGTTCGGATGGAGTTTCATGGATCCGGTGGTGGGACTTCTGGGCATGATCGTGATGGCGTCATGGGCGGTAAGCCTCATCCGCTCCGCCGGCCGCGTGCTGCTGGACGCCGTTCCCGACCCGGAGCTTGCGCAGACCATTCGGCAGCGAATGGAGATCGGCGGCGACCGGCTAACCGACCTGCATGTGTGGCAACTCGGGCCCGGCCACGCCGCAGTGATGGCGTCGGTCGTGTCCGATTCCCCGCAAGCGCCGGCGGCCTACAAGCGGCGCCTTGAAGGTTTGGCTGGGTTGTCGCATGTGACGGTCGAGGTGAATGCGTGCGGTAATGCGCAAATGGGGAATCACGAGTAGCGAATGGGGAATAGGGGCCAGGAGGGACGCGAAGAGAACCCCTCTCGATTCGCCGTTTTGCTGCTCGCTGGGATGCTTGCGATCTGCACTCCGCCCGCAGCCGTCGCGCAAACGCCGCCCGCCGCTTTCATCGATGCGGCGACTGTGGTGCCGGCTCTCATCGTCGACATGCGCTACGCCGGCGCCCACAATTTCGTCGGCCGGCCGATCCCCGGCTACGATGCGGCGCGTTGTTGGCTCACGCAACCGGCTGGTGCCGCGCTCGGCGAGGTAGCGCGCGACTTTGCGCCGCGTGGCCTCGTGCTCAAGGTCTTCGACTGCTATCGCCCGGCGCGCGCGGTGGCGAGCTTCATGCGCTGGGCGCGCGACCTCAACGACACCGCCGGCAAAGCGGAATTCTATCCTCAGATCGACAAGCGCACGCTGTTCCGCGACGGCTATATCGCCGCGCGCTCAGGCCATTCGCGCGGCTCGACCGTCGATATCACGCTCGCAGAGGCCGGCGGCCGCGAACTCGACATGGGAACGCCGTTCGATTTCTTCAGCCCGCGTTCTTCGCCTGCCGATCCGAGCGTCGCCGGTTCCGCCCGCGCCAATCGTGCCTTGCTCGCCGCTGCGATGCGGCGCCGCGGCTTCCGGCCTTACGCGAAGGAGTGGTGGCATTTCACGCTGGCGCGAGAACCATTTCCCGCAACTTATTTCGATTTTCCGGTGCGGTGATGCCGGGGTCGTGGGCGCGGCGTGCGCCGCGGCCGCCGCTGCCGGCGCGGGGAGGGCGCGACCGCGCGTTCACAGCCCCAGATAAAACTTCTTGATCAGATCGTTGTTGTTGAGCGCCTGCGCCGAGCCGCCTTCGAAGGCGATCCTGCCGTGCACGATCACATAGCCGCGGTCGGCGATACGGACAGCCTGCGTGAAATTCTGTTCGGCCATCAGCACGGTGAGGCGGTAGCGCGCCTTCATCTCGGCGATCGCGTCGATGGTGCGGGCGACGAGAATCGGCGCGAGCCCGACCGAGGGTTCGTCGACCAGCAGTATCTTCGGCGCCAGCATGAGCGCGCGGCCGAGCGCAAGCATCTGCTGCTCCCCGCCGCTCAAGCTGCCGGCGAGCACGCCACGGCGCTCGGCGAGGCGGGGAAAGGTCTCGAAGCACATTTGCAGATTGCGCGCGAGCTCTCGCCGCGCGGCGCGGCGGAAGGCGCCGAGCAGAAGGTTCTCCTCGACGGTGAGCCTCGGAAACAGGCGTCGCCCCTCCGGGACCAGCGCAATGCCGAGGTCGACGATCTCCTCGGTGGTGCGGCCGATCAGATCGTGATGGACGCCGTCGATGTCGGCGATGATCGAACCGGCGCTCGGCCGCACGATGCCCATGATGCACTTCATGAGCGTCGACTTGCCGTTGCCGTTGGTGCCGAGGAGCACGACGGTCTCGCCCGCGCCGATGCCGAGCGAAACGCCGTTGATCACGCGTACCGCACCGTAGGCGGCGTGAACGCCGGCGATGGCGAGGCTACTGGCCAAGATAGGCCCTTTCCACGTCCGGGTCGCGCACGACCTGGTCCGGCAGGCCGTCGGCGATCTTGCGCCCGGAGACGAGCACGATGAGCCGCTGCGAGAAGCTCATCACCGCGCGCATGATGTGCTCGATGAGAATGATGGTGACGCCGTGTTCGTTCAGGCGTTTGAGCAGCGCCACGATGTCCTCGACCTCCGAATGGGTGAGCCCGGCCATCGATTCGTCGGCGATCAGAAGCTTGGGTTCCGCTGCCATGGCGCGGGCGAGTTCGAGCTTGCGCATCTCCACCTGGGTCAGCTCGCGCGGCAGGCGCCGTGCCTTGTCTTCGAGACCGACCTCGCGCAACACCTCGAAGCATCGCGCCTCGATGTCCGGCGCGGAGCGGCCGCCGCCGCGCGCCGCGACGGTGTAGAGGAGGGGAATGCGCATGTTGTCGAGGAGGCAGAGGCTCGCGAACGGCCGCGGCAACTGAAAGGTACGGGCAAGGCCGCGGTGCGTGCGCTGGTGCGCGGTCGAGCCGTCGAGCCGGTGGCCGTCGAAGCGCACCGAACCGGCCTCGTTGCGCAGCGTGCCGCAGATGCAGTTGACCAGCGTGCTCTTGCCGGAGCCGTTCGGTCCGATCAGGCCGACGCGTTCGCCGGCGGCTACTGAGAGCGAGATGTCTTCCAGCGCGACGAAGCCGCCAAAACGTTTGCCGAGGCGTTCGATCTCGAGCAGCTGGCTCATGGCGCGTGTTCCGGTGCGTCGGCTTCGACCTTCCGGCGGCCGACGAAATCCTCCGGCTTGTGCTGGATGTATTGGCGCACCAGCCCGACGATGCCGTTGGGCGCGATGATGACGAAGGCGACGAGGAGGCAGCCGACGATCAGCAGGTTGACGGCGGACGAGATCGTCACCGTCGCGATCTGCTGCAGCGAGCCAAGCAGGACGGCGCCGATCAGTGGACCGACCCAGCTGGTCGTGCCGCCGATCAGCGGCATCGCGATCGAGTTGACCGCGTAGTCGAGGCCGAACGCCGAGGACGGCTGCAGGAAGCCGATGTAATACGGGAACGGCGCGCCGGCCATGCCCATGAGCGCGCCCGAGATCATGGTGGCAACGAGCTTGAGCCGAAGCGTCGGGACCCCGGAGGCTTCTGCGGCGAGTTCGTCGTCGCGGATGGTGGCGAAGCCGAAGCCGGGGCGCGAGCGCTCGATCAGCCGCGCGACCGTCACCGCGCCGGCGGCAAGCAGCAGCATGATCGTGAACAGATATCTGATATAGGGGCCGAACGGAGCGAGCGTTTCTGGCCGTACGATATAGGCGCCGCGCGAGCCGCCGACATAGTCCCAGTTGACGACCAGCGTCTGCAGCACGACGGCGAGCGCAAGCGTGGCGATGGCGAAGAATGCGCCGCGCAGCCGCAGCGTCAGATAACCCATTCCGAGACCGACGACGCCCGACACCACGCCGCCGACCAGGACCAGGAGCGGGATCGGCAGCGGATGAAGCTTGTGCATGGCGATGGTCGAATAAGCGCCGAGGGCGAAGAAGGCGGCGGAGCCGAAATTCACGTAGCCGCAATAGCCGCCGAGAATATTCCATGCCGTCGAGAGCACGACATATTGCAGCACCACGTAGCCGGCAAAGAACACGTAGTCATTGCCGAGCGCGGCGGCGGCGCCGTAGAGCGCGGCACAGGCGGCGATACAGATGAGCAAGAAGAAGTCCGAGCGCACGGCTAGCGCCCCAACAGGCCGGCCGGCCGCACCGCCAAGGTGAGCAGTAAGAAGCCGAAGGACACCGCCGGCGCCCACGAGGGGCCGTAGAACGTCGCGGTCAGGCTCTCGACGATGCCGACCAGCATGGCAGCGATCACGGTTCCCGGCAGGCTGCCCATCCCGCCGAGCACGCAGATCGCGAACACGCGGCCGATATATTCGCGTCCGACCGACGGCTCGACCGGCTGGATGATGATGAGGAACGCGCCGGCCAGCGATGCGGTCGCGATCGAAATGCCGAAGGCGATGCGTTTGATGCGGATCGGGTCGACTGCCAAGAGCCTGAGCGCAAGCTGGTCCTGTGCCACCGCCATGATGGCGCGGCCGACGAAGCTGCGCGTAAGCACGAGCTGCAGCGTCGCGATCAGCAACAGCGACACCAGGAACGGCACCACGATGCGCAGCGGCACGTCGATGAAGCCGAAATGCCAGGTCGGACCGATATACGACGCTTCGACGTAACGGTAGTCGACGCCGAAATAGAGGACCAGGCTCACCTCGGTGATGAACAGGAGGCCGAAGAAGAAGGCGAGGCCGCGCAGCGATTCCTGGCCGCGCTTTTCGAACGAGACATAGTAGATCTGGTAGATGGCGGCGCCGAGCGCGTAGAACGCCGGAGCCAAGACGATGCTGGTGAGAATCGGGTCAACGCCGAGCGTGGTATTGACAAGATAGGCGGTGTAGGAGCCGAGAATGATGAAGGCCGGGTGGGCGATGTTGACAATGTCGAGAACGCCGAACGACAGCGACACGCCGGCCGTGACCGCGGCGTAGAAGCCGCCGATCAGGATGCCGGAGACGACGGCGTTGACCAGAAGATCGAATGAAAAGATCATTCGTGATCGCCCGCCTTGTCCAGCGGCAGGGCCATGGCGTTTCCCCCGGGGTTGCCGTTCAGACTATAGAAGCTTCGCACTCCGTGAAATAGCAAGGTGTTGCATGCCGCGTGGTACTGCGCGCGTCCCGGCCAAGACCGCGACCCTGGACGGTAAAAAGCAGCGCCGGGCGCCCCCGGCCGCGCGCGCGCGCGGCACCGAGCGCAGAACGAGCAAACGACGGCGCGCGCTCATCATCGGCGGCTCGATGAGCGGACTCCTGGCAGCGCTCATGCTGCAGCGACGCGGTTGGGACGTCGATGTGTTCGAGCGCGTCGAGACTGAATTGGCCGGCCGCGGCGCCGGCATCCTCGCCCAAGCCGAACTCATCGCTCACCTCGGCGCCCTGGGCCTTGAGGTGCGCGACCTCGGCGTGGTGCTCAACGCCCGTAAGATGCTCGATGCCGCGGGCGGGGTGATGGCTGCGATCGAACGCCCGCACCTGATGGCAGCCTGGGAGCACATCTATCGCGTGCTCCGCGAAGCGTTGCCGGCGCCTTGCTACCAGCGCGGCCGCAGCTTTACGGCCTTCACGCAGGACCGTCGCGGCGTCGTCGCTCACTTCGGCGACGGCAGCGTCGCCGAGGGCGACACGCTGATCGGCGCCGATGGGTTGCGCTCGACCGTGCGCCAGCTTTGCCTGCCCGCCGTCGCGCCGCTCTATGCCGGTTATGTGGCCTGGCGCGCGGTCCTGCCGGAGGACATCCTGCCGCCGGCGATCCACCGCGACCTCTTTGCCACCATGACGTTCTGCCTGCTGCCCGGCGAGCAGTTCGTCGCCTATCCGATCACCGGACCCAACGGTGACCTGCGACCGGGCCGGCGCCGCTACAACGTGGTCTGGTACCGTCCGGCGGACGAGCAGAAGGAGCTTCCGGCGCTCCTCACCGACGACAGCGGCGTCACCCATCCGATCTCGATACCGCCGCCGCTCATCCCGCGCGCGGCCATCGCCGAGATGCGCGCGGCGGCGGAACGACTCCTAGCGCCGCAATTTCGCGCCGTCGTGCGGTTGATCGACGAGCCCATGCTGCAGCCGATCTACGATCTCGAGAGCCCGCGTCTTGCCTTCGGGCGAGTGGCGATCATCGGCGATGCGGCGTTCGTCGCACGGCCGCATGTGGCGGCGGGCGTTTCCAAGGCGGCCGACGATGCGGCCGCGCTGGCCGCGGCCCTTGACGCGGATCGGGTGGAAACGGCGCTTCTGCGCTTCGAGGCGGAGCGGTTGCCGGTCGGCCGCAAGATCATCGAACGGGCGCGGTACCTTGGGGCCTATCTGCAGGCGACGCAGAGCGCCGAGGATCGCAGCCGCTCCGCGCGCCACGGCATTCCCCAGGCGGTGCTCGCCGAGACCGCGACAATGGATTTTCTCTACCCTCGTCCTCGCGAAGAGCGAAACGAACAAGCGAGCTAGACCAGGCGTCGCTGTGGCCGACGCCGTCACCGCTCGCCGTCAAGGACAGGATCGCGAACGATCGTCTTGTCCCGATAGAGTTCTTCGATCTCCGTGTCGGAAAGGCCGAGGACGTTGCGCAGCACGTCCTCGTTATGCTCGCCCAAACGGTCGGCGGTGAGCGCGGCCGCGGCCGGCCAGCGGGAAAACTTTGCCGCAAGGCCGGGAATGTCGAATTCGCCGATCGCCTGGTCGGCGACGCGGCGCACGGTGCCCCGTTCGCGCAGATGCGGGTGGGCCATGGCCTCGTGCAAGGTGAGGACCGGCGCGCAGGGAACGCGCTCCGCTTCAAGAGCGGCCATCGCTTCTTCGCGGCTGGCGAAACGCGAAAGCCAGTTCTCAATGACGGCGGCGAGCGCTCGATTGTTGTCACGTCTGGCGCGCGGGTCCCGGAAACGGGCGTCTTCCGTCAGCTCCGGCATGTTCATGGCCTTGACGAGCTGCGGCCATTGGTAGGGCAGCACCATGAGCGAGATGAATTCCCCGCTCCCGCAGCGGAAGACGCCGGTCGGACCGCCGTCCGGATGCAGCGACCCCATGCGCGGCGGACTGAACTGCCTGCCGCGCAGCGATGCCTTCGGAACATTCACCTCGTGCATGTTGAAATACGTGTCGATGAGCGAGCAGTCGATGTATTGCCCTTCGCCGGTCCGCTCGCGATGCAGCAGCGCGAAACCGACGCACATCGCCGCCGTCACGCCGGTGGCGTAGTCGGCGATGGCTACGGGTAGCTGCGCCGGCCCGCGATCGGCCTCGCCGATGGCGGCGGTGAGGCCGGCATAAGCGGCCGCCATGTAGTCGAAGCCGGGCTTGTCGCTGAGCGGGCCCGACTGTCCCGCAAGCGAGATCGAGCACATGATCAGGCCCGGATTGATGCGCGACAGCGCGTCGTAACCCAATCCGGCGCGTGCCATCACGCCCGGAGCGAAGTTCTCGACCAGGACATCGGACTTGGCGACGAGCGCGTGGACGAGCGCGCGCCCGCGCTCCTGCTTGATGTCGACGGCAACGGATTTCTTCGAGTGGTTGTGCTGAAAAAAGTACGTGCTCTGCGACGACTTCTTCAACGCCGGATCGCGCGGCTTGTCGCCCGAGAAGCGGCCGCGATCGCCAAACGGCGCCAGTTCCAGCTTGATCACTTCGGCGCCCATTTCCGCGAGCATGCGCGCGCACGTCGGCCCGGCGACGAACTGGCCAAGATCGACCACGCGGTAACCCTTCAGCATCGCGCCGGTTGTCCGTTCCTTCACACCGCGCGCCGTCGCGGCTCCTCGCGCTTGAGGCCGGCTTCGGTCAGCCGCTGCTCGAGAAGGCCCATGCGGTCGTATCCCCAGAACGGCTCGTTCTCGAAATAGAACATGGGGACGCCGAACACCTGGTCGGTCACCGCCTCTTCCTGGGCATGCTCATAGGCCGCTGCCCCTTCACCGCCGAGGTATTCCCGATAGCCGGCATCGGAGAGGCCGATCGACGCAATCACTCCGGCGATCGCGTCGGCCTCGTCGGCCGCGAGTTCACGCTTGAAGAACAGTTCGAAGACCCTGTTGCCGTATTCGCGCAGCCGTCCGTTCTTATCCGCATAAAGGCCGCCGATCAGCGCCGGCGTGGTGTCGAAGATCTTCAGCGGGCCGCGGATCATCAGTCCGCCGCGCATGTTGGCCCAGCGCCGCGCGTCCATGTAGGAGTACTTCACCTTGTATTCGGAATACCGGCTGCGCTCGCCCTTGCCCTTGAGCCGCAGCTGGAACGGCTTCCATTTGAGCCTGATGCGGTACTTGTCCTCGAGCGCGAGCGCCGGATCGAAGGCAAGGAATGCGTACGGACTTTTGAAGTCCGAATACATCTTCACTTCCTTGACATCCTGTTCCATGCCGACCGTCACACGTGCTGGCCGCCGTTGATGTGGATTTCGGCACCGTTCACGTAGGAGGACGTCTCGGTGCACAACACGTAGATGATCTTCGCGACCTCGTCCGGTGTCCCGAGGCGGTGCATCGGGATGATCTCAACGATCTTTTCCGTGCCGGGCGAAAGCATCGCCGTGTCGATCTCCCCCGGGGCGATGGCGTTGACGCGGACGCCGAGCGCGCCGAAATCGGCGGCCATCTCGCGCGTGAGCGCGGCGAGCGCCGCCTTCGAGGTCGCGTAAGCAGCGCCGGCGAAGGGATGCACGCGCGAGCCGGCGATCGAGGTGACATTGACCACGGAGCCCTTGGCGGCCTTGAGCTCGTCGAGGAGCCCGCGCGCCAGCATGATCGGCGCGAAGAAATTCACCTGGAACACGTGATGCCAATCCTCGCGCGAGGTGTCGATCGAGCCGAGCCGCTTGCCGCCGTCCGCCTTGGGCGAGATGGCGGCGTTGTTGACCAGCGCGTGCAGCTCGCCGTTGAGCCGCCGCTTGACCTCGGCGATCGCCGCGTCGGTGTTCTCGGCGTCCGCGAGGTCGACCTGGATGTGATCCTCCGGGCCGGCCTCCCACGGACAGTTTTCCGGAAACGGATGCCGCGACGAGGTGAGGACGCGCCACCCCGCAGCCGAGAAGCGCTTGACGGTCGCATGTCCGATGCCGCGGCTCGCGCCGGTCAGAAGCAATGTCCGCCGCGGCTGGTTGCTGGTTGGCATCTTCTCGTCTTTCGATTCTTCTCTGTGCCGTCACTGCCGGTGAAGCAAAGCGGTCAACTGTCTGGCGAATTGCGGATCGGTTCGTCGGATTGCTTTGCTCCTGGCGCCGATGTCGTGGTGCTTACGGATAGAGGCGCGCCTTGCGCCACGGCGCGGTCGGGCTCGAACGGCTGAAGGCGATGCGGTCGTGCAGCCGGAACGGCCGCTCCTGCCAGAACTCGATCTCCTGCGGGACGATGCGGTAACCCGACCAGTGCGGCGGCCGCGGCACCGCGCCGATCCCGAATTTCGCGGTATAGCGCGCGACCGCCTTCTCGAACGCCATGCGGCTTTCAAGCGGAGCCGATTGGTTGCTGGCCCAGGCGCCGATCTGCGCCATGCGCGAGCGGGTGGCGAAATAGCTGTCCGCCTCATCCGCCGCGACCGGCTCGACACTTCCGCGCAGCCGGACCTGGCGCTGCAGCGTCTTCCAATAGAACGTCAGCGCCGCCTTCGGCGTTGCGCTCAATTCGCGGCCCTTCACGCTGTCGACGTTCGTGTAGAAGACGAAGCCGCGCTCGTCGAAGCCCTTCAACAGGACCATGCGCGCATTGGGCAGTCCGTCGCGATCGACGGTCGCCAGCGTCATGGCGTTCGGATTGACCGGCTCCGCGCGTTCGGCGTCGGCGAACCAGGCCGCGAACAGGCGCAACGGCTCATCGGCCGCGGTGAAGTCACCGGCCGTTAACTCCGTGGGGTGTTCTATCGAGGCTGCGTCGGTCATTCCGTGGAGTGCCCAAAGTGGTCGCGTGGGGCGATCGGGGTGCGGCCTGCCGGTCTCTATATAGTGGAAGCGGGCGCGCACGCCTATCTTGCCGGTCTTCTCGGTCGTTGTGTTCGCTGCTGCGGCTCACTGCCGTGATCGGCTTGATTGCCGTCGGCGGATGCTCGTATCAGCTCAGTTCGTTCACGCCGAAAGACGGCGCCGACATGGAACAGACCGGCGCGCTTGGCCGGCCGCAGCAGCAGGCCGAGGCCGTCCCGCCCCCGGAGGTCGACCTCGTCTATGCGCGCGCGGTCGCCGCGGATGCGCTCGCCCGCAGCGGCAAGGACGACAGCGTGCCCTGGCACAATCCGAACACCGGTGCCGGCGGCAACATTACGCCCCTCGCCGTTTCCTATACCGCGGGCACCTTCACCTGCCGCGATTTCCTTGCGAGCTACGTGCGCGGGCAAACGGAGGCCTGGCTGCAGGGAGAGGCCTGCCGCACTGGTCACGGCAAGTGGGAGGTGAAAAGCCTGACGCCACTCAACCGCGGCTGATCGGCTATCATTGGGCGAGCGCACCGATTCGGTGCTGCATTGCAGGGCAGCTGAATAAATCCCACATTGTGCCGATGGGCGGGCGGGGCCGGCCCGAAATTGAAAGCGGAGTTCATGGGGAATGCGCGACCCCTATGAGGTGCTGGGCGTCGATCGCAAGGCGGGTGAGGCCGAGATCAAGAGCGCCTTCCGGCGCCAAGCGAAGAAGCTGCACCCCGACGCCAACAAGAACGACCCCAAGGCCGCCTCGCGCTTTGCCGAGCTCAATGCCGCGTACGAAATTCTCGGCGAGGAAGACAAGCGCAAAGCCTTTGACCGCGGCGAGATCGACGCCGAGGGTAAGCCGCGTTTCCACGGCTACGAGGGATTTGGGGGCGGCGGCGGACGCCGCGCGGGCGGCTTCGCGCCCGAGTCGGAATTCGAGACTTTCAGCTTCGGTCCTGAAGGCTTTACCCGTTCCACGCGCCCTGGCCGCGGCGCCGGCGCCGGCGGGTTCGAAGACATTCTCCGGGAAGCCTTCGGCGGTGCGGCCGGTCGCGGGCGTCATGGCGGCGGGCCTGGCGACGCCTTCGAGGCGCAGGATTTCGGCGTCGGAGCGGACGTCAGGGCGGCGTTGACCGTGACGCTGCCGGAGGCGGCGCACGGCGTCACACAGCGCGTGCACCTGCCGTCGGGCAAGGACCTCGAAGTCAAGATCCCCGCCGGCATCGCCGATGGCCAGACGATCCGGCTGCGCGGTCAAGGGATGGCCGGGCCGGGCGGAGCCGGCGACGTGCTCATCACCGTCTCGGTCGCAGAGCATCCGATCTTTACGCTCGAAGGCGCCGATGTGCGGCTCGATTTGCCGATCACGCTCGACGAGGCGACGCTCGGCGCCAAGGTACGCGTCC
>Ga0210408_10002013_pt1 | contig 20340 bp, 18 predicted proteins | sample IncBWH4MmetaG_FD_155471 | JGI IMG/M metagenome (GOLD analysis project Ga0210408, IMG submission 155471) | Forest soil microbial communities from Barre Woods Harvard Forest LTER site, Petersham, Massachusetts, United States - Inc-BW-H-4-M | ecosystem: Environmental > Terrestrial > Soil >...
CACGCTGTTGTAGATCGATCTGGCGCCGGAATCGTAGAACGCCAGCCCGACAAATCCATAAGGCTCGAAGCTGTTGAGGATCTCGGTGCCGATCGGGCCGTCCAGCACCCTATGCTGTTGCTCGATGGAGCGGAACAAAAACGGCATCGCCAGCACGTTCATCGCCGGCACGAAGTTCCCGATCAGGGCCACATTGGAGCGATTGAGGTCGATCGCGCCGGCGCGGGTCTGCTCGATGGTTTCCTTTTCTTCGCCGAGCTGGTGCGAGTGAAATACCCGGAGCTGGTGCCGCCCGCCGGTGCGTTCCGCAATCAGGCGGCCCATGAAGCGCAGCGCCTGCACCGTCGGATAATCTTCATTCTGGGTATCGGCGGCGCGAAATTCGCGCGCGATCGCCCCCGTTGCGGCTACCGTGAGATACAGCGCGACAACGAGTGCTGCGGTCCGCGAAAGGTCGGCGCGGCTATACACAGGCAACTTATTCCCCTTGTGATGATGTCTATGGCGGAAGGAAAAGGTTCAATTCAATTTTTGCGGCCGTTTGCCATTCTGCCGATGTCGGGATGATCGTCAATTGTGCTATACGACCGGTCGTTTGCCGATTGACATCTAACAGCTCCGGGGTCTTATCACAGCGAGTTTCGAGCAAGCCGGTTGCCGGTGAGCGAAACGCGTGAAAACCAAAAATCGCGACGCCAATGGTTAATGGCGATCACTGCCGCGGCGGATTGGAATGTTTCTATCGTGAAATCGGCGTTCAGATTTCTGCAACTCGCGGCTTTGACCGGTGCGATCGGCCTTTCCTCGCCGGCCCAGGCCGTCACCGAGATCAATTGGTGGCATGCGATGTCCGGCGAACTCGGCAAGCAGGTCGACAAGCTCGCCGCCGATTTCAATGCTTCGCAATCGCAATATCGCGTCGTCCCGAGCTACAAGGGCACCTATACCGAAACCGTCACCGCCGCGATCTTCGCGTTTCGTTCGCGCAGCCAGCCGACCATCGTCCAGGTCAACGAGATTGCGACCGCGACGATGATGGCGGCGAAGGGCGCGATCTATCCGGTGTTCGAGTTGATGCGCGACGAACAGGAAGCGTTTTCCCCGGCCGCTTACCTTCCGGCTGTCAGCGGCTATTACACCGACGTCGCCGGCAACATGCTGTCGTTTCCATTCAACGCCTCGACGCCGATCCTTTACTACAACAAGAAGCTGTTCCGCGATGCCGGCCTCGATCCGGAAGTGGCGCCGAAAACCTGGCCGGAGGTCGGCGAGGCCGCAAAGAAGTTGCGCGCGGCGGGCGCGGTCTGCGGCTTCACCACGTCGTGGCCGTCGTGGATCAATGTCGAGAATTTTTCCGCCTTTCACAATCTGCCGATCTCGACCAGGGCCAACGGCTTTGGCGGGCTCGATGCGGTCTTGACGTTCAACAATCCCGTCGTGGTGCGCCACGTCGCGCAGCTTGCGGAATGGCAGACGACGAAACTGTTCGACTATAGCGGCCGCGCGCAGACCGCGGAGCCGCGGTTTCAAAACGGCGAGTGCGGAATCTTCATCGGTTCGTCGGCGACCCGCGCCGATATCAAGGCCAATTCGAAATTCGAGGTCGGCTACGGCATGCTGCCATACTCGCCGGACGTCGCGGGCGCGCCGCAAAACACCATCATCGGCGGGGCGACCTTGTGGGTGCTGCGCGACCGGCCGCGCGATGAATACAAGGGCGTCGCAAAATTCTTCAGCTTCCTGTCGAAGCCGGAAGTGCAGGCCTCCTGGCACCAGAACACCGGTTATCTCCCGGTGACGCGCGCGGCGTTCGAACTGACCCGCGCGCAAGGTTTTTACGAGCGCAACCCCGGCACGTCGATCTCGATCGAGGAAATCACGTTGAAGCCGCCGACCGGAAATTCCAGGGGCGTGCGGCTTGGCTCCTTTGTCCTGATCCGCGACGTGATCGACGACGAATTGGAGCAGGCGTTCAGCGGCAAGAAATCGGCGCAGGCAGCCATGGATTCCGCGGTCGAGCGCGGCAACAAGCTGCTGCGGCAGTTTGAGCGGGCAAGCCCCGACCGCTAGCAATGGTGTTTGCGAGCTGCACTATGTCAGTCAAATCCAGACATCGTTCTCGGCTGTCCGGTCGCCGCCCTCGTGACCCGTATTGGGCACGCCTCGCGGCTCGATCAGCAATAGTTTGACCTCGCGTTCGGCATACGGCTTGTGTTCGACGCCTTTCGGAACGACAAACATTTCGCCCGCCGAAATGTGAACCGCGCCATCGCGAAAATCGATCCTTAGAACGCCCTCGAGGACGATGAAGGTCTCATCGGTATCCTTGTGATCGTGCCAAATGAAGTCGCCCTCCAGCTTTACGATTTTGAACTGATAGTCGTTCATTTCGGCAATGACCTTTGGTTGCCACTGTTCGTCGAATAATCTGAACTTGCTGCCAAAGTTGATCGCCTCGTAATTCATGCTGCCCTCCGTCGAACCATCGCATGAACTATATCGGTTTCGATTGCGGCTTCGGTGACGTCGCGTGGGCGATCTAGTCCCCGTCAATCCGTCTGGCGCGAGGTCGCCCAAGAAAACGGCGCCGGAGCGCCTGCACTAAAAACAGGCAATGATATCTCTCTGTATGCAATGCCGCTGATGCACCTGCGGTCGCAAACCAGCGCATTTGATAGCCGGATCATAGGCTTATCCTGCCGTTAGGCCTGCGTTAAGGTTTGGCATAAACCTTGCGAAGTCAGTTCCAGAAGCCCGTTCCCACGCAGCTTTTGGAGCATCACCATGAAGCGCCGCGACTTCCTGAAATCCGTCTCCGGATTGGCTGCGGCCGGCGCGCTCGCGCCGGCGCCTGCGATCTGGTCTCCCGCCAAGGCGGACGCGCGCGCCGAAACGCTGTTGATCGTCTCCGAAGGCGGCCCCAACAATCTCGATATTCACGGCATCGGCACCAACGTGCCCGGCTATGAGGTGTCGTGGAATTGCTACGACCGCCTGATTAGCCACGAGATGAAGAGCGGCCCGGGCGGCGTGCCCTATTACGACCGCGACAAGATCAAGGGAGAACTCGCTGAAGATATGAATGTCGGCGACATGTCGGTGACCTTCAAACTGAAGAAGAACGCCAAGTTTCACGACGGTACGCCGGTCGCGGCCAAGGACGTGAAGTGGTCGCTCGATCGCGCCGTCACCGTCGGCGGCTTTCCGACCTTTCAGATGAGCGCGGGTTCGCTGACCAAGCCGGAGCAGTTCGTCATCGTCGACGACAATACCGTGCGGGTCGACTTCGCCAAGAAGGACCGGCTGACGATCCCCGATCTCGCGGTGATCGTGCCCTGCGTGGTGAACTCCGAATTGGTGAAGAAGAACGCATCCGAGAAGGATCCCTGGGGCCTCGAATATACCAAACAGCAGACCGCGGGCTCCGGCGCCTACAAGGTGACGAAATGGACCGCCGGCACCGAAGTGATCATGGAGCGCAATGACGAATGGGTCGGTGGTCCCTTGCCGAAGATCAGGCGCGTGATCTGGCGCATGGTGCCGCAGGCCGGCAACCGCCGCGCGCTATTGGAACGCGGCGATGCCGATATCTCCTACGAACTGCCGTTCAAGGATTTCCAGGAGATGAAGGCGAGCGGCAAGCTCGACGTGGTGTCGCTGCCGTTCTCCAACGGCATCCAGTACATCGGCATGAACGTGACCAAGCCGCCGTTCGACAATCCGAAGGTGCGCCAGGCGGTGGCTTACGCGATCCCGTACCAGAAGATCATGGACGCGGTGTTGTTCGGGCTCGCCAATCCGATGTTCGGCGCCCCGGCGGACAAGCCGACCGAGGTCGCCTGGCCGCAGCCGACCAAATATTTCACCGACATGGCGAAGGCGAAGGCGCTACTGACCGAGGCCGGTTACGCCGACGGGTTCGAGACCACGATTTCGTTCGATTTAAATTTCGCCGGCGTCAACGAGCCGCTTTGCGTGCTGGTGCAGGAGAGCCTCGGCCAGATCGGCATCAAGACCACGATCAACAAGGTGCCCGGCGCCAACTGGCGCACCGAATTGACCAAGAAGGAAATGCCGCTGTTCACCAACGTGTTTTCGGGCTGGCTCGATTATCCCGAATACTTCTTCTACTGGTGCTATCACGGCAACAATTCGATCTTCAACACCATGAGCTACAAGTCGCCGGCGATGGACAAGTTGATCGACGGCGCGCGCGCCGCGGCCGCGACCGGCGACAAGGCGGCTTATGACACCGACGTCAAAGGCTTCGTCGATCTCGCGTTTGCCGAGGTGCCGCGGATTCCGCTGTATCAGCCGTTCGTCAACGTCGCGATGCAGAAGAATATCTCGGGCTATCAATACTGGTTCCACCGAAGGCTCGATTATCGCGCGCTGGTGAAGGGGTAGGCGTCGTGACGGGGGATCACTGCATCCGCGGCGGGAGCGCGCCATGCTGATCATGATCGGCAAGCGACTGATGTTTGCGGTCCCGTCTCTGATCGGGGTCGTCATCGTCACGTTCCTGTTGACGCGGGCGCTGCCCGGCGATCCCGCTGCCTATTTCGCCGGTCCCGCCGCGACCAAGGAAGCGGTCGAGCAGATCCGGAAGAAACTCGGCTTCGACAAGCCGCTGATCGAGCAGTTCTTCCGCTACACCAACGATCTTGCGCACGGCGATTTCGGCAATTCGCTCACCACCGGCCAGCCGGTCGCGACCGAAATCCGCAACCGCCTGCCGGCGTCCGCTGAATTGACGCTGCTCGGCCTCATCGTGTCGGTCGCGATCGCAATCCCGCTCGGCGTGCTCGCTGCGACCCGCCCCGGCTCGTGGATCGACCATCTCTGCCGCGTCACGACCACGGCCGGCGTCTCGCTGCCGGTGTTCTTTACCGGTCTGGTGCTGGTCTATGTGTTCTATTTCCTGCTCGGCTGGTCGCCCGCCCCCCTCGGCCGGCTCGATGTGTTTTATAGCGCGCCGCCGACGGTGACCGGCTTCTATCTGATCGACACGCTGATCGCGCGCGATTTCGAGGCGTTTCGCTCCGCGCTCAGCCAGTTGATCCTGCCGGCGACCACGCTTGCGATCTTCTCGCTGGCGCCGATCGCGCGGATGACGCGCGCCTCGATGCTGGCGGTGCTGTCATCGGATTTCGTGCGTACCGCGCGCGCTTCCGGCCTGTCGCCGGGGACGGTGATCGTGACCTACGCCTTCCGCAACGCCATGCTGCCGGTGATCACCACGCTGTCCATGGTGTTCTCGTTCCTGTTGGGCGCCAACGTGCTGGTGGAGAAGGTCTTCGCCTGGCCCGGCATCGGCTCCTACGCGGTGGAAGCGTTGATCTCGTCGGATTTCGCGCCGGTGCAAGGCTTCGTCCTCACCATGGCGGTGATGTATGTGCTGCTCAATCTGACGATCGACATCCTCTATGGCGTGATCGATCCAAGAGTGAGACTGGAAGGGTGAGACTGGAAGGGCAAGCTTGAAGGGTAAGAGGTAAGCATGAGCACCGTCGCGCCCGCCGTTGAACCTGTTGCTCCGGCCCGTACCTCGGGCCTGGCTGCGATCTTCGAGCACACCCGCTATGTGCTTGGCGAAAACCGCGTCACCGCCTTTGCCTTTGCGCTGTTGATCGTGATCGTGTTCGCAGCGCTGTTCGGCCCCTATGTGGTGCCCCACGATCCGTTCGCCAGCGACACCGCCGCCGCGCTGAAACCGCCGTCCGCGGCGCACTGGTTCGGCACCGACCAATTGGGCCGCGATATCTTCAGCCGCGTCATCGTGGCAACAAGACTCGACACCTTCATCGCGGTCGCATCCGTGGTGCTGGTGTTCCTGATGGGCGGGCTCGCCGGCATCGCCGCCGGCTATTTCGGCGGCTGGACCGACCGCATCGTCGGCCGCATCGCCGACACCATCATGGCGTTCCCGCTGTTCGTGCTGGCGATGGGCATCGTGGCCGCGCTCGGCAACACCGTGCAGAACATCATCATCGCGACCGCGATCGTGAACTTCCCGCTCTATGCGCGGGTGGCGCGCGCCGAAGCCAACGTGCGGCGCAACGCCGGCTTCGTGCAGGCGGCGCGGCTGTCGGGCAACGGCGAGTTCCGGATTCTCTTGGTGCATATCCTGCCCAACATCATGCCGATCATGATCGTGCAGATGTCGCTGACCATGGGCTACGCCATCCTCAATGCTGCCGGTCTGTCGTTCATCGGGCTTGGCGTACGGCCGCCGACCGCCGAATGGGGCATCATGGTCGCGGAAGGCGCGGGCTTCATGGTGTCGGGCGAATGGTGGATCGCGCTGTTTCCCGGCTTAGCGCTGATGATCGCGGTGTTCTGCTTCAATCTGCTCGGCGACGGCCTGCGCGACATCGTCGATCCGCAGCGAAGGACGTGAGAGATGGGTGAAACATCCGAGCGCCGTCCTTGCTTCACGTCGCCCCGCTCTTGTCCGCCGAAGCCCGCCTTCGAGCGAAGGCGGATGCGGGGAGAGGTCGGATCGCCTTTGGCGATCCGGGTGAGGGGGGCCCTCCGCGCACTCCTCTGGCTCCTGTATTCGCTGATAGATGCCCCTCACCCCAACCCTCTCCCCGTAAGAACGGGGCGAGGGGGCGCACGTCGCTAGCGGAGGCACTGATGACCGCGCAGCCTTTGCTCGACGTCAACGACCTCACGGTGGAATTCTCGACCCGGCGCGGCATCGTGAAAGCGGTGCAGCACGTCAATATATCGGTCGCCAAGGGCGAGACGCTCGGCATCGTCGGCGAATCCGGCTCCGGAAAATCCGTCACCTCCTATGCAGTGATGCGGATCCTCGATCGCGCCGGCAGGATCGCAGAAGGCTCGGTGATGTTCTCCGGCATCGACGTCAAGACCGCGAGCGAGGACGAGATGCGCGATTTGCGCGGCCGCGAAATCTCGATGATCTTCCAGAACCCGCGCGCCGCCCTCAATCCGATCCGTAAAGTCGGCGACCAGATCGAGGACGTGCTGCGCCAGCATGTGCAGCAGTCACAGGTCGGCGATCGTGGCGAGAAGGCGATCGAGGCGCTCGAGCAGGTCAAAATCGCGCGCCCCCGCGAGCGCTATCATGCCTATCCGTTTGAGCTGTCCGGCGGCATGTGCCAGCGGGTGGTGATCGCGCTGGCGCTCGCCTGCAATCCGCAGCTCCTGATTGCGGACGAGCCGACCACCGGGCTTGACGTCACCACGCAAAAGGCCGTGATGGACCTGATCGTCGAATTGACCAAGCGGCGCGGCATGTCGACGATCCTGATCACGCATGATCTAGGGCTTGCTGCCGCCTATTGCGATCGCGTGGTGGTGATGGAGAAGGGCCGCGTGGTCGAGACCGCAAAGTCCGCCGACATCTTTGCCAGGCCGGAACACGCTTACACCAAGAAGCTGATGCGCGCGACGCCGCGGATCGGCGTTTCCTTGCGCGATCTGTTGCCGGAAGAAGAAGCCGCGGCGCTTCCCGCGATGCCGGGCGCAACCGAAGGCACGCCGGCTCAAGCGGCGCAGCCAAAGCCCCTTCTTCTCGTCGAGAAGCTCGTCAAGGAATATCCGCGCCAGGGTGCCACGGCGACATTGACAAAAATGTTCGGGCGCAAGCCGCCGGTCGAGCTTGAAAATTTCCGCGCGGTCGACGGCATCAGTTTTTCCGTCGGCCACGGCGAAAGCGTCGGTCTGGTCGGCGAGTCCGGCTGCGGCAAGTCGACGACATCGATGATGGTGATGCGGCTCTTGGACCAGACCTCCGGCCGCATTTCGTTCGACGGCGACGAGATCGGCGCCATCATGCCGCAGGCCTTTGCGCGGCTGCCGCTGCGCAGCCGCATCCAGATGGTGTTCCAGGATCCGACCGACAGCCTCAACCCGCGCTTCACCGCCGCGCGCGCGATCGCCGATCCGATCATGCAGCTCGGCGATATCAGGGGACGCGACGCGCTGCGCGCCCGCTGCGAGGAACTGGCCGGGCTGGTCGGCCTGCCCGTCAATCTGCTCGATCGCTTTCCGCATCAACTATCAGGCGGACAGAAGGCGCGCGTCGGCATTGCGCGGGCGATCGCACTGCATCCGAAACTGGTCATCCTCGACGAGCCGACCGCGGCGCTCGACGTCTCCGTGCAGGCGGTGGTGCTCAACCTGTTGCAGGACCTCAAGGCGTCGATGGGCATGAGTTATCTGTTCGTGTCGCACGATCTGAATGTGGTGCGGCTGTTGTGTGATCGCGTCATCGTGATGCGGGCCGGGCGGATCGTCGAACAGGGTTCGTCGGAACAGGTCTTGGGTAATCCGCAGGATACCTATACAAAGGAGCTGTTGACGGCGATTCCGCATCCGCCGTTGCCGGTTCACTGAACGTACCGACTGCTGGGAGAACAATGGCCGCCGATCCGCTTGACGATTTTATCGATGCCGCTGCCAGGGCGCTGGCGTTGCCGGTCGAAGACGCCTGGAAGCCGGCGGTCAAGGCCAATCTTGAGGTGTCGCTAAGACTGGCGCGGCTGGTCGATGAATTCGCGCTGCCAGACGAAGCCGAGCCGGCCAGTGTCTATACGGCCTGACATCGCAATGGCGGCAAATTCCGACAGCCTGTCGGCTCAAGACATCGCCACCGCCGTCAGCACCCGCAAGCTTTCGGCCGAGGGCGTGACCGAGGCGGCGCTGGCGCGGATCAAGCTGCACGACAAGGTGCTCAATTCCTTCACCGACGTCACGGCGGATCGCGCCCGCGCCAAGGCGCGCGCGATCGATGCGACGATTGCAGCGGGAAAAAACGCCGGCCCGCTCGCCGGCGTACCGTTTGCGGTGAAAAACCTGTTCGATGTGCAAGGGCTTTCGACCCGCGCCGGATCGAAGATCAACCGCGAGCTTGCGCCGTCGTCGCGCGATGCGACGCTGATCGAGCGCATGGAAGCGGCCGGCGCTGTATTAATCGGCGCGCTCAACATGGGCGAATACGCCTACGACTTCACCGGCGAGAATGTGCATGACGGCGCCTCGCGCAATCCGCACGATCCGACCCGGATGACCGGAGGTTCGTCCGGCGGCTCCGGCGGCGCGGTCGGCGGCGGCCTGGTGCCGATCGCGCTGGGGTCGGACACCAATGGTTCGATCCGGGTGCCGTCGTCATTCTGCGGAATTTTTGGCTTGAAGCCGACCTATGGCCGGCTGTCGCGCGCCCGCTCGTTTCCATTTGTCGCAAGCCTCGATCATCTTGGGCCGTTTGCGCGTAACGTCCCCGATCTCGCGCTCGCCTATGACGCGATGCAGGGGCCTGACCCCGACGATGCGGCCTGCACGACGCGGCCAGTCGAGCCGGTGACGGCGTCATTGGCAGAAGGCATCGGCCAGCTCAGGGTAGCGATCGCCGGCGGATATTTTCAGGACAATGTTTTCCCGGAGGCCGTGGAGGCGGTCGGCCGCGTCGCCAAGGCGCTTGGCGCGACAAGAACGGTCGAGATCCCCGAAGCCGCGCGCGCCCGCGCCGCGGCCTATGTCATCACCACGACCGAAGGCGCCTCGCTGCATCTCGATCGCTTGCGCAAGCGCCCCAATGATTTCGATCCGGCGGTGCGTGACCGCCTGCTGGCGGGCGCGATGATCCCGGCGTCGCTGGTCGACCGCGCGCAGAAATTCCGCCGCTGGTATCGCGCGCGCGTGTTGGAATTGTTCAAGACGGTCGACGTGATCCTCGCCCCGGCGACGCCCTGCATCGCGCCGAAACTCGGCCAGGTGAATTTCGTGCTCGGTGGCGTCGAGATGCCGGTGCGCGCCAATATCGGCATCCACACCCAGCCGATCTCCTTCATCGGGCTTCCGGTGGTTGCGGTGCCCGTGCCGCTCGAGCCGATGCCGATCGGCGTGCAAATCATCGCCGCACCCTGGCGGGAGGACATCGCGCTGCGGGTCGCGCATGCGCTGGAGCGCATCGGCGTCGTCGCGGCGCCTGTGCCGAGGGGCCTTTGAGGATGGAAATCGATCTGCCCGACGTGCTCGCTGAAGTGACCGCGCAGTTTGCGCGCTACGAACAAGCGCTGGTGTCGAACGACGTCACCGTACTCGACGAATTGTTCCGCAAGGATTCCCGCACGCTGCGCTACGGCATCGGCGAAAACCTCTACGGCTATGATGCGATCACGGCATTCCGCGCCGCGCGCTCGCCGGTCGGTCTCAACCGCAAGACCGCCAAGACGGTGATCACGAGCTACGGCCGCGACACCGCGGTCGCCTCGACATTGTTCTATCGCCAAACGCTGCCGGGCCGGGTCGGGCGGCAGATGCAGACCTGGGTGCGATTTCCCGAGGGCTGGAGGATCGTTGCGGCCCATGTCAGTATCATCGACGAACCCAAGGATCAGCCTGGGGATCAGAAGACATGAGTCTTGACGATCTTCCGGGAAATGCCCCGCAGCGCCCCGCCGACGAGGCTTTGGTCCGGCGCGTCGATCGCGCGCCGCCCAACTCGCAGAAGATCACGCGCGCGGAAGAATTGCGCCTGCAATTGGCCGATGAAATCGTGCGTGGCGCGCGGGCGCCGGGATCCCCGCTCGACGAGACCGATATCGCGCGGCGCTTCAACGTCTCGCGCACGCCGGTGCGCGAGGCCTTGCGTCAGCTTGCCGCGTCGGGCCTCGTCGATGCGCGGGCGCATCGCGGTGCCGTGGTGGCGCGGCCCTCGATCGAACGCCTGCATGAAATGTTCGAGGCGATGGCGGAACTTGAAGCGCTCTGCGCGGGTCTCGCCGCGGAGCGGATGGCGCCGGTCGAGCGCCACCGCCTGGAAGCCGTTCACGAGGAACTGCGGGTGCTGAGCCATGCCGGCAATCCCGATCGCTTTCACGAGGTCAACGAGCGCTTTCACAACACGATCTATGCCGGCTCGCAGAACGGCTATATCGCGGAGATGACGCTGGCGACGCGGGTGCGGGTGCAGCCGTTCCGCCGCGCCCAGTTCCGCAATCTCGGCCGGCTCGCCAAATCGCACGCCGAACACGACCGCGTGGTGGTCGCGATCATGCGCGGCGACAAGGCCGGCGCGGCCTCCGCGATGCGCGCGCATATCGAGTTGGTGCGCGGCGAGTACGAGATCTACGCGGTGTCGGTGTAGCGGTTTTCACCTCGCCCCGCTCGCGGGGAGAGGTCGCCCGGCGAAGCGCAGCGAAGTCGGGCGGGTGAGAGGGACTCGCCGCGCATTCCTCTGTCTCCGATATTCGCTGATCGAAGTGCCCCTCACCCCAACCCTCTCCCCGCAAGAGCGGGGCGAGGGAGCTGACCGAGCGCTACTCCGCCGCGGCCTGTGCCACGAACGCCCGCCAGCCGCCGAACGAAGAAATATCGCGCGCGCGGTTGATATCGGCGGGTTCGACCAGAAAGCCCTTTACCCCGCGGCCGTCGGCCAGGCGAATCGTGCCGATCGACAGCGGCGGTGGGATCGCCGCGACGAATCTGCCGAACGCGGACGCCGACAACGCCCAGACCTCGAGCTCGATCGGCGATCCCTTGCCGGCTTCGACGCGCAGCATGCCCGGCTTCGGCGGCTTGGTATCGAGCGCGTAGAGCTTGTAGTCCGGCGCGGTCATCGTCTGTTCCACGAGGCGGCCGCCGAGCGACTTCAATTCGACGTTGAGCACCATGCCGGACAGATGCGCGCCCACCACCGCGATCGGGATCTCGTCGGCGCTGGCGCTCACCGGCAGCGTCGCGAGCGGCGGCTGCACCAGCCCCTTGGCCCCGATCGTGAGCCTGGTGTCGGCATGAAAGACGCGACCGATGCTGGCGAGCAGGGCGTCCTGCCCCGCTGGGGCGAGTAGCGTGATCCCGAACGGGATGCCGTCCGGCCGCATCGCCGCCGGCAGCGCAAGCCCGCAGAGATCGAGCAGATTGACGAAGTTGGTATAGGTGCCGAGCCTGGAATTGAGTTCGATCGGGTTCGCCAGCACCTGCGCCGTCGAATAGACCGTCGGCGCGGTCGGCAGCACCAGGGCGTCTATATTGTTGAAGGCGCGCTCGGCGATGCGGCGCAGCGACTGCAATCGATACAGCGCGGCAAAGGTTTCCGCGGCGGTGAGCCGCGCGCCGGCCGCGGTGATCTCGCGCGTCACCGGGTGGATCGAATCCGGCGACGACGCCAACATGTTGCGGATCACCAGATAGCGCTCGGCGACCCAGGGTCCCTCATAGAGCAGGCGCGCCGTCTCATAAAACGGTTCGAGATCGAATTCGACCATTGTCGCGCCCAATGAAGTCCAGCGCGCCAGCGCCTCGCCATATGCCTTCTCCGACGCGCGGTCGCCGAAGAAGATCAACTGGCCCTTGCGCGGAATGCCGAGCCGCAAGGGGCTCGGAAACGCCGTCATCCCGGTAAGCGGCCGGTTGCGCGAGAACGGATCGGCGCCGTCGGGTCCAGCCATCACCTGCAACGCCGTCATGGCGTCATCCGTGGTGAGCGCGAAGACCGATACGCAGTCCAGCGTCCGGCAGGCCGGCACCAGGCCCGCGGTCGAGATCAAGCCTAAGCTCGGCTTCAGTCCGACGATGTTGGTGAGCATCGCCGGCACGCGGCCGGAGCCGGCGGTGTCGGTGCCGAGCGCGAGCGGCACCAGTCCGACCGAGACGGCGATCGCCGAGCCCGAACTCGATCCGCCCGGAATGAGATCGGCGCGGATCGGATTGTTCGGGATGCCGTAGGGCGAGCGCACGCCGACCAGGCCCGTGGCGAACTGATCGAGATTGGTCTTGCCGATGATGATGGCGCCCGCCGCGCGCAGCTTGGCGACCGATGTCGCATCATGTGATGGCGCGTAGGAAAAAGCCGGGCAGGCGGCGGTGGTCGGCATGCCCAGCGCGTCGATATTGTCCTTGACGCCGACCGGCACGCCGAACAGCGGCAGCGCGCCGGCATCTTTTGCGCTCAAGGCTTCCGCTTCCTTCAGCGCGTCTTTCTCGTCGCGCAAGGAAATGAACACGGCGGAATCATTGTAGTCGCGAATGCGCTGATAGCTGCGCGCGACGGTTTCTGCCGGCGACAGCGTGCCCGCGCGATGCGCGGCGACGATCGCGGCGACGGTTTCGGTCACTCAAGAACTCCGATCGGCAAAACGCTGCGGCCAACGCCTGACGATCAAGACCTGGCCATGGTGGGGTTTTTCCTGACTTGAAAATCGTCACTCCATCGAAGCAAGGCGTATGCCATGTGTACACGCGGAGGAGAGAAACCACGATAGGAATAGCACTGCTTTATGAGATGCTTAGGCCGATTTCGTGGAATGACGCGATCGTCGCGACAAGAGTCCATGCGCCACGCTTGCTTATATTATAGGCAATCGATGGCCGCGTGACGCGGTCCCCAACCCAGCGGACAACAGCCGGCGTCCGCGGTTTTTGTTGCCAAAGCAACTAATTTGTGCGAGCGTCTGCCGAGAATGCGGGACCACGAGCCGGTCAACGGCCGCTGATGTTCGGGGAGGGAAGATGCTTCGCAGTGAAGCTCGCAAACAGCGGACGCCTGTCGCATGTGGCATGCGCAGTGGCGGGCCGGCAGCGCCTGGCGACGGTCCGGCTCTCCGGTCAGGAGCCGTTTTGACCGGTCACCGCGCCGAGATTTTCGTGAATCCGCCGCAACAGCTCGATCAGGACTTCGCGTTCCTCCTTGTTGAGGCAGGACAGCAACCTGCGTTCGCGATCGAACGCGGCGACGATGACCTTGTCGTGCGTCGCGCGTCCCCGCGCGGTCAGCGAAATCGAATGGCTGCGGCCGTCGTCCGGCGCGGTCCGGATCGTAATCAGGCCGCGTTTCTGCATCGTGGTCAGGGTGCGGCTCACCGGGCCTTTGTTGAACCCGATGACGTGGCAGATCCGCGAGGCCTGGATGCCGGGCTCGATCGCCAAGAGCGACATGATCCGCCACTCCGTGACATTGACGCCAAAATTTCGCTGGTAGAATACGGTCGCGCTGTTCGACAGTTTGTTGGCGATGAAGGTCACGAACGCCGGTACATAGCGGTTGAGATCGAGCAATGGACCTGCACCGGCATCGGCGGTTTGCGGCACCTTCGGCCGGCGCGGCTTCCTGCTGGGTGGCTGAGGGCTCATCTCTTTGATTATCGCTGCCAGGGGGCGGTCGAGAAGTAGAGATTTGAAATAGAGACACGGGCCAGAGTTTTACAAGAACAAAGTTCGGGAGGTCCCGATGAGTGTGACAGGCTTCTCTCCGTCGGCCGGCGACGGCGCTGGTCCGGCAGTCAACGGTTCGCCGGATATTCCGCATCTCGATGTCGATCCGTTTTCGATCAAGTTCTTCGACGATCCATATCCCACCCATCAGCTGCTGCGCGAAGCGGGGCCGCTGGTCTATCTCGACCAATGGAAGATTTTTGGGGTGGCGCGCTATGCGGAGGTGCATGCGGTGCTGAACGACCCGCTGACCTTCTGCTCCAGCCGCGGCGTCGGCTTGAGCGACTTTGCCAAGGAGAAACCGTGGCGGCCGCCGAGCCTCATTCTCGAGGCCGACCCGCCGGCCCACACCAGGACGCGCGCGGTGCTGAGCCAGGTGTTATCGCCGACGGTGATGAAGCAGATCCGCGATCGCTTCGCGGCCGCAGCCGCAGCCAAGGTCGATGAATTGCTGGCACGGAAAAGCTTTGATGCGGTCGCGGACCTGGCCGAAGGCTACCCGATGTCGGTCTTTCCCGATGCGATGGGTCTGAAACAAGAAGGCCGCGAGAATTTGCTGCCGTATGCAGGCCTGGTGTTCAACGCGTTCGGCCCGCCCAACAAGCTGCGCCAGGACGCGATCGAGCGCTCGGCGCCGCATCAGGCCTATGTTGCCGAACAATGCCAGCGCCAAAACCTTGCCCCTGGCGGGTTCGGCGCCTGCGTCCACGCCCGCGTCGATTCCGGCGATATCACGGAAACCGAGGCGCCGCTTCTGGTGCGCTCGCTGCTGTCGGCCGGGATCGACACCACCGTCAACGGCATTGGCGCTGCGATCTACTGCCTGGCGCGGTTTCCCGACCAGTGGCAAAGGCTGCGTGAGGATCCGTCTCTCGCGCGCAATGCGTTCGAGGAAGCGATCCGCTTCGAGAGCCCTGTCCAGACTTTCTTTCGGACCACGGCGCGCGAAGCCGAGATCGGGGGCAATCGGATCGGCGAGGGCGAGAAGGTCCTGATGTTCCTTGGCGCGGCCAACCGCGATCCCAGGCGTTGGGAAAATCCCGATAGCTACGATATCACCCGCCGCACCGGCGGCCATGTCGGTTTCGGCTCCGGCATCCATATGTGCGTGGGCCAGTTGGTCGCGCGCCTCGAGGGCGAAGTGATGCTGGCGGCGCTGGCGCGCAAGGTCGCTTCGATCGACATCAGCGGCGAACCGAAGCGCCGTTACAACAACACGCTGCGCGGGCTCGATAGCCTTCCCGTGACGATTACGGCGGCTTGAGGAGGAAGTTCATGCCCGCCATCACCTTCATCCATCCCGGCGGAGCGCACGAGCGCGTCGAGGCGAACGACGGCGAAAGCGCGATGCTGGCTGCAACCCTGCACGGCCTCGACGGCATTTTGGCCGAGTGCGGCGGCAACGCCATGTGCGCCACTTGCCATGTCTATGTCGACCAAGCCTGGCTCGCTCGCCTGCCGCCGATGAGCGATGAGGAAGATGCGCTGCTCGATGGCGCGGCAGCCGAGCGGCTCGCGACCAGCCGGCTGTCCTGCCAGATCAAGCTTTTGGCGGAGCTCGACGGTCTCGTCCTGCGCCTGCCGGAACGGCAGATTTGACACGATAAACCCGCCGGCATCGCCGGCGCGCAAAAAACCGGAGGGGGAGTCATGAGGGGGTTCAAGGTCGGTCTCGCATTTGCCTTGTCCTGCGCCGCTTGCGGCGCGGCACGCGCGGAAATTTCCGACAACGTCGTTCGGGTCGGCGTTCTCAACGATATTTCCGGCATCTTCCAGGACACCAACGGCATGGGCTCGGTGGAAGCCGCGCGCATGGCGGCGGAGGATTTTGCCGGCGGCGGGGCTAAGAACATCAAGGTCGAGATCGTCTATGCCGATCACCAGAACAAGGCCGATGTGGGATCCGCGATCGTGCGCAAATGGCTCGATATCGACCATGTCGACGCCGTGGTCGATGTGCCGAATTCGGCCGTGGGGTTGACGATCAATTCGCTGATCCGCGACACCCGCATGACGTTCCTCGCGTCATCGACGGCGAGCTCCGATCTCACCGGCAAGGCCTGCTCGCCGAACACCATCCAGTGGGTCAACGACACCTGGGCGACCGGCAACTCCACTGCGGCGGCGATGATGGAGCGCGGCGGCAAGGACTGGTATTTCATCACGGTGAATTTCGCGCTCGGCCAGGGCATCGAGGCTGAGGCCACCAACTACATCGAGAAGCACGGCGGCAAGGTTTTGGGCTCGAGCAAGCATCCGCTTGGCACCTCGGACTTCGCCTCATTCTTGCTACAGGCGCAAAACTCCAAGGCCGAGGTGATCGGGCTTGCCAATGCCGGCGGCGACACCATCAACGCCGTCAAGCAAGCCGCGGAGTTCGGCATCCAGCAGGGCGGCCAGACCATGTGGCGTTCCTGCTGTTCGTCAACCGACGTCCATGGCATGGGACTGAAGGTCGCCCAGGGCCTGCAATTGTTCGAAGCCTTCTACTGGGACATGAACGACGACACCCGCGCGTTTGCAAAACGCTTTGCGGCGCGGCCCGGGATGAACGGCAAGATGCCGAGCGCCAACCAGGCCGGCGTCTATGCCGCGACGCTGGCTTATTTGAATGCGGTGGCGGCGACCGGCAGCGACGATGCCAAGGATACGGTGCCGCAGATGAAGAAGTTCAAGGGCAAGGACAAATTATTCGGCGACGTGACGATCCGAAAGGACGGCCGCGTCACCCATCCGATGTACCTGTTCGAGGTCAAGAAGCCGGAGGAGTCGAAATATCCCTACGACTATTACCGGCTGGTTTCGACCATTCCCGCCGACCAGGCGTTCCGGCCGCTCGCGGACGGCGGCTGCGCGCTGGTGAAATAGTGTTCAGCGCGTCACCTTGCTGCTGCCTTGCGTGATCAGCCGCGCGGTGCGCTGATCGCGCACATAGATCCAAAGCCAGCTCAGCGCGACGCTGAGCCGGTGGCGCATCCCGATCAGGAAATAGATGTGGGCGATGCCCCATATCCACCAGGCGATCGCGCCGCGCAGCTTGATGCGGCCGAAGTCGATCACCGCGAGCCGCTTGCCGATTTGCGCCAGGCTGCCGGAGTGCTTGTAGCGGAACGGTGCGGTCTTACCGCCGCCAAGCCGCGCCTTGATAGTTTCGGCGACATAGCGCCCCTCTTGCTTGGCGGCCGGCGCGATGCCGGGCACCGGCTGCCCGTTCCAGGCGGAAATCGTCACAGTGTCGCCGATCGCGAAAATGTCGGGATGACCAGGGACCGTGAGGTCAGGTTCGACTTGCAGGCGTCCGGCGCGATCCGCCGGCGCGCCCAGCCATTCGGCGGCCGGCGAGGCCCGCACGCCGGCCGCCCAAATGATGGTCCTTGCTTCCAGCCTTGTGTCGCCAAACACGACGCCGTCGGCGCTGCATTCGGTGACCGGCTTTCCCAGCATCACCTCGACGTCGATGCTTTCCAGTGACGCCTGCGCATAGGCCGACAGATCGTCGGCAAAGCCCGCGAGCACGCGCGGGCCAGCCTCGATCAGCACGACGCGCGCCTTGTGGGTGTCGATGTTGCGGAAGTCCGGCGGAAGGGTGTGCTGGGCGAGCTCGGCAATGGTGCCGGCGAGCTCGACACCGGTGGGCCCGGCGCCGATAATGACAAAGGTCAGGAGCGCGGCGCGCGCCTGCGGATCGCTCTCGCGCTCGGCGCGCTCGAAGGCCACCAGGATGCGCCGGCGCAGTGTCGTCGCATCCTCCAGCGTCTTCAGGCCCGGCGCGAACGGCTCCCATTCGTCATGGCCGAAATAGGCATGCCGCGCGCCGGTGGCGAGAACGAGCGTGTCGTAGGAGAGCGCATCGCCCTCGTCGAGCAGCACACGCTTTTCCATCGTGTCGACGCCGTTCACGGTGGCGAACAGGGTGGTGGCCTCGGGCCGGTTGCGCAGCAGATAGCGGATCGGCCAAGCGATCTCGTACGTGGCAAGCGACGCGGTCGCGACCTGATAGAGCAGCGGCTGGAACAGATGGTGGTTGCGGCGGTCGATCAAGGTGATCTTGACCGGCGCACCGGCAAGCCGGAACGCGGTTTCCAATCCGCCGAAGCCGGCGCCGACGATCACCACATGATGGGGTTTTGCCGGCGCCGTACTCATGGGAAGCGACCTCGTGTTTCGGATGTCTCCGTTCAACAGTATCTAGTTATTCGTGCGTCGAAACCCAAGCCAGGTTTGCTAATCCAGGTCTGCTAATCGACCGATAGCGAAAGTCGATCGTTATTGGGGTCGGGCATTGGAACAGCGGCAACGGGGCGGCGCGCCGGCAGCCACAGACCAACGATTGCTCCACACAGCGAGAGCACCGCCGCGACCATCATCGCCACGGAAAATCCGGCGGAGAAATGCGCCGAGCTGTCGACCGCGCCGTTGGCGGAGAACACCGCTACCAGAAGCGCGATACCGAACATCCCGCCGAGGAAGCGGCCCATGTTGAAGACGCCGGAGGCCTTGCCCATTTCGGTCACCGCGACCGAACTCAAGACCGCGTTCTGCGCCGCCGGCATCGCCATCGACACGCCGACGCCGGCCAGAATCAGCGGCACGACCAGCGCCGGATAGCTGACGCCGGGCGCGGAGACAATCGCGATCCAGCCCAGCCCCGCCGCCTGCATCAACAATCCCGTCACCACCAGCGGCCGCTCGCCGAATTTTTGCACGACCGCTCCTGCGATCGGCGCGGTCAAGAACAGCGTCGACGTCCATGGCAATAGCCGCAGTCCGGCGCCGAGCGGCCCGAAGCCGAGGGTCACTTGCAAAAACTGCGGCAGCAGGAACAGCACGCCGTACATCGCCGCATAGAACAGCAGGCTGGCGGCAACGCCTGCGGCGAACGATCGCGATGCAAACATCCGCATCGGTATCATCGGCGCAGAGGCCCGCAATTCACGGGCGACGAAGGCGATGGAAAACACCAGGCCCAGAGCGAGCGTGGCGATCACCTCCGGGCTGGTCCACCCGACCGGATTGCCGCGCAGCAGGCTCCATACCAGCGCGAGTGCTGCGATCGCGACCAGCAGCAGCCCCGGAATGTCGAGTTGAGCTTTCGGGCCAAAGCTTTCGCGCAGGCGGGTAAAGATCAATGCAATTGCGATCATGCCGATCGGCAGGTTGATCCAGAAGATCCAGCGCCAGCCGAGACTTTCGGTGATGAGGCCGCCGATCGCAGGCCCGATGATCAGCGCGCATCCGGTGATGCCGCTGAAAATGCCGAGCGCTCGGGCGCGCTCTTCCTTGGCAAACGCGCCGCTGAGAATCGCCATCGCCAGCGGCATCACCAACGCAGCTCCCGCGCCCTGCGCCGCGCGCGCCGCGATCAGCGCTGCCGCCGATCCCGCCGATGCGCAGGCCACTGACGCCAGCACGAACAGTGCGACGCCGGCCGCAAACATCCGCTGCCGTCCGAACCGGTCGCCCAGCGCGGCGCCGGTCAACAGCAGAACCGCAAAGGTCAGGTTGAAGGCATTGACCGCCCATTGCAGTATTTCCACCGAGCTGCCGAAATCGGCGCGGATGGTGGCAAAGGCGGTGGTGATGACGAGCGAATCCAGCGCCATCATGAAGGATGCAAGCGAGGTCACGCCCAGCACCCAGTTCTTCTCGTTCCGATTGTAGCCTTCCAGCATCTCTGTTCTCCGCTTGTCCTGCCGCCGCGCCGAACTGGCGCGCTTGCGGGAAAAGACGAAACGGTGCGGACAAAGGATGCGGCCGAAAATTCTTTTGTTTCCGGCGAATCCTTTTGCTCCCGGCGAACGTCTAGGTCTCGGGATGCAAAGGGCAACCAATGGAGAATAGGATGCAACAGAGGCTGATCAGGTATAAGACCAAGCCGGGCATGGGCGACAAGAACGCCGAGCTGGTCTCGGCGGTGTTTGCGGAGCTGAAGGCGGCCCATCCGGAAGGCATCCGCTATCTTACGCTGCGTCTGGAGGACGATACGTTCATCCATTTCGTCGAGACCACAACCGATGACGGCGCCAGCGGGTTGACAAAACTGGCAGCGTTTCAGGCGTTCCAGAGCGGCGTTCGCGATCGCTGCGCCGAAGCCCCGCTGGTCCGCGGCGCTACCGTCGTCGGCAATTATCGCATGCTGGGAGAACCCTGAGGCAG
>Ga0210408_10002014_pt1 | contig 20337 bp, 17 predicted proteins | sample IncBWH4MmetaG_FD_155471 | JGI IMG/M metagenome (GOLD analysis project Ga0210408, IMG submission 155471) | Forest soil microbial communities from Barre Woods Harvard Forest LTER site, Petersham, Massachusetts, United States - Inc-BW-H-4-M | ecosystem: Environmental > Terrestrial > Soil >...
TGCCCAACGAGTCCGTGCATCCGAATTTCCTGGTCGTCGATTTCGGAATTTGCGGCGACGGCGATGAGCTCGTGCCGCGTCTGATCGAATTGCAGGCGTTCCCGAGTTTGTTCGGTTTTCAATGGTTGTTGCTTGGTTGTATGCGCAAGAATTATCCGGCGATTCCGATGACGTGGACGTCGTCGTTCGGCGGAATCAACGACAACGCTTACCTCCAATTGCTCATGCGGACGATCGTGGCCGACACGGATCCCAAACATGTCGTCCTGCTCGAGATCGAGCCGGAGAAACAGAAAACGCGGGTCGACTTTGCGGCGACCGAATCAATGCTCGGAATCCGTTCGGTCTGCGTGACGAAGGTCAAAAAGCGCGGCCGAGAATTATTTTACGATCACGACGGCGTCGAAACGCGGATCGACCGGATTTACAACCGCGTGATCTTTGACGAGCTGCTTCGGCGAAACGACCTCAATCTCGGTTTTCGATTTCAAGATGAACTCGCCGTGAAATGGATCGGTCATCCAAATTGGTATTTCCGGATCAGCAAACATTCGCTGCCGTTTTTGAGAACGCCGCACACGTCGCCCGCGTTTTTCGCGGATCAGTTTCCAGTCGATGAGAAGATCGAGCATTACGTCTTGAAACCGCTTTATTCATTCGCCGGACTCGGTGTGGACATGGAACCGACACGCGAGAAACTGGCGGGCCTGAAAGATCCGCATCAATGGATTCTGCAAAAGAAGGTCGAGTACGCGGCGTTTGTTCCAACGGTCGACGGGCCGAAATCTAAAGCCGAGATTCGAATGATGTTCGTCTGGCCGGAGGAAGATCGACATCCGACGCTGGTGAACAATTTAGTTCGGATGAGTCAGGGCAAAATGATGGGTGTCGATTTCAACAAAGACAAAACCTGGGTCGGTTCGAGCATCGCACTGCATGAGCAATGAGCCCGGTTTAGACAGCTCGGCTCTTGATGTTAATCTCGGACGTGAGCGTTTGATGAACCGGACACTTCTCCGCGATTTCCATTAGTTTAGCGCGTTGCTCGTCGGTCAACGCGCCATCGAGATGGATATCGAGTTCGATGCGATCGATCCGGCCTTCTTTTGTTTCGCATTCCTCGCAGTCGGCCGCGTGAATCTTGGAATGCCGGAGTGAAACCGTGATATTCTCCACCGGCCATTTCCGCTTGCGCGCGTAAAGTCCGATCGTCATCGAAGTGCACGCGCCCAGCGCGGCGAGTATCAGATCATAAGGCGAGGAGCCAGTATCAGAGCCGCCGAAGGAAACGGGTTCGTCGGCGGTGAGATGATGCGAACCGATTTCAATTTTTTGAGAAAAATCAGCGGCCGTGCCGCGAACGATCACCGGAGGTTCTGCTTGTTCTACCATGTCAGTTGCCTTTCACCATTTCGCGAACCTCAGCCGAGGTTCGCACTGGAATAATTTCGAATTCCATCAAATCCTTCCAATTGTCGATCCATCGTTCGAGCAAAACAAAATCTTCTGTCTCCATGATTTGCCAGCAGGTTTTGAGATGTTGATCGATCCAGCTCGAAACATAGTTCAAACCTTCCGGCATCATCCGGCCTTTTTCTTCCAGCCGTTTGTAAATCGCCGGCGCGTCTTTGAATTTCTCGATGACCAAATAGTGCATCGCGCGCGAGCTTATATCGTCTTCGCGTAAAGAAGCGAATCGAGAATTTGTCCGTCTTTGAGCACGCTCTTTCGCAATCGTCCTTCAAACACGAAGCCTGCTTTCTCCAAGACGCGCGCTGAGGCCGGATTACTGGAGAACGCCTTGGCGAAAATGCGGTGAAGCGAAGATTCTTTGAAGCAATGATCCGTAAACGCGGACACAGCTTCGCTCATCACGCCACGTCCCCAAAATTCTTCGCCCAGCCAGTAGCCAAACTCGGCGGTGAGCCGGTAAACATCCTCCCCCATAATTATTCCGATACCGCCGACGGCAGAGCCGTCGATCTCGATGCAATAAAATTTCTCCCGCCCTTTCTCGTTTGTGGCGCGGGCTAGAAACTCTTTCGCGTCGTCGATTCCGTAGGGATGCGGAAAGCGATCGCGCAAGGTGAGCCAGACCTTGCGATTGTTCGCGTGCTTTGCCAACGATTCGGCATCGTCGAGACGCCAATCGCGAATCGTGCAACGTTGGAGTTTCAGCTCCACGATTACTTGAGTTCGTCGTTCGTTTCGGCGAAGGCTTTGACCGCGAATTCCAAATCTTTTCGCGAATGTGCTGCGCTCACTTGAACGCGAACACGCGCAGTGCCGTGCGGGACGACCGGATAGAAAAAGCCAATCACGTAAACACCTTTCTCGAGCATTCGGGCCGCGAACTTCTGCGACTTCGCCGCGTCGCCGATCATGATCGGGACAATTGGATGAACGCCCGGCTTGATGGTGAGCCCGGCTTTCGTTACCGCTTCGCGAAAATATTTCGTGTTCGCTTCGAGTTTGTCGCGCAGCTCGGTCGACTTGGTGAGAAGCTCCAGCGCTCTCAAAACCGCGGCCACAATTGGCGGCGCGACCGTGTTGGAAAATAAATACGGTCGCGAGCGTTGCCGCAGAAGATCGACAATCTGTTTGCGACCGCTGGTAAAACCGCCGCTCGCGCCGCCGAGCGCCTTGCCGAGCGTTCCGGTGATGATGTCGATCTTGCCCATCACGCCGCGATATTCGTGCGTGCCGCGCCCTTTAGGGCCGAGAAATCCGGTCGCGTGCGCGTCGTCGATCATGGTGAGCGCGTCCTGTTTCTGGGCGAGATCCACGATCGATTTTAAGTCGGCGATCGTTCCATCCATCGAGAAGCAGCCATCAGTCGCGATCAGCTTGAAGCGCCCCCCGCTCGCTTCTTTCAATTTCATTTCGAGATCGGCCATGTCGTTGTGCGTGTAACGAAAGCGCTGCGCTTTGCAGAGCCGGATGCCGTCGATGATGGACGCGTGATTCAGTTCGTCGCTGATGACGGCGTCTTTTTCCGTGAGCAGTGTTTCGAACAAGCCGCCATTGGCGTCGAACGCGCTCGGATAAAGGATCGTATCCTCCGTCCCGAGAAATTTCGTCAGTGCGGCTTCGAGTTCCTTGTGAATGTCTTGCGTCCCGCAAATGAACCGCACGCTCGCCATGCCGAGTCCGTGATCGTCGAGCGCTTTTTTCGCGGCTTTGATCAGCTCCGGATGATCGGCCAGGCCGAGATAATTGTTGGCGCACATGTTGAGCACCTCTTTGCCGCCAGCGACTTTGATGTGCGCGTCCTGAGGGGACGTGATAATGCGCTCGGTTTTGTAGAGGCCTTGCGATTTTATTTCCTCGAGCGTTTGCGAAAGCTGCTTTTCGAATTCGGCGAGCATGGCGCAATGTCAGACGCGACGATGCAAAATTCAATCGCGCCAACCTTGGGCGACGAGCAGCGGAACGTTTTCGCCGTCGTTCACGCCGGGCATTGGCTCGATTACTACGTCTCCGCGAGTGTGGTCACTAAGGAACGAACCAATTTCCATCGACCAATACGACATGTAACCGGCCCAACCGAAGTATGGATTTGGCGCCGGCCCCAATCGCGGCATGTCCGGATCGAGCGGACGGGCGCCGCCGACGATCCAAACGCGGTGATTGGCTTGTAGAGTTTGCTGAATGGCAATGCGCACATCGCTGAGTGGATCGGTCTCGATCATTTTCGATTTCATCACGTCGTAGCGATGAACTCGATGCTCGGTCATGGTCGGGACGGTGATCCACGGAGTTGCGCCGTGATAATATCGGTAGAACGATGGCGCAAAGTGCCAGGGATTGATCACAATCAGATCGTTCGGCGCAGCTTCCTGTTCCAGTTTATGCGCAATGACGTCGATGTCGGTGAGGCGCTGGTGTACGACGCTCCAAAGTTTGAACGGCAGAAACGAGAATGCCGCGATTGCAAAGAGGATCCGCGCGATCCGAAACCATTGAGCACGCGATAAGATTCCGCCCATCAAATCAATTGTGCCGGCCAGTGCGCACAACAGCGGAAGGTAATACCACGGCCGCGTCGCATAGCTTAAGATTTCCAAGAACGCGTAGTAGGTGAAGATCGACAGTGCGCCGCCGGCAGCGAGATAGAGAAGAAGTCGAGCTTCCGGGGATGATTTCTCGCCCCGCAAAATCCAGAGACGGCTAATCGCGGCGATGATTGCTAGCGACACACTGGCGCACCAAAGAATCGACGCGCCATGCTCGGCCAGCGCCAGGTGAAATTTTTCCCACAGCGAAGCGAAGTCGGTCGGATATTTCAGCACGATGTTCCAATCGGCCGTGAGATAAGACTTCGCGTAAGGAAGGAATGAGAGCGCGCAGATCGCCGTGCAAAGGCAAACGATCATCGCTTGGCGAAATTGCCGTTGCAGCGCAAATACGAGAACAGCGGCCGCGGCAATCGCTGCGACTAGCGGGATAGCATTGATCATGAATTGAACGGCGCCGATCGATGCGATGCTTGCGGCAATCGCATTTGCTTTGGTTGGTTGGCGAATCCCTTTCGCCGTGATCCCGATCGTTAGAATCAAAAAGACGCAGCCGATTCCATAACCGCGCAGTGACGTTCCCCAGGTCAGAAACGTCGCGTTGAGCCCAAAAAGAGCGGGGAACAACAGCGGGCCGCGATCGCCCAGTTTGCGGGAGTTGAACCATGCCGCCGAAAGCAGCAAAACGCCAACGGCAAACCCGAACCAACGCAAACTTGTGTCGCTCGCGCCGAACAACGTGGTGTAAGCGCGGATCAGCAGCGGAAATGGAGGAGGAAACGCTTCGTGCTGAAAGTTCGAAAAAATTTCGCTGATGGCCGGCATTTGCGAGAGTTGAATAGTTGCGGCTTCATCGCGCCACAGCGCGCCGGCGTTTGTCGCGCGGATTACCAGAAAAAACAGGACCAACGCGGAAAGCAAAATTGCCGTCACCAATTCGACCCACGGGAGGATGTCGATCTTTCGCGTTGGTGCGGGCCGGAGTTCGACCGCTTGAGCATCGTCACTCATCAATTGCTATTTATAAAAGAGAACGCAGAGCATGCTGAGCCCGATTACCGCGTAGAGGGCTCGGTACTGGATCTGAAAGCGATCAACAATCTCGGGACGAAACTGACTGCGCAGCACGCGAACCGACCAGTAACAGTGCAACAGAAAAAAAAGTGCCGCGATAATACTCAGCGGGCGCGGCACGCATCGGAACCAGCCCAGAAGAAAAAGACAAAGATAGGCGGCGGTAAACAGCACAAGTCCGGCGATGAACGTGGCTCGCTTGCCGAACGCCACCGCGTTGGTCCGCGCGTTGTTCTTTTGGTCGAGCTCGAAATCGCGAACTTCGTGGTTGAGGTGGCCGGCCGCAAAAGTGGCCGCAAAAAAGAGCGCGATGAAAATGCCGCGCTGATCGATCGGCATGAAAACGGAGTAGCCGAGCAGAAAATGAAAAACGCCACCAAAGAGATGCGGCAGCGATGATGCAATCGGCGTACCTTTGAAATTGAGTTTCGGATGCGAATACAAAAATCCGAGAACGGCGACGATTACGCCGAGCATCACGACGCGCGAACTAATCAGCGCGAAGACGAGCAGGCTCGCAATCAACAGGAAGACCGAGAACCAAAATAAACGCAGCGACGAGACTTGCGGATCAGGCGCTTTCAAGCCGTGCGCGATATCGGCCCAGTCGTTCAGAGTAAAGACGTGAGCGACGAGCAGAATGCTGCCGATTAAGAAGACCAACAGCGTCTCAATGTTTGAAATCGTGATTGCTCCCATCGCAAACATGGCGCCCATGAGGGGCGTGCCTTGAAGAACGAGAACTTCGTCGAAGCGAATATGACGCAACAAAGCGCGGCTGTGCAGCGGGGTGTTCATTGCTGCGCGGAATATTTGGCGAGGGCTTCGATGACGACGGCAGTAGTCAACGCGCGCGCGCCGTAGTTCAAGGGCTGGACCGCGCCACGGTAAGCTGGCGCGAGCGCCCAGCCGCCATCAACCGATTGGCGTGCGAGCAACACTTTGATCGCGCGATCAATCGCTGGACCGCGATAATCGAGATTCAAGAGCGTTAGCGCGCCGAACGCGGTCTCGAGATCGTTTCCCCATGAGCCGTCCTGATTTTGGAGCGTGGCAATCGTATCGCTGAGTTTCCCAACGCCAGGTTCAAGGCATTTCACATTGCCTTCGCGATAGGCGCGTGAGAATGCGTGGGCGAACATTAGTGGCGAGCGGTAGTAAACGGTGCCGCGGCGGAAGTTATCGTTCTCGATTTGGGCCAGAACATATTTGCAGACGGCGTCGACATTTTCGTGAGCCGATCCGAAAAGAAGCAGCGCATTGATGTTAACAACCGTGTCGATGTCGCGACTGTCGATATTGACCCAACTCGAGGCCGGTCCAACCCACGTCGTGAACAAACCGTTTTCGTTTCGACTCGCGCGGATTGCATCGAGCGCGGCGGGCGGAATCGGAACTTCAAGACGATGCAGAGCGGCCCACGCTACTGATGTGTCATCCACGTCGGGAGAAATTTTGATGTCGGTGCCGCTTCCGTAGTAATGCCAGACTCCGGGCGATTCGCGTTGGGCGGCGAGATACTTGGCCGCGCGCTCTTCAGTTCCGCGCGCGCTAGCTGAGCCCTGACAAAACGATAACGAATAAAGAACCTGCGAAACCGTGAACACCGCATCGACCGGCGTTTTCTGTTCCGGCGCGTCGACATGCCAGCAGTCCGTGATAAATCCGCCGGTCGCGGTCTGGCTGGCCGCGACGAAGTCGAGTCCGTTCTGAGTGGCGAACGCGCATCGAACTCGAAGTTCGTCGATTGCAGGTCGACAACTTGGGAAAGTGCCAAGGAAAAGAATCGCGATCCAAACGACGCGTCGCATGCGGCGGGAATTAGTTATTGGGTGGAGCAGTGTCAAGGTGCCGCACTCCTAATCCCGCCAGCCCCGGGCGATCAGCAGCGGCACATTTTCGTTTGGGTTAACGCCTTTCGTTGGCGAGAGAACGATTTCGCCGTCGACCACATGTTGTTGAAGAAACGCGCCCAACTGCGTCGCCCACGAATAATCGTACATGCCGGAGTCCCAGCCGTATTGCGGATCAGGCGCGGGCGCGAGGGTGAATGGTTCGCCTTGTTGATAAATTTGCGCGCCGCCAACCAGCCAGACGCGATTTCCCGATTGCAGCGTTTGTGACATGGCGGACCGGATGTCGGCGAGTGTGTCAGGCGATTGCATTTTCGCGATCAGCAAATCGTAACGGTGAATCCGTTTCTCGCTCAGCTCCGGCAGCGTCATCCATCGGGCCGGGCCGTGATAATACCAGCTGAATCCGGGCGCGAGAAACCAGCGGTTCACGACAATCAAGTCGCCGTCGTGCGCGTAGTTTTGCAAATTTTTGGCGAGAAGATCGAGATTGGTTTCGCGCTTGAGAGTTTTTGGCCACGCGAAAATTGGCAACGCTGCAGCCAGGCAAATCACCAATCCAAGTCGCGCGATTCGGACGAAGGCAAACTGGGCGAGGAGGCCAATGATCAGCTCAGCCGCCGCGGCGAGAATGCAAAGAAGCGAAAGATAATAACGAGTCTCGGGAATGTTGTGCAGCCTCCAGAGGAAAATGAAATACATCGGCAGCGCGAGAAGGATTGTCAGTGCGGCGAATGCGAAAACGTTCGCACTGGTTGAATCACGGCGAGATTTTGCAGCGACCATCCAAAGCGCTCCGACGATCGACATCGTGAGCACCGCCAGCCAAATCCAGGGCGCAACCTGAGTTGGCTCGCCGCAAGCCATCATGAACTCATGCCAGAGTTCGCCTGCGGTTGTTGGTCGCTGCAACGCCACGACCCAATCGCGAATTTCGAAGTAGGTCAGAAACTTTGGGACGTAAGAAAGCGCGCAAACGGTGGCCACGGCACATAGCGCCGATGCCCATTTGAGTTGCCGGCGGAAAAGGCAGACCGCAAACGCCGCCAATAGAAACGCGGGAATGAGCGCGGCCGGAAAATACAACGACTGCATGCTCGCGACGTAACAAACGAACATCGAAAGCAGACGGAGAATCGTCGGTTGAGCGATGAACAGGACGGTTAGTCCAAATGACAACGTAACCAAAACCGAGCCGAGTCCGTAACCGCGGACCCAGGTCCCGCCGGTAAGAAACGTCACGTTCAGTCCGACAAGCGCGGGCAAGATCAGCGGCACATCGGCACAGCCTCGCGCGTTGACCCAAGCGACGATTAACAGACTTGCGCCGACCAGAAAACCAAAGCAGCGCAGTGCGGTATCGCTTGTTCCAAATAAAGTTGTGAAAAGGCGAACGGTTGTCGGAAAAAGAATTGGGAACGATGTGAATTTTAGATTGTGAACGATGTCCGAGAACGTCGGCATTCGTGCCAATTCCAGGGAATCACATTCGTCTCGCCAAAGCGCGCCGGCGTGCGTGGCCCGCACAATCAGGAGAATCAATACCATCGCGGAAATCAAAATCGCGACAATCCACTCGGCGGATTTGATGAACTTCGAATTCACTGGAACTGAGCGGAGATTCAGTGATTCGGATTATGTCTGGAAAAAAGAAAGTTGCGAGGCTGTGAATAAATGTTAATAAGTTCAGCGATCCGCCTTGACCCACGCTGAGCTACGCAGCCTCGCCCTAGCCGTTCTCGCGGCTTTCATCGCAATCATTCTCCTCAGCGGTTGTGAAACCGGCGGCACGGCCCGCGCTCTTCCGGCTTACGAATCGCCGATTGCCAAAACGGAATTCCAGCACGTCCGCACCACGGCTTACACCCACACCGAGGCCGATCATCGCGCATTCAGCAATCGCAACGCGCTCGGCGGCGAATTGCACGCAGCGAGCCCGGCAATTCATCGCGCCGAAAATGTTCGGCAAGCGCGCGCGATCTCGGACAGCGACGATGTCGATGTAATCAACATTTCGAGTGGCGACGCGAAACTCGAGAAGTTCTCGATGGATAAGCCGAAAAAGGCGACGCGGGTCACGACAACCGTAACGGCAACTCGCGTCACGAAAACAACCACAACTACACGCGGTGGGAAGCGCGCGGTGGCGGTGAGCAAAGCTCCACCGCGAATCGGAAGCGCGGCTGCGGATTGGTCGCGTTGGCCAATGGGCACTACGTTTCGTTTGTTATCAACCGGACAAATGTATCGCGTCGAAGATTACGGATGGGCCTTGAGCGGCCGGAACACGATCGATCTCTACATGGCCAACCAGCGCGATATGAATCAGTGGGGCGCGCGCCAGGAACCGATCCAGGTTCTGCATTGGGGCGATCCACGCGAAAGTTTGCAGTTCCTCCGCGCGCATCAGGACTACAAGCACATCAAACGCATGGTGCTTGAGCTCGAAGGCCACGACCGAGAAGCCGCCGCGTTGCAGTAAGCGATCGTCAGCATCTCTTTTCTCGACTTCGCCCACCAAAACGCGAATTCTTGTTGCCTCAGAATGAAATCGTTCCTCCCGATTGTGATTACCGCGTTTGTGCTGGCCGGCTGCGTGGATCAGAAAGCGTGGATTCAGAAATTTCTGCCGAAGGATGATGACGCATTCGCGCGCCGCTTTATCGAGTCAGTTCGGAACAAGCGTTATGACGAAGCCAAGACGATGCTCGCCCGAGAAATTCACGGCGGGGCCGATGTCGAGCTGCAGAAAATGCAAGGCGTTGTTGATCACGGCGCGCCCCAATCATTGGAGACAATAGGATGCGTCACCCACTATTTCAGCCCTGTCGCCGGCCAGCCGACTAAGCAGGTCGAACTAACTTATCAAATCCACTTTAGCGACGCTTGGGCCTTAGCTGAAATAATTATTCGATCATCGAATCAAGGACGTTACGTTGCTGGCGCTCATTTCAATGCACTTCCAACTTCGCTTGAGTTTCTAAATCGCTTCAGTCTCGAGAATAAGACGCCGATCCATCTTCTATTTCTGGTAGCGTGCATTGGAGTTCCGCTCTTGATCATTGCGACGTTAGTGGTCTGTCTTTTTTCTCGCGTTCGTCGTCGATGGTTGTGGGTAATTTTCATCCTATTCGGATTCACCCAGTTTCAATTGAACTGGACCACTGGACAAACAGGTTTTCAGCCAATCAGCTTCCTGGTCCTCGGGGCGTCATTCTTTAGAGCTGGTTTGTACGCGCCGATTGTTTTCAGTTTTGGCATTCCAGTCGGGGCAATCCTATTCTTGCTGCTGCGACGATGGCTTGTGATTAAAGACGAACCGCCCGATTTGCCGAGTAGAACAGCCGTGCCGTCATCGACATGACGGCCGAAAGATTCACAATTCGCTCCAGTTCAGGATGATTTTACCGGAATTGCCGGATTTCATCAGCTCGACGCCTTCTTTGAACTGGGAATAGGGAAAGTGATGAGTGATGAGCGGTCGGATGTCGACGCCACCTTTGATGAGCGCGGTCGTTTTGTACCACGTTTCATACAGCTCGCGGCCGTAGATTCCTTTGATAGTCAATTGATCGAACACAATCGTGTTCCAATCGATTGCCGCAGTGCCGGGCATAATGCCAAGCAGGGCGATTTTGCCGCCGTGAAACATGTTCGGCAAAATATCGTCGAAGGCTTTCGGATTGCCGGACATTTCCAGCGCAACGTCGAATCCTTCTTTCATCCCAAGTTGTTTCATTGCGTCGGTGAGTTTTTGGGTGCTCACGTTGAGCGCAAGATCGACCTTCATCTTCCAGGCGAGCTCGAGCCGGTACGGATTCACATCGGTGATGACGACGTGCCGCGCGCCGGCGTGTTTGCAAATCGGAATGGCCATGCAGCCGATCGGCCCCGCGCCGGTGATGAGGACATCTTCGCCGACTAGATCGAACGAAAGCGCGGTGTGAACGGCGTTGCCCATGGGATCGAAACACGACAGCACATCGAGCGGAATGGACGGATCGGCGTGCCAGCAGTTCGATTGCGGAATCGCGACGAACTCGGCCCACGCGCCATTGCGATTCACGCCGACGCCGGACGTATTCGGGCAAAGATGGCGGCGGCCGGCAAGACAATTGCGGCAATGCCCGCAGGTGATGTGGCCTTCGCCGACCACGAGGTCGCCTTTGGCAAAACCCTTCACATGATCACCGGCGCGATCGACCACGCCGACGAACTCGTGCCCGATGGTCATCGGCACCGGAATCGTCTTCTGGGCCCACGAATCCCAGTTATATATATGTACGTCCGTCCCGCAGATGGAGGTCTTGAGCACGCGAATCAGGACGTCATCGGTCTGGACTTCGGGCAAAGGCACTTCTTGCAACCAAAGTCCCGGTTCGGCTTTCGCCTTTACGACCGCCTGCATCGTTTTCACGGAGCGAAATTACGCGCGCATTTCGCACATGTCGATCTTGCGTGAGGCACAGTACTTCGGGATGATTGACCGCCATGGCCGTGACGCTTGAGCGCTCCGCGTCGGAAACCGCGACCCCGCGTTCGGTTTTCATTCTCCGATTCCTTAGCACAGTCGCGCTTTGGACCGTCGCACTGGCCATCGCGTTTTCGGGATACGAAATACTGTTTTGGCTTTTGATCAGCGCGTTCGGGTTGATCGCGCTTTGGGAATTTTACGGAATGATGGATCACGCGGCGCTGCCCAATTTCAAAATCACCGCAATGATCTGCGGCGCGGTCATGCTGGCCGGAAGTTTCCATTATTTTTCCACGATCGGTCCGGCCAGCTCGTACGATTTTGAAGTCGCGGTGATGGTGTTTTTCCTGCTGACGGTTTTCGGCCGGCAAATGTTCGCGCGATTGCGGCACGCTGAGCCGCTGCAAACGATGGCTTACACGCTGTTCGGTCTGCTCTATGTGCTCTGGCTTTTTAATTTCACGACCAAAATACTTTACCTTACTCCGCGAGCTGTCAGCGGAGCGGTCACCGGACAGTTTTATGTTTTGTATTTGATCGCGGTCACGAAATTCAGCGATATGGGCGCGTACCTGACCGGCAGCGCAATCGGCCGACATCTGATGAGCCCGCAGATCAGCGCCAAAAAAACATGGGAAGGATTTTTCGGCGCGCTCGCTCTTGCTCTTCTCTGCAGCCTGGGACTTTTCAAATTGATGCCCGGTCATTTGTCGGCGTTAACCTGGACACACGCAACGGTACTGGGATTGTTGCTTGGGGTTGGAGCAGTGATTGGTGATCTCGCAGAATCAATCGTGAAACGAAGCACCGGGGTTAAAGATTCCGGCGGCCTACTGCCCGGAATCGGTGGCGCGCTCGATTTGATCGACAGTTTGCTATTCACCGCGCCGCTCTTGTTTTTTTACTTGCGGCTCGTGATTCGAGTTCAGTGATTGGGAAGAAATGGAATGAAACGTAAACGTGTCGTGGTGTTGGGAGCGACCGGCTCAATCGGCGACAGCACACTCAAAGTTGCTCACGATATTCCGGAGCGAATGGAGATTGCCGGGCTGGCCGCGAACAGCAACGTCGAAAAGCTCGCAATTGCAGCGAACAAGACGCGCGCCCCGGCAGTTTGTCTCGTCGACGAACGCAAGATCGACATCCTGCGATCGAAGCTTGAATACGGTCCGAAAATTTTTGTCGGCGAGAATGGGCTCCGCGAGATCGCGCGTTTGGAAGGCGCGGACATGGTTCTCATTGCAATCGTCGGCACGGCGGGACTGCATCCCGCGCTCGATGCGATTGAGACCGGCAAGGATCTGGCGGTGGCGAGCAAGGAAATTCTTGTGATGGCCGGTGAAGCGGTGACGAGCGCCGCTCAAAAGTCCGGCGTAAAAATTTTACCGGTAGATTCCGAGCACAACGCGATCTTTCAATGTCTCGACGGACGCCGTTCGGAAGTGCGCCGGATTATTTTGACCGCGTCGGGCGGACCGTTTCGGGAAATGCGCGCGAGCGAATTGGGCGCCGTTACGGTGGAACAAGCGCTCAAGCATCCGACGTGGAACATGGGTCCGAAAATCACGATCGATTCCGCCACGCTGTTCAATAAAGGCTTGGAGATGATCGAAGCGCACTGGTTGTTCGGCGTCGGCATGGATCGCGTCGAGGTGGTGATTCATCCGCAGAGCATCGTGCACTCGATGGTCGAATTCACGGATGGCTCGACCCTGGCACAGATGAGTTATTCGGACATGTGTTTTCCAATTCAATATGCGGTAACCTGGCCGGATCGCGTGCCGAACACGCTGCCGCCGCTCGATTTTTCTACGTTGGGCAAGTTGGAGTTTGAAATTCCGCGCTACGATGATTTTCCGGCGCTTAATCTGGCGCGCCGGGCCGGTGAAACCAGCGGAACCTTGCCGGCGGTGCTGAACGCTGCCAACGAAGTCGCAGTGGCGGCGTTTTTGAATCGGCAGATTCGGTTTCCACAAATTTGGAAAACCGTCGCGCAGGTGATGGATCGACATCAGGTCGTTGCGCATCCCGATCTGGATGCGATATTGGCCGCCGATCAGTGGGCGAGAGTGGAAGCGACCGCCGCCATCGGGAAAAGATAACGTAATGATTCTTCACATCGGTCGCATCATCCTCGTCCTGTTCGAGGTCCTGATCATTTTCAATCTGCTCATCGTGGTGCACGAGATCGGGCATTTTCTGGCGGCGCGATGGCGCGGTCTTTATATCGAAAAATTTGGCGTCTGGTTTGGCAAGCCGATTTGGACAAAGAAAATCAATGGCGTCCAATATTCGCTGGGCTCGCTGCCGTTCGGTGGATTCGTGGCGCTTCCGCAACTGGCACCGATGGACCTCATTGAAGGAAAGGCAGACGTTGACCGCGAGCAGCTACCGCCAATTTCGGCGCTCGATAAAATCATCGTAGCGGTGGCCGGTCCGTTTTTCAGTCTGTTGCTCGCGTTTGTTTTTGCGGTGCTTGTCTGGGTTGTCGGTTATCCGGTGGGCGAATCCGATATGACGACGACCGTCGGTTATGTGATGGCGAAGTCGCCGGCGAAAGGGGAATTGCAGCCGGGCGACAAGATCTTGGAAGTAGATGGCAAACCCGTGACCCGATTCCTCGGGATGAACGACAGCGTGAGCTGGGCCGTTGTTCGGAGCGAAGGTGAAACGATTCCGATAAAATTCGAACGCGACGGGAAGATCCAGACGGTCCAAGTGGAACCGTATAAGGCCGAATCGCGGGGTTGGTTTCGCAGAAAAAGCGTGCGGCAATTACTGATCTTGCCGGCCGAGACGCCGATTATCGACAAAGTGGAACCGAATTCGCCCGCGGAAAAGGCCGGGCTCCGTAAAGGCGACATCATTGGCGCGATCAACGGTGAGCCAATCTACAGTCCGGCCGCGCTAGCAGATTACACGAAAGCTCACCCTAACGAATCGATGACACTGCGAGTTGAGCGTGAACGCGCGACATTCGACGTCAATGTCAGTCCTGTGCCGATGATGGTTGAGGGAGAAAAAGAAACAAGGCCGCGGATTGGCATTAGCTGGGACACCAGACTGACCATCTCGCACCCGTCACCGATCGAGTTGGTTAATAACAGCGTGACGAGCACGTTCAATACGCTTGGAGCCGTCGCTTCGCCGAAATCCGACGTGAAACTTCAGCATCTCAGCGGCCCATTTGGGATTGTCCGGATCTATTATTTGTTCCTTGTGAGCGAGCACGGCTGGCAATTGGCGCTGTGGCTGAGTGTCGTACTTAACGTGAACCTCGCGATTTTGAATATGCTGCCGATTCCAGTCCTCGATGGCGGCCATATTCTTTTCGGCCTGATCGAATCCATTCGTCGCAGACCGCTGAGCATTCGCGTTCTCGAAGCGGTGCAGGGAGTCTGCACTTTGTTGATCATCGGCCTAATCGCTTACATCAGCATTTTCGATGTCCAGGATTGGCCATTAGTGAAACGCCTTGTCGATAAAATTTCGCCGTCGCAGTCGCAGAAAGCCAAGGACCAGGACGTGCCCTAGCTTGCGCTAGCGCCCGGCTTCCCTAGCCACATTCGCTGCCGCTCAGTGGCTCCCGCCGTAAAGTTGGCACACTTCTTTTGCGGTTTTCTCAGGATTGGACTTCAGTTCTTCAGAAACACAAAAGAAGCGTGCCAACGCCTGATCGATTGCGTCGATTGGGCGCTGCTCTTAGATTCCTTTTCATGAATCCGTCCATGACAACGACGGCGTTTGAGTTGCCTGGCTACCGCGTCGTGAAGACCTTCGGCGTGGTGCGGGGAATCATTGTGCGTTCGCGATCGATCTTCGGAACGATCGGCGCCGGACTTCAAACCTTGGTGGGTGGAAACATCACGATCCTGACCGATCTTTGCGAGAAGACGCGGCAACACGCGCTTGAGCTCTGTTTGCAGCATGCGCGCGATCTCGGCGCGAACGCGATCATCGGCCTGCGTTACGACGCGACCGAGATCATGCAGGGTGTAACCGAAGTTTTGTGTTACGGCACGGCCGTAATGGTCGAGCCGAATCCGGCTTAACGAATGCGCTTTTGCGAAAATCCATTGCATTATCGTCGCCGACCGACACGCGAAGTGCGCGTCGGCACGGTGGGCATTGGCGGGAACAACCCGATCCGCGTCCAATCGATGATCACCTGCGACACCATGGACACGGAGATGTCGATCCAACAAACGATCGAGCTGGCGGAGGTGGGCTGCGAGATCGTGCGAATCACTGCGCCGACAGTGAAGGATTCGCGCAATTTGGAAAATATCGTGAAGGGTTTGCGCGCTCGCGGCTGCGATGTGCCAATCGTCGCCGATATTCATTTCAAGCCGGAAGCCGCCATGGAAGCGGCCAAGTGGGTCGACAAGGTGCGGATCAATCCGGGTAATTACGCCGACTCGAAAAAATTCGTGATCCGCGAATACACCGACGAACAATATGCCGGCGAGCTGAATCGGATTCGGGAGCGCTTCACGCCGCTGGTCGAACTTTGCCAGCAGCGCGACATCGCCATGCGGATCGGCACCAACCACGGCTCGTTGAGCGACCGTATTCTAAATAGATACGGCGATACGCCGCTGGGTATGGTGGAAAGCGCGCTCGAGTTCGCCAGGATCGCGCGCGATCTGGATTATCACGCCTTCGTTTTTTCGATGAAGGCGAGCAATCCGAAAATTATGATCGCCGCCTATCGCTTGCTGGTGGCGCGATTGAATGAGCTTGGCCCCGACTGGAATTATCCAGTCCATCTCGGCGTGACCGAAGCCGGCGAGGGGGAAGACGCCCGAATCAAGAGCGCGATCGGCATTGGTTCGCTGCTCGCCGACGGAATCGGCGATACGATTCGTGTTTCGCTTACGGAGGATAGTCCACACGAAATTCCCGTGGCAAAGGCCCTAATCGAAACCGGAAACCGGAAACCGGAAACCGGAAAGATGGAAGATGTCGATCTTTCGTTTGATCCGTTTTCGTACCAGCGGCGGACGACGGAAAGAATCGAGCAAGATGGAGTGCGACTTGGCGGCGAGGAATTGATTCGCGTCGTCCTCCGGCAGGGAAATTACGACAAGATCGCGCACAAGATCGATAAGATGGGCGATTACAAGCCGGAGATCGTTTATGAAAATGCTGGCGTCATTGAGATTGATCCGCGGGATGACGCGGCGATTGCTAAAATAAACGCGGATCGCGAGCCGCAGTTGATCACAGTGAAGGACGATGTCGATCTTCCGTTAATCGCGGCGTTTCGTTTGCTGACGGCGAAACTTCAAGCTCGGCATCCGATCCTTTTGAAGGACGTTTTCGAAACCGGAAACCGGAGTCCGAGCCGGACTGGCGGTTCGGAAACCGGAAAGGATTTCCTCCAAACGCTTTTGACCGCCGCGACAAACGTTGGGTCATTGCTGTGCGATGGAATCGGCGACGCAATTTTAATTCAAGGCGAAGAAGCGCCGGGCCAGGTGTTGCGACTCTCTTATAATATTTTGCAAGCGGCAGGCTCCCGAATTTTCAAGACGGATTATGTGGCGTGTCCATCGTGCGGGCGAACCTTGTTCAATCTGCAGACGACGACTGCGAAGATCAAAGTGGCGACATCGCATCTTAAAGGCGTGAAGATTGCGATCATGGGTTGCATCGTGAACGGGCCCGGCGAAATGGCGGACGCGGATTTTGGTTACGTCGGTGGTGCGCCGGGCAAAGTGAACCTGTACGTCGGGAAAACAGCGGTGAAGTTCAACATTCCCGAAGCGGAAGCGGTGGATCGGCTCAAAGATTTAATTCGCGAACACGGGAAGTGGGTTGAGCCAGCAAAGACCGAGCCGGTTCCAGCCTGACAATTTTGCTTGCGCAACACGCGTTAAATAAAGCAGGTTCGAATCCGTCTAAAAAATACAAAGAAGAATCTTATGAAAAAACTTGCTTTGCTTTTTGCGGCTTTGTTTTGCATCAGCGGATTTGCGAGGACCGCTAATGCGATTGGCATCAACATCGAAATTGGCGATCGACCGTATTACACCTATGGGCCGCGCTACTGGGCCCGAGGAAGCTACTGGTGCTGGGTTCCCGGGCACTGGAACCGTCATCACACAGTTTGGATCCACGGACACTATCGGCCCTGTTGATTAGCCGGATCTCACTTCTCCCAAATTAAACAATACGGGCCGCGCCATCGCGCGCGGCCCATTTTGTTTTTGCGCAAATTCGGCATCCGGTTTTTTGATCCGCCGATTTCAAGCAAAAAATATCCGCGTTTGGCGGAATTTCTGCTGCATTTCAGTGTCTGCGGCTGAGGGGGTTCCGATTTTTTTTGGAGAGCGTGAAATTAATTCTTGACCACATATGGCAAAATCGGGCAGCCTCACGCCGTTGAATACCAACCCCGCCTCTAACCCAAACTCCATGAAAACAAAAAGAAATCGTTTCGTTTCATATCTGCGTTTCACCGCCAGTAGCGCATTCTTCGCCGCAGCAGCGGCATTCGCTCTCGTCGCGGCAACGACGAACCTGCAGACAACTCATAATGTTGCCACCACGAAAAAGGGCGTGAGTATCAAGTCGCTTGTGAAGGATAGCGTTTCCAATCCAGCGAAGGAAATCTCTAGTAAAGCCGGTTCGGTCGAGACGCCGGCCACCGCTGCTCTGGAAGAGGCCATGAAACGCGCTTACCCCGGGACTGAAACTCCGTTCACCGCTCAGATGAACGCGATCATCGGTCTGAAGCGCTTTGTAGCAACATCCGCCAGCGTAGCGACGCCGACACCGACTCCCGGCAAAAGACAGCCTACTAAGAAAAGCAAGAAATCGCCGCCTGAAAAGCCGCGATTTAACACTTGGTTCGCGGCCGGTCCGTTCACCGAAGTGGATCCCAACGTCCTGACCTTTACCGGTTCCACACAAACGATTTCGGGGCGCATTACGGCGCTGGTACTTGATACAGCTTCGGGGTGCACTCCCAGTTTCTGCCGGCTTTGGGTTGGCGCAGCGGGCGGCGGCGTATGGCGAACAACTAACGCGTTGGCTTCCACTCCGACGTGGACTTTCCTAACTTCACTGAACTTCTCGACCAATGCCATCGGCACGTTGACCTACATTCCAAGTACCTGCATTCCGGCCTGCGGAGGTATATTTAATCCTAACTTTCCTGACGGAATTCTGTATGCAGGAACTGGCGAACCGAATGCGTCTGCCGATTCGGAAGCGGGCTTGGGAATTTTCATTTCGTACAATGGCGGCGATACCTGGACACAATTGCCTTCGCAAGTCGGACCTATCACAACGAATAACGGGCCGGGAGGACCATCCAACGGCACTTACACCGGCAACGCGTTCTTTGGCCGCTCGATCAGTGGCATCGCTGTTAATCCAACAAACTTCAACATTCTGTATGTTTCGACGTCCCGCGGTGTGCGCGGTGTTGGATCCACGGGTGGAGCGACCTCGACCCCGCCGGCGCCTCGGCCTCCATTTGGACTTTTCAAGTCAACCGACGGTGGTCAGCACTTTAGCTACATCTGGGATGGCGGCGCCACGTGTCCGGCAGGTTGCACCGATTCCGACCCCACAGCAACCGGTCGCGGCGTCCATGAGGTGGCCCTTGATCCAACAAATCCCAATATCGTTTACGCTGCTCCTTTCAACGGAGGGGCTGGCAGTGGCGGCGTCTGGCGCTCCAACGACGGAGGAGTAACCTGGACCCAAATCAAGCCTGCGCTTAACGCGACCGTCGCCGGTTTCGTTGACCGCTGCTCCTTTTCCGTGACCACCTTGCCGGGACCTAACACCCGAATGTACGTTGGTTGCGGTAACGATGGCACGAACACGGCTCAGGTTTACCGGAGTGATGCGGTTCAAACCGGTGTGCCCGCGTTCACCAACTTGACCGCGATTGAATTATATCCCGCGACCACCGGCTACTGCGGCGGTCAGTGCTGGTACGATAACTTCGTTTATACCCCGCCGGGATCCCCGGACGTGATCTACGTGGGCGGTTCCTACACCTACAACGAGTGCGCTCACGGATCTGATTGCCGAGGCGTTGTCTTCGCAACAGATGCCGGCGCCTCCGGAAATCTCTGGTCGGATGCAACCTGGGATGCACAAAATAACGGTGGGGTCCCGGATGGTACTTGTTGCCAACCGAATACGGTTGCGCCGAACGGACTTCATCCGGATCAACACGCCCTCGTCACAGTTCCGGGCAATCCATTCCAGTTCTTTGAGGGATCGGATGGCGGATTGGCCCGCTCGAACGGTACTTTGAGCGATATCAGCGGGCAATGCGCGGCACGCACTTTTCCGGCAGGCACGGGCACACTGATTCAGTGTCAGCTTCTTCTCGGATCCGGATGTGGGCCCTCCCAATGCGGCGTACCAACGCTGATCACCAGTTTGAATAGCGGACTCAACACGTTGCAGTTCCAGAGTGTTGTGGTTGCTTCTGACAACCCGTTCCACTTGCAGGGTGGAACGCAGGATAACGGCACCATGGAGACTTACGGTTCGTTCACTTGGAACGGGATAATGTTCGGTGACGGTGGCCAGTCCGGCTTCAGTGTGACCAATTCCAATCTGCGGTTCAACACCTTCACGTTTCAGCAGAGCGCGGCGAGCTTCTTCAATGGCGACCCGACCAGGTGGGATTTAATCTCGTTCCCGATGCTCGCCAGTCCTGAGGGGTCGTTGTTCTATCCGCCGGTTGTTGCTGATCCTCATGCAGCGTTCGCTCAAACAATCTTCCATGGTGACAATCACGTGTGGAGAACCCAAGACTGGGGGCTTTCGCCTTACGCCACCCCGGCGGCCCTCGACGCGAACTGCAATGTATTCCCGGCGTTCATCTTTCCACCCTGCGGCGACTTTGTCACCCTGGGCGGAGCAGCTGGGGCTAACGACCAAGGCA
>Ga0210408_10002015_pt1 | contig 20332 bp, 9 predicted proteins | sample IncBWH4MmetaG_FD_155471 | JGI IMG/M metagenome (GOLD analysis project Ga0210408, IMG submission 155471) | Forest soil microbial communities from Barre Woods Harvard Forest LTER site, Petersham, Massachusetts, United States - Inc-BW-H-4-M | ecosystem: Environmental > Terrestrial > Soil >...
GGCCGCCGGCGCGCCAGATCCGCAGCTTCTCGCACATTCTAACCAGGTCTGCCAAGGAACTGGCCCGCATTTTGTGCATGACCTGACCGCGCTGAACTTTGACAGTAATCTCGCTGGTGCCCAGTTCGGCTGCGACTTGTTTGTTGAGCAGGCCTGAGACGACTCGTTCCATCACCTCCCGCTCGCGCGGCGTGAGTGATTCATACCGGCCGCACAAATCCTTCATCTCCGCTTGAAGTTGGCGAGCGGACTGGTCTCGTTGCAGGGCCTGGTCCACCGCGTCCAAGAGATCGCGGTCCAGGAACGGCTTCAGCAGAAACTCAACGGCACCAGCCTTCATGGCCCGCACCGAGATTGGCACATCGCCGTGACCAGTAATAAAGACTATCGGAATTTCTCGGTTGGCCTTCGTCATCCGCTGCTGGAGGTCGAGCCCGTTGAGGTCAGGAAGCCGCACATCCAACACCAGACAGCTTGGCTCCTCCGGCTGGGCGCGCGCCAAGAACCCGCGCGCGGAGGCAAATGTCTCCACTTTGAATCCGGCTGACCGCACGAGGCTATCCAAGGCCTCTCGGACGGACCGGTCGTCGTCGACGATAAAGACGATGCCTTGCGTGTTGGGCGTGGGTGATTCTAGGGACATTTCAAGAGCGTAAACTGAAAGGTTGCGCCGGGGCCATCGTTCGGCATGGCCCACAGTCGCCCGCCATGACTTTCCACAATCGAGCGACTGATCGCGAGCCCCACGCCCAAGCCGCCGGGTTTGGTGGTGTAAAAGGCCTCAAACATCCTTTCCGCGTGTTGCAGATCCAGGCCGAGCCCAACGTCTCGTACGGCGACACGCACCTCATCACCCGTGCCGCGTTCGGTCATAATGACCAGCTCTCGCGCACAGTCCTCCAGAGTGCTCATGGCTTCGATGCCGTTCAGGATCAGGTTCAGCACCACCTGCTGTAGTTGGACCCGGTCGCCCGCAACAGGAGGGAGAGTCGCAGCAAGCTCCGTCCGCAATGACACCTTGTTTCTCCGTAATTCGCTCTGTGCAAGGATGACAACTTCTTCAATGGCCTCGTTTATGTCTAAGCGCTCCTTCACAGCGCAAGCCTTCTGGAAGAGAGCCCTCATCCGTGAGATCACATCGCCGGCCCGATTCCCATCGCGAATAATGCGCCGGATAGCTCCGCGAGCTTCGTTGAGATCGGGCATCTCGCCTGCCAGCCAGCGCAGGCTGGCGTTAGCGTTAGTTACGATTCCTGCTAGCGGCTGGTTGACCTCGTGGGCAATGGACGCTGCCAATTCTCCCATGGTCGTTACCCGGCTGACATGCGCCAGTTGGATTTGCGCTTCGCGCAAGGCGACCTCTTTTTGATGCAGCTTTTCTTCCGCCAGTTTACGCTCAGTGATGTCGACAATGACGGACGCGAAAAACGCCGGCGTACTTTCAGTCGTACTGGGGACGAAGACGACACTGACATCCGCCCAGATCACGCTGCCGTCCTTGCGTCGATAGCGTTTCTCTACGCGCCAATCTCGCAGCGGCCCTTCCGAGCAATCCGCTGTCGGCGCCTCGATAGCGGCGCGGTCCTCTTCATGGGTAAGTTCAGAAATGGTGAGACTTTGAAGTTCTTCCTCCCGATAGCCGAACATTTTCTGCCAAGCTGAGTTTGCCGCGATGATGTGGCCGTCTGGAGAAGACAGCTGGATACCGGCGGATGAGCTCTCGAACAGCTTGCGCCAGCGCTCTTCACTGGCACGCAGGGCTGCTTCGGCTTTCCTTCGATCGTTATTTTCGTGCTTCAGCTCAGCATACAATCGTGCATGTTCCAAAGAGATCGAAGCCTGAGAAACTAAGATTCTTAGCACGGAAATCCGATCCGGCGTGAATACGTGGGAGGCCAGGTTGTTCTCCAAATACAGCGCACCCTTGAGTTTGGCCTGCCTGACCAGCGGCAGACAAAGAACAGACCGGACCTGCTTCTTTTGGACATATTCGTCCGCGGAGAACTGGTTTGGAGCCGAAGCATCCTCCAAGATAATGCTTTCCTGCGTTCGGATGACGTAGCGGAGAATGGAGTTGGGCAATTCCGCGGGCGTCGGAAGCGCTTGGCGGAAAAAGACCGTAACCTCATCGTGACTAGTAATTGCTTCCGCTTCAATTCGCGGCTCGTCCCCTTGGAGAAGAATGAGGATACCGCGCTGCGCTCCGGCGTCTTCCAGGGCGATTACTAGCAGGGTTTTGATCAGTTTACCCAGGTCGAGTTCACTGGATACGGCCTGCGAGGCCTTGGCGAGCGCGAGAACGTCCACTTGCCCTAAAGGCGAGCCAGGAATATTGCCGTTTGGCGAGCGGGCTTCTTCGTGCAAGCCGGGATAACGCTGTTCGAGTTGCTTCACTTTGCCGAATGCGCCCCAGCGCATATACAGGTAACGCGCATTTTGAAGATAGGCTCGGGCGGTTATCGCCAAGCCGCGCGTCGCATAGAATCGAGCAGCCACTTCATGGGCGACGGCTTCGTTCTGGACGAAGCCTTGCTCGCGGGATAATTGAATGGCCCTTTCGTATTGGCGCTCTGCGTCTAGTTCGCGACCTTCGATGCGCGAGATCTCCGCGGCGACCAGTGCGGCACAACTTCCAAAATTCTCTGGGCAGTTCTCCGCCCAGACTTCGATTTGCTTATAATGCGCGGCGACTGCCGCGAGATGCTGGGCTTTCTGATCGGCAGATGCAAATGCGTGAAACGCAGCGTGTGCCAATGCGCTGTAAAAGGGGTATTCAGCAAACTCAAAGAATGACTTTGGTCTCCCGATAAGCAGCCGCGCTTTCGATGCCGCTGCAACAGCGGACGTGTAGTCATCTGCGTAAAAGCGTGCTTGCAGCTTCCGGATCCAATAGCGACAGGCGGCTATAGCTAAGCGGGGATTCCCCTCCAGATGCTGCTCGAACCGGCTCTCATCGAACTCCGCGTCATCGAAGCAGCCAAACTTTAGAGTCAAGCCGCGGAGGGTTCTAATCAATCTGAGCTGACCTGTGATGAAATCGCTTACGAGATCGAACCGCATTTTTCGCGCAAACTCCAGGCCGTTGTCAGCCTCGCGCTGCACCTCATCGAGTGGGTCTCCGCCTGCGAAGAGGTTCGCAATCATGTTGCTTGAGCAGAAAGCTGCAAAAGTGAGATCGCCGCTTTCCTTTGCGGCATTGAAACCGCGCCGGTTCCAGATGCGGCCGTCGTTTAAGTGCCGAGTCCAAGGAATGATGTGATGCCCGAAGCACGAGTAGACCCGGCCCTTGAAACGGTCCAGTCCGCGTTTTTCGACCAGATCGAGGCCGAGCTTGCCAAACCGAAAACCCGTTTTGTATTGCCCTAGATGCGATCCTAGGATCGTGCCGAGGACGGCGAAGGCGTAGCACGATCCGTCGGTGTTGCCATGCTTCAGGCTGAGATTTGCCATCCGGCCGACGACAAGGTCGTGCAGGTTTTCGTCGGTAAACCAAGCCGGCGTCGCAAATACCGAAAGGACGTCGAGCGTTGCTCGGCATTCGGGATCGTTCATTAGCGGCAAATCAACAAGTTGCTCGATCGCGCGAGCTCCGATCTGCCGCCAAATCTCTGTGAATTCCTGTTCAACATCGTCCTTCGTCGGGTGCGGTGACCATTCGACGCCGACCTGCCGGAGGTATTCAAGGCAGGCCCCGACGGCACGATCAAACCGGACCAGGGTCGTGTAAAGAGCCGCTCGAAGACACGTGACGGCGGCGCGGTCGATTTGGTTCGCCGCCCGCTCCGTCAGTTTCGAAAGCCGTTCATCGGCCTCCGTCAATAGACCGGTCCGAAATGCGCATTCGGCTCTGTTGAGGGCCACATCAAAGGCAAGCGCGTAGTCCTGATCCCAGCAGTTCTCCGCAAGGAACGCATCGCTTGCGGCAAAATAAATCTGCGCAGAGGTGTAGGCCTCTGAGGTTTTAGCGCGCTTACCTGCCACTAGGTTAAGCTTGGCGACTCGTTTGCGCTCATCCAAAGCCGTGATTAATGGCGCAGCGCGGTTAAACTGATTTACAATCTCAAAAATCTCCTCCTCGATTTTCTCCAACGGTGCCGATGAAACGAGCAATCTTCCAATCCTAAGATGGGTAGCCGCTCGCTCCCTTTCGGGAATAAGTGTATAAACCGCCTCTTGGATACGATCATGAAGAAATGCGTAGGTGCCGTCCAAGCTGAAAACGAGTCCGGCACAAACAGCATCCCAGAGTTCTGCTTCGATTGACTTCTCTGATACCCCGTAAACCAGAGTGAGGGACGACATGGTTGCGCTGTTCCCGAGGCAGGCCAACTGCTTCAAAGCTTCCTGTGTTGTTCCGGGCAGTCGCATCAACTTCTGGGTTATGAATTCCACCACGTCGTCGGTATAACGTTTGGCTTGGATGCGGGATAGATCCCAGCGCCAAACCGCCGCCCCCGAGTCGAAAGCAAGCAGCCCTTCCTCGGCGAGCGCCGTAAAGAACTGGATTGCGAAGAACGGATTACCGCCAGTCTTCTCATGCATTAGCTGCGCAAGACGCCGGGCACGTTGGGGCTCACAATAAAGAGAGTCCACAACAAGTTGCTCGATGTCGTCTATCGAAAGCGGCGCAAGAATGATTTCCCGCACCGCGGCGCCGGCCTTGCGGATCTCCTCCAGCGTCCGCGCCAGTGGGTGTGAGGCACCGACTTCGTTATCTCGGTATGCGCCAATTATGAGGAGGTGGCGCACCTCAGGCTCGGTGATCAGACGCTTGAGCAGTTCGAGAGTCGCCGTCTCCAGCCATTGCAAATCATCGAGGAACAGTGCGAGGGGATGCTCTGCTCGGGCAAAGACGCCCAGGAACCGGATGAATACCATTTGAAAACGGCTCTGCGCGTCTTGCAGCGGGAGATCGGGCACGGGTGGGGGTTTCCCGATGAGAAGCTCTAGTTCAGGAACCAGGCCGACCATGAGCTGCCCGTTCGGGCCCAGCGCGTCTAGCAGCGCGTCCCGCCACTGGCCCACCTCTGCATCGTTCTTGCCCAGGATCTGACGGACGAGGGCCTGAAAAGCCTTTGCCAGCGTAGCGTAGGGAATGTCGCGCTTATATCGGTCAAACTTACATGACGCGAAGAGGCCGCGTGGTGGAACCTGCGCTTTGTGCAACTCATTCACGACCGAGGATTTGCCTATACCTGAATAGCCCGACACAAGCAAAAGCTCCGGTTTACCGGAGGCAACAACTCGATCGAAAGCGTCAAGCAGTGCTTTGCACTCCTGGTCACGTCCGTAAAGCTTCTCCGGGATCAGGAGCCGGTCGGACATGTCGCGGGTGCCCAGCGGGAACCAATCCATCCGCCCGACAGTATCCCAGGCCGAAAGGCAACTCTGCAGGTCCGCTGCTACCCCTGCGGCGGTTTGATACCGCTTCTCCGCGGTTTTGCTCAGGAGCTTCATAATGATGGCCGAGATCTGCTCCGAGATCCCCTCCAGTCGCTCATTGGGTGGCACAGGGTGCCTGGCGATGTGGCAGTGGACCCACTCCATAGGATCGGTGGCCATGAAAGGGAGCACTCCTGTGAGCATTTCGTAGAGGGTCACGCCGAAAGAGTATAGATCGCTCCGTGCATCGATTGAGCGATTCATACGGCCCGTCTGTTCGGGCGCCATGTAGGCGAGTGTTCCGGCGATCTCCTCCGGGGCCGCCGGTACTTGCCTCCGTGGCAAGCGCGACACGAAGGAGATGCCGATCAGCCAAGCGCGGCCGGTTGCCGGATTCACCAGGATTTTTGCGGGATTGACGTCCCGGTGGATGAGGCCCCGTGAGTGGATACGACCAAGTGCAACAGCAACGCCGATCGCGACACGAAGGAACTGCGGCAACTCCCACGGGCGCCCGAGAAGCCGGGCCAGCGGAGTGCCGCCGGGGTCCTCCATCAGAAGCGCCGGCAACCCACGGTGCTGCACCAGACTCAGAGGCCAGGCCACCGAGGAGGGGTCCAACTTCTCTCGAAGCGCATAAGTGTGCTCGAGGCGCGCGATGATCCCAGGCGCCGGCTGTTCCGAAGCGGGCGCCAGCACCAGCACTGCCGCAGGATCGCCAGGCCCAGTGGATCGGGACAGAACGAGATCCCCGTCCTTCCAAAGCGTCTCCAGAACGTATCTTGAAAGCTGCGTCATCGCGAGGACTCCCGCTGATTCGCAGCAGCCATCGTGCCTGCGAACTGCATACCCTCCGTTAGGACTCATTATTAGTCAATGTCGCCCCAGGGGACGCAAGCTCGGACTTGGCAGGGACGGGAATCCGTAAAGTCCGAAATCTCGTACGGACATGCTCTCGACTCCATTCTATGCATAAGCCTCTGATGGACAGGCACAAGCAGCGGACGATGAAAGGTTGGCACGCAATGTGTTCGAGAAGTCTCTTATCAGCAATGGTATGAACTCTCGCGAATCGAATCAAGGGCCACTCACGTTGGGGACTTAGCAGACCGAGAACGCGTCAAGTGCCAAAACGCTCGTGTCAAGCATTGGAATTTAGAGAGTCAAGCTTGGCGAATGGTGTATTTTCACGCTTCATGGGAAACAAGGTTGCGTGCTCGACGGATAACGTGGGCTAGCTGGAGTTTTTGCCATGACCGAACTTACAAGCTTCATGCTCGAGAGGCTATGGGAGGACGGGGAGTTGGTTCTGTTCCGTGGCAAGCGGGATGCTGGTCTGGCGCGAGTGCTTGTCATGGCGCCAGCTCTGGAGCAACCAGCGCCGGAAACCATCGCGCGACTTCATCAAGCGTATTCGCTTGCCGCGAAGATGGATCCCGCTTGGGCGGCTCGCCCTCTGGAAGTGGTGCATCACGAAGGGCGGCCGGCGCTTGTGATGGAGGATCCGGGCGGCGATCCTCTAGAACGGCTCCTCGGCCATCCCATGGAGCCTTCGCAATTCCTTCGCATCGCTATTGGCATTGCAGCCGCTCTCGGGAGCTTGCATGCCCGAGGAATTATCCACAGAAACGTCAAGCCGGGCAACATCCTAGTGGACTCAGCGACCGGCCACGTCTGGCTAACCGGGTTCGGTATTGCTTCCCCTTTTCTGCGCGGGCGCCAGCTGCCTGAACCGCCCGCGGAGATCGCAGGGACACTGGCCTACATGGCGCCCGAACAGACCGGCCGCATGAACCGGTCGATTGATTCGCGAAGCGACCTTTATGCCTACGGTGTCACCCTTTACGAAATGCTCACAGGAGTGCTCCCGTTCACGGCCACCGATCCTTTGGAATGGGTCCACTGCCACATCGCCAGGCACCCTGTGCCGCCGAATGAGCGACTGGAAGGGATCTCGGAGCAGATCTCGGCGATTGTTATGAAGCTTCTCGCGAAGACACCCGAGGAACGTTATCAGACCGCCTCGGGAGTTGAGGCTGATCTTCGGCGCTGCCTCGCGGCCCTGGACTCCACCGAACGGATCGATCCGTTTCCCTTGGGAATGCACGACATGTCGGACCGATTGCTGATCCCCGAGAGGTTGTACGGGCGGGAGGCCGAGATTGAGGCCTTGCTCGCGTCCTTTCACCGTGTCGTAGGCCATGGCACAGCGGAGCTAGTGCTGGTGTGCGGCTATTCCGGTATCGGCAAGTCCTCGGTCGTGAACGAGTTGCACAAAGCGCTAGTCCCCACGGGCGGCCTGTTCGCCGGCGGCAAGTTCGACCGCTACAAGCGCGACATTCCGTACGCGACCCTGGCACAGGCTTTCCAGACTCTCGTCCGTCAAATCCTCGCCAAGAGCGAATCGGAGGTGGAGCGATGGCGGGGCGTCCTGCGGGAACTGCTGGGCCGGAATGGCCAGCTCATTCTAAACCTCATTCCTGAGCTTGAGTTCGTCATCGGAAAACAGCCGACTGTTCCGGAGCTTGCGCCTCAAGACGCGCAGAATCGCTTCCAGATGGTGTTTCGACGATTTCTCAGCGCGTTCGCCCGGCCGGAACACCCACTGGCGTTGTTCCTAGACGATCTGCAATGGCTGGACGCGGCGACCCTTGAACTGCTCAAGTACTTAATCACCGAGCCGGAGGTGCGGTACCTCCTGCTGGTCGGCGCCTACCGGGACAACGAGGTCGGCCCCTCGCACCCGCTGATGCGTACCCTTGAGGTAATCCGCAAGGCGGGGGCGAGCATGCAGCAAGTCGTCCTCGCGCCTCTTGGGCTCGACGATGTGTGCCGGCTGATAGCCGATTCCCTGCATTGTGGGCAGGAATCCGCTCGGCCGCTGGCAAGACTGGTGCACGAGAAGACCGGGGGCAATCCGTTCTTCGCTATCCAGTTCTTGACGGCACTGGCCGAGGAGAGGCTGCTTGTGTTGGACTCAGGCGCAGCGGCCTGGAGCTGGGATCTGGCGCGCATCCGTGCCAAGGGCTACACCGACAACGTGGTTGATCTCATGGCCGGGAAGCTGAGCCGTTTGCCCCAAACGACGCAGGAAGCGTTAGGACAGCTCGCCTGCCTCGGGAACGTCGCCGAGATCTCCACCCTGGCCCTGGTGCAAGGGGAAAAGGAAGAGCAGATCCACGCGGCTCTCTGGCAAGCCGTGCTGGCTGGACTCGTCTTCAGGTTGGATAGCGTCTACACCTTCCTCCACGACCGCGTGCAAGAGGCGGCCTACGCGCTGATCACTGAAAGCGAGCGGGCGGCGGTACACCTCAGGATCGGCAGATTGTTCGTGTCACGGACAGCGCCCGAGGAGATGCAGGATAAAATCTTCGAGATCGTCAGTCAGCTCAATCGCGGTAAGGTGTTAATCGATTCGCAGGAGGAGCGAGAGCGGGTCGCCGAACTCAATCTTGTTGCTGGTAAGCGGGCCAAGACTTCGACGGCCTATGCCTCGGCGCTGACGTACTTTGCCACTGGCCGCGCGCTGCTGACAGAGCAGAGTTGGGAGCGGCGGTACGCGCTCACCTTCGCGCTGGAATTCCAGCAGGCTGAGTGCGAGCTTTTGACCGGCGAGTTCGCCGCAGCGGAAAAACGGCTGTCGATCCTGTCGCGCCGCGCCGCGGACTTGGTCGACCGCGCCGCCGTGGCCCGCCTGCAAACGGAACTCTACACGAGCATGGATGAATGCGACCGCGCCGTCGAAGCAGGTCTCGCTTACCTCCGGCACGCCGGGGTCGACTGGTCGCCGCACCCAACGAACGACGAGGTTCGGCAGGAATACAAACGGATCTGGCAACAGCTTGGGAACCGGCCGATCGAAGCGCTCGGCGATTTGCCCCCAATGATCGATCCGGCCTGCAGGGCAACTCTTGACGTTCTCACGGCCGTCGAGGAGCCGGCATATTTCACCGACGAGAACCTGCGATGTCTCGTCGTCGCTCGGATCGTGAACCTCAGCCTTGAGCGCGGCAACAGCGACGGATCATGCGTAGCCTACGTCCAACTCGGCTGGTTTGTGGGGCCGCGTTTCGGAGACTACAAGGCCGCGTTCCGATTCGGCAAGCTCGGCCTCGATCTGGTGGAGAAGCGCGGGCTGGAGCGTTTTAGGACCCGTGTCTCCCAGTGCTTCGGTTATTTTATCAATCCTTGGTCGAGGCACTTGCGCAACAGTGTCGAATTGTTGCGACGCTCATTCACTACTGCGCAGGAGGCCGGCGACCTGAAGTATGCGGCTTATTCATGCGACCGTTTGGTTACGGTTCTCCTTACCGCCGGCGACCCGCTCGGCGACGTGTTGCGAGAGGCCGAGAACGGACTTGAGTTCGCACGAAAGGCCAAGTTTGGTTACATCGTCGACATAATCATCGGACAGCTCAGGTTCATCCGGGCTCTCATGGGCTTGACGGCGAGCTTGTCGTCGTTCAGCGATCCTGAGTTTGATGAGAGCCGGTTCGAGCAGCACTTGAAGGCCAATCCGCATCCGGTATTTGCGACATGCTGGTATTGGATCCGCAAGCTGCAGGCGCGCTTTCACGCGTGCGACTACGCGTCTGCCCTCGCGGCAGCATCGCAGGCCCAGCCGCTACTGCAGACTGGGCGGGGAAATTTTGAGTGGGCTGAATACATTTTCTACACCGCACTTGCCCGAGCGGCACAGTACGACTCTGCATCGTCCGAGGAGAGGGTCCGATATCGCGATGCACTCGCCGCCGACCACAAGCAAATCGTTATGTGGGCGGAGAATTGTCCCGAGAATTTCGGGAATCGCGCGGCATTGATCGCCGCCGAAATCGCGAGGATCGAAGGCCGCGAACTGGATGCCGAGAAGCTTTACGAAAAGGCTATTCAATCGGCCCGGGAACACGGCTTCGTCCACCACGAAGCCATCGCGCATGAAGTTGCTGCGCGGTTCTACTTCGCGCGCGGCTTCGAGACGATCGCCTACGCCTATTTGCGAAACGCCCGCTACTGCTATCTTCGCTGGGGTGCACTCGGCAAGGTGCGGCAAATTGACCAATCTCACCCTCCGCTTTATGAGGAACGAACCTCTTCCTCGCCCATCACCACGATCGGCACGCCGGTCGTGCAGTTGGATGTCGGGACGGTAGTCAAGGCTTCGCAGGCTGTGTTTAGCGAAATCGTCCCCGATAAGCTCATCGAGGCCCTGATGAGGATTGCGGTCGAACATGCTGGGGCGGAGCGGGGAGTGCTGATTGCTATTCGCAACAATGAGCCACAGATTGAGGCAGAAGCCAGGACCGGCCGCGGTGTGATAGAAGTTGCTCTTCGCCATAGCTCAATCACCCTCGCCGATCTCCCCGAATCAGTGCTCCATTACGTGATTCGAACCCTGGAGAGCGTGGTCCTCCACGATGCTTCAGTTGCGAACCTGTTTTCAAGGGATGGTTATCTGAAGCGGGGGCGAACTAGATCCATTCTCTGCCTGCCCATCGTAAAGCAGGCAAAACTAGCCGGCGTGCTCTATCTAGAGAACAATCTGACTGCCGGCGCTTTCACGTCGGATCGGATCGCTGTGCTGGAGCTGTTGGCTTCGCAAGCAGCGATCTCGCTCGAGCACGCGCAGCTGTACGCCGATCTGCAACAAGAAAACATTGAGCGCAAGAGGGCAGAGGATGAACTGCGGCGAAGCGAGGCTTCTTTGCGCGAAGCGCAAAGCGAGTTGGCTCGTGTGACGCGGTTAACGACGATGGGAGAAATGGCTGCCTCGATCGCGCACGAAGTCAATCAGCCCCTCGCAGGCATCGTGACCAACGCAAATGCCTCCTTGCGCTGGCTGGCTGGGGATTCGCCAAACCTCGTCGAAGCCCGCGAAGCGATTCGCCGGATTATCCGTGACGGGGATCGAGCCGGCGACGTGACCAAACGGATTCGGGCCCTTTTCACGAAAACTCGCGCCGCGAAGGAACGGCTGGATATCAACGAGGCTATTGGAGAGGTTGTCGTCCTCGCGGGGAGCGAGATCCGAAGAAATCGGGTCATGTTGCAAATGCAACTGGCCGCTGACCTCCCTCCTGTGATGGGCGACCGTGTTCAACTACAGCAGGTGGTGCTGAACTTGATCCTGAACGGCATTGAATCAATGGGCACAATACAGGACCGTCCACGAGAGCTCGTCATCAGAACGCAACGTGGTGAAGGTGATGATGAGGTCTGTGTTGCAGTACAAGACTCAGGAATCGGCCTTGATCCAAAGAGCCGGGAACGCGTCTTTGACGCTTTCCATAGTACGAAGCCCGACGGCCTGGGCCTGGGCCTGTCGATCAGCCGCTCCATTGTTGAAGGTCACGGTGGGCGGCTGTGGGCCGTATCGAATGAGGGTCCCGGCGCAACCTTTCAATTTACTCTTTTCAAATAAACATTGGAGGTTCAAAGGCATGAGCGAACGGTCAGCGTTGAATTTTGTTTTTGCCGGAGCGGATTGGCCATAGGGCCATGCGATCCAGGAGCCGGTCACGAACTATCAGTGTGTGGAAGAGCACCGCGCTGAGGTGGGCGAGGAACGTCGCGAACAGCAGATACGCGAGGATCGTGTGCGACTGGCGCAAGACCGCGTAGAGCATCGGATTGGCCGGAAGAATCTGCGGCAGATGCACTGGCCCGAACATCACGATGGGATAGTGTCCGGCGGACAACATGCCCCAACCCACGAGCGGCATGGCGAACATCAGGCCGTAGAGCAACTTCTCGGATGACGAAGCCATGAACCGTTCCTGACGGGACATGGTGGGTGGGAACGGCGGGAGCTTCGTGCACATCCGGTTTATATACCGAATGGCGGCCAGAATCAGGATCATGATGCCCAGCGGCCGATGGATTGCCACAAGCATATGGTAGTCTCCCAGCGAAGCGACCATGGTCACGCCGATGAACAGCATAGCCAGAAGCATTGCTGCCATCAGCCAGTGCAGGATGCGCGACTGGAGGGCGAACTGTGTGCGGGGTTTTGACGTGCTCATTTTTCCGTTTCGGCGGTCGAGACTGCGCTGGGTTCTTTGCGCTCGCCTTCGCGGCGGGTGAACGACTGCGAATAAGCCGCTGATCGAGTGCTCAGCAGTGGATCGTCCGACGCGGCAATTCCGTTCGGGAGCACCAGGGGATCGAAATTGATGTCGCGTGTGGGACTGGTGTCTTCGCTCTCGACATGGTCGATCGTCAACTTTCCCGCGTCGATCTGCTGCCGGTCCGGCGGCCAGGGGAGCGTCGCGTCATTGGTCGGATCTCCCGGCTGACCTAAAGTAATGACCAGATGCCATTCTAGCGGATGGCTATGAATGCTCGCTATCAACGCGTCGAATAAATAATTCTTATCGTCCTGTCCCGGGGATGCAGTGCCAACCGGCTCGAACGGTTGAACTGGCACCATCGCCCAACGAACCGGCACTACCGCGCCCCCGGCATTGATAAAACGAAATGCGTTCAGGCTGTTGTATGTGCTGTTCTCGAAGCCGGACGAGACTGGATGACTGCGGATCAACTGGATTGCTTTGGCGGATTCAGGATGCTTAGCCAGAAAACGACTCATCCTGCTTGGATCGGGTTTGCCGGTTGCCGGATCCACCGCCGAAGCCAGCAACTGATCATAGAATCCTTGAGCTGTGTTGACAGTGAAAACGGGAAGGTTGGTCATTGCGATCCGCCATTCTTCGCCGTCCGGCAATTTAAACAGAATCCCCATTCCCCGAATCGTGGACGGTACATCAGCAACATATGGCTGGCCTCCTGCCAATGAAAACCGGCCAATAACTGGCACACGGCCTGGAAGGAAAACAGAAGCCTTGGACAGTGCAATGCCGCGACCATTGCTTTCGAAGTAACCGCTGATGCAGACACCTTTGGCATGGTTGCGGCGAAAGCCGGGATGCAGTCCGTTCACTTGTTCAAACCTATTTATCATCGATGCCGGTGAGAGTCTGTGCGGCGTCAACCAGCCGCCGGCATATAGAAATAAACCGACAATTCCGGCGAGCACCGCGCCGATCGCGGCGAAGCGCACGATTAGACTCGCTCTCGTTAATTCAGCGAGGCCCGCGGGCGATTCTGACGATTTGGAAATCGGAGGTACGGATGAAAATAGTGGGATGAGTCCCTCCAGCAACGTTGGGTGAGTAAAGATGGCATCGCGTAGTGCCGTGTAGGGAAGTCCCGCGAGCATCGCGATCTGGACGGAAGCCATGATTTCCCCGGCCTCCACCCCAAGCACCGTGAATCCAAGGATGCGGTCGCTCTTCGTGTCGATCAGGGCTTTCATGAACCCTCGCGTTTCGGAAAGAGTTCGGGTGCGAAGGACTGCCACCATCGGAATCTTGGCCAGGCGATAGGCGATTCCCTGTTTCTTCGCCTCCGTTTCGCTAAGACCGACTCGGGCCAATTCGGGGTCCGTGAACATGCAGAAAGGCACTTGCCGTCCGGTAGTCACACGATTGCCGCCGGCAAGATCGTCGCGAACAACTCGAAAATCATCAAAAGCGATATGGGTGAATTGCGGGCTACCCGCGCATTCCCCGATCGCCCAGACGTCGGGTGCTGTCGTCTCGAGCCGTTCGTTGACTTTGATGTAACCACGGTCCGTTAATTCGACTCCAGCCAACTCCAGGCCGATACCGTTGGTGTTGGGAGTGCGGCCGATTGCGGCTAAAAGATGTGTGCCCTCCAGAGTCATTTCCGATCCGCCTCGGGTCAATCGAAGCTTCACCGACTGACCGGATTTTCCCTCGACGCCCGTGACCCTGGCGTTCATCACAAGTGCAATTCCTTCCGCTTGGCAAAGATCGGTTAAACCTTCGGAAACGTCTTCGTCTTCTCTGTGCGCCAAACGTTCGTTTCGGTCGATGACGGTCACTCGGCTGCCGAAGCGACGCATCGCCTGTGCTAACTCCAGCCCGATGTAACCTCCTCCCAAAATCAGGAGATGCTCCGGAACGTGATCAAGCTCAAGGGCTTCAATATGTGTCAGAGGTCTCGATTCGGAAAGGCCGGGTATCTGTTCAATCGTCGCCCGGGTCCCGGTGCCGATGATGACTTTCTTTCCACGAACGACACGTGTTCCTCCATCGGAAAGCGCTACCTCGAGGGTCTTGGGTCCGACAAAGCGTCCAGAACCTATGATCAACTCCGCTCCGCTTGCCTTGAAATTGTCGAGATGCATTTGGATAAGCCCATCGATCATCTTGCGTTTGCGATCGCGGACCGCGGACATGTTGATCTTAAAATTATCTTTGGTGATGCCGAACTCTTCGCTTCTTTGAAAGTACGAAGCCACCTTGGCGCTCTGAATGATATTCTTGCTTGGAAGACAGGCGATGTTAGGGCAGGAGCCGCCGATGTATCTTCGCTCGATAACCGCTACCTGTTTCCCTTGCCTAGCGAACGTCCAGGCGACGTATTTGGATCCTTCACCGCTTCCCAGCACCACAATGTCATACTCCTTCGGACTCAAGATGTTCTCATTCATAATTTGTGGATCAGAATGCGCCTGCCGGTGTTCCGCTTGTGCGTCGAGAACTGTTTATTAATTAGCAACAAAATAGGCGTTAACCATCTCTAAGTCGGACAAGTAAGTTGCGATGGCAAATATGTTCACGTCACGAAGACTAAGACCTGAATCTTTCCCGGCATTTACATACCAAAGTATAATAGAGGGCGGTCGCAATGCCGGTTATTTTCCTGCGTGGCCGAGCCCCCTCTTATTTCGATTGTTGATGATGACGAGTCCGTCCGTGAGGCCCTTTGGGGGTTCGTCAGATCTGTTGGATTCGCGGTCAGCGCGTTCGCTTCAGCTGAAGAGCTCGTGAATTCGGATCAACTTGTAAACGCGGACTGTCTGATACTTGATGTGTGTATGCCGGGGATGAGCGGCATTGAGCTTCAGCGTCAGTTGGCGGCCGGTCACTGTGCGGTCCCGGTGATTTTCATCACGGCGCATGAAGACGAGGGCGTGCGAGCGCAGGCGCTCAGGGGCGGCGCGGAAGCCGTTCTGATCAAGCCGTTCAGTGAAGAGGCATTACTGAATGCAATTCACACGGCGCTCAGCCCGCAATGATTTTGAAAGCAGCAAATGAAAAGAACGCTGGCGAGCTCACGGTGAGATAAAGACGAGCCTGGAAGTGGAATGTCGCCGCCGGCAGGTTAAACGGAAATAGCAGAGAAAGTTTACCGAGCCTCTTGCATTGTCGAGAGGGGAATAGCTTATGAGTGAATCTGTTTCTGAGGTTTACGTCCTGGATGATGATGTGTCAGTGCGTGAGGGTGTCGCAAGCCTGATCCGCTCAGTTGGGCTAAAGGTCAGGACTTTTGCGTCGACGCAGGAGTTTTTGGCAAGTTTGCAAAAGGAACGGCCAAGCTGTTTGGTGTTGGACATCCAGCTTCCGGACATCAATGGCTTCGAACTGCAGCAAGAACTGGTGGCGAAAGACATTCAGATACCGATTATTTTTCTCACCGGTCATGGAGACATTCCGATGTCGGTGCGAGCAATCAAAGCTGGCGCGCTGGAGTTTTTGACAAAGCCTTTCGACGACGAGTATCTGCTGGAGGCAATTCGAAACGCGATCGCTCGACAGAGCAAAGTGGGACAGCCACAAGGAAGTATCGCTCAGCGAAGTTGTCAGGATGGCACCGGAACGGACCTAGCATCAGCCGTGCCGCATCAGGCCGAGATTGTATTGTCCCCGTGCCTTAATGGGAATGGAAAACAAGCTAGGACATCCGGCGAAATTATCGGTCAGAGCCTAGCGTTGCGGCAAATCCTCAGCCAAATCGAGATGGTGGCACCGACGGACGCCAGCGTCCTGATCCTAGGCGAAACTGGCACTGGAAAAGAGCTTATTGCGCGAGAGCTCCACCGGCGGAGCCGCCGTAAGGATAAGCCCTTGGTCCGGGTTAATTGCGCCTGCATCCCGAAGGAATTGTATGAAAGCGAATTCTTCGGCCACGCGAGGGGCGCATTTACCGGCGCGGTCAAAGACCGGGTTGGGCGCTTCGAGGCAGCAGCCGGTGGGACCCTGTTCCTGGACGAGATTGGTGAAATCCCTCTGGAACTGCAGAGCAAACTACTGCGCGTTCTGCAGGAGAAATGTTACGAACGCGTAGGAGAGGAGATCACGCGGCGTGCGGATGTGCGGATCGTTGCGGCCACTAATCGGGATCTAAAAAAAGAAGTCACGGAGGGCCGCTTTCGCGAAGATTTGTACTACCGGTTGAATGTCTTTCCTATGAAACTTGCTCCCCTGCGGGAGCGACGTGAAGATATCCCGCTTCTCGCGACACATTTCGTTGAGTTATCGCTAAGAGAACTCGGATGTCCGAGACCCAGACTCACGCGAGCAGGAATAGAAATTCTCCAAGGCTATGATTGGCCCGGCAACATACGTGAACTGCGAAACGTTATCGAACGCGCAGTGATCTTTGCTCATGGCGGCGCTCTGGACTTCGACCTGCCGGCGATTGATTCCTCGCCCGGTCCAACTCAGACCGCGCCCCGGCTTGGTGACAGGGCAGGCCTGGAGTACCGCACGGATTCAGAAATGCAACGCCTCGAACGCGAGAACCTTTTTGCTGTCCTGGAAAAGACCGCCTGGAAAATCAAAGGTCTTGATGGCGCGGCGGAGCTTTTGGGTGTGAAGCCCACCACGTTGATCTCCAGAATTGGAAAGATGGGTCTGAGGCGGCCTTCTTAAACCCAAAAACCGAAGTCTGGATTCTCGTCCTCGTGCTCGTCGTCGTCCTCGTCCTCGATCAGTCCCGAATGTTCGACAATCAGACTAACTGGACATAATTGCGGGACAATCGGGCTCTCTCCGCTCGAGAAAACGCCGACTGATCGAGGACGAGGACGACGACGACGAGGACGAGGGATCCAAACTTCGGAGTTTAGGTTGAATGGCTGCTCTAGTAGCTCACCCATAGAGAGTAAATCGAAAGGTTGCGCCGGGACCGTCGTTCGATACGGCCCAGAGCCGTCCGCCGTGACGTTCGACAATAGAACGACTGATTGACAGCCCCATTCCCAGGCCGTCGGGTTTGGTAGTATGGAAAGCATCAAAAATTCGTTCCACGTTTTTTGGATCAAGGCCGATACCTGAGTCTTGCACTGTGACGCGGACTTCATCACCCTCGCCGCGTTGGGTCCTGATTACCAGATCTCGCTCACGGTCCTCCACAGTGCTCATCGCTTCGATGGCATTTAGGATCAGGTTCACTACCACCTGCTGTAGTTGTACTCGGTCGCCCATCACCGGAGGGAGATCGGCGGCCAGTTCCATCCGTAATGCCGCCTTGTTTCTCCGCACTTCGCTCTGTGTAAGGATGACAACTTCTTTAATGGCCTCGTTTATATCCAACCATTCCATCGCCGTGCAGGCCTTCTTAAAGAGGGCCCGCATCCTTGAGACCACATCGCCGGCTCGATTTCCGTCGCGAATAATGCGCCGGATAGCTTCGCGAGCTTCGTCCAGATTGGGCAATTCGCCTGCCAGCCAGCGCAGGCCGGCGCTGGCGTTAGTGGCGATGCCCGCCAGCGGCTGGTTGACTTCGTGGGCAATGGACGCTGCCAATTCTCCCAGGGTCGTTACCCGGCTTACATGGGCCAGCTCTGTCTGGGCTTCGCGCAAGGAGACCTCCTTTTGTTGCAGCTCGTCCTCCGCCCGCTTGCGTTCGGTGATGTCCGTAACCGCTCCCACGAATTCAAAGCCGCCTGACTCGCCTTTTGAGGGACGACCCACTACCCGGAGGTGTTTAACGGATCCATTAGGCATCAGCAACCGATGCTCAAAATCGAAATCCTTCCTCTCGTGCAAAACGCGATCGATTGTTTGTCGGACCAGCGCTTTGTCTTCCGGGTGAGTTCGGTGCAATACTAGTTCCAAAGCAGGTTCAGTCGGCGGATCGTATTCAAAGATGCGAAAGGTTTCCTGCGACCAGTAAATTTTCCCGCTGGAAACATCCCAGCCGAAGCTGCCCGTATGGCTTAATTTCTGCGCCTCTGCCAAGTAAGCTTGACTTCGTCGCAAGGCTTCTTCGGCTCGGCCGAGGTCGATTCGTTCCTCGGCTTCCCGTAACGCACGTCGGACCGAGGGCACGATCCTGGACAGCCGCGTCTTGAATACATAATCCGTAGCGCCGATCTTGAGAGCTTCAATCGCCACTTCTTCGCCCAAGGTTCCAGAAACAAAGATCAACGGCAGATGTGGCCAGTCTCGCTGGGCGATCTTCAATGCAGACAGGCCGTCGAAGGAGGGAAGGGTATAGTCTGCGAGAATTAAGTCAAAGCCGCCCTGTTCGAGTGACGCGACGAAGTCAGCCTCAGTTTCAACACGTGTAACATGGCAGCTGATACCATCGTTCGCGAGCGTCTCCTCAACAAGTTCCGCATCCCTGGGGTCATCTTCAAGATACAGAATACGCAACAGAGATTTCATTTCCAGGTTAGTGCGCTTTTATGCTTCCTGGTGGCGGCTGGTTAATAATTCCCCAAAAGATCCCCAGTTCCCGAATGGCGTTGACAAACTCGTGAAAATCCACCGGCTTTACGACATAGGCGTTTACGCCCAGTCTATAGCTCGCCACCATGTCTCTTTCTTCATGGGAAGAGGTGAGCACGACCACGGGAACCATCCTGAGCTTCTCATCCGATTTGATCTGCCCCAACACTTCCAATCCGTCGACCTTGGGCAATTTCAGATCGAGGAGCAGGACGGCGGGATTACCATTCGAGCGGTTGGTGAAGGAACCCCGGCGGTAAAGATAATCCAGGGCCTCCTCGCCATCACGAGCCACCACAACTTCGTTGGCAAGATTATACTCTTCTAAGGCCGTAAGGGTAAGCTCCACGTCTTTCGGGTCGTCTTCAACCAACAGGATACGTCCCAAGGTGCTCATAAGTTAGATTCCCTGCGATTTGGAAAGTGAGAAATAAAAGGTTGCGCCCTTATCCAACAGCCCCTCAGCCCAGGCTCTGCCTCCATGTCGATGTACAATCCGCTGAACGGTAGCCAACCCGATGCCGGTGCCTTCAAACGCCTCAGGCGCGTGGAGACGTTGGAATACACCGAACAGCTTATTTACATATTTCATATCGAATCCGACTCCATTGTCTCGAATGAAAACGACTATCTGATCCTGTTCTCGGCTCATGCATCCTATTTCGATCTCGGCCTGCGAGCGCGTGCGTGTGAATTTTACCGCGTTCGAAATCAGATTGACGAGCACGAGCCTTAGCATGGAGCGGTCCCCATACCAGGCGGGCAAACTACCAACCTTCCAAACAATATTGCGCCCGTCGGTGTCCTGCCGGGCTTCGGTGACAACTTCTTCCACAAGCTGATCCAGGCTGACCATCGTTTTATGGGTTTCAGCACGGCCTATTCTGGAAAAGGCTAAAAGGTCGTCGATCAGGCTGCCCATCCGTTGGGCCGATTCCAGGATCATTCTCACGTATCGTTGGTTTTTCTCATTTAGAATTGAGGCCGTATTTTTTTGCAGGAGCTCCGTGAATCCGGCCATGTGGCGAAGGGGCGCGCGGAGGTCATGCGATATGGAATAAGCAAATGCCTCCAACTCCTTATTAATCACCTCAAGCTCAGCGGTCCGTTTTCCAAGTTCTTCGTTGAGCGTACGAACTTCCTGCTGCCGCCTTTCGCGCTCGGTGATGTCGTTGTTCGTTTCCAGGATCGCAGCGGGCCGCCCCTGCTCGTCTCGCCGCAACGACCAGCGGCTGCCTACTACCACTAGGCTTCCATCAGCCCTGGTCTTCTGGAGTTCGCCATCCCAACGCCCGGAGCGCAGCAGTTCCGCGCGAATCTCTTCAAGCGGCGCCGGTAAGACCGACTGCAAAAGCTCATCAGCGCGCTGGCCGATCGCTTCCTCCGCCGTCCAGCCATACAACTCCTGA
>Ga0210408_10002016_pt1 | contig 20327 bp, 26 predicted proteins | sample IncBWH4MmetaG_FD_155471 | JGI IMG/M metagenome (GOLD analysis project Ga0210408, IMG submission 155471) | Forest soil microbial communities from Barre Woods Harvard Forest LTER site, Petersham, Massachusetts, United States - Inc-BW-H-4-M | ecosystem: Environmental > Terrestrial > Soil >...
TTGGACGGCTTCGGCGGGGGCTCGACCCCGCGGGTGATCAAGTCGGGAAACAAAAGCGGCGCATCTGGCTTCATCGCCTCATCGACATCGATAACATGCGGCAGCACCTCGTAATCGATCGCTATCAGCGACAGCGCCTCGTCGGCTATCGCCTTGCTGGTTGCCGCCACCGCGGCCACGGCATGGCCCTCGTAGAGCGCCTTCTCGCGCGCCATGATGTTGCGCGTCATATGCCAAAAATTCTGCGCGATGCGTTCCGGGCCGACATAGTCGAACTTCTGCTCTGGGAAGTCCGCGGAGGTCACCACCGCCTTAACGCCGGGCAGCGTGGCTGCCTTCGAGGTGTCGATCGAGTGAATGCGCGCATGGGCGTGGGGCGAGCGCAGGATGCAGCCGACCAGCATACCCGGCATCGCCAAGTCCGCGCCGTACTGCGCGAGCCCCGTCACCTTCGGCACGCCGTCCGGACGAACCGGCCGGGTCCCGACCCATTTGAATTGCTTTGCTGTTTCGCGCGAAGTGATGTCGTCCACAGCTACCTCGCCTGATTGCCGCGTTGCGCTTGGCTTTGCGAGAGCGTTGCGCGGGCGGCGCGCAAATGCAAGCGCGTCCGCAATCGGGTTCGCCATGCGCTCGCAGCCGCGAGATTGCGCTTCGGCCTGGACCGCCAACCGATGCTGGACTAGCGTCCGGTCCGGTTAGTTTGGAAACGCCACGATCATGCTCAATTATGTCGCGCCATCGACGGTCGAGGAGGCGGTGCGTATTTTGGCTGAGGCACCCGGCACCGCGAAGGTCCTGTCCGGCGGGACCGATCTGCTGGTTCAGCTCCGCTCTGGCCGGGCCAAGCCGGGCCTGATCGTCGATATCAAGAAGATCCCCGGCATCTCCGGCATCGGCGAGCGGGACGGCGACTTTGTCATCGGCGCCTCGACGCCGGGCGCCGTGATCGGCGAATGCGAAGCCCTGCAGCGGGCCTGGCCCGGGGTCGTCGAGGCCGCCAATCTGATCGGCTCGACCCAGGTGCAGGGTCGGGCGTCGCTTGCCGGAAATCTCTGCAACGCGTCGCCAGCGGCCGACAGCGTCCCGGCGCTGATCGCAGCGCGCGCGACCTGCGCGGTCGCCGGCCCAAAGGGGCGGCGAGAGGTTCCCGTAGAAAGTATCGCTATTGGTCCTGGGCGCACCTCCTTGAGCCCAGGCGAGTTCATCCTCGAGATTCGCTTGCCGAAACCTCGACCGCGCTCGGCCGACGCCTATCTCCGCTTCATTCCACGGACCGAGATGGACATTGCCGTCGTTGGCGCGGCCGTCAGCCTGGCGCTCGACGCCGACGGTGTTTGCGCCGATGCGCTGGTCGTGCTGGGCGCAGTGGCGCCGACCGCGATCCTGGTTCCCGGGGCTGCCGCCGCGTTGGTTGGGCGTAAGCTCGATGAGACGGCACTCGCCGGGCTTGACCAAGCGGCGCGACGCGCCTGCAAGCCGATCGACGACAAGCGCGGGACGATCGAATACCGGACCAAAGTCGCGGGTGTATTGGCACGCCGGACGGCGACGATCGCCTACGAGCGCGCCGGGGAGCGCCGATGAGCAAGCATCACGTATCAGCCATCATCAACGGCGAACCCGCGGAGTTTCTGTGTGAGCCGCAACTCACGCTGCTCGACGTCCTGCGTGACGAGCTGCATCTGACCGGCAGCAAGGAGGGGTGCAGTTCGGGCGATTGTGGCGCCTGCAGCGTGACGGTCGACGGCCGTCTGGTCTGCTCGTGCCTGATGCTTGCGGTTGAGGCTGAAGGCCACAAGATCGAGACAATTGAGGGCATGGCACGCGGCCAGGATCTGCATCCGTTGCAGCGAAAATTCCTCGAACACGCGGCGCTGCAGTGCGGCTTTTGCACGCCCGGTGTGCTAGTCGCCGCTAAGGCGCTGCTGGACCGTAACCCGAATCCGACCGAGAACGAGGCGCGCTACTGGCTGGCCGGCAACCTCTGCCGGTGCACCGGCTACGATAAAATCATTCGTGCCGTTCTCGATGCCGCCACCGAGCTGCGAGCCGAGTGTGTGCATCATCCGGGACTGTCCATTAAGGACTCCTGGGGTCCTTAGTGGCGCTAGCACATCGGCTCAATCTCGGCTCTCTCTTCATTGCGGCCCTGGCCTGAGAACCGTTGCTCGATGAACTCGCGTCGCGAACGGACCACAATGGCGGAGTGGCCAAAAAGCGGCATCGTCAACGGAAGACCTTTAAAACCGGCTCCTCCGATCTGCCACCTCTCGGATCAGCCGTGATTGTGGGAACTGCCGCTGCGGCCGACCTTCCTCGCGCGTAGCTTAGTCGTGAGCAACACCGCTGATCCGAGCGAGGAGCATATTAACGAGCATGTCCACTGTGGAGCGTGATCGCGAAACATCAGGAACAGAAGAAATCCCTCTACGACCCGTCGAATCTGTCGCAGCATATTCCGGTCGAGAAGGTCGCTGATCTTACAGATCAGGAGCGACAGTTGCTTGAACGCGACATTTAACAATGACGTAAATTCGCGCAGCTCTTGAGGAATAGAAGCATGATGGAAATCGCTGGCAAGACAGCGTTCGTCACTGGTGCCGCGTCAGGCATTGGACTAGGGATCGCCACCGCGCTGTCGCAGGCCGGCGTGAAGGTCATGCTCTGCGACATCGAAGACGCAGCGCTGGTCAAGGCGGTAGCGGACCTGAAATTCACCAACGCCGATGTTGACGGGGTGAAAGCTGACGTCTCGCTGAAAGCCGAGCTTCAGGCCGCAGCCGACGCCACCATCGCGCGCTATGGCCAGGTCCACATACTAGTGAACAATGCGGGGGTTGGCGGCGGCGGATCCTACGGTCGATGGACCGACGCGAGCTGGAATTGGACCCTCGGCGTCAATCTGATGTCAGTGGTCTGGGGTATTGAAATTTTCGGGCCACTTATCGAAGCGCATGGGGAAGGTGGACAAATTGTTTCCACGGCTTCCATCGCTGGGCTGATTGCCGGGGCGGGCCCTGCTTACAATGTAACCAAATATGGCGTTGTGGCGCTCTCGGAGGGGCTGCGCGTGAGGCTGGCGCCCCACGGGATAGGCGTCTCGGTACTGTGCCCAGGCTTCATTCGCACGAAAATCATGAACTCGGAGCGGAATGTCCCTCAGAGGTTCGCCGGCCCCATGGAGCAGCCCCCGACCGAAGGACCCGGCGCCGAATTCCTAAAAATGGTGGAAGATCGAGTATCAACGGGTATCGATCCGCTCTACGTAGGCGAGTTGGTTCGGGAGGGGATTGAGCAGGACTGGCCCTACATCTTCACCGACAACGAGTTCGAGCCATTGATCGACGAACGCTTCGCGGCAATAAAGCAGGGCTTTGACCGCATCCGCGGGAGAGAACCACGGCATTGAAGTGGTCCCTCCCTGTGGTCGGTCTCGGTCTATCCCAAGTGTGTTTAAGCAGAGGGGCGGGCGACGCGCCGGTCCCGCGCTTCCGTCGCGCATTTCGCAGCGTGGACGTCGCGATTGATTACCCGGAGGTTGGACAATCCCCAAAAATCGAGCAGTCCCGGCCAAGGCGTGTCTCGGCGTTCGCTCCAGACCCTAAACAGCGGGACGCGTTGGTCAACTTCGGCGCTTCTCCACACGTCCGGTCCATAGACCTCTGGGTGGAATCTTCCTGCACTGAAGTCCGTCCTCGGGGCACACTGCCTACTTGCACAATCATCATGTAGTCTTTCGAGCCTTGTTGACATCGGCTTGGGAAGAGCAAGATAGCTGGCCCTGTGGCACCGCGGTGGTGGCAAGGAGGACGGGCGTGAAGGAGGTCCAGGTCCTCATCGCGGGCGGCGGCCCAGTCGGCATGACGCTTGCCTGCGACTTAGCACGCCGTGGCATCACGTGCATGCTCGTCGAACGCAATCTCACCACCACGCGCCATCCGAAGATGGACATCACCAATGCTCGCAGCATGGAGCTGTTCCGCCGGTTAGCTCTGGCGGACGAACTCCGTGCAGTAGCGGTACCGGAGAGCAACAATTTTGACGTCTCCTGGATCACGTCCCTCTCGGGGCACGAACTGCATCGCTTCCCTTATCCGAGCGTTACTGAATGGCGACGTATGATCAGCGAGACGAATGATGGCAGCATGCCGGGAGAGCCACCAATGCGGGTCTCTCAAGTGGAAATCGAGCCAGTCTTGCAGCGTACCCTCCAGGCCGAGCCCGGTGTGGAGGCGCGTTGGGGCGTCGCATTCGATGATCTATGCCCGGACGAAGAGGGAGTGACTGCAACGCTACGTCGGGCAGAAGGTGGGACCGAACGGGTCCGCTGCCGCTACCTAGTCGGCTGCGACGGCGGCGGAAGCCAGGTACGTGGCTGCCTCGGTATCCGCCTCGAAGGCCAATCTCGCGTTGTCCAGCGCTTCATGACTCATTTTCGGTCGACGGCTACCGACGTGCTGCAGCGCTTTGGTGTGGCGTGGCACTACCAGTCGGCAGCGGGCACGCTTATCGCGCAAAACGATCGTGAGCTGTGGACCCTGCAGACGCGCTGGCCGGAGGGCATCGCACCCGAGGCGGTGGACGTGCACGCCCTGCTGCAGGGATTTGCCGGCTGCAATTTCAACTACGAAATTCTAGTCGCCAACGCCTGGACGCCGCACCTCGTCGTGGCCGCATCCTACAGCGCTGGTCGCGTATTCCTCGCTGGCGACGCCGCGCACCAATACATTCCAACTGGCGGTTACGGTATGAACACCGGCATCGGAGATGCTTGCGATATTGGCTGGAAGCTTGCGGCAGTGTTGCACGGCTTCGGTGGCCCCGGCTTGCTCGCTTCATACGATGCAGAGCGACGCCCGATCGGGCTGCGCAACCGCGAGGCATCCCGGCGCCATAGTCAGGTGCGCGCGAAGATCGCTGCCCTCTACCATCCCGATCTGACCGCATCAGACTCTACTAGGGCCGACGCGGCGCGTGCCGAAGCACGGAGGCGCATCGCGGCAATCGGTAACGCCGAGAACGAGAGCTTTGGCATCGAACTTGGCTACGCCTACGCCGACTCGCCGGTGATCTGCAATGAACCGGGCGCGGAGATCCCGGACGACCCACTGCGCTACGTGCCGACAACCGCACCCGGCGTGCGCATGCCCAGCGTACTCATGGGAAATGGCACACCGATCTTTGATCGCCTTGGACCATGGTTCACGCTGGCTGGCTTCGGCAAACGACCGAGTGAGGCACTCGTGGCCGTTGCGACAAGGCGCGGCCTGCCGCTGAAGGTAATGCAGTTTGAGGAGCCGGAACTTACTAGAGTCTATGGTAATCAGCTTCTTCTGGTACGGCCCGACCAGCACATCGCCTGGCGGGGCCTCGCTTGTGACAGCCCGCGCGACGCCGATGCCATCATTACGCGCGTGCTGGGATGGGATAACAGCTCGCAAGCTTCCATCTCGAACGTATGCTGAATGGTGCCACAGACACACGGATCGAGTTGGACTAGCTCGTGCCACCACAAGAGGCCGCGCGATCTGAGCACAGTTCGCGCTGATAATGCGGAGTTAGATGCGGTAAAGGCGCTAACGATAAGTGGCTGGTTTGGTCGCAAGCAGCGGAAGCGTTAGCGGCCCAGACCACGTGAATCCAGGGAGAGATCCAATGAAATCATCTAGGCGCTTAAGGATGAATCGACGCACGCTGCTCGCGAGCACTGCCGCCGCAATGCTTTCCGCCCCGGCGATCGCGCGCGCCCAGGGAGGTTCACTGAAAGTCGGCGTCTTGTTGCCGCGCTCGGGCTTGCAGGCCTTGATTGGGCGTGACTGCCAGCGCGGCGTTGAGCTTGCCCCCCCGATCCTGAAGGACCTCGGGCTTCCTGATCTCGCGATCATGAACGCCGACACCGAGTCCAACGTCGATACAGCTCGCGCGCGCGCCGAGAAACTAATCAGCGACGGTGCGCAGCTCCTGATTGGCGCTTTCGATTCCGGCCACACCACCGCGATTGCTCAAGTTGCCGAACAGAAGGGCATCCCGCTGGTCATCAATATCGCCGCCTCGCCTGCCATCACCGAGCAAGGCTACAAGTTCGTGTTCAGGAATTTCCCCACTGCACCGATGATTCTCAATGATGCCTTCGAGAACCAGAAGGAGGTCTTTGCAGTTGCCGGCGCAGCGCCAAAGACAGTCGCCTTCATGCATGTGAACGACACGTTCGGGTCGGCCATGGCGAAGGGCATTGGGTCAATCATGCCGAAGTACAACATGCCGTACACGATCGTTGAAGCGATCGCCTATGATCCAGCGGCACACGACCTGTCGGTTGAAGTTGCCAAGGCGAAGGCGAGCAGCGCCGAAGCGCTAATGGCGGTGAGCCGCGCTAACGATGCGATTCTGCTCACCCGTGAAATGGTCAAGCAGCGCTGGAGCCCGATGGCAATTTTGAGCATGGGACCGGGTTGGAACGAGAACGACTATTTCAAGACATTAGGCAAGCTAGCCGATGGGCCGATGAGCTTCATCCCATGGTACGATCCGACGAAGGAGTTGGCCAAACGGTTGATCGGTGCGCTGGCTAAGTCGTACCCGGGCATCAACATGGACGAAAAGCACTTCTATACATTCGAGGCTCTCCTTATCGCCGCCGATGCGTTCAAGCGTGCCGGAAGCGCGGATCCAAAGGCGCTAGCCGATGCCATACGTACGACCAACATTACCGACAACATCAGTATGGGACCCGGTATCCAGTTCAACGAGAAAGGTCAGAACGACAAGCTCAAGAATGGCGCCATCCAAAATCGCGCTGGCAAGTTTGCTATCATTGGGCCAAAGGCTCAGTCCGATGCAAAGCCCGAGCTGCCGATGACGCCCTATGAAAAGCGCGGTTGAATAAACTGCTGACGATCGAAAGCTCCTTTGTCACCAGACGTATAGCTCAGTAGGAGTTTTGCTGGCGTTCCGCCACAACCGGCCGCCGGTTTCAGCGCAGCGCCGACTTTGAAGACGCCGCCAAAGTCGGAACTGGCCAGAACTGCTGTGCCACACCGCATTCCTGTTGGGACCGCCGCCCCAAAGTCAGCGTGCCACCCGAGTCGATAAACCGGTTGACCGCACACGCAGCAAAATCCTGGCTGCGGGTGGCGTGCGGAAACGTGAAAGGCAGGCCGCCCCTGCGGTCCCCGAGCCGCCAAGTCCAGGCGGTCGGCTCGAATTGGATGGGCGCGCCAGTATGACTCGATTGCAATCCGCGGTGTCGGCGGCACGAAGGGGCGGGCAAGAGCCCGAGCCCGCACAATGCGCGGAAAAATGGGGGGCAAAGCCTTGGTCAGACGAAGAACCGATCGCCGATTTCTCTCCGCCTTTAGCTCTTGCCAGCCCGACATCGTGCGGGATGACGTAGGGAATGTTTCGCACAATTGGGTAGGGCTGGCGGCCCCCGAATCTGGCTGAACTGAAGGTGGCTAAACGCCAAGGCGGCGCCGGGGACCTGAACTTTGGTGGCACCTTCAACAATCCGGGCAGGATCACGGCATTCACCGGCGGCACGATCAACGTCCAGACGTTCGACGCTACGCTTAAGGGCGGCGGTCAGGTCGCTTTGCTGGATTTCGCAGACGACGATTTTATTAACGTACCGACATCGCTCACTCTGACCAACGTCGATAACACGATTTCGGGGGCAGGCGGCCTGCAGGGACTCGGAACTTTGATCAATCAGGCCGGCGGCACTATTAACGCAAACCTGCCCGCAATCGCCCCCCTTCACATCTTGCTCCCAGTAAAGAACAGCGGCTTGATGGAAGCGACCGTGTCGGGCGCCGCTCTGATAATCGAGAACAACGTGGACAATACCGGAGGCGGCGTCATCAAAGCCTTTGATAGTGCATCCGTGGAATTTGTTTCTGCGGTTATCGTTGGCGGCACGCTGATACAGGTGAACAAGGGGGCCACCATCGGACTCGATGATGATACGACCCTTGACGGCACCGGAACTCACCCAGTCACCATCAGCGGCAACTATGTAACCGTCGGCCGCCTCAACCTCGAAGGCACAATCAATGCCGGCGGCAAAACAACCTTGGACGGGTCGTTCGGCAACGTCCTCGCTGTCCAGGCGGTTGGAACAAGCACTTCGGTGACGCTCCAGGGCAAAGGAGTCATCGGTCTGACGCGCGGTGCCCCAATCGAGGCGGCGGTTCGCCGGTCACGCTCGTCAATGTCAACAACACAATCGAAGGCGACGGGACCATTGGCGGTGCCGGCCTCAAGCTCAACAATAAGGTAGGCGGTCTCATTGAGGCCAATGGTACCGGCGCGGTGTTGGTGGTCGACACCGCAGCCAACACCATCATCAATGGTGGCACAATGGCCGCCACGGTCAGCAACACTCTCTTCATCGGCAGCAAAGTCAGCAACACCGGAACTCTGGTGGCCAATGGCGGTCTGATCGACTGCGCAGGCTCTGTGACCGGCGGCAAGGCCGTGATCAGCGGCGGCGGTATCCTCGATTTCGGGGCTGCATCAACGGCCACGACCACCTTCGCGACAAGCGCGACCGGCACGCTGCTGCTTGAGGATTCGGCCCAGTATACCGGGACTGTAAGTGGCTTCGGAGCCAACCTCACACAATCAATCGATCTGGCTGATTTCGATCATACGGGCGCGAAAGCGATCTCATTTTCTTCCGGAGTGCTCACCCTCAAGAACACCGCCGGCCAAGTGGTTCACCTGCATATTGCCGGCACCCACACGCTGGCTAGCTTTATTCTGTCGGACGACGGAAATTTCAATGGGACTGACGATGGCACGAAGATCGTTGATCCGCCGGTACCAGCGAAATCTTAGAGTCCGCTTAGCAATCCCCTCGCCAGCCTGTTCGCTCAATTCATGGCGTCTTGGAACCCACTCACTCCATTAACCGGGGAGGTGCAGCACTCACCGCTTTCAAGTGAGTTGCAGACGGTAACTAGCCTGCTGCACGCGCATGGGTGACTAGCCGGTGGCGCGGTCGACCTCGTCGATGAAAAAGGCCCCGAGCATGGGCAGCCGGGGCCAAGTTTGTGAACGCAACCGGATACCCACCACCTAGGGGCCGGCTGCGATCGAAGTGTACACGATTTGCCGTAGCCTTGCCTTTCTCCTGGTGGCGCATCAGGGCGCGCGCCACCATCATCAGCGAACCCTTGGCGTTGCGGTCGAGCGGGACGAGGCGGCCGGAGCCAAGGACCTCGGTGGCTCGCCGACATGGCGTTGCCCCGAACCAGCTGTTCACCGAAACTGACTCTGGTGCGTGTGCCAGCGATTCCGAGAAAATTCCCCCCATGCATGCCGTGATAAGTCTTGAAAGTGGTGACCACGTCGACGTCGACGCCCTGCCAATGAATCTCCGGCGTGAAATCTGGGAAGGCTTCGCGCAAGCGCTTGTACAGGGCGACGAAGCCGGCCTTGTCGCGAGTGCCACCGGCTGGGCGTATGATCGAAGAAATCGTCCGCAAAGAGTTCGTTGAACAAGGCCCAATTTCCTCGGCCCTGCCGTATGCGCAGGCTTGCTGGAACAATCGACGACAGCGCGGATTTACCCATATGGTTCACCTGGAGGCTTAAATGAAAGCGATTTTTAGTTGCGCCGCTGCTTTCCTTACCCTGGCAACAGTTACGACCGCGGACGCCAAGGGCTGCTTGAAAGGTGCTGTGGTGGGCGGCACTGCGGGCCATTTCGCTGGTCACCATGCCATCCTTGGCGCAGCGGCAGGTTGCGTTATTGGCCGTCACCAAGCGGACAAACGTGGACGAATGCAGGGCAATGAGACTCGTCGAGGCGGGGAGAGCCTCTAGCGGGAACGCGTTCGTGTATTGGGGTCTGGTGGCGCCCCTCCGAGACACATTGGTCGTGCAGGAACACCCGACGGAAATTCCCCCAAATTGGCGTGCTCAAAACGATTTTGGCGGTCCAAGAGGGTGGCAGGAGACGACTCGTCCATTTCGGCGAAGACTGTTTCACGCGGTTTCGTTTGTATTGGGAGTAATAATCTTAGCGACAGTCGCATATCGCGAAGGATGGGAGGCGGTCCTTTTCGTGCTGATTTTCCTAGCAATCTGGGAACTCGCTACCTATGGAGTGGTCAGCTGACTTCTAGCCGCCGCTTCCCGCCGCCGTGGACCGTCGAGGAAGCGGACGCCTGTTTCATCGTGCGGGATGGTGTCGGCCAGTCGCTCGCATATGTCTAGTTCGAGAATGAACCGGGCCAACGAGCGGCGGCAAAGCTGCTGACGCGAGATGAGGCCCGGCGCATCGCCGCCAACATCGTCAAGCTGCCGGAGCTGCTGAGCTAAGCACCGCCCGACCAAGCACCCCCGGCATGGGCTGCGGGGGCCAGCTTGCGACGAAACAACCGTCCACCCCACCTGTGGGCCGGCTGCCAGCATACAGTACAATGCGACGCCCAACGAAAAAGCCCCGCGTCGAATAGCGGGGCCAAGGATCAATGCCATTACCGAAGCGCGCGGTCGAGGGGGCGATTGCGCGCTCCCGAGACACGCTTGTTCAAGCTACCCGATTCGAACCGGCTGGGCGAGCAATCAAACAAAAATGGCCCCGCTGTTCTCGCGGGGCCAAAGTTCGCCATGTTGCGGCGCTCGGCTTTGGCTGCGGGCGGGGCAGGCCCGATCATCGTTGCCGGCGCTGCCTTCATTGCTGCACGTTGCTTCGCGCGCCGGGACCACTCTCGGGGCACGTCTCGGGGGCGCCCTGGCCCTTGCCGCACGAGTTCCCTATTCCACAAGCAAAGTTCGGCCCCACTTCGTTTGCATCGTCAGGTGCGACTGCTCGACGAGCCTGGTGGCGATCTTCGAAGGGGTGGTCACAAAATAAGAGAACGGCGCGACCGTCCGTTGCGCCGTTCTCGTTCCAGACGGACCAATGGCGATTGGCTGCCTTTCGGTCACCATTCTTTCCAGGTTTCGCCTGCCCAATATCCGCGGCCGGTGTGTTCGCGGAACGTAATGCTCGGTCCCGGCTTCCAGGTGTCCTCGTGAATGGTCACACGGGCATCCGGCGGATAGTCGTATTTTTCGGTGGCGTGCCAGCAAGTGTTGCCGGTGCAAACGACCGCGGCCGAGGCGGTCATTGCCGAAAAAGCCAAGACGCTGGCGCCCAGCGCTGCGCCGATTAGCGTTTTGCTTAGCGATGTCATTTGCTACTCCGTTTTATTGCTCTTCTTGCGCAACGACAATACGAGTCACTCCTTCTTCGTTCCCGTAAGCCGATCAAAAAACAGACCAAGACGCATCGATGGCCGTGAAGTTCCGAGATGAAACTTGGATCGGGCCGACTCGCTTCCGTCGGGCGATGAGACAGGGTTTCGCGCCCTGTCAATTGCGTCAAGCCGCCCGTCGCCTTGACGTAGGCACTCCACTTGGCTCCGGTGCTCTTTCCGGAGTCGGAGCCGCCATGGCGGATACGCTCCCCCCTTCGGCGCGTCCGACCGTGGCCGCCTTTCCTACGTGAGTGCGGCGAACCGCGTCAAAGCATCGCGGGCTGCGCCAGGGATCTCGTCAGCCCGTCTGTAATTGGAACAGATACAGACAAAGGTCATTCTAAAGGTCCAAAAACGTGACGGAGAAAACCCCAATGTCGAAGAAAGCTGCCGAGCACCACAAGAAAGCCCAAGAACATATGACCCACGCTGCTCGTCACCACGGCGAAGCAGCGAAACACCACGAGGGCGGACAGCACGAGAAGGCGGCGCATCATGCGCACGTAGCGCGAGCTCACTCGCTCCACGCCAGAGGTCATGCTGAAGACGCGGCCAAAGCCCACCACGAAGAGCATGGCAATAAATAGCTGAGCGGGTCCGCCGCAAGGTGACTTCGGGACTGGAGCCAAGCCGCCGCCTACTCGCTCAGCCGCGTCTCGGGGGGCGGGCGTTCACTACTCTCGCAGCCCCAGGGACACACAGGGCGGTGCTTTCGGCGGCCGAGCCGCGCCGCAGCTGAACGCCAGTGCTGATTCCATGATGGAGACCAGCGCCTGCACGGCCTTCGGCTGCGCTGGCTCGCTCGTCGGCTTCTTCGCTTTCATTTGTCTCTCCTTCGACGCTCTCGGCTAGGTTATGTCAGCGGCTAGCGGTGTCCCGCCGCGCCGAGACCGTGCCACTCATCACTGAGCGGCAAGACCGCTCTATGGGGTTCGCTAGAGAGCCCTCGGGGCAGGCCCCCAGCGCCGCCCCTAAGAAGCCCAAGTAGGGCGTTTGCCTATCGAGGCGGCGAGCATGTCGCTGATGAAGAGGCTGACGGCTTGCGCCCCGCTGATCGTGGATCGGCGCTTGCGGCGCCTTCATAGCCGTGCTCCGCAATCACGCGGAGATCGTCCTCGCTCACGCCAATCGTCAATCTCCGAAGTCCGCGGCGCTCCCCGTTCGCGTCATCCGCTCGGCCGACGTCGCCACGTGCTTCCCCGATTAGTCGCAATGCCATGGTTCGTCCCAAAGCTCCCCGATCCCGGTGAGTGGCAGCCTGCCCGTCAACGATAACGAAAGGAAGATCCGGGCAAATGGTCGCCGACGACAATCTCGATCATGGAGTCATCGTGGCGACGAGTAGAGAGAGAATGGCGGCACACCGGGAACGGCGCCGCAAAAATCTGGTTCAGTTCACCGTGGCGCTCGCGGCCGACGAACTCGCCGAGATCGCCCGCTCTGGCTATCCGGAAGTCCAATCCGAAGATGAGAAGCGCGCCGCCGAGGGTGTCAGCCTCTTCATCACCGATACGCTCGCCGCTCGATCGGCCAGGGTAACGGCGTTACGACGTGCAACGCCGTTGCAGTGACGGTGTCACGGCTGTTGAAACGCCGTTTCAGTCGTCCAGAAAATAGCGTCGGAGCAGTTCCGCTGCCGGTCAGGCTGCGGGCAAGGTGCGCGAGCAACCCCAGCACCCGTTCTTGACTGCGATCCCGAGCTTGTCGCCCTCAAGAAACCCCGGTTTTTCACCCCAACCAATTGATTTGGCGATTAAATTGTCCCCCGCGCCCTAGCTCGAGGTGAATGCTGCGCTCGTCGGTTTTGAGGATGATCTGCGGTTCGCGCTTGCCCATGAAGCTGGGGGTGGTAACGAAACTGCCGAAGCGGTAGCCCACAGTGGGACCTGGGTGACAAGCCAGCGCCGTTCGGATGCGGAATGGACCTATTTCAAATGGGGGACGTGGTACCTCATGACAGACAACCTTAGGCAAGTCACCAAGGTGCACCGGGCGGAGATAGGTATCGCGAAAGCCGAGCCTCGAGTCGGAGCATACTGCTTGCAGGCCCCCAAATGTGGACATCAACACCCGGGTCATAGAGCGGGCCAAAGAAGCCCAGTCCCTGTATGTGATCCATGTGGAGATGTGTAAGAAGAATGTCGATCCGCGCGGTTGCCAGCGGAATCTGCTTTGCCAATCTGCGGATGCCGGTTCCAGCGTCCAAGACCAGTAGAGTGCCGTCGTTGGCACAGACTTCAACGGTCGACGTATTGCCACCGTATCGGTTCGTCTCCGCTCCCGGTGCAGATTTCGGTAGCAATTGGGGGGAGCGCGGACATTCCTGCCGCATCGGGCGCCGGCCACTCGCCTAACGCCGCGTTCACAGCATTATTGAGCCAGCATCGGATGCTACTTGGGGTGCCTTTTGCACTTCACACAGAACCTCACGCAAAGCGTTCGGAAATAAAGTCCCACAAGGTGCAGATACAGAATCAACTTCATAACGCAACCTTCCGACAGAAAGGGAATTTACGCTCCGAAACGGGGGTTTCCTGGCCCCTCCATCGGCCGATGTGCGCCTCGCGGAACCAAGGAGATGCGCTTGGGGGTTAATGCTGCTGCAACATTTGGACTACATATTGGCCCGAGCGGGCTTTTTGTCGCAAGACTTTAAAGGATGCACACTCCCATTGGCTCAGGGTTTCGACCGCCGGCACCGACGCCGCGACCGCGGCCGCTCGGCCCTCTGGCGCTATTGAAGGCGTTGCGAACCAACCCGATCGAATGCTGGACCAAAGCGCATTTCGAAGAGCCGATCGTGCTCGGCCGATTTCCATTCGTGCGCTATGCGGTGGTGAGCGATCCGGCGGCCATCCGCAAGATTCTCGTCGAGGATCAGTCGGCTTTCCGCAAAAGCACCATCGAGCGGCGGGTCCTGGCGTCGCGCATGCCCAACGGCCTGGTCACGGTGGACGGCGAGCAATGGCAAAGATTGCGGCGCACACTGGCGCCGACGTTCGGGCGGTCGATGACCGGTGGTTTTGCCCCGGCGATCGCGCGCGTGGCCGCCACTCTGGTCGAACGCTGGCAGAACCTCTCCGACGGCGGCGTCGTTGAGGTCAAGGCGGAAATGAGCCGCGTCGCTCTGGAAGCCCTGGTCGGCTGCATCTTTTCCGAGGGGCTCGGCGATCCAAAAGCCGTGTGTGATGCAACCACGCGGTATTACGCGACTTGTGGCGGTCTCGATCCATTCGATGTCCTGGGCCTTCCCGATTTCGTGCCGCGCTTCACGCGGCTCGGTGTGCGCCACGTGCTGCGCGCCTTTTACGAGGCGCTGAGTGCGGCGATCTCCGAAAGACGCCGTAGCCTCGCCGCCGAGCCGAATGCCCCGCGCGACATGCTTGGCGCCATGCTCGCGGCCAAGGACCCGCAAACCGGCCAGCAAATGACCGAAACGGAAGTGAACGACAATGTCATGACCCTCATCTTCGGCGGGCAGGAGACGACGTCGAGCGCGTTGACCTGGGCGATCTATTTGCTCTCGCAATCCCCCGAATGGCGTGAGCGGGTTGCCAAGGAAGCAGACGATGTAATAGGCGGCCGTGTGCAGGACGCTGTCGACGCACTGGTCCAGACCCGCGCGGTGGTTGAAGAGGCACTGCGGCTTTACCCGCCGGTCATCGGCATCACCCGGACGGCACTGCGGCGCACGGAGCTCGCCGGGCACCGTATCGAACGCGGCACCATGGTTGTCATCTCACCCTATGTGGTGCATCGACATCGCTTGCTTTGGCGCGATCCGGAAATATTCGATCCGACGCGTTTTCTCCCTGGACGATCAAAGACGATCGAGCGATACACCTATCTTCCTTTCGGGGTGGGACCGCGCATGTGCATAGGCGCCGCGCTGGCTATTCAGGAAGCCACCGTGGTGCTGGCGACACCAATGCGGCGGTTTGTGCTTGAGTTGGTCCCCGGACAATCCGTGTGGCCGGTCATCGACTTCACAATGAAACCGCGCGACGGGCTGCGTATGACGGTGACCGGTCGGCCATCACGGGCGGAATCCCGCACAGCAGAATAGTGGCACGTAGCTGCCGACGCCGGATGTCCGGTGAGTCCAGGAAGATTTCAGACCGACCAAGTTTTCACCATGGCCGTCGTATCGATCGTCTCACTGGTGCTGACCTTGTCGAAGCCGCTGATGATGCCCTTGAAGTGCACGGAGTCGTCGAACGGCATTCCCCAACCGACGCTCACAACCGCGCCGCAAGCGCCGACCACGATCAGCAGGCGCAAGCCGTCAGCCGCTTCATCACCGACATGCTCGCCGCCTCGATCGGCCAGGGTAACGGCGTTACGACGTTGCAACGCCGCTCAGTAACAACGCTGTTTTTCAATCGTCCAAAATAGGCGTCGGAGCAGTTCCGCCGGTCAGGTCCACGGACTGGTGAGCACCCGACAGCCGCTTGAGCTCAACTCGGGCGACTGTTTTGGGGGGCGAGCATTCTCGGTCGAAACTGTGGGGTGCTGCGCGCGCTGACGCCCTCGATGGTCCGGAAACCACGCAGCGTGATGAACGATCGAACAATCAGCGACCCTTGAAAAGGCTTTTCTGGCCAGAAAGTCTATGAAGATGATCTGGCAGAGGCGGGCCATAAATTGCCGCCTGCTCCAGGCTCACCGGACACGCAAAATGGTGGGAGATAGTCAACGCCTCACTGGGCGGCTCTCGAAGACTTCTTGGCCACGCGGCATCGAGCACGAAGAGGCGCCGGGCCGGCAACCGCTTGGCCCGACACCGTGACTTGTGCTAGGCGAAGCCGCTTTGCGCAGGGACTCATCACCCCTGACAGAGTGCCATAAGTCAACTTAAGGCCCCGGTTTCGACACTTGCCGGGGCCTTTTTCATTCATTTTCGCGATGCGCTGGCGTGTGCTTCGCCATCCAATGGCGAAGCCGTTCACGTTCCGCAAGAATCGCCAACTCGTCTTTCAGCGATTGAAGCAGGTCCCGAGCCATATTCGCGGTTAGCGAATGTGCGTGCTCGCGTCCCAATTTCGCTGCCGGCACAAAATCGGCGTCTCCGGCAACGAGCACGATCTAATCGAAATCTAAGCCACCTCTTCGAATTGTGCGGCCAGCTCACGCCACTCGATGGCGATGTCTTGGTAGCTTGCTTTGATATCAGGGTCCATGGCCGCAAGCGCGGCGCGAGCATTCAATGCGGCTTTTTCCCTGCACGCCTTAGCTCGGGCCTTTCCAGTTTTGCCGGTCCATGAAGCCATGCTGCAACCTAAATCCACTTGTCGCCCGTCTTATGAAACCGGCGACCGCAGAACTCGTTCCCGACCTTCGCCACTACCGGTGCTGAGACGACAGTTCCGCGCGGATGGTGGCCCGAGGGGGACTCGCCGTTGATTATCCGCGTCATTGGGACGCCGGCGGGAACGCGAAGCCGCTCGTAGCTATTTCCACTGAAAGGAAAGCGCTAGCGAGTCGTCCTATGGAGAGAGTATTCGAAGCCGAAACGCGAGAAGAGGCCAACCGAAAAGCTGACGAATGGTGGGCTAAGGCGAAGGGCATGCGCTTTGTCCACCGGTGCCAAACTCCGCCGGGCTTTCGATCGAATCCGTCCCAGCGATGGGTGATCGTGATCCACTACTTGGAAGAGGTGTTTCCTCTTGAGCGGCGTGCGCAAACTCGTGTCGTTCGTTGAGAGTATTCGGGTGGGGTCGGCTCTCACCCTTGCGTTTCTCGTCAGTCTGGCGTGGGTTTTGGCTCTCGCGTTGCTGCTTAGGACCACCGCCCCAACACATTCCCCTGTCAATGCCGAGGCCAATCCTCCGCCGCAACAGGCGATACCGCTGACGCGACCCGGCTCCTCCTCGAAATAGACGTACGCGAGCGTTTGCCCGCCGCGGTCCTTGATCACGAAGCAAGCGGCCGTTTCCTCGATGCTCCAGGGCGGCGTGAAGCTGCGCGGCGGTCTTAGAATCACCGCATACCCAGGCAGAGCGGCTATAGACCGTTCAAAATCGTGCCCCATCGCTCCCGACTCACCATTCTGGAGGGTTTTGAGTTGGCACTCCGCAAACGGACGCGGAGGAGTTAGGAGCCAACGACGGAAGCACCCGAACGCTATCGGCTTGAAAGACACAGGCTGTCAAAAAAGCCTCATCCATTGGGGATCGAATTGCGTTCGGCCCGATAGCATGGTCGAATTTGCCGCCCGTCCGGGGGCAGGCGTGGAGTGAGTGCAATGAGTGATCGCGGTTCAGGCTCAACTGAAGCAGTGATTCCGCTTGCACCAAAATTGAATGCCAGACCGGACCCCAGCGATCCGCTTGAAAAGGCGGGCCTCTTGATTTTGGACATGGTTGGCCAAGCCGCCGGTATCGCCGAGGCAAATTACCAGCAGGCCGTCGAAGTTAGTCGCAAGCTATCCGCTCAACTTCGAGGTGCTGAAGACCGGATACGAGAGCTTGAGGCAGCCGTCCGCCGACACGCGGAGAGGGCGGATCGAGCCGAGAGATGGTTGCATCAGGTCTCGGTGGAGATTGAGCAGAAATTCTTTGGCAGGGATGATGATCGTCCCTCGCAGCCACCGCCTCCCCAGGCGCTTATCCGAAATAAGCGACCATAGGCTTCAGAAGTCGCCCCTACCCCGAGCCGGTGCCGGAACAGGTTTTTACTTCACGGCAGTGGGCAAATCTTTGGGCAGGACCGCTCGTCGTGAAGGCTGGTTTATCCTCGGCTCGGCCGGTCGAATGGTAGGAGCGCCCCCAGACTTCTCGGGCGAAAACAGATTCCCCGGCGCAACCAATTCAAAAGACGGCGTCCGAGGGTAAGGCGAGTTGGCCGATCCACATCCTCCAAAATGTTCCTGATTGTAATGCGAACCATCTCTCGGTGAGCCTCATTGTTGGTAAGGTCTGCTCCGCGGCTTTCGCTCATTCTTCCCAAAGTGCGATCCAAAGCGATACGAACAGATGCCGCAAATTGCGGATCGCTTTCCTGCAGCTTCACCACGACGAGCCTGAGCAACACCTCGTGCGCACTGATCAGTGCGTAGGCGTTTCGAAGCTGCCCGTAGACGGTGTCAAAACGATTGTCATTCATCCTTGGCTCCCGACCAAGTAAGGTCGCTCCGGCTGCTACGGCTGCTCCACGTGACCGACAGTTTGCATGGTTTCCCACTGTTGAAATGCGGTTTCGACCGCTAGAAAATATCCATGCTCGCTATATTCGGGATGCTTTTTTACGGCAGCGCGCGCCCGGGCTCACCCGCCCCACCCAGATATTCTCCGGCTCGGAGAACTTCAACGCAATTCCGCGGCTGCTATCAACATGCATCTCTCCGGTTCGTGAACGCGCACCAGGGGATCACGAATGGCAGCCTGCGATATCTTTGCCGACTTTGCCTTTGAATTTCCAATCAGCCCCGGAACTTATCGGAAATGCTGGGTAGTCGGAGCGCGGTTTGATCGGCTCCGGCCGGTTTGATATCCCGGGCGCAAAGCGACACGCGTGTCGGATTTCGGAAAAAGCGTCAGAATTTAAGTTTAGGCAAAAGCGGCAGCGCCGATGACCGAACGCCGCTTCCCGCCGCCGTGGCCAGGATCGTGCCGGCAGTCCTTGGCTGCGGCCGTCAAACAGTGGCGCTTTTTGCGGTCGGCGACTACGCTGCTAGGGCCGGATCACCCCGCAGCCGGGCCAAAAGCCGACACGGGACAGAAGCCAAAAAGCCGCTCCCTGAGCGGTGGGGGCCCGGGAGCCGTCGCGTCGTTCCGATGAGCCCGCGAGTCTTTACTTCCGATACCGGTTATTCTCGGAGGCAAAGCGAGCCCGGCACGCTAGTGGCGTCGACCGCGCGATCGCTCGTTCAACCGCCCCTTCCCTGTTTCTTGGTATGCTCAACCCAGAGGGGCTCATCGGTAGCGCGCGCGACGCGGCGATGAGGCTCGCAACGCGCAGCATGTTGCAACTGATGCTGCATCAAAGGAAGGCATCCATGAATATCTATTGGAAGAACCCGCCGGTCGGCGTCGACTTCGCTACCGCGATCAATTGGGTACAGGATGTAGTTCCCGGCGCAAGTGATATCGCCGAAATGACTCACTCCGGTATCGTCGTGAGTGCTACCTCGCCGGTGACGGTGTTGGGAATAAATCTAGGTTCCTCTTCTAGTTTCGAGATCGCAGACGGGACCACTTTTACTGCAACGGAGGGCACGCCGGCGGGGGGCGCCAATCGCGGGCTCATTGTTGTCGAAGGCAGGTTCAACGTAGGCGGCACTCTGAACAACTCCGGCACTGTCGGCGTGGTAAACCCCGACGGCACACTAGCTGTCGATGGTTTCGACCTCACGGTGAGAGGCGGAGGTCAGGTGGTGCTCGGGGGAGCAGATATTTTCGTTGCTGCTGGCCGAGCTCTGAGCAACGTCGATAACACCATCGAGGGCAATGGGGTGATCTCTGGTGCCGGCACCTTGGTAAATCAATCGAACGGCATCATTAATGCCAATGGCGGCATCGGTATCGACATTGCAACCAGAAATCAAGGCACGATCGAAGCGACTCTCGGAGGCCACCTACAGATAGACGGCTCGGTCATCAACAATACCGGTGGTGGCGTCATTCGCGCCGACGACACTTCATCAGTAGGCATTGGTACTGACACCTCTATCATCGGCGGCACAGTAACGACCCACCTAGGTGATCCAAACTCGTTTTTTTTAATTACAGGCACCAACACTACCTTTGACGGTGGCAAATCAGTTGTGCCGACAAACACGATGATCACGATTAACGGAGATGTCAGGTTAGACTCCAGCGCAGGATTAAATCTCAAAGGGACGATCAATAACAGCGGATCTATCGATTGCCAGGGGTCGTCCACGCTAGTTCTGCTACCGTCAGGCACCAACAGCACAGTGACACTCAAAGGTTCTGCAGCAATCCTTCTCGATTCGCCGCCAGGGGATGCACAGATTACAGGCGGCGGATCGGTGGTAACCCTTGACAACGTGAACAACACGATTTTTGGCGCCGGAAGCATCGGTGGTGCGGGCTTGAAGCTGAAAAATGAAAT
>Ga0210408_10002017_pt1 | contig 20318 bp, 15 predicted proteins | sample IncBWH4MmetaG_FD_155471 | JGI IMG/M metagenome (GOLD analysis project Ga0210408, IMG submission 155471) | Forest soil microbial communities from Barre Woods Harvard Forest LTER site, Petersham, Massachusetts, United States - Inc-BW-H-4-M | ecosystem: Environmental > Terrestrial > Soil >...
TTTTGGAACGACGACGCGTCAGCTTGCGGAATGGTGAGAGCCAGGTTCGAAATCACCAGCCCACTGCTCGGCGCTCCGAACGCGGCCGAGCCCACGGTCTGTTTGATCACCAACGCGGAGACTTTACTCACTCTCGTCGCGTCCAAGCCTTCAATTAAGACGTGGAAGTTATCGGACAGCCCTCCCGCCGGCGGTGGAGTGGCGTGGAGCACGCCTGCTCCTTTGCCGTACGTCCAGCGGCTGGTTAGCGGAAGCAATTTGACTTTCATTAACGCTGGGGCTCTCGAGGCCCGATCCAGCGCCGGAAAATCGATCTCGCTAATGAACGCATCGGTGAACGAAAGCTGTGAGATTTCCTTGGAATTGCTATCAAGGACAAGGATAGTGCCGGTTCTCCGCGACACCGTGCGAGTGGGATTGGGCGTCAGAGTCTCACTCAGCCAGTTATAAAACCCGTTGTCCATCCCTGTGCCGCACGTCAGCGTGATTTCTTCATGCTTGGTGGTCCCGAGTTTGTTTCCGCTCGTATCGGAGGCACCACTCACTGAAGACAGTTGTCCAACCGGGTCCCCACCCTCGACTGAATCCAACCAGCCCACGAAGGCGCTGCCTAACTCAAGAGCCAGGTGGCCGTGGCCCGGCCCGGTCCCAACAGGGGGAACCCCTTGAGCAAGGTTCGGGGGCGGAGCCAGGTTTGGGGGAGGTGTGGCACCCGGGCCGAAGCCCAAAACCGTTCCGCTGTTGCCCGGGACAAGAGTTGTCGCTCCATTGACATTGGCGGCGACCACTAACGCGGACAGCATCGAGGCTGCGGCTCGACTGATATTTTTGAGGAGGTTTCTGCGGTTTGTTTTCATAGTTTGAGTCCTTTCTTTGGTTATTATTTGGAGTTTCTGTTTTTGTGTTTATTGATTTGCGCTGAAAATCGAAAAGATGATGTATTCCTGCGGGGACACAGCCCAAAGTCAGTCAGAGTTGGCTTTGCTCCATTCCTGGACCGGCGAGCCATCAGCGCCCTGGATGCGGAGAATGAGCCACCCGCTCACATTAGGGCGGACCTCGCAGGCGTATTGGGCAGTGACGCCTCCTTCGTAGGCAATGGTGAGGGTGGCTCCGTTACTGCTCCAACGGCCGCGCACATCCGCATCGGCGTTTTGACCCGCGCCGGTTGTTGGCGGCAGGCCATTGCCCAGCTTGTTGGAGAAATTGCGCGCAGACTGTGGAGCGACCGTGATGAGCATGGCGCCATCGTCGCGGAGGACCGCGTAGAGCACTTTGGTGGAGCTTGCACCATTCACCAGAGTCTGCTCAGTTTTGACCCAGGTTCCGAGCAAGCCGGAAACGCGGGGGTCAGCGCCCGAGACGGCCACGCCGTTGCCGCCGTTGAAGCCAGGGACGCCGGCGACCGACTGGCCGCCGACCGGAGGCGCAAGCGCACCGGGGTCGGGCTGGGCTACCTGTGCTTGCCCCATGGTGGCCAGAGTGTCAAAGGCCGCCGCGCTCGCCGATTGACTGACCTGTCCTTTGTTGCCGGCGACCGCACTGACGAAATGGCTCAGGAATCCGCCGCCTTGCTGGCGCACGAAATTCTTAATTTTCCCACCGGTCGCGTCGCCGGCTTTAGCCTTGGCCAGGGGATTGCCGTTCAGGCGCGTGAGTTTATAGTGCGTTTCTCCGGTGGTGAGGGTGAGGTCCTCGCCTTTGATCGCGGCCTTGAAATCGAACTGGCCATCCGGCGTCGCGAAGGAGCCGGCTAATTCATCTCCTTTTTCGGCCGCCGTGAATTTGAAAGCGTTTTCTGCGAGCGTTATTGTTCCGGTGTAGTTGCCCTGGTCCCCTTGGGCCTCGAGCATCAACCCTTCGCCTTTGAAGCGTCCGGCAAAACGTTCAGCAGCGTGGCCCGGCATAGAGCTGCAGAGAAGGGGCAGGATTACCAGCAGACGGATAATAGTCGTTTTCATAAGAGCGTTGTTGTTTGTGTTTGTTTGGTTTTAGCTGTTCATCTTTTACAGAAGGAAAAATTCGGAAACCTTACAGACCGGAAAGAACAAACGGGTTCGGACAGACCCACTGTGGGGTTACGCGTCAAAACCCGCTATGCTCTCAGGGGAGAGAACCTCGGATTTCACGGCGGATGCCGCGCCAATGCCACTGGTATTTATGGTCGTGCCAGGCGCAGGCCAGGTGAAGGAGGATGCGACCGAAACCGGATTGAGCGAGTTTAGCTTGCATAAGAATCTCCTGCGGTTTTCAAGTTGGTTTGTGAGACGTTCGTTTGCATTGCTTCCATCCTTTCCCGCAGGAAAAGTCGGCGAACCTTACAGGCCTTGAAGAGCTGAGGACGCCCGCCTTCTATCGCGCCAAGCCAGAAGGCGGTTACTGGGGCAGAACGCGGAAGAACCGGTTCGGGGCGTTGGTGATCGGGATGACCAGTCGAAGTTGAGAGCCGTCGCCGACAAAGTTGGTGTAGAGCACCCAGTCGGCCGCCAGGTTGGTTTTTTGCTGGATGAGGTAGGTTTGGTTGCCCATCGTCTGAAAACTCAAGCCGAAATTGCCGCCGGACGACAGGGGAACGGTGCGCGGGGGGAGAAGGGGCGGGTGAAAGGGAATCAACGTGCCGCCGTTCAGCGCGAACACACCGCAGCCATTAGTCAAGACGAGGTTGTCCACCACGAGAGTGGCATTTGAATTGAGCTGGAAGACGCCATTGCGCACATCGAGAAGGGCGGTGTGCGCGGCATTGGTGACGTAAAGGGTGCCGCCGTTCAGGGTCACCAGCCCGACGGCACTGCCGAGGCAGTCGCCGACAATCAGGTTGGTGGAGATGAACATAGTGCTGGTATCGGATTGGATGTAGGTGCCGGTGACGCCCGGGGAATAGCCGACATACATCGCGGCGTACTGGCCCAGGCCGTTGCCGGCCAAGTAGGCGTTGGAGTCGTGGCCGTCGCCGATGGTAATGCTGGTCCCGCTGCCATCCAGGTCGCCGCCGTCCACGATAATGAAATTTGAGTCCAGCCCAGCGCCCGGGCCGGTGCCGTGACCAAGGATTTTGAGTGAACCACCAGACATGTGGAAGAAGCCGGAGCCGCTGGCATTGGTGCTGCCGAGCCGAAGCTGGCGAAGGGTGTGGCTGCCTCCCGAAATGAGGAGCTGGCCGCTGCCCGTCGGCCCAATTTGAACCAAACCATTGGACGCGATGAGCGAGCCGCCACTGATGCTGATGGAACTGGTCGAAGAGAGGGAACTGCTGACGATGGTGATGTTCGAACTGACATTGACGACGGCATTGCTTTGAATGACGAGGCTGCCCAAGCCACCGGCACTGCTACCGACGTTGAGGGTACCGGCGCTAAGTGTAGCGTTCGAGATGGTGGCAACAGCGAAGCTTGGACCGCTGCTGCCCACCGTGAGCGTCCCGTCCACCTCGAGGCTGGAGTTATACAGGCTCAGAGCGGCGTTGCTGGAAAGGTCGAGCTGAAACAAAACGTGCAACGGCAGATTTGTGCCGGCATTCGTGACGGACAGGGTATTGGTCGCACCACTGGGCGCGCCGATAGTGAGATTCGTCACCGTCATCGAATTGGAGAAACTGCCGGACGTGGTGGCGTCGATGGTGACCTGCTTGGTGCCGGCATTGGTGATGAGGGCCCATTGGGTGTAGCCCGGCGGCACGGCCAGTCCCCAATTGGAAGCTGTTTCCCATTTGGCGGAAGCGTTTGCAATCCAGGGGTTCGTGGTGAGCAGGGATAGAGTGGCAACGGTGCTGGTCACAGAGCCCCCAAGGTTGCCGACGACTACCGTGTAGGGACCGGTGTTGGAGGGTTGGACACTCAAAACGGTGTAGCTGCTGGCGGCGGCTCCGGGGATGGCGGACCCATTGAAGCGCCATTGGTAGGTGAGAGGCGGCGTCCCGCTTGCCCCTACGCTGAATGTCGCGGTTTGGCCCGCGGGCACCGCTTGGCTGACGGGTTGGTTGGTAATCCCTGCCGAGTTGTAACTCGTCCAGTAGATGTTAAAGCTGACCAGGCCGTTTAGAACGGCTGGCGGAGCCGGGGGAATCCCTCCACCTCCCGTCATCGCGACCGAAAACAAAGGCGACTTGCCCGCCGCGAGCTTACCCGATTGCCAGTCCGTTTGCGCCAAACTCCAACTGGAATACGAGCCGCTGCTGTTGTCCCAGACCCGGATCTGGATAGTGGCCGCTCCCCCTGGGGCCACCGTAGATAACGTGTCGGTCAGCGCGGACACAAAACCGCCAGTGGTGAAAGTGGTTATCGAAGAGCCAACCAGGGCAGATTCCGGCTGACCGGAGCCCGCGGCATAGAAGAGTTGAGCACGATAGCCGGCGCCTGCCAGTGCCGAACCGCCGTAGCTGGTGCTGCCGCTTTTGGAGAGGGTCGGGCTGCCAGGCTCGGGCCCATAGTTCGGGGCATTGACGGTGCCACCGTTGTCGAAGTCAACCGTTCCCTGGGCACCCAGCGCGTTGAGCGCAGCCAAGCCAGCGACCAGCGTCAGAAGCCCGATTTTCGCGGCGGAATTCATGGAGTTATCTTACCTCCGCGGCTGGGGTCGGGCCCTTGGCGGTCTGCCGTTCCAAGGCCAGGAGCCGGGTCAAATCTTTGCGCGATTCGGCGACGGATGGATGCTGCTCCCCCAGCAACTTCTCCCGCATCTCCAGGGCCTCACGAATTGTAGTGGCCGCCTCATGCGCCTTACTTTCCTCGCTCAATAACAACGCCAGGTTGTTCAACGTCGTGGCAATGGCCGGATGGTCGGGACCCAGGCGTTCGCGCTGAATCGCCAATGCGTCGTGAAAGGCCTTTTCGGCATCGGGCCAATGGCCTTTGCTCTCAAGCACCAGCGCCCACGTGTTAAGCGAAGCTGCCACCGCTGGGTGCCGGTCCCCCAGGAGTTCTTTGCGCATCGCCAGCGCGGCTTGCGCGTCCACCTGGGCTTCATCCAGTTGTTTTCGTTTTCGGAGCACCAGCGCCAGATTATCCAGCGAGGCGGCGACCTCAGGATGCTCCGGGCCTCGCAGTTCGCGGCGCATGGCCAGCGCCCTCTCGTGCTTGGCTTGGGCCTCGGGCAGGTTGTCTTGCGCAGTCAGGATTAACCCCAGGTTATTAAGCCCTGTGGCTACGGCTGGATGCCCCCGGGGAAAGAGTTTGCACAGTAGTTCGAGGGATTGGCCTTCCAGGGCGCTGGCCTCGTCAAGCCTGCCCAGGTCGAGTTGTACGAAGGCCAGGTTATCCAGAGTGGTGGCGGTCAGGGGGGAATTGCTGCCCCAGAAGATTTGCTCCATCTTCAAGGCTTCCTCCAAGTCTGCCTTCGCCTCACTGAATTTGCCTTCTTCCCGGAGGGTGAGCGCCAGGTTGTTCAGCGAGACGGCAACGTCCTGGTTCTGATTCGTCAAAAGGTGTCGCTGCATTGCCAACGCCCGGCGATGAAGGGACTCGGCCTCAGCCAGCCTGCACTCCTGGCGGAGCGTGAGCGCCAGGTTGTTGAGCGCCATGGCCACCTCCGGATGTTCCTTGCCATGAGGCTTCAGACGCAGTTCCAGCACCTCGCGTCCCAGCGCCTCGGCCTCCGCGAGTTTGCCCTGGTCGCGGAGGACTCCGGCGAGGTCGTTGAGCGAGGTGGCCACTTCGGCGCGCTGGCCGCCGGTCGGCTTGCCTTGGAGGCCGCGCGCGAACCGGTGCATCTGCTCGGCCTGGTTGGCGTGGCCAAGCGCGCGATAAACCTCCCCGATGGTATTCCAGATCTCGGCCTGCACGGCCGGCTGGTCCCTCAGGTCTGTCGCCAGATGATCGATGGTTTTGTCGAGAACCTCCCGCAACAAGACCGTATCGCGCCCCAGGGCGACGGACGGCCCGACCCCCTTGAGCATTTCCTGAAAAATGCGTGTTACTTCCTGGCTCTGGCGGCGCGCCTGTTGCTCGCGGAGAAACATCGAGGTTGAGAACACCAGGCCGGCCAGCAACGCCAAAGTTACCGCGGCCGAAGCGGCGAAGCTCGCTTTGTTGCGCCGGATGAATTTTTGCAGCCTGTAAGCCGTGCTGGGAGGGCGCGCCTTGACCGGCTCGTTTCGCAGAAAACTCTCGATATCTTCGGCAAAACTGCTGGCGGTTTCGTAACGGCGGGTGCGGTCCTTTTCGAGGCACTTCATGACGATCCAGTCCAAATCGCCGCGGAGCAGCCGGACCAGCTTCGGAGCCTCGACGTGCCGGTGTTTGGCAGTGGTGGTCAGTTCGGCCGCCAACAGGGTGCTGAGGCGAGTGGAGGGCCGTGCCGGTTCCTGCTCCCGAATCATGCGCCGCATTCCTTCAAGCCCGGCTGCCAGCAACTCCTTGGCGTCAAAAGGCGTTTTGCCGGTGAGCAACTCGTAGAGCAGCACGCCAAGGCTGTAGATGTCGCTGCGAGTATCGATGTCCAGCCCACTCATCTCGGCCTGCTCCGGACTCATGTAGGCCGGGGTGCCGATGAACTGGCCGAATTGGGTAAAAACCGTGTGCTCGGTCAGCTCTTGTTGCGTCGCCTTGGCGATGCCGAAGTCGATGATCTTGGGGACGGGCAAACCATCGTGCAACGTGACCAGGACGTTGGAGGGTTTGATGTCGCGGTGAATGATTCCTTTTTGGTGGGCGTGCTGGATGGCACGGCAGATGGGAACGAAGAGGTCCAGGCGTTCCCGGGGAGAGAGATGGTTCTGGTCGCAGTAATCGGTGATGCGGATGCCCTTGACCAATTCCATGACAAAATAAGGACGGCCCTGGTCGGTGGCGCCCGCGTCGAGCACCTTGGCGATGTTGGGGTGGTCCATGAGCGCCAGCGCCTGGCGCTCGGCCTCGAAGCGTCCGACTACCTGCCTGGTATCCATCCCCAGCTTGACGATCTTGAGTGCCACGCGCCGTTTGACCGGCTCCTGTTGCTGGGCCATATAGACGACGCCGAAACCGCCTTCACCGATGAGCTGGAGGAGCTTGTAACGGCCAATGGTGTCACCGGGCTTTTCCGTGAGGTGCGGGACCACGATAGTGCCCGGGTTGGGGCGGGGGGCTTGGGGCGGCGTTTCGGGCGAGCCAGCCGATTGCGCCGGGAGCTGGGCGGCGCCTTCCGGGGCGGCATCGGCGGCGAGGCTCTCGGGCTCCACTTGGACACGCTCCAACCCCAGCCCGAAGAGACACTTTCCGCAAAGCCCGCCCGGGCTGCCGGACGGGATGGCGGTTCCGCACTCTCTACACTGATCGCCAGAATGCATGCTATTTCTTACAGACGGAAACTTACTAAAACCTTACTCGTTTTCCGGGACTTTCTGCCCAGGCTTCACAGCCGAATAACGAGGCTCAAATCTGCCTCCGGGCTGCGCAAGAGAGCCAAACCTCGTTACACCGGTGGCTACGTTCCGAGGGCCGCCATCAGGTGACGGATTTCATCGTCCACCTCGTCCTCCGCGGATACCGTGTGGGCGACCTGCTCCCGCAACAGCGCGCCAAAACGCTGGCGGAGCCGGTGAACCGCGACATCGATGGCGCCGACGCTGACGCCGCGTTTGGCGGCCAGGTCGGGCCGGGATTCACTGCCCTGGCCGCCCGGGAGAAAGCCCTTCAACTCCTCGAACACAGCGCTTTTTCCATTGGCGGCATACTCCTGCCGGAGGGCGTTCATGGTACGTTCCAAAACTGTGAACGCCCAGCGCTTCTCAAACAGCGCCTCCGGTGTAACAGGGTCGGCGGGTTCCAGCGAAAAGCGGGTTTCAGCTTCGCCGGCATCGAGGGGAAGGAGCGAGTGGCCGCCGCCGCGGCGTTGGGCGTGGGCGCGCTCCCGTTCGTTGGCCAGGAAATGCTTCAGGCAAGCCAGGAGGAAGGAACGGAACTTGCCGCCCGCGGGAGTTACATTCGTGAGGGAGTTTCGCTCGAGGAAGCGATAAAAGAACTCCTGGGTCAGGTCCTCGGCATCATGGGGACCAAAGCCACGGCAGCGCACGAAGGCGTAGAGGGGATACCAATAGGCGGAACACAGTTTAGCGAGGGCCTCGCTGGCGGCCGGTCCTTGTTGCCGGCCGGCGGCCAGCACCACGCTCCAGTGCGTGGTGTGGAAAGCCATATCGCTTCTGGGCAATTCACCACCGGGTTGAGACAGTGGGGACATACAATAAAGCCTTATACGATTTATCAGGGCTGGTCAATCCTAATCGTTACCAGGGCGTTACGGCAGGAGGGATTTAGCCACAAAAGATGAGTTTTCAGGGGTGGCCACAGGTGGTGATCCGGGCGGTGATCCGGGCAATCCCTGGAGGATGGCTCACAACTGCTCGGGGGACAGACCGACACCGACGATGCTGCAGGCTTGCACGACGTTCAGGCCGAGACGCTCGGCTTCGGCGAGCACTTCGGGCGACTCAGTGCCGGGGTTGAGCCATAGTTCGTCGCAACCTTTGGCGGCTATTTCGGGAAGGAGTTTCAGCAGGACGGGCGGAGGCAAATAAACGCTGACCAGGGCGGGACGGACGGGTATGGCTGAAATGGTGGGAAAGGCAGGCAGGCCTTCGAGTTCGGTGGCTTTGGGGTTGACCGGAAACACCTGGTAACCTTGTTGCATGAAGGCGCGGACGGCCTTATTGCCATATTTTGTGCGGTCGGCGGAAGCGCCGATGACGGCTACAGTTTTCATTGCTGGAAGGTCGCGCGGGCGAAGTGGTTCGACAAGCGATGAATTTTCAAGGGGGCAGGAGAGGCCCGCAGATCACGCAGATTGACGCAGATGCCGCTGTGGCGACGTGCCGTACGGCTAGAGTCAGGTCATCTGGCAGTTTGGTTTTGATTGGCTTGGCCGGAGCGCTGGAAGTCCTGGACGGCCTGGCGAAGCTGCGTCACTTCGTTTCGCAACCGCAGCAGCTCACGTAGTTGAGGGTCGGTAAGAGTTTGCGGCGACTGGGCCCGGGCCAATTGGTTGGAGAGACGCTCGCTCTCGGCGAGCAGCTCCGCCGACTGCGCAGCTTGCTGGCGGAGGGAGTCGTTCTCCTGACGCAGCCGAACCTGGGCATGATGGGCGGACAGCAGCGGGGCCGCGATGCTGGCTGCCACCAGCGCGCTCACGATGACGAGCCTGGAGGTGTCCCGGTTCATGGCGTGGAGGGGGTGATGAGATGTTGCTGTTCCCAGGCCTCGAAACGGCCCTCGGGTTCTTTATGGATCTCGGAGTGGCCATCCGCGAAGGCGTAGGCCCTGATCCAACCGCCGTCGGGTGTTTGCACCGCTTGCTTTTCGCGAAGCACGATTATTTGGGAAGTGTTGGTCAGGGCCGAGGGAGAGCCCTGGTACATGATTTCGAACTGAGTGGAGGTCAGTTTTCTTCCGTCCTGGGCCGGGTCGCCGAGGAACGAAGCAGCCTGCTCGAAGTTGGTTGGGAACTGGCCGCCATGGCCTTCCGCGTACTGGTGGAAGGCCAGCATCATTTGTTTGCTGAAATTCATTTTGTCGAAGGCTTCCTGCGTGAGCGGCAAAGGAGAATTGGGGTCGGATGCAGGTTGTGGGGGACGGGGGTTCTTTTGGGCCAGTTTGGCGATTTGGTTGGTCAGGCTTCGGAGTCCCGCCGCTTCAGTCCGGAGTTTAAGCAAGTCCGCCATCTGGCCATTGGGGTCGCCGCTGCTGGCGTGGGTGAGTCGGGCTGAAAGGGAATCGGTCTCGGCCCGGAGTTGAGCCGCCTGGTCCGATTGGTGCCGGCGTGATTGTTGGAGGCCGCTCAAGCTGGCCTGGGCGCGATGTTGAATCACCAGAGAGGTCACCGCGCTGGCGACGACCATGGTGCTGAGGAGTCCGGTTTTGAGTTTGGTCATAGTGATGAATTTCAGGAGGGTGAGAGTATTGGCGCCGGCGAACGAAGCGCCGGCGGCCAGGGCGGTGCTGGAAAGCGTGAGGGAGAGTCCGGCGGGCGCGGCCGCCACGGCCTCGGAGGCCAGGGCGGTTCCCAGAGTCGCAGCGGACAAGGCCACGCCGCGGCGTTTGAGGAGGACGTGCAATTTGTCCAGGGCGCGGGCGACGCGTTTACGGGCGGCGTCTTCGTTGCTGCCGAGGGCCGCGCCGACCGAGCGGAGGTCCTGCCGCTCAAAAAAGCGGAGCAGAATGGCAGTTCGGTCGAGGCGGCCCAATTGGTTGATGGCGTCGTCGAGGATGGGCGCCACGTGTGCCAGGGTGGCGTCGGCGGAGTCACTGGGTGTGTTCATTTCAGCCGCTTGCCTTTCACGTAATCGGCGGCGCCGTTCGCCGCGGAGGATTTTGGCGGCGGTGTAACAGGTGTGGCGGTGCAGCCATCCGCCGAGCATGGAATCAGGGGAGAGGGTCCCGGCCAGGCGCGCGAGGTCGATGAAGACGGTTTGTGCGACGTCCTGAGCCAGGTGGGTATCGCCATCAACGGAGCGGAGGGCAGTGGAGTAAACCAAATCGACGTAGCGGGCCACCAGGTCTCGGAAGGCAGTTTCGGAGCCTTTCTCGGTGTAATCGGCGAGCAATTTCCGGGTAGCTGTCATTTCGCTTTGATCATACAGACCCGCCTGGAGCGAAAACCGGACAAAAAATCTTTTGGATTAATCGGAGGCGCAGGTGAAAGGAGTCAACCGGCTGCAGGAGGGAGGAAGCTGGACGTGGTTGGACAAAAGATCTAACAGGAGGGAACAGAGCCAACAGAGGGAAAGGAAGATGGCCACGGAAAGGCACCAAAAGACACAAAATAAACACCAAGCTCCAAACACCTTTCCAAAACACCAAGCTCCAAACACCTTTCCAAAACACCAAACACCAAACACCTTTCCAAAACACCAAACACCAAACACCAAGCTCCAGAAAAACATCAAACTCCAAACTGCCAAAAAGCATCAAGCTCAGTTGCCCAATGTTAGCCGCGGTTAGCCGCTAAAAGCGGGTCCAGGAAAGACGGAGCGGAAGAGGGGGGATAGGGGGTACCTTGGGGGTGTACAGCCGTCCCACCGTCCCAAGGCCGGTAAACACGGGCGATTCTCACTCTTGCAGCCGTCCCACGAGCGTCCCGGACCATCCCAACCGTCCCAGGAATTTGTGATCTTCGATTGCGGCGTTGCGAGTTGCTCACGTTTGGAAACCGCTAATCTTCGCTCATCGACGCTAATCAGGGAGTGGGAGGAAAATGTCTGCCTCCTCACGTCGGCAGCTACCCCTGTCAGACAACCTCCAGCGGGACCCCCTCGCCTGGATTAACCCCTAACCGTCTGTGGTCGTGGCAGGAGCGGGCATCATTTCCGGAAAACCGGTTGAGTCCAGGCAACCTGGCCGTCTGAATTGGTAATGCGGGCGCGGACGTATAGTTCGCTGCCGGTAAACTCGTAAGCGGGGTTGAGCGACTCATCGAGTTTGAGGAGTTTGCCGCCTTTGCCAATGAACTCAGTGCGGTAAAGTTGCGGGTTCGCCCCGGGAAGCGACCAGCCGAGATCGCGCGTGTGGTCGCTTAGACCGATTCGAATAGCGGCCGGCGTGGCCTCATACGATGCAAGAATCACGCCCGTGGTGGCATAAAAGTCCCCGCGCTTCATGGCCTCAAGGAGGGCGGGAACGGATAACTCGCTGGCGCGGACTTCGATCCAGGCCTTGCCGGGATTCGAAAGGGGCGAACCCGCCTGCCGGCTGGAGACGAATTCGTAGAAATGATGGGAGTCATCCACGGCAACGGCGTACATCGTTCTGCCGGCAGAAAGCACTTCGTCCCAAATCTGCTCGGTGGATGGCTTGCCACCGCCGCCCAGGTTGTTCATTCCCGGTTCGGTGTTCCAGACTTCGAAGAAACGCGGCCCCGGCGTTTGGTCCGAGGCGAGGAGGTCTGTGGCGGTCACCGCATAGGTGAGGTTGGGATGGGCAGCAATCGGAAGACCTCCCTTGCGGCGGATGGCTTTAGCCTCGCTATCCAGGACTTTGGCCACCGTATCTCCCGTCGGCGCATCCACCGGGCCTTTGATGCCAATCCCGATGGTGTCCACAATCTTATTGCCGGGTTGAATTGGCTCCTTGCTGGGTTCGGTTCCGGGCACCACCAGGAAGCGTCCGGGTGCGTCGAAGAGGGCTTTGAGCCCTTCCGGCGGGGTGTAGTAATTGAGATCGGTGACGGAGACAAAGTTATAGTTGTGTTCGCGATACCAGCGCACCACGACATCCGGCGAAGTGGTAGGCAGTTGCGGCGCCCCCCAATTAGCATGGGCATGGACAACCCCCTTGTACCACGTGAGCTCTGCGGGCACTTCGGCACCTTCCAAGCTGGTCTGGCGCAAGACCACGAGGGCTGCTGCCGTTAGGGCAAGGACCAGGAGCGGGCGCCTGGTTGGCGGAATTCGCCGTTGCTTTGTCTCCCCAGCGTGATGGACAAGCGCCTTCCGTTCGCAAGCATCAGTAATAAGGAGCATGAGCGCACGAGTAACACTTCCGTTGGTGCAGAACAAGGCGTAAGGTTCTGTTCGACGGGAGTGCCGAGGTCGAGGTGTTGGGTCGGGGCCGGTCGTTGTCAACTCCCCCCGGGCCGGAGTCGTCACGCACTTAAAATAAGTTGTCCCGACCCCCGCCATGAATCGTTCTTTTTTTCGATCTAAAATCACTCGGCAAGCGTTTAACCAATAGAAGCGACATGCGAAGAAACGGGTCAAACGTGAACAGCATGACCACCAAACCCCGTCGGAACCAGGGGTTTGATTAGGCTGAAGATGGCGTTATGCGGACCAATCCTTTCGCCGCGCTTCGTTCGCTCTTTGTCATTAGTGATGAGCAGGCGATGCAGCGCGTTCAAACTGATGACGACGAATGTGCATTTGCCCAACTGGTGAGCCGTTGGGAAGGCCCAATTCAACGGCTTTGCGTGCGGATGATCGGAGACGCTCATGGCGGGCAGGATTTGGCGCAGGAGACGTTTGTTCGGGTGTTCGCCCGGCGAAAGGAATACGCGCCGAGCGGCAAATTCTCGACCTGGCTTTGGCGCATCGCGCTGAACCTCTGTTACGATGAACTTCGGCGCCGCCGGCGCCAGGAAGCATCCTCCTTCGATGAGGTGGGTAGCAAAACCGCCGCCAGGCTAGAGGAATTCCTGGCGGCGGGACCCACCCCGGACGAATCGCTGGTGGACCAGGAACGCCAACAATTGGTCCGCGGGGCGCTCAGGCAATTGCCGGAGGCATATCGGGCGGTGCTGGTCCTTCGGCATTACGAGAACCTGAAGTTCAGGGAAATTGCCGGCGTGCTGGACATCCCGGAGGGAACGGTGAAGTCGCGAATGGCCGAAGCATTGACGCAAATGAATCGCCTGCTCCGGCCGATGCTGGAAACCAGCAAGAATTTCGAGAAGCAAAATGAACCGAAAGAAAGTTTGGTAATATGAATCATCCGACTCGTGAAGAATGGATGTCGTTTATTTACGGCGAATCAAACGCCGCCGAGCGAAACAATCTGGCGGCGCATCTCCGCGGCTGCCCCGACTGCCAAGCGAAGGTGAATGAATGGCAGGCGGTCCAAAAGGCCCTGAACAGTTGGCCTGTCCGCGCGCCGGGATTAGGACTGGCGGCGAAGCGCCCGCCAGTCTTGCTGGTTCGCCCGGTGCTCAAATGGGCGGCGGTGGCAGTGCTGTTGCTGAGCGCAGGCTTCGGCCTGGGACAATTCGCTTCCGCGTCAGTCGAAGCAGACAAAGTGCGCGCCAGGATTGAATCGCAGGTTCGCCAGGAACTCCGGCAGGAAATGACAGAACTGCTGCGCAATCAGGTGAAGAAAGCGGCAGACGAAACCCTCATGGCGGCCAATGAACAGACCAAAACAGTGCTCGCGAACTATGTCAGGGAGATTCAAACAAAGCACGAACAGGATGGCCAGGCCCTTTACAGCGCACTACGCAAGGTGGATGCGCAGCGGCTCGCCGATTATCTCCTGCTCAAGAAAGACCTGGACACTGTCGCGGTCAACACGGACGCCGACTTTCGCATCACCAAGCAACAGATCATTCAGTTAGTTGACTACAACCAGCCCGCCAGTTCCCCAAGGACACCCTAGAGTCAGCCTTTAACAACAACGAACATATGAATACGAGAATACTAACCATGATAGCGGCGACCACCGTCCTGGCACAGTCTGGACGAGTCGGATTGCGCGCACAGGCTTTACCTACTTCGCGTGGTCATTCGCCAGTTGCACCGGAACCGGTAGTTGTGGCGCAACAGCAATATTTAGACAAACCAAGCAAGCTTCCGGGCGTCGGGTATTCAGCCCGGCGGATGCCCGGTGGGCCAAAGCAGGTTCTGGTCATTAATTCGGCCGGAAGCGATCCCAAAACCCAGGCGACCCTGGAGGAGGATTTGCCGGTCATGTGGCATCTTCTAAACAACGCTGTTGGCAAAAAGTTTGGCGCCGTGCCGAACGGGCGCACGGCGATGGGAATTGATGTCGTTTTTGCGCCGGGTTCCAGCCCGATCCGGAGTCTGTATTTGGATGGGTACGGGGTGCTGTTCCTGTTAAATGTCGATTTCCCTTTGCTCCCGCCGCCAAAACCAGCCGAAGTTCAAAAGGAGAATCCCCGGCCGGATTCGGCCTGGGAAGAAGCCAAACACGAGGTTTACGGGCAACCCTCAGCGGACGCCAGGGGCACGGCCAGTCCCGCCGAAGCGTATGACGAAGAAAAGGTGAGCGCATTGAAATCCGCGCTGCTGGAGGGGCTCAAAAGCGGGGCGAACATCCGGGGTCTGAGACCGGAAGACTCGATAACTGTGTGCGTATCGGGGTTGGCGAGCAGCGTCGGGCAGGAAAGAATCGAGGGATTAGAGGATTTGGGAAACTTCAGCCCTGGGGAAACCGCCCAACTGGTACAGAACCTTAAAGGGTTTTACGCGGGATCCGTTCGAATGGATTCGAACCTTGGTGAGGATGGCGCCCGGGTGCAGGGGGCGATATTGAATATCCGGGTGAAGAAATCGGATGTGGAGGCCTTTGCCGGCGGGAAACTGACCGGTGAAGAATTTCGGAAGAGGGTAAACGTAACCATCTACGCAAGCCAATCTGGCGGCCTGCCCGCGAGCAGCGCCGTTTATGGCAGGGGGATAGAGTGGCGTCGCAAGTGACTTGATACGGATTGCGAAAACTGCAGAGTTATGTGCGGAGAACCTGACCCCGACCAGCTTTTGGCCCTTCGAGCGCAAGCTGGGGATCTCGCAGCGTTTGATGCATTGGTGGAAAAGTACCGAAAGCCAATCATCCACTTTGCGTCTCGAATGTTAGGGGATTTCAGCGAGGCCGAGGATATGGCACAAAACGCCTTCGTGCAGGCGTTCAGAAAGTCTGGCCGCTTTCGCTTTGAGGCTCAGTTCTCGACCTGGCTGTACGCCATCGCGCGGAATCTCTGCCGCAATGAACTCCGCCGCCGCTCGAGGCACAGGGTAGGTGTCCTGAGCTGTATTGAGGGCGGGCTCACAGAGCCCGCGCGATGGCACTTCAATTACGCCCGCCAGCCCAGTCCGCCAGAGACCCTCTTGCAACAGGAACTGCAAGAACGGATCGAGCAGGCCCTGGCTTGCCTGCCGGAAAAGCAGCGCGCCGCGATGCTGCTCCTTCGGGACGGGGATGTTTCTTACGAGGAAATCGCCCTCCAATTGGGGCATTCGTTGGCCGCCACTAAAACGCTAATTCACCGCGGCCGGCACAATTTGAAACGGAAGCTCAAGACTCACGTTGCACAACGCTAAGAAGCTCGTTGGCGGGCGTGATGCTCGAGGAGGATTTAGCCACAAAAGAGCGCAAAGCGGCAGAGCTGACGATGAGGTGACCCAGAATCAAAGCCGTGAGAATATGCGGGAGTGCGCAACTCACGACTTCAAGGCTCATTTTTTGCGTGATTCCTGTTGAATCAGGTCAAGGTGCGGAAGAGGTTTGGTAAAAGCGGCGACGAGTTGGTTTTCCTTGAGGAATTTGTCTGTGGTCAGTTTCTGTTTAGGCGCAGCGTACGCGGGCCCGCTTGCGCCTAAAGCAAGTTTCTCGCCCGAGGTCAATGTGTGAGGGCCGATTCGACAGCGTCCCTCCAGACAGGCGTATTCGACGACGTTGCGAGTGACCTTCACATATACCGTGGTGCCCTGGATGCTCGCGGCAAACGCAGGGGTGGAAACAGTGAAGCCGCCTTTGCCCTTTGGAAAGGAGAAGATGCCTTCGCCCTGATCCAGGGTGAAGTTCGAAGTCTTTGCCGTATAATGAAACTTGCTCAGGGGGGCGAGCCGGACAGACGTGGAGTCGGGAAACTCCAGCTCGGCCAGGGCGCCTTTGCCCGTACGCAGGACTTCGCCCTCGTTGAGTTGTTCGCCGGTTGTTGCCGGCCGTTCGGCCTTTGCGTCCGGGCCGCTGACGAACGCCTGCCCGGTGAGTGTGAGAACCCTGACGTCGTGCGGTGGTGATTCGGCAGCCTGAGCAGCGCAGCAGAGCAGGGCAAGCGACATCCCGATTGAAAACTCCTGGTTCATGCGGGTTTCCTATAGCGCAGCCGGGGGCGTGCAAGCAAGCAAAATGCGGGAGCTGGCAATAGCTTCCCAGGTTGGCCGGGGCGAGAATTTTGTGTGGACATGGCCGAGGCCGGGATGGTAGTTGTATTCGCATGAGGGAATCTATTTCAGGACGTAATGGATTCAAATGGAGCACTTTCGTGTGGCTGAGTTGTGGTATTGCGGGGCGGCTGCTGGCCGAGGGCGATCCGACACCTTCCGAGGACTCCAAAAGGCTCACCGACATTGAACTGCGAAACCTGATCGAATTGAAGCCGGAAACATTCATGCCGGATACAGACGGCACAAGGTTGTATTCCGGCAAGAAGGCGATGGCGATCGATCCAGCAGCGGATCCGGTGATCGCAAACAACAATTTCCGATTAGAACTTCGCCGGATCACGGGTGCGATGTTGTTGGAGGAGGAGATTCAGGGCACTCATTTCAATGTGGGTTTTCGCGGCATGCCACCAAATAACGCTGTGTTTACACAGGTTTACCAGGACGGATTTCCGCTGAACATTGACACGTTCGGGAGGCGGATCGTGGTCGCCGTTCCCGATCCAAGTCAGACCGCACAAATGCAGTTTGTGGGCAGCGGGTCGGGCATTTTGTTCGGACCGCAGCCGGGCGGATCGGTCAACTTCATTTCCTATCCGATTGCGGGCGACCGCGCGCTTCGGGCGCGGAACACGGCGACGGGCGGCTCTTACGGCTTTTTTTCCGACTTATTCGAAGCGTCCGGCACCGTTGATGATTTCAGCTACGGCGGGTTTTTGCGGGCCTCTCGCGGCGATGGATTTCCAGATAATCCTCCCGTGCAACCGGGCTTCAACAGCACCAGCGGCGGCTTGCGTCTGGTGAAGCGGTTAGGCGATTCCGACGCGATCTCGCTCGGCTACCAGGCTTACAGTTTCAAGTCGGACCAATTGAGCAGCACGCTTAGAGGGGCCGCCAACAATGTGCAGTTTAACAATTTGTTCAACTACTATTTTCAAGAAGCGACACAGCATCGGCTCGATCTTTTGTACCAACACGAGTTCACGTCGGCGACGCGGGCTGAATCGCGCGCCTGGTTTCATTACACGAGGGGTTTCACGGATTTCAGCGGCGTTAATCCGTTCACGCTTGGTCCAGTGACCGAGCATTACTACAATTGGGGAACGGATACGCGCGTGGCGCATGAGTATGAGCTGGGCAATACGAGCGGAAACCTCCTAACGGCTGGCTTCACGGTTCAAGGCACGCTTAGTCCGATGAAAAGCGACGCGGCGCCCGGCACTTTCCAGCAGGCGATCGACCTGGACCGCCACGACTTAAATTGGGCGGTTTATGCCGAGAACAAGTTCCAAATCCTTGATCGTTGGAGTGTGACCCCCGGGATTCGATTTGAGTATGCCGAAATCGCAGGCCGCGGGACCCTCGCGGGCGGGAGCATCGATCGGCGGTTCGAGGATTACGCGCCTCTTTTTTCGCTCGGCACGGAGGTAGATGTGATCGAACCTTCGGGAATCAACCGGCGCCCGTTGGTTTTGTACGCGAACGTCGCCAACGCTTATCGGCCTCCGACCTACAGCGAATTTGTTATGCAGTTTCCTGGCGTCCAGACGGCCGGCCTCGAAAACTCGGAGTTATATCAAGTTGAAGCGGGGCTGCGGGGCACGCCGATCCCGTGGTATTTGTATGACGTTTCGGTGTTTGGGATGCGGTATGAGAAACAGTTCGCCGGGTTCAACGACGTGGAAAATTCAGGGCGCACATTACATTATGGTGTCGAGTGGTTTCAGGAGGTCAACCTGTTTGGATTAATTGACGCTCTGACGCAGGTGTCCCCTTCCGCCCAGCCGCGCACCGGACCGCGGTCATCAGCGACGGAAACGGGATTGGCTCGCTATGGTCGCCTCAGCGTTTTTAGCGCCATTACGTATCTGAACACCGAAATTGAGACGAGTCCGGCTTCGAATTTTGAAGGGCTCCGGGTACCATACGCGCCTGAAAGGACGTTCAAGGTGGGGCTGGAATATAACTATTTTGAACGGATCAAGGCTGCGGTAAGCTTTCTTTCCATATCCGATTACTTTGGCAACGCGAACAATGACAATGGCCTGGTGATGAGCGGGAGAACGGGCGCGTTCATTCCTGGGTATTCGGTGGTTGACTTATCACTTGAGTATTCGTGCTGGAAGGATCGGCTAACGTTCTTTGTGAACCTCAACAACGTGTTCGATAAGCACTATTTTGCCGGGGAACAAGGGCAACCAAGTCTCCCTCCGTTTCCTGACCCAAGCCAAATCACCGCGCCCGGGCGCAACGTGTATGGCGGGCTTCGGCTGTCCTTCTAGCGAATGTTGGAGCGCGTCCTGAACTTTTTGCTCCGCCAGTCCAGGGCTAATGCGGCGCACTGTCCTGAATCGCGGCGAGGCGCGCTTGGACTTTGTTCGCTTCGGTTTCGTTATTCAGTTTGTGCAGCACCTCGACGTACTCGCGCATCACATTTGGGTCGGCAGCGCCATAGACCTTCTCCCGCAAGTCGATCGCTCGCCGGTAGAGCGGCTGAGCGTCGGCGAAACGCCCTTGTCCGTATTCGAGGCCGGCAAGGTTTTCGAGGTTGAGAACGAGCTTGGGTTCGTCCGGTTCCGGGATCTTATCCCAAACGGCTAACGCGCGCTGGAAGAATTGGCGCGCCTCATCGATGCGTTTTTGGCGATAGTAGAGAACGGCCAGGTCGTGGAGACTGGTCGCCACATCAGGATGTGCCGAGCCAAAGGCTTTCTCACGAATCGCGAGCGCCCTTTGGTAGTAGGGCTCGGCTTTCCCGTAGAGGTCCTGGTTGCGATACAAAGTAGCGAGGTTTTTTGAGCAAAGTGCCACCTGGGGGTCTTCCATGCCGAGGCCCTTTTCAAAAACGGCGAGCGCCTGGAGCATCAGCGGTTCGGCCTGGCCGAATTTGTCCTGTTTCAAATAGAGCGCGGCCAGATTGTTAAGGCTTTCGCCCACGACTGGGGCCGCGGGTCCCAGGTTTTTTTCCCGGATAGCCAGCGCGCGCTGGCAGAGCTGTTCGCTTTTGGGATACTGGTTCTGTTTCAGGTAAAGGCTGGCAAGATTGTTGAGGGTAGTGGCCAAATCCAGATGGTCTTTGCCGAGGGCCTTTTCCTGGATGTCCAGCGCGCGTTGGTAGAGGAACTCGGTTCCTTCGATTTGGTTCTGTCGCTGCTGGAGCTCGGCCAGATTGTTGTAAGTGGCGGCCAGACGCGGGTCGTCCGGCGGCAAGACCTTCTCCTGGATCGCGAGGACCTTTTTGTAGAGCTGCCCGGCCTCGGAATACTTTTGCTGATCCTGATAGAGACTTGCCAGATTGCTCAGGCAGGTTGCCAGGTCCGGGTCATCTTCGCCGCGCCGCCGCTCCAGGACGGACTTGGCCTGCAGATAAAGCTCTTCCGCCTTGGAGAGGTCGCCCAGTTGCTGGTAAACAGCCGCTAGATTATTCAGGCCCCGGCCCACGTCGGCGTTGTCCGCGCCTAATCGTTTGGACCAGAGCGCCACTGCTTTTTCCAGAAGTGGTAATGCTTCTCTAGATTTCCCATCATGAATCAGCGCGACACTGGCTTCGTTCAGGGTGTCCGGATTCTCGGGGTCGAGTGACAGCGCGCGTTGGAACCAACCGACGGCGTTGCTGTACTGACCGGCAAAAAGTTCGGTCCGGCCTCGCGCGCTATAAATGCGCGTTCGGTCCTCTGGCCGGCTGGCTTTCTCGGCCTGTTCGAGGAGTACCCGCGCGTCATCCGGACGATTCTCGGCCATC
>Ga0210408_10002018_pt1 | contig 20310 bp, 9 predicted proteins | sample IncBWH4MmetaG_FD_155471 | JGI IMG/M metagenome (GOLD analysis project Ga0210408, IMG submission 155471) | Forest soil microbial communities from Barre Woods Harvard Forest LTER site, Petersham, Massachusetts, United States - Inc-BW-H-4-M | ecosystem: Environmental > Terrestrial > Soil >...
CGTCCACGCCTAAATTGGTCCTCATGAAATCCGCTCGTTGCAGTTGCCTGTTGCTGGCGCTGCTGGCCCCTGTGCTCGCGCCTGGCCGCTTGCCCGCCTCTCCAGCAGTGTCCGTCGGCTCAACCGTGGGCGTCCCCGGAATCACGGTGCCGGTGCCCGTCAACTTCACTACCGATACCAATGTGCCGTCATTGCAGTTCGACTTGCACTATGCCACCAACTATCTTGCGCCGGGCGCGCCGGTCGGGGGCAGCGCGCTTGCCGATCAGCAAATCTATTATACCAACGGGGTCTTGCCCGGGGTGTACCGCGTCTTGATGTTCTCATTCTCCAACTCGCCGCTGACCAACGGCGTGTTGGTTTATGTGCCGTTCGGCATCGCCACCAACGCGCCGGATCACGACGAACTCCTCTCCTTGAGCAACGTCGTGCTTTCCAACCCGCAAGGATATGCCGTGCCGGCGAATGCCTCCGGGGGCGTCCTGGCGATTGCTACCCCGCCTCGCTTCCGTTCCATCGTCCGGGCAAACGGCGGCCTCATCCACTTGGAACTCCTCGGCGCGTCGGGCCGCACCTATGTCCTCCAGGCCGCAACAAACCTCCCGCCTCCCCAATGGACTGCCATCCAAACCAACTTGGCCACCAACGGGGTCCGGGATTTCGACGACTCTTCTTCCGCCGGCGCCCCCATGCGTTTCTACCGGGCCATGGTCGTTCCTTGAAAGTTGGGACGTGCGCTTTCCCGGGGGGCTGGGAGCGTTGTGAGATGCCACTCTTCGATCCAGTGTCTTTCGACATATTGCCGCCAAAAGGGGGCCGTCTCCGACGCAACAACCGGCATCTTCTCACCTAATGCACGTTCGCCTGTCGCAGGCCATTGCCAACGAACAGACGTGGGAAAGGCGCCTATACAAATTCCAACCCCCCGGTGTCTATTGGGCAAACATCCAAGCAACACTGTATGAAACCTTCCGGTCAGAATGGTGCGGGAGAGCGCGATACTTCCAGGAGCAGCTTTCGCCCGTTATGGCTCATCGCCGGCGGCTGCCTGTTGTTCGCACTCGTTGTTATTCTTCTGCCGCGAACGAAAACCATCTCCGCTGCTTGCACCACTGCCACGGAGGCTCCGCTTGCGGAAACTCGTTCCGCAACAACCGCAGGAATACCGTCAGCGCTTCGGCTCTCCAACTCTGCGGCGGCACCCGCAGCGGCCAAAACGGCCGAAGAAGTCGTCGCCGCCAAACTCGCTCAGTTCGCCCGTTCGCGTCGTAACCTGGCTTATGCCCTCGCGCGACGCTATGGAGTTGAAGTCCCCGACGAGGTGAACCGGTTTTTCGATGCGGTCGAATCGGGAGATTGGGATGAGATCCAGGCGCGATTCAGTGTCATCAACGGCGGGGACTCCAGTGCGAGTCATGGCGGCGGCCGGCCTCCAGCCGTTAATGAAGTCTGGTCGGCGATCATCGACGCCTACGGCGCGGCCGAACAAGTCCACCTCTGGCCGGCGCAAAAGCTGCTGGATTATGGCAATTCCGTCCTCGGCTCCCTCAGTCCGGGGATGGTTTATGTCGGTGGAACGGACAATGGCCGATGGATCCCCGAACTGCTCAATGACACCAGCGATGGCGAGCGACACATCGTCGTCACGCAAAACGGCCTGGCTGACGGGAAGTATCTGGATTACGTCTCCGAGCTCTACAGTGACCGCCTGGCCACCCTCACCCCAGAGGATGCCCAACGCGCCTTCCAGGACTACATCGCCGATGCTCAGAAGCGTCTCCAGCACGACCAACAATTCCCGGACGAGCCCAAGCAAGTCCGCCCAAGTGAAAACATCACTGACGCTGGTGGACAGATTCAGGTTTCGGGCCAGGTCGCCGTTATGCAAATCAACGAGAAGTTGCTGCAAATGCTGATGCAGAAAAACCCCGACCTGTCGTTTGCCATGCAGGAATCCTTCCCGATGAAAGGCACCTATGCCGAGGCGGTGCCCCTGGGGCCGCTGATGGAACTTCACGTGCCGGACGCGCAAAACACGTTCACGCCCGAACGCGCCGCCCAGTCCCTTGACTTCTGGCGCACAACTGCGGAAGACGTGCTCGCCGATCCCGAGGCAACCGGTTCAACTGATGCGCTCAAGTCCTATTCGCACGACGCAGCTTCCGCCGCCAATCTGTTGGCCGCGCACAACTACACCGCCGAGGCCGAACAAGCCTATCGTCTTTCCAGCCAGTTGTGGCCTGGCAACCCGGAAGCGGTTGGTAATCTGGCAACGCTCCTGGCCAACACCGGTCGCTCCAATGAGGCTCACCAATTGCTCGATAATTTTGCCCGCAACTATCCGGACCAGCATTCCGCCATCGACACGTTTTGGAGCGTCGTCTCCACTAAACACCAATAAAACCCTCAGCCGTTAGGCTGCACGCTCAAGGGGCTCCGATTCGTCTCGTCCGGCTTGCCCGCTTGGCGGACGAGCTCCAAGGAACCTCCTAGTAGCCCCCGGGTTGCTGCGTTGTCTATACTCGTTCGGAAACAGGTTTTCCATGTTCCTAAAGCAAACGATGAGCGGGATAAAATGTTGGAATCAGTTGTTGGCAGTTCCAGGATTGAGCCTGGGTGTCCTGCTCGGCGGTCTTAACCTGGGCCAAAGCACGGTGCTGACCGTCCGCCAGGATGGCACAGGAAATTATACCAGCATTCAGGCCTGTGTGAACGCCATGGCTCCCGGCGATACCTGCCTGGTGGGTCCCGGGGTTTATGCCGAGCGCATAACGGTGCCTGCGGGAAAATCAGGCCAAGCCGGCCAGCTTACGATGATTGAGGCCGAAACCCAAGGCGCCGTTGATACCCAGGGCTTCGACACCGGCAATAACGATTACTTGCTCATCCAGGGATTTAATATTTCCGCTCCGCCTTCACAGACCGGACTGGACGCCGCCGGCATTGTTTTGCAGGGCAACCACCTCGAGATCATCAGCAACTACATCCACGACGTCTATCTCGGAATGTGGACCGTGGGTTATCAGAACAATGTCCACATCTCCGGAAACCGATTGTACCGGCCAGGCGAAGCGATCACCATGTACGGCTATGGGTGGCTCGTCGAAGGCAATGAAATCGAGCGCCTCCAGAAATACGCGGCGCTGGGTGACGCCGATTACTTGATCTTTTTCGGCGCCAATCACGTGATTCGAAGCAACTACTTCCATGGCACCCTTCAATCCGAAATCGGCGATGCGCATGTCGATGGGTTCTCCTCCTGGGACAACGACGGCGACTTCATTCAGCACATCCGCATCGAGGCCAACCGGGTCATAGACTTTTACCATCAAGGGTTCATCGCCGCTGCGGCCTATTACTCCAATTCTTACGACATCGTCATCTGCAACAACCTCTTCCGCGGCGCCGCGGCCTGGGGTGTCGATGCCTTCAACGGCCTCCGCGATGTGAAGGTGTACAACAATATCTTCATGGACATCAACTCCAGCGGAGTCGGAATCAACCAGGGCGCCACTGGCGAGGTCAAAAACAACATCTTTTACAATGTCACGGGCTGGGATTCCGCCACCCCGGCATCGATTGGCACCAAAAACATCTGGTACCGACCCGGCGGCTCTGTCGGCGCCAGGTTCATCGGAGATATCCTTAACGTCGATCCCCAGTTTGTCGATGTGGCCAACACCAACTTCCACCTTCAAGCCGGAAGCCCCGCCATCGACGCCGGCGTAAGCCTGCCCGCTGTTCCTTATGATATGGACAGTGTGGCGCGTCCCCAAGGCGCAGGCTGGGACATCGGCGCCTATGAGTTCTACTCCGGCAATCCAATTACGAACGCTCCCGTAGTCTTTTCGGCGCAGCCCCATAGCCGCACAAACACCGTTGGTTCGAGCGCGACCTTTGGCGCGTCGGCTGTTGGCACCGCTCCCCTGGCGTTTCAATGGCTTCTCAACGGGGTTAGCCTTGCCAATAGCACTCGCATTAGTGGCGCTTCGAGCAACAGTCTCAACATTTCCAATGTGCAATTGACCGACGCCGGCAACTACGCCCTGGTGGTGAGCAATATCGTTGGCTCGGTAACCAGTTCGGTTGCCACGCTGACCGTCCTGGGGCAGCCCGGAAACTGTCTCCCACCTCCGGCCGCTTTGGTGGGTTGGTGGCCGGGCGACGGCGACGCCAATGATATCGCGGGAGCCAATAACGGCGCCCTGGCGGGCGGGGCTACGGCCGGCGCCGCGGGGATGGTCGGCTCGGCCTTTAGCTTCAACGGCTTAAGCAGCTACGTCCAAATTCCCGACTCGCCGTCCCTGCATCCCACCAATCTTACCATCGAAACCTGGGTCCGGTTTGATGCGTTGGACACTCCCGGCCTCGGCGGCTCCCCGGCCGGTGACCAATACCTCGTTTTTAAGCAAAACTCACGCAGCACCGACTTCGAAGGATTTGATTTGAGAAAGACTCGCATTTCGGGCGGTGACATCTTCGTTTTCACCGTCACCTCGGCAGCGGGGCTGCCGGCCCAGGCCGTTTCAACCACTCATATCGCCATCGGACAGTGGTATCACCTGGCGGCCGTGCGCGGCGCCACCTTTATCCAGCTTTACGTCAATGGCCAATTGGAGAGTCAAACCAGCGTCGGTTTCCCGCAGGATTACGGCAATCTTCCGCTGTTCTTTGCCACCTCCGGCGAATCCTATTGGGACCATAAACTGGCGGGATCATTGGACGAGGTTTCCCTTTACAACCGCGCCCTGTCCGCCGGTGAGATAGCCGCGATTTATTCGGCGCGCGCTGCGGGAAAATGCAAAGGCGCGACCGCTCCCGTTCCTCGATTTCTCACACCCGTTAAACAAAACGGGAAGCTTTCGTTCACCTTCCTTGGCGAGACCGGGCGTACCTACAGCATTGAAACCGCCTCCGATTTGCAACACTGGTCCAGCTTAACGAATGTGACCCTGACTAACGGCGCTGCTCAGCTCAGCCAGCCCATGCTCGCCCCGAGCCAATTCTTCCGGGCAAGATTGTTGCCTTAGCGAGGAGTCTCCTTCCTGGCGGTGATGCCTCCCTGGGAAGCCCCGCCGCCTTGGGCAAGAGTCGCACGATTGGAGACTGCGGCCCCAATCTGAAGGGTGAAAGCATCGTGGTGTTGACCCGGCAGGGCATTGGCGCGAGTTCATATAGGCCACCCCATCCATCCCCCAAAAGGGCCCTGAATACGCTGGAACCACACTAAAAACCCTGAAAATCCGCTGAATACCAAGAGCTTAGCGGGCGTCGAACCTGTCGGATTGAACAAATCGGGCTGTTTACTGTCTCTAATCTGATGACACTTATTCGCCAGAGGCCCTTAGCTAAAGGGCAGATTTGGAAAACCAGAGCGGCAGAGTTTGAGATTGTGGCTCTGGGGCGGCGTCATATTCATTACAAAGTCACGCCGCGTTTGGGATTGAAAGGTGTCAGCGCCCAAATTAGCGGAATCAGTGCGCTGGAGAACTACCTGTGGACCAACGCCGCAAGGCTGGCCAAGGGCGCTTCCAAGAATTGATTAGGGCGAGACCTCACGTGCCCGCCGCTCTGAGAGAATAGAACAGCCTGAATGCCCTTCTCAGGACTTGCAAATCGCGCCTTCGGCGCTTGGGTTTCTCGGTGAGTGAAATAAGCTGCTCGGCTTCTTCCTTCGTCACCCATTTCACCGAGGCGGTTTCGAGGTCAAACTGGCGTGTGTCCTCCAGCGGCACCATGAGAAAATACTCATTGGCCGTATTTGCGCCATCAAACGAGCCGGGAATTCTCATCAGGACGCTGGCGCGGATACCGGTTTCTTCAAGCACTTCCCTTACAGCGGCGGCTTCCGAGGATTCTCCCGGCTCGGGTTTTCCCTTGGCGAAGGTCCAGACCTGACCTTTGTAATGGCCGGCGGGTTCCCGCAACAGGACTCGGCCATTCTGGTCGATGATAACTCCGCCGCAGGCCTTTTTCATGATTGGTTGTTTTAAACCATCCCGACCGCAGACGGCAACAGGCAACGAGTCAGTTCCCAATTTCAGAGCGAGCCTCGCCAGCGGACTGCGGAAAGCCAACGGATTGGTGATAGCTTGGTTTTTCATAGGTGGCACGGGATAACCGGCGGAATTAAAGGCATGGCGTTGCACAGTGCGTTACTGCGCAACGCCGCGGGCGCTTGATCGGAGGTGAGTAGCGCCCGAAATAGGTCGCCCTAATCTGACAGGGGCGAGGATAGCTCCCTGATGCCGTGCGCCGGCAGGAAATCGGCCAGGACCAGCCAGGCAACCGGGTCCGGACCCGTCAAGTCGAATTGCCGGGTGCTCTCCTGGACTACTTCCGGAATGGATTCGAGAGCGTTTTGCTGTTGGGGCAGGATCACCTCGAGGAGGCGCCAGGCCATTTTAGTTTCCGCGTTCATAATGATGGTTCCGTCAGTCTGGGACTGAGCATTGAGGTTATAGAGTTTTTAGAAGCATTTCTTATGCCTGAGTATTAAGAAGTTTATTGATACGCCGGAAAGGCGCACCATGCGCTTCGTCCACAATGAGTTGTGTCGGGCGGCGCATCGCTGAGAAAGGGGGGCCGGGGGGCGAGTCTGTCTTTATTCAAGACAGAGATGTCTTGTTCCTGGAGGCGCATCCCTGGCACCGTCCTCGATAGCCCAGCCGGTGAGTTGGTGATTGCCGCTAGGATTCACCGGAAGTACAATCGCCTCGACGCGGCGAGAATAATTTATGAGTTGCAGCAGGTCTTTGGAAAGGCGGAGGAGGAACTCGCGGCGTTTCATTCTCTTCCTGTTCCTGATGCTGACCGCGGATGGCTTCGCCCAAACGGACTATACGGCCGCTGTGGACCCGAACCTCGTCCTGGTTGATAACTTCGAAGGCTGGGGCACTTCCCTTTGCTGGTGGGCCAATGTTGTCGGCGGCTACGCCAACCGTTCGACTTACGTGGCGCTCGCTTTCACCCAACTGCAGTTGAACATCGTTCGTTACAACATCGGCGGCGGGGAAAATCCCGGTATCAGCAACACCATGGAATTCCGCGCCCGCGTGCCAGGGTTCGAAACCAGCCCTGGCGTTTGGGACTGGACTGCCGACGCCAATCAGCGATGGGTGCTCCGCCAGGCCGTCGCGCTGGGGGCCAATCGCGTCGTCGCTTTCGCCAACTCGCCCCCCTGGTGGATGACCGTCAGCGGCAGCGTGACCGGTTCGACCAACGGCACCAGCAACAACTTGCAGACCAGCGACGAAGATAACTTTGCGGTTTACCTGGCTACGGTCATCAGCAACCTCACTGTGCTTGATGGGGTCACGTTCGAAAGCGTCAGCCCGTTGAACGAGCCCACGGCCAGTTGGTGGAAGTATGGCGGACGCCAGGAAGGCTGCCATATTAGCAGCGACCAGCAGGCGCGCGTGGTCAACTACCTGCGCACCGAACTGAACGCGCGCAATCAGTCTGCCGGCATCGTCGCTTCCGAAGACAACGACGAGCAAAGCGCCATCAACTCCCTCAACGTTTATAATACCACTGCGCGCAGCAACGTCATGCGCGTGGTCTCCCATACCTACGGCGCGAATAATCCCGTCGGCCTGCGCAATCTCGCCGCGGGCTGGCGCAAACCTCTATGGGTTTCCGAGTACGGTGATGGCGACGCTTCGGGCCTCACGATGGCGCGCCGCATCCGCAACGACATCGCCCTGATGTGGGCGCGAGCGTGGGTCTATTGGCAGGTGGTCGATAGCGGCGGCGGCTGGGGGATGCTTTCCAACCCTGAGGATGGGAGCGGCAACACCGGCTTCACCATCAACCGGAAATTCTACGTGATGGGGCAGTTCAGCCAATTCATCCGCCCCGGCTGCCGGATTATCAACGTCGGGGACACAAATTCGCTGGCGGCTTACAACCCGACCAATCACACCCTTACGATTGTGACGGTGAACGAAACCACCAACAGTTTCAATGTGACCTACGATCTCGGCGCGTTCACAAACCTCCCGCCACAAGCCGCTCGCTATCGCACCTCGCCCAGCGAGACCCTGCTCGCCCTCTCGCCCTTGTCGCTCAGTGGGCGCCAATTCACCTCGGCGATCGTCGCCCAGTCGGTCACCAGTCATGTTCTCACCAATGTCATACCCACGGCCCCTTCCTCCCAGCCGCAAGCGTGGTATCGTTTCGAAGGCAATGCCCAGGATGCGACTGGGCACGGAAACGATGGTGTCATCTCCGGCAACGTCACGTTTGTGACCGGTAAGCTGGGTGCCCAGGCCGCGCAGTTTGATGGGACCAGCAGCTACGTTCAGATCCCACGCTCGATCAGCAATCATTTTACGATTTCTTTCTGGGTCAAAACGACCGCGACGGCTTCGACCGGCCAATGGTGGGCCGGCAAGGGGTTGGTGGATGGGGAAGTCAGCGGCACGGTTGATGACTTTGGCGTTGCGCTGGTCGGCGGCAGGGCCGCCCTGGGCATCGGCAACCCGGATACAACCATCACTTCCACCGGTTCGGTCAACGACGGCCAATGGCACCACGTCGCAGCGACCCGCGACGCCGTTAGTGGCGTGATGCAACTCTTCATCGACGGCGCGCTGCAGGCCGCCACCAATGGACCAACCGGCACGAAGGCCGCCCCGCCTTTCCTGCGTATCGGCAGCATTCAACAAGGCTACGCCGGTGGCTTCTTTCCAGGGGTCATTGATGACGTCCAACTTTTTGGCCGGGTTTTCGCCGCATCTGAAATAGGCCAGTTGATGAACCATCCTCCAGCCATTCAGCCGATAGCCGACACCTCTATCCTGGCCGGCCGCACCCTGAGTGTGACCAACACTGCCACGGATCCCGACGCGCCTGCTCAGACTCTGGCTTGGAGCCTCGTCAGCCCGCCAGCCGGCGCCTCCATCAACGCCACCAGTGGCGTTTTCGTGTGGCGTCCGCTCATCGCGCAATCGCCCGCGACAAACGATGTCGCGATTGTCGTTACCGACAACGGCAGCCCGGCCATGAGCGCCACTCAAACCTTTGCGGTGACGGTTACACGGCCCGTCCAGCCACAACTTGGTGCTCCGCTTTTCGCCGCCGATTCGTTCACTCTGAACGTCAACGGTGATTCGGGTCCTGATTATATCGTCGAAGCGGCGACGAACTTGTTCCCTCCGGCGCGCTGGTTGTCCATAGGGACGAATGCCGCGGCCAGCCCGCCGTTTATTTGGGGTGATTCGTCGGCGAGCAACTTTGCGCAGCGTTTTTACCGTTTGCGGCTGGGACCATAGGACCATAGGGTTGCCGGACTCAGGGTTCAATAACCTCGAACTCTGCCAGGGAGGCCCAGGGTCCCGGCGCATAGCCGGACACTGCCGTTAGCCTCACAAAGCGAGCTTCCACCGCGTGGTCCAGCAAGATCCGCTTTATTTGAGGGTCGGCTGAAAACGTACCCCTGGCTACCGGGGCGCCCCAGTTCTGCCCATCGGCGCTGACGTAGAATTCGTATTTTTTAATCCAGCCGTTCTTATTGCCATCCTGTCGTGGCAGCAGTGTGAACCCCAGCAGGCGCACCGGCTTTTCAAATCCGATTTGGAGTTCATGCGGAAAGCCCGGCGCCGGTTCGTCCCAACCTGTATGCCAGAGGGTGGTTGGGTCGCCATCGATAGCCCGCTCCGCCTCATGCCCGCCCTGAGCGCTGTCGCATTTGACGATGCGGGCGCCGAGTCGCTGCATCCGGGTCGGTTCGGTCATCAGGCCTCGCACCTGGGCCGGACTTAACGACACCACCGGTTTGAAGTTTGCGCTGCTCATGTAGTCCAGGAGACTGTGGAGCATTTGGCGGGCGACGGGATTCTGCTCCAAATCGTTTTTCAAATCGACGCTGCAGACCAGCAGTTTGCCAGGGCCGACTTTTCCTTCAAAGACCAGGGCCAGTTTGCGATTGGTCACCCAGTCATCGACGACCTGGGCGGTGGGGCGCAGTTGCTGGGGCAGGTCATCGAGAATCATGGCTCCGGCACGGCTGAGCAGGTACCACCATTGCCAGTTGCTGTGGTAATCGGTGGGGAACTCAGCCAGAGCGGGAGCTTTCGGGTCGCACAGAATGCCGAGCGTGTGCGGAGGCTGGCGGTGGGTCCAGGCCGTGTTCCAAAAGATACTGGAAAAGCCGAGGGCCACCGGTCCATGCTGATCGCCTTTGACGCGGTTGGCGGGAATGGTGAGGAGGACTTTGCCGCCGGAGTTGAGCGATGCCACGGCCGCGTCATTCAACTCGTCCGTCATCATCACGGCGGTGGGCGGGTGGGTATCGACTTGCGGAGGATAGACCCAGAGGTCCCAGTCGTTCTCGAAGGTGGAGTTTGCACGTTCGGACGTCCCGTTCCCCCTCACCCCAGCCCTCTCCCCAGGGGAGAGGGAGACCACAAGCTTGTACCGCGCCGGCGCGGGGACGTCCTTCAACTCGAGCCTCATGCTGCCCAGGGCGGTGCCGTTATCAATGGGTATGTTGCAGGCGGGCAGTGTGCCGCTGGCGGCGATTTTGCCGACATCGCCTACGAGCTTCCAGGTGGTAATTGCGTTCGGCAACTGGGCGGGACCGAAGTGCGCGACTTCGAGCTCGGCCGTGAGGGTTTCATCCGTGGTGAAGACGCGCTTGTTTAGCCGCGCAAGCGGGACGGTGGAATTACAGAAGCGGCTGTATTCCTTGGCAGTGACGTACCCTTTGTCGTCCCAGAACGGATCGAGCACGCCGACCAGGGCGGTGCCCTGGCCCGGGAAGTCATGCAGATCAAGGAGCTCGAACCCGCCCATGCCGGGGGTGCGGAGGGCCGACTCGATGTCTTCTTTGTAACAGAGCGCCTGGAGTTTGCCGGAGGCCAGCAGGAATTGATGCGCTTGGTTTGCCATGTGATGCGCGGCGAGGGTTTCGCGGAAGATCTCGAAATTCTTCGGTTTCAGGTAGCCCGTGTATTTAGGGATTTCGTCGAAGTTGGGATAGACGCACCACTGGCCGATTTCGTGGCTGATGACCGGGATGGTTCGCTTTTGGATGTAGCTGCGGTAGTCAGTGGTGGTTTCGGGCGGCAGGTGGTTGATTCGCGATTTCAACCCATCGCCCCAGGATTGGATGCGCGGGTCGGGTGTGACATGGAACTGGTTTTCGGGAATTTGCGGCCAGCCTGAGCCGCTGGTGTAGAGCCGGCGCGGGTCGGCTGCTTTCCAATGGTCGACCCATTTGGCCAGGTACTCGGTGGCGCGTTTTCCGCCGGGTTCGTTGCCGTAGGGCATCAGCAGGAACGAGGGATGGTTGCCGTAGGCCTTGAGGATGCGTTCGGCTTCCTCGTAGAGCCACTGGTCCACCGGCTTGCCGTCGCCGAGGGTCGTGGACTGATTGGCCCAGGAAGCGATCTCGACCTGGTAATAAAAGCCGAGTTCATCGGCGGCGACGAAGGCCGCCTCAGGCGGGCACCAGGAATGGAAGCGGAGGAGGTTCAGTCCATGGGCTTTGGCGATACGGATGATGCGCTTCCAGGAATCGACATCAGTGGGAGGATGGCCCGTTTTGGGGAAGATGCAGCACTCGAGAGTGCCGCGGATGAAGGTTTTATGGCCGTTGAGGATGAATTGAGTGCCCTGGGTGGAGATATCGCGCAGGCCGAAAGAAGTGAGCCAGTCGTGCTCGAATGTTTTACTTTCCCACTGGCCGCGAATATTGGCTCTGAGGCGGTAGAGTGCGGGGGAGAATTCGTCCCAAAGCAGGGCGTTGGTTCCAAGCGGAATCTCCCACGTGAGCGGAACGTCCGTGCCGGTCGTGTTGAAGTTCTGACTATAAGGCAGTACCTGCAAGGGCATGGAACCCGGACCGGGTTCAACGAAGACAGAGATCTTGCCCTGGGCCAGCTTACCGGTGGAATTATGCAACAGCATTTTGACGCGGAGGGATTTTGCCGCCGCGTCCGGGAAGGTCTGGATGTCATCGAGCCAGACGGGAGGAGTTGCTTCCAATTCAATGCGGCCCACGATCCCGTTCCAGTTGCCCTGGGTATGGTCGGAGATGCTGTGGGAGTTGACGCCGATATCGACAATCAGGCTGTTATCGATGCGAATGGTGAGTTGGTGTTTGCCAGGCACAAGGGTTGTGCCAAGGTCGTATTCGTGCGGTGTCGAGAGGCTGTTGTTGGAGCCGATTTGTTTTCCATCGAGCCATACGCGGGTTTCCCAGTGGGGCCGTTCGAAGGTGAGCACAACGCGTTTGTCTCTCCATTCGCTGGGGATCTGGATGTCGCGCTGATACCATGCCGCGCCGGCGTAGTATTTATCCGGTTGGAGCCAGAATGGAACTTTCACATTGCCCGGCTGACGGTATTTGGCGTATTCGGGCGCGGTGAACCAGGATTTATCGACGATGTCACCGGTCCATTTCGTGTTTACGGAGGGGTCATCGCCGATGCCCTGGGCTGGCAGTGAGCCAGGAAGTTTGATTCTGTCGGGCAGAGTGCGCTCGAACCATTTTTGTTCGAGGCCGGCGTTTTGGCGGTCCAACGCAAAGCGCCACTGGCCGGCGAGGGAAAGGGCTGAGGAGGGGGCAGCGTTCGCGAGTCCCGCAGCAAAACTCGCGAGCAGAATCAACCCGCAACCGAACCGCGCGAAGCGTGTGGAGTGCGCCGTATTCGGGCGCTTTTCGAAAGCGCGAGCGCCGAGCGATACGAGAGCGCCGGAATACGGCGCACTGCATGCGCTTCGCGACCTACTCCGCAGGTTCGCGTCCCGGGTCTCAAGCTGTCGTGCGGGTGGCAGATTGGAAATCTGCGATACAGCAGATTGGAAATCTGCGCTACGGAAAAGCGGAGGCGAGCGTAAATGGCTGGCGCGAGGATGTCCGACTTTATCTGGACGGAAAGTCTTGGGCATATTTGGACTTTCGCATCAATCCACCAGTTCCTTTTCAATCTGTTCGAGAGTTTTGCCCTTGGTTTCCGGCAAGCGCAACAGGATGGTCGCAAACCCGATGCCGCAAATGCCGGCGTAGATCCAGAAGGTGACAGCCGCCCCGAGGAGGGTGTTGAAGATCGGAAACGTGTAGGTGAGCAGAAAACAGGCGAGCCAGAGAAAGGCGACAGCGATGGACATAGCGGTGCCACGGATGCGGTTGGGGAAGATTTCGGAAATAATCACCCAGGTGACCGGGGCCAGGGACATGGCATAACTGGCGATGGCGGCCAGGACCAGAACGAGGAACAGGGTATTGGCGACCGGGGAACCCGCGTCCTTGAGGTGATAGCAATAGCCGATCGCCGAATAAATGACGGTGAGGGCAGCAGCGCCGAACAGCATGAGGGGTTTCCGGCCCAACCGGTCCACAGTGAAGAGAGCGACGAAAGTAAAGACCAGGTTGACCAGACCGGTCATGACGATATTGGTGAGCGTGTCATTGAGGTTGTAGCCGGCTTGTTTGAAGATTTCGCCGGCATAATTGAAGATCACGTTGATGCCGCACCATTGTTGGAAGACCGCGAGGAAGATGCCCAGCCCCAGAACGAGCAGCACGCGAGGGTGAAACAAATCGTTGAGGCGGACATGTTTGTCTTCGTTGGCGACGGTGGCTTTGATGTCGTTCAGCGCGGCGGAGGCGTAGCTCGCTCCACCGATCCGCGCCAAGGTCTGCTCCGCGCGGTCGTTGAGGCCGGCTTTAGCGAGCCAGCGGGGGCTTTCCGGCACGAAGACAGAACCAAGGAGGAAAAAGAGCGAGGGCACGGCGCAGGCGGCGAACATCCAGCGCCAGCCTTGAACGACGTTCCACGACGCGGCGAAGTCGGCGGGCGAAATACCATCGGGCACTGGCCGGGCGATGCGCCAATTGACGAACTGGGCGGCGAGCACGCCAATGACAATGGTGAGTTGGTTAATCGCGACCAACAAACCCCGGCTCTGAGCTGGGGCGATTTCGGAAATGTACATCGGGGAAATGTTGGAGGCCAAGCCGATGCTGATGCCACCCAGGATGCGCCAGGCAACAAAGAGCGGAAAGCCCTGGGCCAAGGCGATGCCCAGGGAGGAGAGGACGAAATTTCCGGCGGCCAGGATGAGCAGCGGCTTGCGGCCAAATCGATCGCTCAGCGCGCCCGAGGCCAACGCGCCGGCCAGGCATCCCAGCAGGGCGCAGCTCTGGGCCCAGCCGGTAGGGGAGATGGCGTTGGCCTTGATTTTGTCCCAGAAGGTTGCGTCGGAGGCCACTTGCATGGCGGTGTCTTTGAGATGGAAGAAGGCCTCGTAAAACTTGGCCGCGCCGCCAATGACGACCCAATCGTAACCGAAGAGCAGTCCACCAAGCGCGGCGACAAAAGAAATCGCCCAGATGTACCTGGTGTTTAAGGCCGCTGTGGGTTGCGTGGCGGCGGCGTCTTTGTTGGCACTGGCCGTGATCATGTTTTTGGAGAATTAGCCGCGGCCCGAGGCGCAGAAAAAGAAGCCCCCTTGGGGGAACCGTTTTTAGCGGCGGCGCGACGCGGTACGGGACGGAAACCGCTGAAGCGGTTGCCTTTGCCATTACCCGCGCGCTCACCCCGCTGAAGTGGGGTGTTAATGAGAAGCCCGCCACCGGTGGCACTCAGGCGCCCGGACTGTGAAAACATGGCCAGGTGCAAACGCGCAGGGAGATGCGCGGGATCAAGTTGCAAAACTTTCTGAAGCTCGTTGAGCGCGCGGACGGCTTTGCCCAAGCCGTAAAACCCCAGGGCCATCAAGTAGCGGCAGTTGATTTGGTTGCGCCGGTCGAGATCATCATCAAAGACCATGAATTCGGGCAGCGACACGGCGAAATAATCGATAACGATGTGGTCGCGCAGGTGTTTTTTGCCGAACCGCACCAGGGTGTTGAATCGTTCTTTGGCGGCGGCGGCACGCCCGAGCTTTTGCAGGGCCAATCCCTGATAGAAAATGGTTTCAGGATTCTGATCGTTATAATAAACGGCCGGGGTGGGGAGCTTCATGCCTTGAGCGGCCTCGGTCCAGCACCGGCGGGCGTCTTGCAGGTTGCCCAGTTGCTCGTGCGCGATACCGAACCAGTACAAGATTTGATTCTCCTGGGCGCCGTGGAGTTTGCCTTCGCCGAGGTTGTGAGGATAATGGCGGGCGCGTTGGAGCAACTCGATGGCGTTGTTTGGAGACGACGCGAGGGAAGGCCCGTTCGCGGCGGGCTGAGGAGAGACGGGCGCTCCACCTGGTTCGCAATTGAATGGAGCCTCCCTACGCCGGCTGCTACAGGAGAGGGCCTGTTTGGCCAGTTCGACCAGACTGAGCACGTATTGTCCGATGACTTTGCCTTCGCCACCTTCCCAGGGATGAAAGTGGCGGCGCAACAACGGGTCGAGGGCTTGCTGGTGCCGACCGAAAGAGTTCAGCAAGGTGATGAACTCGATGAGCAGGTCCTCGCGTTTTTCGACTACCGGGAGATGTTTGTTGAGAAAGGCCAAGCGAGCCTCGGGCGCGACGCCCGCGCGTTTTTTTAATAGATCGAGTTCAAACAAGACGCGGGCATCCGCGGGATCGAGAGCAAAGGCTTTTTCCAACGCCTTCAGGGCTTTGTTGGCGTTGTGCTGCTTGTTGAAATAAACCAGCGCGAGGTTCCGGTGCACGGTGGGCAGGGCCGGCTCGAACTTACGCGCGCGTTCCCAGCAAGCGGTCGCTTCCGGCACTTGCCGTTTGTCGTACCAGAGATTACCGAGATAAAAATTCGCGCGAGCGTCGCGGGGATTGAACTTCAGCGCGGTTTGCAGCGCCAGGATGCAGTCGAGGCTGTTGGGGAAGCAACGGTCGGGATCTTGTTCCGCGGCAAGTTTGAAGTACGCTGCCGCGGCGTGGGGGTCGGGCTTCTGCGCCGCGTAATAGCCGAGGAAGTAAAGTACCATCGGTCGCGCATTCGGCATACCGACCTCGCCGACATGGCCGGGAGCGCGGCCTCCCGAACCGGGTTGCTGGTTGAGGGTTGAAGGTTGAAGGTTAGCGGCGTGGTCGTTCGTCCCGCCGCAACTTGCAACTTTCAACTTACAACCTTCAACCTGCAACCCAGGATTAGTTCGTGCGTGTTCGAGCAGGTCGATTGCCTCATTGAACGCGCCGGCATGAGCGTAGTCCGCTGCTACTTCGAGGTAGCTGTGGCAGTTCTGGCGCATCAAGTTCGCCAGTTCGCCTCGTTCCGATTCCTGGCCCAGCAGCACACGTTCGTAGCGTGCGCCAAAATCGAGCGGATCGCGCGCGCGAGCCGATTCGGCCAAGAGGAGCGCCTCATCGGTCCGCCCCGATTTCCGCAGCAGGAGGGTTTTGAGGTGCACGGCTCGTTGATTGTGCGCATTCCGCGCCAGCGCACGCTCGATGAACTCCAGAGCCTGGACAGAGTCGCCGCTCAGCGCGGCAAGCTGAGCCAATTGCAAGAAGGCAGGCGCTTGCCAGGCGGTGGTCCAGGCGGCTTTGTAAAAGGCGGCGTAAGCCTCTTGGGGCCGTCCCAGATAGCGCAGGCACAGTCCCAGGTTGTAATGGGGCTCACCCTCGCGCGGATTGGGATTGTGGCGCGCAAGGGTTTTGATGGCGGCTTGGAAAAACGGTTCGGCCCGGGCGAATTGCCCACGGCGCAGCAGCAGGAGGCCCAGGGCGTTGTTGTTGCGAACGTCGCCGGGATCACGGCGCAAGGCTTCGCGATAGTAATCTTCGGGTTCGCGCGTGGCGTGGCGGTATTGCTCGAGGTGCAAACCAGCGAGGTAGAGCGCTTCGTTGTTGGCGACTTTTGAAGGTTCGGGAATCGCGGTGGCCGGTTCGGGGATCGCTTCCGCCTGCTCCGGTTCGGGGGAGTAGGCAACAAGGAGTTCGCCCTCGGCGCTGCACACTGACAGGCGCAAGTCTTGAGCGCGAAGACCCTTCGGCAGCGGCACTTCGGAGGTGAAAGGAGTGTCGGGCCCGAGGTCCACGCGCTTTTCCCATATCACGCCTGCAGGAGACGAATTGATCAGAGCCTCTTTACGTCGGCTGCTACAGAGACGCAGTAATGCGTTCGGTCGTGGCGCGGTCGCATAAGCACCGAGTTTCGCTTTGCCGTTGGTGATTTCGAGGCTGACGGCGGCGTGGATGGTGGCATTGCGCACATAGCCAATGGCTTTGTAAGGGAAGAAGAACTGTTTGACTTCTTTTTCTTCGAAGGGCTGGAGCCAGGAAAAATCCGGTTGGTTATCGGCAAAGACGCCGCACATCAACTCGGCGTAAGGGCCGTCCTGCTCGGTCAGATTGCGGTCCCAAGCCTGGCCAAAATCGCCGCAGCCCCAGACCCACTGTTTCTTGCCGGGAACAACGTGGTGGTCGGCGACATGCAGGACACCGGCCTTCTTTCCGTGGTCGTAACCGCCCACAAAATCGTAGTTTGATTTTGCCGCCATGTAGGAAGTGGGCACTGGCAGATTCTTGTACCAGGAGATATCGACACCGCGCGAGTAATCCACCTTGTAGTATTCGCCGCGGGCGATGGGAAAGGCTGAGACGTCGCGTTTGCCGTGATCATAGACGGCCTGAACGTCGGGGGGAAAAACGGATTGGTAATGGTCATTCACATGGACAGCGGGATTCGTCCAGAGATGAAAACTTTGCGGCAACGGTGTGGGGTTAAACAGGCGGATGTTGATTTCGAGCAAAGCCTTGCCGGGGTAGAGCGTAAGGCCGAGGGTGCCTTTGAGATGGGACATCGGTTCGAGTTCGCTCAACCAGAGGGTCATGCTGCCGTCCGGATTTTTGGTGATGGTGTAATCGACGGGGCAATAAGTGCCGGGGCGATGGTGCTGCGGCCAATTGAATTCGATGCCGCCGGAGAGCCAGGGGCCAGCCAAGCCGACCAGGGCGGGTTTGACGACACGGTTGTGATAAATGAAGGGATAGCCGTTGGTCTTATCGCAGGCGTACTGGATACGTCCGCCGAAGCCGGGCATGACCATCAGCTTGAGATATTCGTTCTCGAGGAATACGACATGATGGCGTTCCTCGACCTTTTCATCGCAGATTTTGTCGATGACCGGATAGGGATAGACGCGGCCGGAGCTGCCCTGGTAAACGCGTTTCTCGAGGAACATCGGATTGCGGTTAGGCTCGCCGACCAAGTAGGTGGGGATGGAGATTTCCTCGGCCCACATCCGGACAGTCTCTGGCCCTTTCATGTGATGGTTAGATACCAAACCGCGGAAGGGGAGGGAATAGACAAAAGCACGTTTCGCATGGACGATTCTCCGATGTCTGTAGTGGGTCGCGCAATGTCAAACAAATTCATGCGCCGCTCCCGGAACGGCCGGGAGCGGCGGCTTGCGGGAATGGTTACGGAATGCGGACGCGATAGAACGTCATGCCGACGGGGGAATTGGTGTACGGGCTGGTGAACGCGGTATCGGCGTAGCCGCTGCCGGCCTGACCGGATTGCTGCAGCACACCGCGAGGCCAGATCAGAACGACGTTGCCGGCGACCAGGCTGATCTGGAGCTGCACCGGGCCGACGCCGGCCTGATAGAGGGCGGTGATTTCATTCGGCGAGAGAGTGCGGCCGAAGATCATCGGTTCGTCGATGGCACCATTGAAGCGGCGGGAAACGGTTTTGCCCTGGGTGGCGTCGTTAGCGTCCCAGCCGACGAAGGTGGTGCCGACGAAGGGGACAGCGGCGTGGGCGGCGACATTGGTTGCGGTCTTCATCCCGGTTCCGTCGTTGAGATAGAACACAGCTTTGGCGGGGTCCACGGCCATGGCGACGAAGACCCACTGGCCCAGGGGGATATCAAGGTGACTGGGATATCCAAAATACTGGCTGTTCCAATGGTATCCGAGCATGAAGCTGCCCGTGCCCGAATCGTACTGGATGTCCAGACCGGAGGCGGTGGCGCCGGGAATGCCCAGCGGGCGATTAAAGATAATGCCGCCGTACTGGTTGAGAACGGTATCGGAATTCTGGGAGTTGATCCAAGCGGCCAAGGTGAGGTTAGGACCGGTATTGGTCGGGAGATTCAGGGCCGGGATGCTGACGTCCACGCTGGCACCATCGAGGAGCAAGGCGAGGTTGTTGGTTTCGAAGTTCGGCCAGGCGGGCGGTTGCGGGCCGGCAGCAGCATTCGTATTACCTTCATACATGCCAGCAAAGCCCGGGCCCAGGTTGCCGAAGTTGGGGGTGGTGGCACTGACACCGACATCGCTGAAGCCGTAATAGACCAGTGGATTCTCGGCGAGGAGCGCGGCGGCGGCGGCGCCACTTTGGAGGGTGAGGGTGGCGACGGCGCTAGTGGCGCTGCCGTAATTGTTGGCAACGACGACCAGATAATTGCCGGTAGTGGAGGGGCCAGCGGTGGTGGTGTACGTGCCGGCATTGGCGCCCGGCAAATTGGTCCCGGCGTGCATCCACTGATAGGTGACCGGAGAGGTCAGGGTGCTGACAGTGAACGGCACCTGCTGGTTGAGATAAGCGGTTTGGGACTGCGGCGGCTGGCTGATGGTCGGAGGACCCGCGGCGAGGACCGTCAGCACGACGCTGTTGGTGCCAGAGCCCTGGGGATTATTGCCGACCAGGTAATAGGTGCCGGAGTCGCCCAGGGCAAGGTTGGCCAAGGTTAGAGTAGTTGCGGTTTGGCCGGAGAGGGGAGTATCGGGCGAGCCGGTTTTGTACCACTGAAGGGTCAGTGGAGCCAGGCCGTTAACGACCGCGGAGAAGGTGGTATTGGAAGTTGCATATTGATAGATGTGCGACTGCTGCATGAGGACGACCGGCGAGCCCTGGGGCAAGAGGGCGAGGTTGCCCGGGCCGTAGAGGTTGTTTACGCCGTTGAGATTGTATGGTGCCAGGGGCCAAACGTCAGCGCCGCCGCTGTAGAGCGCGGCGCGGGTGCCGCCGGCGTTACCGCCAACATAATAGGAATTCCAGGGGGTCGGGACAAAGAGATCGGGCCATGGATCGCCGCTCGAGGTGGATACTTCCCCGGAGAGAATATAGGGGGTATTGGCCGCCAGCACGACGGGTGTATCGAGTGGGATATAAGAGTAGTTATCGACGATGTTGGTTTGGGGCCCGGCGGGGACGAGGACCGAGGCGAGGGGAACGGTCCCGTCGGTCAGGGAGAAGATGCCGACGTGATGGTTCTGATTTAGCGACTGGCCGTTGGTGCAGTAATAGCCCAGGTGCGTGACGAGAGCCGGGCTGGAGCCAATGAGGAAAATGCCGCCGAGCAGGCCGCTGTAATTGTCGCGAGCACCGAAAACGGAGGGGAAGAGGGTTTGGGAGACCGAAGCGACGTTGGGCAGAACCGTCAGAGTGGCGTT
>Ga0210408_10002021_pt1 | contig 20300 bp, 22 predicted proteins | sample IncBWH4MmetaG_FD_155471 | JGI IMG/M metagenome (GOLD analysis project Ga0210408, IMG submission 155471) | Forest soil microbial communities from Barre Woods Harvard Forest LTER site, Petersham, Massachusetts, United States - Inc-BW-H-4-M | ecosystem: Environmental > Terrestrial > Soil >...
GCGGCGTCCAAACCACCATCACCATTCGATCGGCAAGAAATCCGACGGTGATAGCGCGCCTCGCCATATTCCCGCCGCGTGTCCTGCACCGTAATCGTCGGACCAGCGAAAACCATCGCAGCATCGCCAAAGTCCAGGCCCCTCTCGCCGAGAGCAGCCTGACGCTTCGCCGGATCAAACGTGATCTTCACATTATTAAATGTACCCCCATTTAATGGCTGGCGTCAACTCACGCGATTGATATATCATGTATTCAAACTGATGCTTGAAACCGGTATTTATACGGTGTAAGGATATTTCGACCGGGATTGAGAAAGACGACGCCCATGATCACCGCCAATCAACTCAGGGCCGCGCGCGCCCTGCTGAATATCGATCAGCGGCAAACCGCCGGTCTGGCGGACCTTTCGGTTCCGACCATTCAGCGCATGGAAGCCAGCGACGGCGTCATCCGGGCCAACGTCGATTCTCTCATGAAACTGGTTTCCGCGCTTGAAAACGCAGGCATCGAGCTGATCAATCCGGGGGTGCCGAGTCCGTCTGGGGGCAGGGGGGTCCGACTCCGCGAGCATGTCGCAAAGCCAAAGATGAAGATTGTCCGGCAAGCAAAGCCGTCTTCCTCGCGGGCGGCGGAGCGGGCTCGATAGTGACGGCTGATCGTCATCCCGCTTTCGCGTCCATCCGTTCCAGCAGCGCCAGAAGTCCTTGCAGCATCGCCGTCGGCGTAGGGGGACAACCCGATATATGGAGGTCGACCGGGATCACCTCGCAGACGCCTCCCACCACCGCGTAGCTGCCGGCGAAGCAGCCGCCATCGCGCGCGCAATCTCCGATCGCGACCACCCATTTGGGATTAGGGGTCGCCTGATAAGTGCGCTCCAGCGCGTCACGCATGTTCTTGGTCACCGGACCGGTCACCATCAAGACATCGGCATGGCGCGGCGAGGCGACGAACCGCAGGCCGAAGCGCTCGACGTCGTAATAGGCGTTGTTGAGCGCGTGGATTTCGAGCTCGCATCCATTGCAGGAGCCGGCGTCGACTTCGCGGATCGACAGGCTGCGGCCGAGCCGCCGTCGCGCCGCGTCCCCGACGGCTGTCGCGAGTTCGCGCACCGCGGCATCGTCCGGCGCCGGCGCGGCTTCCGTGAACGGCTGGCGGAACAGGCTTTGAAAAAGCAGCTTGCGCATCTTGTGTCCTCAGACGTCATTGGCTCGCAATGAGGGTTTCTCATTCATGCTCTAGAGATCGTGGCCCGAGTAGGAACAGTTGAACGACTTGTTACAGAGCGGAAAATCCGCAACGATATTGTTCTCGATGACAGCCTCCAGCAGCGGCCATTGAAACCAGGAGGGGTCGCGCAGGTGGCACCGTTCGATCCTGCCACCCCGCAGGCGGAGCCAGACCAGAACGTCGCCGCGAAATCCCTCGACGATCGCCATGCCTTCCCGCGCCTCCGAGCTTTGCGCCACGTCTGTGAGCAATTCGCCCGCGGGCAGCCGGTCCAGGATCTGGTCGATCAGCGAAAGCGACTGTTCGACCTCGCGCACCCTGATCCAGACGCGCGCGTTGACGTCGCCTTCGTGCAGCACCGGCACCTCGAAGCGCAGATTGTCATACGGTGGATAGGCAAGGGCCCTTCGCGTGTCGAAAGCGCGGCCGGACGCGCGGCCGACATAGCCGCCGGCGGCGTATTGTCTGGCCAATGCGGGCTTCAGCACCCCGGTATCGACGGTGCGATCCTGCAGCGATGCCGTGTTGTCGTAGAGTTCCACCAAAACCGGAAAGCGCAGGCGGATATTGTCCAGCGTCGCTCGGATGATTTCTTTCCCCCGATCGTTGAGGTCGCGCGTCACGCCGCCGGGCACAATGACGTCCCGCATCAATCGATGGCCGAAAGCGCCAAGGGATGCGCGCAGCACGCTCTCGCGCAACACGCTGCAATGCGCATGGATCAGCGTGAACGAGGCATCGTTGCAGATGGCGCCGATATCGCCGAGATGGTTGGCAAGCCGCTCGAGCTCGGCCATCAGCGCCCGCAGCCAGACCGCCCGAGCAGGCGCGAGCAGGTCCAGGGCCGCCTCCGCGGCTCGCGAAAATGCAAAGGCATAGGCAACGGTGCTGTCGCCCGACACCCGCCCGGCAAGTTGCACCGCCCGCTCGAGATCGTCGCCCAACATGAGCCCCTCGATGCCCTTGTGGGTGTAACCGAGCCGCTGTTCCAGCCGGACCACGGTTTCGCCGCTCGCGGTAAAGCGGAAATGTCCGGGTTCAATGATGCCCGCATGCACCGGACCGACCGCGATCTGATGCATGCTGTCGCCCTCCACCGGCAGGAAGCGATAGGGCGATGTCTTCGGCAACGCGCCGATACGATCTCCTAACGGAAAACGCACGCCCCAGCAGTTGTGATCAAGCCAGGGACGGGGGTCGGGCGAGCCTATCGCCGATAATCCGAACAGATCGTGGGTGGCACGCTCCAATCGCAGCGCCGGTGGATGATGTCTGCCGATCGAAGCATAAGTGTGATCGGGGCAATCCAGGCTGACGGTCGCGATTTCTGCTGTGGCTTCATCGATGACCGCCATGTGCACCTTTGCGGGCTCTCCCCAAAGGCCGAGCAAGCTCAAGCGTCCCTGCGCCAGCTCGCTTGCGACGAATTTCCAAAGGTGAGCGCCTACCGCGGCGCGCGGCCAAGGCCTGCGTTGCAGGATCGCGCGGCCCTCGAGCATGCGATCGATCAGTGACGGCATATTCTGTTGATCCTATCCAAGAAGGCGAGCCACATGCTGGAACCAGACCACCAACGGCGCCGGAAGATAGATACCGGCGATCAGCACGAGCGAAAGATGCGCAAACATCGGCACATAGGAAGCGTCCGCCGAAGCCGTGCTGCCGCGAGGTTTGCCGAACGCGACGCTGGTCAGGCGCAAGGTCAATGCGCCGAAGGCCAGCAGAAGCCCGAACACCAGCACGATCGCGAGCAAGGGGGCGCGGGCAAATGTGGAGCTTACGACGAGAAATTCACTCATGAAAATGCCGAGCGGCGGCAAGCCGGTGATCGCGACGACGCCCATCACCAGGCCCCAGCCGAGCGCCGGATGCGTCGCCGTCAGGCCGCGGATCCTGGAGATCCGCTGGGTGCCCTTGATCTGCGAAATATGCCCGACGGCGTAAAAGATCGCCGACTTGGTCAGGCTATGCATCACCATGTGCAACAGCCCGGCAAAATTGGCGAGCGGGCCGCCCATGCCGAACGCGAACACGATGATGCCCATGTGTTCGATCGAGGAATAGGCGAACAGGCGCTTGATGTCGCGGCGGCGGTAGAGCATGAAGGCCGCGAACACCACCGAAACCAGCCCCATCGTCACCATCAGCGTGCCCGGCGCGATCGCCGCGGGATTTGCCGCAAGTAACATCTTGAAGCGCAATAGCGCGTAAAGCGCGACGTTGAGCAGCAGGCCCGACAGCACCGCCGATATCGGCGTCGGACCTTCGGCATGTGCGTCGGGCAGCCAGGCATGCAGCGGCGCCAGTCCGACCTTGGTGCCATAGCCAAGAAGCAGGAACACGAACGCGACGTTGAGAAGCGCCGGATCGAAACTCGCCGCATGTTCGATCAGAAGCGTCCATACCATGGCATCGCGGCCCTCGCCGACGATCGGCCGCGCCGCCATGTAGACCAGGATCGTGCCGAACAGAGCGAGCGCAATGCCTACGCTGCCGAGGATGAAATATTTCCAGGCCGCCTCCAGGGCGGCGTGGGTGCGATAGATGCCGACCATCAGCACCGTGGTTAGCGTCGCAATCTCCACCGCGACCCACATCAAGCCGATATTGTTCGACACGAAAGCCAGATTCATGCCGAACATCATGATTTGATACATGGCGTGGTAGAAACGCAGATATCTCGGCGTCAACCGGCCGGTTTCCAGTTCATGCGCGATGTAGCTTGCGCTGAAGATCGAGGTGGTGAAGCCGACGAAGGTGTTGAGCACGATGAAGACGATGTTAAGGTCATCGACCAGTACATACGGTCCCGGAGGCGGACGCTCGACCACGAACAATGAAAGCGCGGACAGGAATGTCGCCAGACTCGCGACCACGTTCAAGCGTGCGGTCAGCCGGTAGCCCGGCAGCACGGCCAATAGCGCCGCCGAGACGTTCGGAATCAAAAGGACCGCCGCCACCGGTTCGAAGGAAGCTGCGCTCATGGCCGCTCGCCCCGAAAATCATCGAGCGCGGAGACGTCGACGGAATCGAAGCGTTCGCGGATCCGGAACAGGAAGATGCCGATGACGATGAAGGCGATCAGGATCGAGAAGGCGACGCTGATCTCGACCACCAGCGGCATGCCCTTGGCGCCGGTCGCCGCCAGCACCAGTCCGTTCTCCAGCGACATGAATCCCACGACCTGACTGACGGCATTGCGGCGCGTCACCATGACCAGAAGTCCGAGCAGCACGACCGACAGGGCGAAGGCGAGGTCCTCGCGCGCCAACGGGTCGGCCTCGGCGGTCACCCGCAGCATCAGCACCAGCGAAAGCGCAACCAGCGCCATCCCGGCCAGCATGGTCGGGCCGATCCCCACGACCGACTCGATGTCGCGGTGAATTCCAAGCTGCTTGACGATGCGATGCAGCGCCACCGGAATCACGATCGCCTTGAAGATGAGGGCGATGGCCGCCGTGATGTAGAGATGAGGTGCGTTCTGGACAAAGGCTTGCCAGGCGACCGAAAGCGCGAGCACCAGGGCGTGAAGCGCAAAAACGTTGAGCAGCGAATAAAGCCTGTCCTGGTACAGCATCATGAAGGAGATCAGGACGAGCGAGCCTGCGAGCGTGTGCGAGACGTCGAAAGCGAGGCTGTGCATCTGCATCAGAAGCTCCTCGACACGAACAGCAGGAGCGTACCGAGCAGGCCGAGCATCAGCGCCGCTCCGAGAAATTGTGGAACGCGAAACACCCGCATCTTGGCCGTGGCGGTCTCGAACAGTGCGAGGAAGAAGCCGGCGACCGCCAGTTTGACGATGTAGGCAGCGGTGCCGACGGCGTAGGCAAACGGCCCGGTTCCGAACACCGCGATCTTCCAGGGCAGGAACACGCAGGCGATCAGCGAGACGTAGAGCAGGAGCTTGAGAAACGCGCCGAATTCGATCATGGCGAGATGGCGGCCCGAATATTCGAGCACCATCGCCTCATGCACCATGGTGAGCTCCAGATGCGTCGCCGGATTGTCGACCGGAATCCGCGCGTTCTCCGCAAGCGCCACCATGATCAGCGCGATCACCGCCATGCCCAGTGACACCCGCAGACCGACGTAGGAAGAAGCCATGAAATTCGCGACCGTCGAGAGTTGCGTCGAGCCGGCCACCAGCGCCATGCAAAACACGATCAGCAGCATCGCCGGCTCCGCAAGTGCCGCGATCATGACTTCGCGGCTGGAGCCAATTCCACCAAAACTGGTGCCGACATCCATCCCCGCGAGCGCCAGAAAGAAGCGTGCGCTTCCGAGCAGAGCGACGATGGCGATCAGGTCCGCGGTCCAGTTGAACAGCAGGCCGGTGGCGAAAGTCGGCACCAGGGCTGCGGCAACCCAGATCGCGGCAAAGGTGATATAGGGCGTCACCCGGAACAGCCATGACGCGTTATCGGCGAGCACCACCTCCTTGCGGAGCAGCCGCAGCAGGTCGCGATAGGGCTGAAAGACGGAAGCACCCCGGCGACGTACCAGCCGGGCTTTGAGCTTGCGCACGAAGCCGGTCAAGAGCGGGGCAAGCAACAGCACCAGCAGCATCTGGATGCCCTGCACCAGGATGTCGGAGATCACGACCATATCGCGAGCACCAGGAGCAGCGTGACGAGGGTGACAAAAACCAGGCTGAGATATTGACGGATGGTCAGAAACTGCAGGCGGTTGAGCCGATCGGAAGAGAGGCTGACCGCATGTGCGATCGGCGCATACATTCCCTCCCAGATCAGATCATGCAGCTCGATCCGAAGCCGCGCCGGCCTGATATCTCCGGGCGGGGGCATCTCGACATGATCGCGCGCGCGGAACACCAGCGTGCCGAAGACGCGGCGGATCGGTTGAGCGAAGCTGCCGCTGGAATATTGCGCTAACGGCGTCGGATCGGAGAAACCGCAGCCCCAGGCCGGCCCCCGTCGCAGCGCGCGCGAGGCGAAACGGTGGATGAAATAGACCGCGAGAGACGCGGATATCACGATGAATACCATCACCAGCAGTCCGTTATAGGAACTGCGGCCCTGCGCGATCGGTACGATCGAAAGCCAGGCCTCGTTGGCCTGGATCGGCATGCGGCCGTCGAGGATCTCCGTCGTGATCGGCGCCAGCGCATCGATCACCAATCCCGGCAGGATTCCGGCCAACAGGCAAAGTGTGGCGAGGATGAACATGGCCGCCAGCGAGCATCGGTCGACTTCGTGCGCAGTTTCCGCCGCACCGCTGCGCGGCCGTCCAAGAAACGTCACGCCATATGCCTTGACGAAGCACGCCGCCGCCAACGCCGCAGCCAGCGCCAACATCGCGCCGACCGCAGGCACAATCAGCTTGATGCCCCAGGACGGGACGTCCGGGCTCAAGAGGATCGCCTGGAAGATGAGCCACTCGGAGACGAAGCCGTTGAGCGGCGGCAGTGCCGAGATCGCCATGCATCCTACAAGGAACGTGAAGGCGGTGAGCGGCATGCCATGGATGAGGCCGCCGAGCTTCTCCATGTCGCGTTCGCCGGTCGCTGTCAGTACGGCGCCGGACCCGAAGAACAGCAGGCTCTTGAAGATGCTGTGATTGAGGACGTGGAACAGTGCCGCGGTCATGGCGAGGGCTGCTGCTGCCCGCATGTCATACGTCGAGAAGGCGAGGGCGAGACCAAGGCCGATGAAGATGATGCCGATATTCTCCACAGTGTGGTAGGCCAGCAGGCGCTTGAGGTCGTGCTGCATAAGCGCGCTGAGCACCCCGAGCACGCAGGTGATGCCGGCAAGTGGGATGATGACGATGCTCCACCACCAGGCCGGTGGGCCGCCGAGGTCGAAGACGATACGGATGAAGCCGTAGATCGCGACCTTGGTCATGACGCCGCTCATCAGCGCTGAAACGTGGCTTGGCGCCGCGGGATGGGCGAGCGGCAGCCAAACGTGCAACGGCACGAGGCCGGCCTTTGAACCGGCGCCAAGCAGCATTAGGATCAACACCAGGGCCGCCGCATCGGGCGTATGTTGAGCCGCGCGAATGGCGGCAAATCCGTAATCTCCCGCCGGTCCCGCCAACAGGCCGAAGGCCAGCAGCAGCGCGAGCGTCCCAAAACTCGCCATCACCAGATAGATGTAGCCGGCCTTGGCATTATCGGCTTCGCGATGGTGCGCCATGACCAGCGCCCAGGAAGCAAGCGACATGAACTCCCAGGACACCAGGAAGGTGAAGGCGTCGTCCGCCAGCACCACAAGAATCATGCCGGCCAGGAAGGCGGGGAAGAGCGGCAGCACGCGCTGCGGCGCTTCCTCGTGATGGCCATAGCCGAGACCGTAAAGGCTTGCCGCCGCGCCTCCCAGGTTGACGACAATCAGGAAAAACGAGGCTAGTGCGTCCAGCCGGAAATGTGCGCCAAGCCATGGCAGTCCGATCGGCAGGGTCACGGTCGAGGCATCGGCCTTGGGCCCGATCAAGGCGTATGTCGAGGCGAACAATGCGACCGCGCAAATCGCCAAATTTGTGCTGTAAATCACGGCGGTGGCGCGCCTCGAGCGGCCAAGGCCTATCGCGAGAATGGCGACGCCCAGCAATCCCGCGACGCACGACATTTGCAAGACCACAGCAGAAATCGGAAGGGCCGGCATTATGTACGTGCCCTGGTTCTGCCCGATACTTTGGATCGAGCATGCCGAACGGTTCTAACCGAATCTGACGTGATCTTGAGCCGCACCCCGCGGCCTTTCGAATTGCTGACGGCTCCTTCGTCGATCATCTCGATCCCGGCCGCATCGAATGCGGCGATCAGCTTGACGAGCGAATCGACATTGCCCCGCACCATCGCTTCGCTAGCCTCCATCCGCTGAATGGTCGGCACAGAAAGCCCCGACAATTCTGCGAGCCGGCGCTGTTCGATGCCGAGAAGCAACCTGGCGGCCCGCAATTGCGCCGCTGTGATCATTGACCAGCCCCAACGTCGGAACCCCAACCGGCATCAGACATCATCTTTGCATGATAATTAATGATGTTAAAATGTCAATAAATGATATTTCAGATATCTAATCTGAGGGATGTGCTCCCGCGCTTTTCAAGACCGGCGCTTTCATGAACACTGCCGGCCAAGTCACGACGATGGTGCCCCGGAGGATGCTTGATTCGCGCCGCAATGTTGCCCTGGCCTGTGCGCTGAGCGCGCTGGCCGGCTACGTCGATGCCATCGGCTTCCTGCATCTGGGCGGCCTGTTCGTCTCCTTCATGAGCGGCAACTCGACACGGTTGGGCGTCAGCCTCTCGGAGGGACAGTGGTCGAGCGCGGCCACCTCGCTCGGGCTGATCGCATTGTTTGTGATTGGAGCCGCCGCCGGCAGCCTGATCGTGCTCGGCCGCGGCGTCAATCGGCAGCCCTGGATACTGCTGGCGGAGGCCGTGTTGCTCGCCATCGGCGCGCTTTGCTACGCGTTCGGATTCTCGAATGCCGCGGTCGCCGCCATCGTGCTGGCGATGGGGCTGGAGAACGCGGTGTTCCAGATCCACGGCGGTGCCGGGCTTGGCCTCACTTACGTGACCGGCGCGCTCGTGAAAGTCGGCCAACTGGCGGCTGTGGCGCTGACCGGCGGCGATCGCTGGGGTTGGGCGTCGAACCTGCTGCTGTGGGCGGCGCTGGTGGCGGGCTCGTTGTGCGGTGCGGTTGCCTATCACTGGATCAATCTCGCCGCGATCTGGTTTGCCGCCGGCGCGGCGCTGGCGCTGAGCGCGATCCTTGCCGTAACCGTGCACCGCTAGCATTGACAGCGGCCGCGGCTTGTCCGATTTGACTGACATGACAGCCGTGACGAAACCCCGCGCCGCATGCCTGATCGGATGGCCGGCCGCGCATTCGCGCTCGCCGCTGATCCATCATTACTGGCTGCGCAAGCTCGGCATCGCGGGCGGCTACCTGATCGAAGCGGTGCCGCCGGAAGAATTTCAGGATTTCGTGCTGCGGCTTTCGTTCCGCGGCTTCGTCGGCGCCAATGTCACCATCCCGCACAAGGAGCGCGCGCTGGAACTGTCGACGCCGGATGCACGGGCGCGCGCCGTCGGCGCGGCCAACACGCTGTGGTTCGCAGACGGCGAGCTGCGCTCCACCAACACCGATATCGAGGGCTTTATCAATAATCTCGACGCTTGCGCGAGCGGGTGGGACTCCGCCGAAGAGGCCCTGGTGCTCGGCGCGGGCGGCTCGTCGCGCGCGGTCGTGTTCGGATTGATCGAGCGCGGCATCAAACGAATCCATCTGGCAAACCGGACTGTCGAACGCGCCCGCGCGCTGGCGGCTCAATTCGGCGCAAGCGTCCATCCCGCTTCATGGGATGGGATCGGCGACCTGCTCTCTCGCGCGCAATTGCTGGTCAATACGACATCGCTCGGCATGCACGGCCAGCCCGCGCTCGAGGTCGAGGTCGGCCGGCTGCCGCCGCATGCCGTGGTCGCCGATCTCGTCTATGTGCCGCTCGAGACGCCGCTACTGACTGCGGCGAAGGCGCGGGGATTGAAGACCGCCGATGGGCTCGGCATGTTGCTGCATCAGGCGGTGCACGGGTTTGAATTGTGGTTCGGGCAGCGTCCCGAGGTGACATCAGAACTTCGGGCGCTGGTGGAAGCCGATCTCACAAACGTTTGAGCCGGAATATCGTGGAAGGTTCGAAACGGAGACTGCCGCGTGAAGCTGGAATATATCCCACTCACAGGAACGTTCCTGCGTCTGCAACCGTTCACGCCCGAGCTCAAGGCGGAGGTCCGCTCCGCGGTGGACTGCGACCCGGCCACTTGGGCGATCATGCCGGTCAACCCGATGGGCGATGGCTTTGATGCCTATTGGTCCGCGGCCTGCGGCGCCCCGCCCGACCAGCGAATGGCGTACGCGATCCGACGCCGAAGCGATAATCGTGTCATCGGGATGTCGACCTTTTACACCGAGCTTCTGAGCCAGGGCGGAGTATCGATTGGAACCTCTTTCCTGCATCCGTCCGTCCGCGGTGGCCCTGCCAATCCAGAGGCGAAATTATTGATGTTGGACCACGCCTTCGGCTGCGGCGCAGCGCGTGTTCAGTTCAAGGTCGATACGCGCAACCTGCGCAGCCAGGCGGCCGTGGCGAAGCTCGGCGCTGTCAGGGAAGGTGTGATGCGCCGGGACCGTCTGACCTGGACCGGCTACATTCGCGACACCGTCGTGTTCTCCATCCTCGACCACGAATGGCCGGAGCTGAAGGCTCGACTGCGGGCGCGGGTGGACGGTCTGATCAAGGCCGATCTCACAAATGCATGACCGGTTGGTCGCGAGCATTTGAACGGGAATATCGTTGCCGCATTGGGGTCTGTTGCTGCATCAAGCCCGCCTCCGGAGTGCCCTTTCATGCCCGTTCGACGTTCCACGTTCATGCGTCCGCTTGTCGCGATTGCGATGGTTGCGGCGTCCTCCCTCTATGCGATCGCGCAGCAATCGCCTTCTCCATCACGGGTTCGCGGCACTATCGAGAGCGTTGACGGCGACATGCTCTCGGTGAAGTCGCGCAGCGGCGAGGACGTCAAGCTGCATATGACGCCCGACATGCGGGTGGTCGGGATCAGCAAGATTTCATTATCCGACATCAAGGTCGGTTCCTTCATCGGCACCACCACGGTGCCGGGACCGGACGGAATTGCAACCGCCGTCGAGGTGCATGTGTTTCCGGAGGACATGCGCGGCACCGGCGAGGGATCGCGGCCCTACGATCTGCGCCCCAACTCGACCATGACCAACGCCACCGTCGCCGAATCCGTGGTCGGCAATGACGGTCACGCGCTGCTGGTCAAATACAAGGACGGTGAGAAGAAGGTCTTGGTGTCGGCGGAGACGCCTGTCGTGACCTATGTTCCCGCCGACAAGTCCGACCTCAAGGCCGGCGGCAAGGTGATCGCGTTTGCGAAGAAGCTGCCGGACGGTTCGTTCGAAACCAACCGCATCAGCATCGGCCGCGACGGTCTGACACCACCGATGTGACGTTATGTCTGCGCTCGCGCAGACATAACGTCATTCCGGGACGATGCGACAGCATCGGACCCGGAATCTCGAACTTCCGGGTTCGGTCCGGAGCCTGTCATCGGGCGCGCATTCGCGCGGCCCGTTGGGAACGCCCCGGAATGACACGGCAAGAAGGAATACCTCTCGCTCCCCGGGGTTGCGAAGGTTGGTCGCAAAAAACCGGAGGGATAATCATGCCGAAATTGAGTTCCTGGATGCCGCGGGCGCTGACGGGCGCGCTGGTGGCGGTTTCCGTTTTTACAACGGCGGCGTCGGCCCAGCAACCGCCGACGGTCCGCATTCGCGGCACCATCGAGGCGGTCGACGGCGCCACGCTGAGCATCAAGTCGCGCGACGGTAGCGACGTGAAGGTGAATATCACCGACAATATCGCGGTGACCGGCGTGGCCAAGGCCTCGCTGTCGGACATCAAGGAGGGCTCCTATATAGGCGTCTCCGCGATGCCCGAGCCCGACGGCACGCAGAAGGCGATCGCGGTTCATATCTTTCCCGAGTCACAGCGCGGCGCCGCCGAAGGTTTTAGGCCCTGGGATCTGCGTCCCAACTCGACCATGACGAATGCGACCGTCGCCCAGACCGTCGCCGGCGTCGACGGCCAGACCATCATGGTCAAGTACAAGGACGGCGAGAAGAAAGTCGTAGTGCCGCCGGATACTCCGATCGTCGCCTTCGCTGCCGGCGACAAAGCCGAAATCAAGCCGGGCGCCAAGATCATCATCTTCGGCGCGACAAAAAAAGACGACGGAACGCTGGAAACCGGCCGCATCGCCATCGGCCGCGACGGCATCGCTCCGCCGATGTGACACTTATGCCTACGCTAGCGTAGGCGTAAGTGTCATTCCGAGGCGCGCCATCGGGCGCGCATTCGCGCGACCCGTTGGCGCGCCCCGGAATGACGACTGCTTTGCAGTCGTCACACCGCCAGCACGTGGTCGTCGATCTCGGCGATGGTGTTGACCCCGCACAGTCCCATGGTCGTGGTGAGTTCCTTGGCAATGATATCGATCGCCTTGGCAACGCCGGCTTCGCCGGCGGCCCCGACCCCATAGGCATAGGCGCGGCCGATCATGCAGGATTTTGCTCCGAGCGCGAGCGCCCGCATGACATCCTGGCCCGAGCGGATGCCGCCGTCGAACATGACCTCCATCTTCGAGCCGACCACGTCGACGATCTCAGGCAGGACTTCGATCGACGACGGCGCGCCGTCGAGCTGGCGGCCGCCATGATTGGAGACCACCAGCGCCTGCGCCCCGGTCTTGGTGGCTTCCTCGGCATCCTCGACGTCGTGAATGCCCTTGAGCACCAGCTTGCCCGGCCAGATGCCACGGATCCAGTCGATATCCTTCCAGCTCAGCGAGGTGTCGAACTGCGAATTGACCCAGGTGGAAAGCTCGGTGATATCCTCGCTGACCTTGAGATGCCCTGCGAGATTGCCGAAGGTGCGGCGCTTGCCGCGTAAGACGCCGGCGACCCATGCCGGCTTGCTGGCGAAATCGAACAATTTCGATAGCGACCATTCCGGCGGTACCGTCATGCCGTTCTTGATGTCGGCGTGGCGCTGCCCGATCACCTGCAGGTCGACGGTCAGCACCAGCGCGCTGCACTTGGCCGCGATCGCGCGTTCGATCAGTGACTTCATGAAGCCGCGGTCCTTCATGAAGTAGAGCTGAAACCAGAACGGCTTGTCGACGGCGCCTGCGATATCCTCGATCGAACAGATCGACATCGTGCTTTGCGTGAACGGAATGCCGGCGGCCTGCGCGGCGCGGCAGGCGTGAATCTCGCCGTCGCCATGCTGCATGCCCAATAGTCCGACCGGCGCCAGGATCAGCGGCATCGCGGCCGGCTCGCCGAGGATGGTGGTCGACAGATCGCGCCTGGAGATATCGACCAGGACGCGCTGGCGGAACTTGATCTGCTGCAGATCGTCGTGGTTGGCGCGCAGCGTCTCCTCGGTATAGGAGCCGCGATCCGCATAGTCGAAGAACGCCTTCGGCACGCGCCGCCTGTGCAGCTCGCGCAGATCTTCGATGCAGGTAATGTGCTTCATGGACGCTCCCGGCCCTTCTTGCATTTTTGTCTTCTTGTATTTTTTGACGCTGTCGTCATCTAGCATGGTTGGATCATCCGCCAAATCGCGACGGAACCGACCTGACGAGGAGGGGACCATGACCGAATCAGCGACCAGATCGGCTCCGAAGCCGAAAAACGCGGGCGATGCCGAAAAGCGCCGACTCGAACAAGCCCTGGAGGAGGGGCTGGAGGAGACCTTTCCGGCCTCCGACCCGGTCAATGTCATCCAGCCGCCGCCGCCGAAAGGGGATAACCACGTCAGGCGGACCGATTAAAGCGGTTCCATCCGGATCGATCAAACGGAGATATTGCTCGTGTTAACAACATGTTAGTGGCCGGATCGCGGATCGGAAGCGGTAATGATTCATCATATTTTTTGAAGCCATTTTAGTCCCGATCGCATTATAACACCCGCCACGCCACGAATGGGGTGGCGTCGGAGGCTTTGCGCCGATGGCTGACGAAGCGCCGACAGTGCTGGGGGTCATATGAGCCGCAAATTTTTCGGGACAGACGGCATTCGGGGCCGCGCCAACGGTCTGATCACGCCGGAGCTGGCGCTCAAGGTTGGCCAAGCGGCTGGCCTGGTATTTCAGCGCGGCGAGCATCGCCATCGCGTCGTCATCGGCAAGGATACAAGGCTCTCCGGCTACATGATCGAATACGCCATGGTGGCGGGCTTCACCTCGGTCGGCATGGACGTGCTCTTGGTTGGCCCGATGCCGACGCCGGCGGTCGCGATGCTGACCAAGTCGATGCGCGCCGATCTCGGCGTCATGATTTCTGCTTCCCACAATCTGTTCGAGGACAACGGCATCAAGCTGTTCGGCCCACAGGGCTTCAAATTGTCCGACGACGTCGAAAGGCAGATCGAGCAGCTGCTGGACGAATCGCTCGAGCGGCGGCTGGCACAAAGCGCCAGCCTCGGTCGCGCCCGCCGCATCGACGGCGTCCATGACCGCTATATCGAATTCGCCAAGCGCACGCTGCCGCGCGATCTCTCGCTCGACGGTCTGCGCGTGGTGGTCGATTGCGCCAACGGCGCGGCCTACAAGGTGGTGCCGGAAGCGCTGTGGGAACTGGGCGCCGACGTCATCTCGATTGGCGTCGATCCGGACGGCTTCAACATCAACAAGGAATGCGGCTCGACCTCGCCGGAGGCGCTGAGCAGGAAGGTGCGCGAAATGCGCGCCGACATCGGCATCGCCCTCGACGGCGACGCCGATCGGGTGATCCTCGTCGACGAGCGCGGACATCTGGTCGACGGCGACCAGTTGCTGGCGGTGATCGCGCAAAGCTGGAAAGAAGACGGCCGGCTCGCCAGGCCGGGCATCGTCGCGACCGTGATGTCGAATCTCGGGCTCGAGCGGTTTCTCCAAGGCCAGGGCATCGAGATGGTGCGCACGCCGGTCGGCGATCGCTACGTGCTCGAACGGATGTTGAGCGGCGGTTACAATCTCGGCGGCGAGCCTTCCGGTCACATCATTCTGTCCGACTATGCCACTACCGGCGACGGCTTTGTCGCGGCGTTGCAGGTGCTGGCGGTCGTGCAAAGGCTCCGCCGTCCGGTGTCAGAGGTCTGCCACCGCTTCGATCCGTTGCCGCAGATCCTCAAGAACGTGCGCTATCGCAGCGGCAAGCCGCTCGATGATGCCGAGGTCAAGTCGGCAATCGACGCCGGCGAAAAGCGGCTCAACGGCCACGGCCGGCTGCTGGTGCGCTCGTCCGGCACCGAATCCGTGATCCGCGTCATGGGCGAGGGCGACGACCGCATCCTGGTCGAGGAAGTGGTCGATCATATCGTCACCGCGCTCGGCCAAGCCTCAGCGGCGGCGTGACAAGCCTCAGCGGCAGCGTGACAAGGCCTCGGCGGCGGCGTGAAGCGCATCCCAGCCATTATCTAATGGTGGTGGTCGGGCGTGCTGTCATCGTAGGAAAGCGCCTGCCGGCTCGCCAATCCCTCTCAGGAATCCTCCATTGAACAAGCCTGTCGTCGTCTCCGAAGAAGCATCGGTCGTGCCGGTGCCGGATGCGATGCAAGGTCGCCCGGCCAAGGCACCAAGCAAGGCAGCGACCAGGGCCGCTTCCGCGGGCCCGGCCTACATCGTGCTGGCGGCAATCAGCTTCTCGCATTTCCTCAACGACACGATGCAGTCATTGATCGCATCGGTCTACCCGATCCTGAAGGAGAGCTATGCGCTCAGCTTCGCGCAGATCGGAATGATCACGCTGGCGTTCCAGTTCACCGCGTCGCTGCTGCAGCCCGTGGTCGGACATTTCACCGACAAGAAGGCGCAGCCGTTCTCGCTCGCCATCGGCATGGGGTCCACCTTCTTCGGCTTGTTGCTGTTGAGCGTCGCCAACCAATACGCAACCATTCTCGTCGCGGCGGCGCTGGTCGGGCTGGGATCGGCGGTGTTTCATCCGGAATCGGCGCGCATCGCCCGGCTGGCTTCGGGCGGGCGTTACGGCTTTGCGCAATCGGTATTCCAGCTCGGCGGCAGTTTCGGCACTTCGATGGGGCCGGTGCTGGCGGCCTTGATCGTCGTGCCGTTCGGCCAGCCCTCGATCGCCTGGTTTTCGCTATTCGCATTTCTGGCGATCGCCATCCTGTTGCGGATCGGCATGTGGTACCGGCCGCAGATCACCAACAAGAAGCCGGCGCCGATCCATCTGCATCCGGACGCGCCGAGCCCGCGACGCGTCAGAATCGCGATCGCCGTGCTGGTGGCGCTGTTGTTCTCCAAGCAGCTCTATGTGTCGAGCCTGTCGAGCTATTATATCTTCTATCTGATCGACAAGTTCGGCGTCTCGACCCAGTCGGCCCAGCTCTATCTCTTCGTTTTCCTTGCCGCCAACGCGATCGGGGCGTTCCTCGGCGGGCCGCTCGGCGACCGCTTCGGCCGCAAATATGTGATCTGGATTTCGGTGCTCGGCGCGCTGCCGTTCACGCTTGTCTTGCCCTATGCCGGCCTCTACGCGAGTGCGGTGCTGACCGTGATTATCGGCCTCATCATTTCGTCGACGACGTCCTCGATCATCGTGTTCGCGCAGGAACTGATGCCGCATCGCTTCGGCATGATCTCAGGGGTGTTCTTCGGTGTCGCGTTCGGCATCGGCGGCCTTGGCGCAGCCGTGCTCGGCAAGCTTGCCGATTACACCGGCATCGCCTTTGTCTATCAGGTCTGCGCCTTCCTGCCGGCGATCGGGTTGCTCGCGGTGTTCCTGCCGAGGATGCCGAGACACCTGCGCTGAGCGGCGCTGGTGGGCCGCAGCTTCGTCAACACATCGTTAGTAGGTGTTGCGCCTTCGCTAATTTTCCAGCGCCGGCGGAAAGTCTGTTCAGAGATTATCAACCTTAAGAATTAGGGTTAAGCGGCGCTTAAGCATTTGCTGCCATCGTCCAGCCGTGGGTTTTTAGAGGTGGGGTTTTGTTGCGCCTCACGGGCAAAAAGGGCTGAAGCCAATGCGTAGCGTCAAGTTTCTCATCGCCGCAGGAGCGGTATCGTTGTTGTCGCAGGCGGCGTTTGCCGCCGACCTCGCCATCGCGCCGTCGCCGATGTACGCGCCGCCCCCGCCCGCCGATTTCGGCGGCTGGTATCTGCGTGGCGATATCGGCATGACCAACCAGAGCATCAAGTCGCTCAACAATCCGGATCCCAACGCGGTCTTGTTCAACTCCGCAGGAATCGGCTTCGACAGTTCCATGCTGTTCGATGTCGGCGTCGGTTATCAGTTCAACAACTGGTTCAGGGCGGACATCACCGGACAATGGCGCGGACGCGCCAACTTTCATGGTTCTCAATTCACCGACGCCTTTGTCGGCTCCGCGTTGGTCGACAATTACTCCGGCTCCAAGTCGGAGGCGGTTATCCTGGTTAACGGCTATGTCGACCTCGGCACCTGGTGGTACGTAACCCCGTTCATCGGTGCCGGCATCGGAACATCCTATAACCGGATTTCCGGCTTCCGCGATGACGGCTTCGGCAATACCTTTGGCGTCGCACGGCCCTCCAGCGTTGTTTATGCGGCAGACAACGGCAAATGGAATTTTGCCTGGGCGCTGCACACGGGTCTCGCCTACAGGGTCACGCCGAACGTGACGGTCGAGCTCGGCTACAGCTACATGAACCTCGGCGATGCCACGACCGGCGTCAATTCGAACTTCGCCGGCACCCCCACGGCACAATTCCCGTGGACCATGAGAGACATCACGTCGCACGACCTCACGCTGGGCGTGCGCTGGGATCTCGAAAGCCCGCAGGTCTACGCGCCGCAGGTGGTGCGCAAGGGCTGATCGAGCGTCTCATCTCCTTAACGTCTGCTAACGGCGCGGGATCTTCCCGCGCCGTTTTGCTTTCAGCATTTCGTGTCGATCGAGGCCCGCGACAACGATTGGTTAAGGTTAACGAGCGATGATCAGGGCAGGTCAGAATGTCTGATTGGGAGCGTCGCGAATGCGTAGGTTCTTGCTGTCGGTTGTGATGTGCGTGGCGGTGTCCGCTGCGCAGGCGGCCGATCTATCCGACCTTCCGATTCTTCGCGGCGCGTACACCGAGGGGCTGACCACTTCCAAGGTCAACTGGCAGGGCGTCTATGTCGGCGGACAAGGCGGCGTCGGCACATCCGAGATGAATTTCACCGGCGTCACCCAACAGTTGGCGTCCCGCCTGCTCGTCGACACGGCAGTCGAGAATTTCGGTGGAATCGCGGAGTTGCCGTTAGGCAGCAAGACCGCGGTTCACGGCAACGGCATCGGCGCCTTCATCGGCTACAACAGTCAATGGGACGACATCGTTCTCGGCGTCGAATTCAACTACCTCCACGGCAAGTTCGGCGGCTCGCAGACTGATAGCAGTACGCCGCGGTTCTTTGCCGCCGGCGGAGATTTCACGGACTCTGTGGTCAGCCAATCCATTGCGTCGGTGTCGATCTCCGACATGGCGACGCTGCGCGCGCGCGCCGGTTATGCGTGGGGCGTGTTCCTGCCCTACGTGTTCGGCGGCGTGGCGCTTGGACACGCGGACATCGTCAGGACCGCGCGTGTCTTCGGAGTCCAGTCCAGTCCGACCCTTGGCGACTTCCCGTTCGACGTCAGCGCCACCGACGCCCAGAACAACCGCATGATCTATGGTTATTCCGCGGGTCTCGGCATGGATGTCATGCTCATATCGTGCCTGTTCCTGCGCGCGGAGTGGGAATACGTCCGCTTCGCCACCGTCATCGACACCAACGTCAACACGTTCAAGGCCGGTCTCGGCTATAAATTCTGATCGATCTGCCGGGCAGCCCTCGCGCCCCGACCGCTAGTTGACAGGACCGGCGCCGCCTGTTGGTCTGTCGTTTCCGAAAAAAACGGGCGGCCGGCCATGAAAATCTACGGCGACAACAATTCGGGCAATTGCCTGAAGGTGAAGTTTGTCTGCGAGCACCTCGCGATCCCCTACACCTGGATCGAAATCGACACGCGAAAGCGCCAAACCCGCACCACGGAATTCCTCAAGCTCAATGGCGCAGGGCAGGTGCCGACGGTCGAATTCGACGACGGAAGGACGCTCGCCGAATCCAACGCCATCATCAAATATCTCGCCCGCGGCAGCGACCTCGTTCCAGCCGATGCGTTTGCCGCAGCCAAGATGGATGAATGGCTGTTCTGGGAGCAATACAGCCACGAGCCTTATATCGCGGTGTGCCGCTTCCAGATGGTCTATCTCGGCAAACCCGCATCCGATCTCGACCCCGACAAGATCAAGCGCGGCTACGCGGCGCTGGCGCGGATGGAGCATCAGCTTGCAGCAACGCCATTTTTGGTCGGCACCACCGTTTCGCTCGCTGACGTCTCGCTCTTGGCCTATACGCGGCTGGCGCATGAGGGCGGCTTTCATCTCGAAGGCTACGCCTCGTTGCGGCGCTGGATCGGCGAGACCGAGAAGGTGCTCGGCCTTCAACCTGTGCCCTGAGCATCATGGCCGAAGGCTCGCAGGTTACGATCCGACCCGCCAAACGCGATGACGTCGGCGCGATCGTCGGCATGCTGGCGGACGATCCGCTCGGCAGCGCGCGCGAGCGCATCGAACAGCCGTTGCCGGAATCCTACTTCCAAGCGTTCGAGGCGCTCGATCGCGACCCGAACATCGAGCTCGTGGTCGCGCAAGACGGCGAGGGCGCGGTGGTCGGCTGCCTGCAGCTCTGCATCCTGCCCGGGCTCAGCTCGCAAGGCGCCTCACGCGGCCTGATCGAGGACGTCCGTGTCGCCTCGCATTGCCGCGGCCGCGGCATTGGCGAAGAGATGGTGCAATGGGCGGTCGGACAAGCGCGCGCGAAGGGCTGCAAGCTGGTCGAGCTCTTGACGCATCACACCCGCGTCGATGCCCAGCGCTTCTATGAGCGGCTGGGATTTGCGCGCAGCCATGTCGGAATGACGATGCGCTTTTAGAGCATGATCCGGAAAAAGCCTGCCCTCGGGCTTGACCCGAGGGTGGACACCGGTTTTCCCTCGCGACAAACGCGGAACGCGTTTGCGCGGAGGTCATGCTCAAGCAATAGCGAAGGCAGGGAGAAACGCCGCCATGTCCGCGATCAATCCTCTGACGGCCTGTGCGGTCGTGCTCGCCACCGCCGCGACCGACGCCGTTTACGTCATGTTTACCTCGGCGGTGGTGGCGAAAAGGCGGTTTCCCGCGGCGACCTGGAGCAGCATCTGGTATCTGCTCTCGTCCTTTGCGGTGATCAGCTACACCGAGAACTGGGTCTATGTCGGCTTCGCCGCCGTGGGTTCGTGGATCGGCGCCTATGCGTCGATGACGTTCCTGCACCGGCCGCCCGGCGGGCCACCGGTCGGCGCAGCGCCCGAATAGAGCATTGCCGTAAGGCAGAGGAGCCATCAATCGCCCGTGAGTCTTCCCGAAGTTCCTTGACGGAACGGGGCGATTCCCATATTTGCAGCGGCGGGAC
>Ga0210408_10002022_pt1 | contig 20300 bp, 14 predicted proteins | sample IncBWH4MmetaG_FD_155471 | JGI IMG/M metagenome (GOLD analysis project Ga0210408, IMG submission 155471) | Forest soil microbial communities from Barre Woods Harvard Forest LTER site, Petersham, Massachusetts, United States - Inc-BW-H-4-M | ecosystem: Environmental > Terrestrial > Soil >...
CGTCGACGATTTACCGAGAGGGCAACTCGCGTTATATCGCGATCAAGTACAGCGTACGGGGACGCGACCTGGGAAGCACGGTGCGGCAGGCGATCGATGAAGTGCACCAGAGAGTTGCGCTGCCGGAGGGTTACCACCTCGACTGGACGGGCGAATACGAGAGCCAGCAGCGGGCGAACCGGAGGCTGGCGGTGGTGGTGCCCATCACGGTTCTGCTGATTTCTTTCATCCTGTATGCGGCATTTTCTTCGTGGAAGTGGACGGGGCTGATCCTGGGCGTAGTGCTGCTCTCGCCGCTGGGCGGGTTGCTGTCGCTGCTGATCACGAGGACGCACTTCAGCGTGTCGTCAGGGCTGGGGTTCCTGGCTCTGATCGGGGTATCGGTGCAGACGGGCGTGATCATGGTCGAGTACATCAACCAGTTGCGGGTGCGGGGAAGGACAGTGCACGAGGCCGCCAAGGAAGGGGCGTCGATGCGGTTACGTCCGATCATGATGACGATGCTGGTGGCGACGTTGGGATTGCTGCCGGCGGCGATGTCGCATGACATTGGTTCGGATTCGCAACGGCCGTTTGCGATCGTCATCGTGGGCGGGCTGACGTTTGAGCTGATGGTGAGCGTATTCCTGCTGCCGACGTTGTATTGCTTCGTCGCGCGGCCGGGAGATCAGTTGCCGCCGCCCGAGGCGCGGTTCTTAGAAGAAGGGGAACACGTGGACTAGGGGCGCATGAGGTGGTGGGAAGGACGGATGGGCCGGTGGTGTAAGGGAGCACGGCGGGAGATGGCGGGTGCAAGCTCGAAACTTGCCCGGTCCACCATAAACAATGGCGGGTTAATCGTCGTCGGACTCGATGGCTTCCCCGACGATATTGTAGTAGACCTTTTTCGGCTTCTTGGGCGTCGTGGGGGCGACAGATTGTGGGGACCGCTTGTCCGGCGGCGGTGCGGGCTGGACGGTGGGTTCCGGTGGAGTGGTCGGAATCGCGGCGACCGCAGAGGGTGCGGGCGAATCAGCGGTAGCAGCGACGGGCGTGCTCGCGACGGAACCGGGGGGTGTCGCTTGAGCAGAGATCGACACGGGAGCCGGACTGGGTACGGGGGCAGGATTTGAGGGCGAGGCGGGTCGAGGCACCGCAACGGGTCCTTGGCGCACCACCAGGGTGCGGGTGCGAGCCGATTTTTGCGTCCAGGCATTCAGGACTACGGCGACGATCCCGGCGAAGCAAAGCTCCAGGACCGAGGTGAAGAGCGCGGGGACGTTGATGTCGCCTCGTCCAAGGTACAGCGGAGACTGGGGGTCGGCGCCGAGGACACGTGCCATGGCGGGCTGCGCGAGGTTGGTGGTGATGGAGACGAGAAATCCCCAGATGGCTTCGCCGAGAACGACCGCGATCAGGAAGCGGCCGATCCATCGGCGGGATTCGGCGGCAGGGGGTTCAGGAGGGGAGGTTTTCAGAACTTCATCCATGGCTGACTTCCTCGATGATTGTGACATATCCGGGAAGGTGGGGGAAAGGTGGGGCAGCTGCTCGGTTGGCAGCGACGTCCTTATTGCGGGAGGCCGATTTTGCGCACCAGTTCCGCGTAGCGCGGATCGGAGCGGAGGGAATCTAGGATGCAGTCGGTGCGGAGCGCGGTCAAGAAGGTGTCGTGCTCCTGGAAGGCGGTGTTGAGCCACTCGAAGGCATGGTCTTTCTCGGCCAGATCGGCATAGTACTGCGCGATCTGGTACGGAGAGACGTAACCGGTCTTGGTTTTGCGCTGCTCGAGGGAAACCTCGACACCTTTGCGCAGAGCGGCCGGCCATCCGCCAGCGCGGAAGCCTGCTTCTGCGGCCGCGGCGAAGGCACTGTAGTTTGGGTCGCCCTCCAGTTGAGCCCCAGTTTTCCACTCCTGAATCACGTTCTCATATTTGCGCTGTCCCCAGTACGCGACCGCCATTTCGGAGTGGGCTCGGCCGAAGGTCGGATTGTCAGCGATCACTTTTTTATACAGCTCGATCGCTTTGTCGAATTGCCGGTCATACAGGTACGCCTGAGCTTGCTGGGCGCCGATGATCGGCGACAGGGGATCGAGTTGATGGGCCCGATTGGCTTCCTCAATCGACTCCTGGGCGCGGCCACCGAGGTAGCAGAGGCTTTCGGAAAACCACTGGTGGGCGGTGGCATCGCCGGGATCGAGTTGCAGGGCCCTTCTAAATTCGGCTTCGCCCCCGGAGAAATCCCAGCTATATCCCATCTTGTTGGCGCCCAGGACCGCGTGCGGATGCGCGAGCGTCGGGTCGAGGGCAAGGGCTCTTTCGGCCGCAGCATTTGACTTGGCGGTGTATTCGCCAGGGTCGCCGCCATAGTTGGTCAGCGTGCCGTAGGCGTCCGCGAGTCCCGAATAGGCCAGGGCATAGCCGGGATCCTTGTCGATGGCCTGGTTGAAGTAGGAAATGGCAGTGCGGATGTCGTTGCCGGTGCGCTTATTCCAGTAGTAGCGGCCCTTCACGTAAAGCTGATAGGCCTCGGGATTCTGCGTGCCTTGTTTCGTGACCTGCTGTTTTTCGGCGCCGCTCATGCCGGAACGCAGTCTTTGCGCGACGTCGCCGGCGATCTGCTGCTGTAGCGACATGATGTCGCCGGCCTTGCGCTCGTAGCGCTCGCCCCAGATTTCGGTGTTGTCCTGCACGTTGGTCAGGTCGGCGGTGACCTGGATCGTGTCTCCGTGTTGCACGACGGTGCCCGTGAGCAGCGCGTCGACGGTAAGATCCTTGCCGACTCTCTGCACGTCGACCTCTTTGCCTTTGTAGCGGAAGACGGAGTTGCGGGACTTCACCTTCAGCTCGGGCACATGGGCGAGGCTGGCGATGAGGGATTCGGTGAGGCCGTCGCTGAGGAAGTCAGTGTCGGAGTTGCCGCCTGAGCTGGCGAAGGGGATTACGGCGATAGACTCGATCTGCGACGAACCGGCATGGCCGCGCCAATACAAGGTTCCGGCGGCGACCAGGGCCAGGAGCACGACGGCGCCTGCCAGCCAGTACTTACGGACGAAGGCAGTCTGGGGCGCGGCGGAAACAACGGCGGAGCTGCTCGATGCGGCCTGGGCCGAGGAAGGCGCAGTAGCGGCAGAGGAAGGCTGTCCGGCGATGGCAGAGGGCGTTGGGGCGGTTTGCGAAGACGGCGCAGGCGCGAGCGGGGATGATCCCGAGGCCGGCGTCGGAGTGGTGGCACTGACCGAGGAACTCTTGCCGGAATCGATTTCGCGCTTCAGACGCTTCAGGTCGGCGCGCATTTCGGACGCCACCTGGTAGCGCAGATCCGGATCTTTCTCGAGCGCCTTGTTGATGATGCGTTCGAGTTCCGCAGGCAGAGCGGGATTGAGCCGGACGGGGGCGACGGGGGCGCGGTTCAGGATGGCGTCAAAGATCACGGCCGAGGTGTTGCCGGTGAAGGGCTGGCGTCCAGTGGCGGCCTCGTAGAGCACAGCGCCGAAGGAGAACAGGTCGGTGCGCGAATCGAGCTCTTCGCCGCGGGCTTGTTCGGGCGACATGTAAGCGACAGTGCCGACGGTGCTACCCGGGCTGGTGAGATTGGCGGGATCGACGGCGACCGTGGCCATCGTTGCGCCGGCGGGCTCGAGCTGCGGCTGCGGGCGTCCGGCGACTTTCGCCAGGCCGAAGTCGAGGATCTTGGCCTGGCCGCGTTTGGTCAGGAACAGGTTCGCGGGCTTGAGGTCGCGATGCACGATGCCGGCTGTGTGCGCGACGTCGAGGGCATCGGCAATCTGTACTCCGAAATCCACGAGCTGCTCGATCGACATGGGCTTGCCCTCGATGCGGTATTTCAGGGTTGTGCCTTCGAGGTATTCCATGACGATGAAGTGGCGATCCTGGTCTTCACCGATGTCGTAGATGGTGCAGATGTTGGGATGGTTGAGGGCGGAGGCGGCGCGCGCCTCGCGGCGGAAGCGCTCGAGGACCTGCGGGTCGCGGGCCACTTCATCGGGCAGGAACTTAAGGGCGGCGAAGCGTTGCAGGCGGGTGTCTTCGGCCTTGTAGACGACGCCCATCCCGCCGCCGCCGAGCCTTTCGCTGATCCGGTAATGCGAGATGGTTTGACCGATCATGGAGAGACGGGGTGGCCCGTGGCCGCTTCATCTTAGAGAGGCAGCGTCTGCCAAGTCAACGAAGGGGAATGGCGGCTGGTGTCGATCGGGAGGGTTGCCGGGGGTCGGGGCCGCGTACAATGCGCCGCATGCGCATTCCGCTCTGGCTGAAGGTCGGGTGGACGGTGTGGGTGCTGGCTTGGGCGCCGGTGTATTGGAGACAGTATGGGGCGCAAAATTTCTTGTTCTTTTGCGATCTGGGGAACTTGCTGATGGCTATCGCGCTGTGGAGCGAGAGTGCACTGATTTTTTCCTGGCAAGCGGTGAGCCTGCTGTTGTTTCAGACGTTGTACACGGCGGATCTGTCAAGCGCGGTGGTCACAGGGCGACACGTGATCGGCGGCACCGAGTACATGTTTGATGGAGCGATTCCGCTGTATGTCCGGCTGCTGAGTTTGTTTCACGTGGCGACGCCGGCGCTGCTGCTCTGGGGGATCGGGCGAGTGGGGTATGACCGGCGCGGGTGGAAGCTGCAGACCGTGACGTGCTGGGTGGTGGTGACGATCAATTATTTCTGGCGTCCGGGGATGGATGTCAATTGGGCCCGGGGGCCGTTTTTCCACGAGCAGCACGTGATGCCAGGGTGGGCTTATCTCGTGGGATATCTCGCGGTGGTGCCGCTGCTGGTGTATTACCCGACGCACCGGGTGCTGGAGTGGTGGGCGCAGCGGAGGGGGATCGCGACGGGTAATCCGACGCCAGGGTCGTAGGGGCTTGACCCTGGTATCAGCCAAAAAGCCTGCTGAGCGGGGCTCGGCCTGGACGGTCGGGGGCGGCCATCCCCACGGGGGTGTGAGGTTTCCCGACCGCGCGCTTTGATCTCAGCGGGGCGCTACGGGTTGGTCCCAATCTGTTTCAAGGCCTCTTCGGTGGCGGCGAGGAGGGCGTCGGCGCCGACGGGCTTGCCGGTGGCGTGCTCCATCCAGAGATCGGGGGTGACGCGGCCCATCTTTGCCATGCGCTCGAATTCGGGGCCGATGCTGCCCGCCTTCTTCATCTGCTCTTCGATCTGGAAGGCGATCAGGTGGCCGATGGGATAATCGGGCAGGTAGAGGAAAGAATCGATCATGTGGGAGTAGACGGCGAGCAGCACAACGTCTTTCATGCCGAACACCGGGGCGAAGAAACGGTTCCAGGTGTCCTTGGCGATTTGCAGAGTGGCGGCGCGCAGTTCATCGGGCGTGGTTTCGGGATGGTCGTACATCCAGTGCCAGACCGCCATGTCAACCAGCGCGACGCCGGCGATTTCGTAGGTTCCCCAGAAGTCGTTGAGGGTTTTCATGGCTTCGCTGTTCGCGTCGGGCGACGAGAGGCCGAGTAGCGCCATGTCTTGCGCCTGAAATACGAAGGCGAGCGCTTCCGTGAAGGCCGTGTTAGGCACACCTTGCAGCAGGGTGTAGTCGACGTCGTTCAGGGAGAAAGTCTGCTCGACGTTGTGTCCCATTTCATGAACCGCGATGTTGAAGCCCTTGTAGTTCATGCCGGTTTTTTCGACGCGGGTGCGCAGGTGGGATTTCTCGGAGCGCATCTGAGCGCCCATGGCATGGCCGGAGCCGCGGGCCGGGTCCACCGCGATGTGTTCGGCCACGTGCCGTGCGCGGTCGGTCGGGAAGCCCAGTTTCATGAGCAGATTGGGAATGTCTTTCTGATAGGCCTCGGCCGTCGGATATTTCGTCGCCACGATCTGGTCGAGCTCGGCTTCGCTGTACTTGCTGCCGGGGCGGTAGCCGCTGTACCAGATGTCGAAGGGCTCGAGCGGACGTCCGAGACGTGACTGGATCAGCTTGGCCACTTGCGGCACCTGGGGAGAAGTCAGGACCTGTTCGAGCATCGCGCGCAGGCGATCTTCAGGGATCTCGCGGTCCTCGTTGAAGCGGCGGTCGATCAGCGTGGGTGCGGTCGGGGAATATGCGTCGGCGAGACGCGACGCGCGGTAAGTCTTGAGCAGCATCGCATAACGCGTGGAGGGCTCGGGAGCGTTCCTGACTTTCATGCCGGCCGGTGCGGCAGAAGTCGAATCATTTTCTGCCGCGGGCTGAACGTTGTTGGTCGCGGGATTCCAGTCCACGTGCGGGTTGTCAACGACCACCTGGGGAATGGTTTGGGTGACGATGCGCTCCATGACCTGCTGGATGGCGCGCTGCTTGGCGAGGCCGGTTTGTGCGTCGGCGTAGTCGGCCTTGATTTCGTCGCGCAGGTTCCAGTGGCTGAGCAGGCGCATCTTGGGCGGGAACAGGCTCTGTCCTTTATCGTCGACCACGTGATGCATCCAGATGTTGTAGCCGGAAATGTAGCTATCGGATTCCGCCGCGGCCTGTGCGATCGCGAGGTTCACATCGGCGGGAATCCGCTTGTCGAAGCGCTGGGCGAGGCGAGCCTCGGCCCACCGGCGGCGAGTCCACTTTGGGCCTTCGTTGATGCGCTCTTCAAGAGTGGTGAGGGGGAAGTTGAGCAGGACGATGAAGGCCAGCTTGTTTTGGAAGAAGTCGTCGAGGACGTGGGCGGAGGGATCGTAGCCGGCAAAGATGTCGTCGTAGGGGCGTACCGGGCCGAGGTTGAGGTCCTGCTGGTTGCGGAACTCGCGGTTGATTTCGTGCATGTGCCCGTCGAGTTGTTCGAGGAGGCGCTGGAATCGGTCGAACATCTCGTCGAGGGAGGGCTGATCCCCCGCGAAGTTCGAGCGGACGAAGTCTTCGAAGGCCTTGGCGTCGCCGTCTTCCGGACGCCAGAACTCCATGACCTGGTGGAGGCCGGTGCGGATGCGGGGCTTCTGTGCTTCGCCGAATTTCGCGAGCAGCTCGGCCTGCAGCCGGGTCATCGAGTCACTCATCTGGGCGGGCGTGACGCTAGCAACGGGTGGATTGGGAGCGACAGCAGACGACTGGGCCATGGCATTTTCCTTCCGCACCAGCGGGACGGCGGCGGTGCAGGCGAACACAAGCAACGTCGAGGCTATGCGGATTAGCACGATTCCTCCTGCCCTGACTCAGGAACGGCAAGCGGTTTTCCTGCTCGGGCGTCACTGGCGAGCGCAAAATGCCCTCGCCACAGCCGGCAATTTGCCGGCGCTACAGTTCACTGCTGCTTGTTTACCGCCGACTCCGGGGGCGGATAGGGCAGCGTGTCGCGGAACTCGGACACATCGGTGGCCGCGTAATCGGGGAAGGGCAGTTGACCTTCCTCGCGCCACTTCCGGACGCGGTCGATGGCCTGGTCAGCTTTCTCTTGGTCCACGGCGGAATCGCGGCCCAAGTATAGCGTCTGCGAGGGGAAGGCGAATCCCGCACCGGCTCCAGCCACGATGTCCATGAAGCGCAGCAGGATGTCTTCACGAATCGCGGTGAACTCGGCGAAGTCGCGGGTAAGCACGTAACTGAATACTTCGATTGTCAGCCAGCTGTCGTCGAGCCCGGCGAAGCGGACGCGGGCGGACGAGGTCTCGACCTTGGGATGCTCGTAGAGCAGTCGGCGGGTCTGAGCCAGCACGTAGCGCAACTGATCGGGAGTGGTCTCGTAGCGCAGACCAATCTTCGGATTGAACAGGATCTTATCGCGGCGCGATAGATTCTCGATGTTCATGGCGGCCAGCGCCCCGTTTGGGATGGATAGTTCGGTGCGTTCGACGGTGCGTATGCTGGTGGAGCGCAGGCTGATGTCTTCGATGGTGCCGATGCGGCCGTTGAAGTTGCAGGTGTCGCCAACGCGAATGACTTCGTCGCCCAGCAGGGAAACGCCGCCGAAGAGGTTCTCGATGGTTTTCTGCGCACCGAAGCCGATGGCCAGGCCGCCGATGCCGAGGCCGGCGAGGGCGGTGGTCATGTTGAATCCGAGGACTCCGAGTACGGTGAGCCCTGCGAACAAAACGACCAGGACCTTGACGACGCGCTGACCCAGCAGCACCAGGGACCCCGTGCCCGTGTGGCCGCGCGCGATGGCCCGGTCGCGCAGGCGATCCATGCCGCGAGACAAAAGCCGCAACGCCAGCCAGGCCAACCCGACAATCAGAATGACTCGCGCGGTCATGTAGTAGTAATGACGATGCAGCAACGGCAGCCCCAGGTAACTGACCAGGATGCGGTGGACCATGGTTCCCAGCACGAGCCACACCGGCGCTGAGACTTCGCGCCAGTTGGTCAGGAGCGGCTGCTTGCGATGCTGTCTCCACAACATTCGCGGCAGGACAACCAATTCAATCAGGATCCAAGCCGCCGCCGCGGCCACCGGGATCGCGACCAGCAAAGCCAGCCAGAGCCACAGCGACATTCCCAGCACCTGGGTCTTCACGAGGGGCTGGGGAACGTGGGTTTCCACCTGGTGGGCCTGCACGAGTTCGTAGAGTTCGGGGACGCGGGACAGCGTTTCAGAGGAAAACAGCCAGATCTTGCCGGCACTGGGATCGTTGATGCGGACGAGAATCACGTCGACGTCGACGTCGTCGACCGAGAGCATTCCAATGCGCTCGCGATCTGAGGGCTGGCCGAACTGGATGGTGCCGAGAGGATTGGTGCTGATCGATTTCAGACTTCCGACGAAAGCGCGGTCGAGAACGGTTTTGAGTTCAGTAGCGAGTCTTTGGCCTTGGGTGTCGCGGCGTGCCGGGCTCAGTTGGAGGTACTGAGCGGCGGTGGGATAGTCTGCGCCCTGGACGGCCTGTAGGAAACCGAACAGGGTGCCGTTTGGGGAATCGCGGTGGAGAGGGTCGCTCGCTGTCGCATCGCCGGGCTTCGTGCCGGCGGGAGGCTGCAGAATTTGAGTGAGAGAAGTCTGTCCCCAGGCCGGCGCTGTCAAGGCCAGGCCAATCACCAGCGGCAACAGTCGTTTGAGAAGCGAGTTCATGCGGACTTTTTTCTGATCCATCGGGGAGACGGGGCAAGCCCCGTCTCCACCGTCGAACACCGAACCAATCGGGGCGCCGATCTCAACCGCGCTTCGGGCGGTACACATCCGTGCTGGTGCCGAAGAAAACTTCGGCGGCTTCCATCACCGTCTCCGAAAGGGTGGGATGAGGATGAATGGTCAGCTCGAGATCTCCGGCCAGCGCGGCCATTTCAACGGCCAGCACGCCTTCGGCGATCAGTTCACCCGCGCCAGCGCCCACAATCCCCACGCCGAGAATGCGCTCGGTTTTGGGATCGAGGATGAGCTTGGTCATGCCCTCGGGACGATCGAGCGTGATGGCCCGGCCGGAGGCGCCCCACGGAAACTTGGCGACGGCGATTTCGCGTCCAGCTTCTTTGGCTTGGGTCTCGGTCCATCCGGCCCAGGCGATTTCAGGATCGGTGAACACGACGGCCGGGATCGCGTGCGGTTCGAAGGCGACTTTGTGTCCGGCCATCGCCTCGACCGCGGTGCGGCCTTCGTGCATGGCCTTGTGCGCGAGCATCGGCTCACCGACGACGTCGCCGATCGCGTAGATCGAGGGGTCGTCGGTCTGCAACTGCTTGTTGACTTGAATGAAGCCCTTGGAGTTGACCTGCACACGGGTCTTCTTGAGTCCGTCGATTTCGGAATTCGGCTTGCGTCCCACCGAAACCAGGACCTTGTCGAACACCTTTTCGCGCTCCTTGACGTCGGCGCCGTCGAAGGTGGCGCGAATGCCGCCGCCTTCTTGCTGGAGCGACTTGACCGTGGTGTTGAGGAGGATGCCCTCGAACATTTTTTCCAGGCGCTTGTGTAACGGGAGCACCAGATCACGGTCGGCGCCGGGGAGCAGGCCCGACAGCATTTCGACAACCGTCACCTTGGTACCCAGAGCGGCGTAGACCGAACCGAGTTCCAAACCGATATAGCCGCCGCCCACGACCAGCAGAGTCTTGGGAATGTCCTGAAGGTCGAGAGCGCCAGTGGAATCCATCATGCGCGGGCTATCGATTTTCAGGCTTGGAATTACGGCGGGACGCGAGCCGGTGGCGAGGAGGATGCGGTCGAAGCTGAGGGATTGCTGGCTGCCATCGGCCTTTGAGAGGCGCAGGGTGTTGGAGTTCTCAAAGCCGGCTCGGCCTTGGACGTATTGCACCTTGCGCTGCTTTGAGAGCTGTCCGAGTCCACCGGTCAGGCGCTTGACGACGCTTTCTTTCCAGGCGCGCAGGCGCGCGAGATCGATCTGGGGCTCGGCGAATTCGATCCCCCAATTTTTGGCTTGCTGCGATTCCTCGATCAGCTTGGCCACGTGCAGAAGGGCCTTGGAAGGAATGCAGCCGCGGTAGAGGCAGACGCCGCCGGGGTTGACCTCGGGATCGATGAGCGTGACTTTGAGTCCGAGATCGGCGGCCAGGAAGGCGGCGGCGTATCCGCCCGGTCCGCCGCCCACAACCGCAATGTGCAAACTGGAATTGTCCGTCATGAGTGTGTTGGGTCCTTCGTTCGTTATCCCTGAACCGACAGCAGGAAAGGCTGTTCGAATGCTTCCGCGATCCAGCGCAGGAAGCGCGCTGCGTCCGCGCCATCGATCAAGCGGTGGTCGTAGGAAAGCGAGAGCGGCAGAATCAGGCGCGGTTCAAACTTGCCGTTGATCCACTCCGGCTCCATGCGCCCGCGCGACAGGCCGAGGATGGCGACCTCGGGATGATTGACGATGGGACTGAACGCGGTGCCGCCGATTCCGCCCAGGTTGGTGATGGTGAAGGTTCCGCCTTCCATCTCGTCGGGCGTGAGCTTCTTGTCGCGCGCTTTGCCGGAAAACTGCGAGAGCTCGGCCGCAAGTTCGACGATGTTCTTCTTGTCGACGTCGCGAATCACGGGGACCAATAGCCCGCGATCGGTGTCGGCGGCAACGCCGATGTTGATGTACTGCTTGTACACGATTTCCTGCTTCTCCATGTCGATGGAAGCGTTGAATTGCGGGAACACTTTTAGAGCGGAAGCGCACACCTTGAGCGCGATGGCGGTCACGGTCATCTTGCCGCCGGCTTCGGCGGCACGCGGGGCGAACTTGGCGCGGAGTTGCTCGAGTTCGGTGATGTCGGCGCGGTCGTGCTGGGTGACGTGCGGGATGGTGTTCCAGGCCTCGCGCAGATGCTCGGCGGTCTTGCGGCGAACGCCGCGCATGGAAACCCGCTCGATCTTGCCCCACTTGGCGAAGTCGGGAAGCTTGGGTTCGGCCAGGCGAGCGGCCTGGGGCGCCTGGGCGGCGGCGACGGCTGCAGTCAGAGTCGCTTTGGCGAAGGCCTTTACGTCGTCTTCGCTGATGCGGCCTGCGGGACCGGTGCCGACCACGTTGTAGATGTCGAGACCGAGTTCGCGGGCCAGGCGGCGTACGTGAGGCGCGGCGGGAACGGGCTCGCGCTGTTCTGTGCCGGCCACCTTGCCGAGTTGCACTGGCATGAAGAACGCGGGAACCACGGGCGCCGGCTGATCGGGAGGCAACGCCTGCTGTTCGGTTTTGCCTTCGGCCTGCATGGCCAGGTGGAACGCCAGACGTGCGGCCTGCTGTCCGGAAACGTGCTCGACGGGGGCGGACAGGCGCTTTTCAGGCAGTGCCGTTGATCCGCCTTCAAGCGTGAAGATGACCTGACCCACTTTGATCTTCTCGCCTTCCTTGACCTTGATCTCTTTCACAATTCCGCTCACGGAGGAAGGCACTTCGACGACCGCCTTATCGGTCTCGAGTTCCATCACGGGCTGGCCTTCGGAAACTTTCGCGCCGGGTGTGATCATCAAACGGACGAGATCGCCCTGGTCGATGTTCTCGCCGAGTTCGGGCAGCTTGAATTCGGTCGCGGTGGCGCGTGCGGGGACCGGGGAGGGAACAGGGCCAGCGGGGGCAGGAGTCTTCTTCTCTTCTGCTTTGGGTTTCGGTTCGGTTCTTGCAACCGGAGCTGCCGGTGGTTCGGCCTTCGCTGCTTGCGTCTCGGGAGCCTTGGTCCGCGGGCCGGCGCCATTCTCGACAGTGAAGATCACTTGGCCGACTTTGAGCTTGTCGCCTTCCTTCACGCGAATCTCTTGCACCACGCCACTGATGGAGGACGGCACTTCGATGACCGCTTTGTCCGTCTCCAGCTCCATCACGGGCTGGCCTTCTTTGATGTCGGCGCCGGGCGCGATCATCAGGCGCACCAGGTCGCCCTGTTCAATGTTTTCGCCCAGTTCGGGTAATTTGAATTCGGTCACTGTGCTCAGCCTTTCTTAACTGATGGCCGGATTCGGCTTTTCGGGATTGATGGCCAGATCCTTCACTGCTTGCTGCACGGTTGCGATGGGAATCTGGTTCTGGCGCGCGAGGGCGTTCAAGGTGGCGAGCACGATGTGCTTGGCGTCGACTTCGAAGAAGTCGCGCAGTGCGGCGCGGCTCTCGCTGCGACCGAAGCCGTCGGTACCGAGCGAGACGAGGCGACCGGGGACCCACTGTGCGATGCTTTCGGGCAGCACCTTCATGTAGTCAGACGCCGCGACGAACACGCCGGGACAATCTTTCAACATGGCCGTGACGTAGGGGACCTTGGGAGCCTGGCCCGGGTGCAGCATATTCCAGCGCTCGCAGTCGTTGCCGTCGCGATAGAGTTGCTTGTAGCTGGTCACGCTCCAAACGTCGGCACCCACTCCGTATTTCTCTTCGAGAATCTGCTGCGCCTTCAGCACTTCGAACATGATGGTGCCGCTGCCGAAAAGCTGCGCCCGCAGTCTCGCATCTTTCTTCTCGGTGGCTTTGAAGCGGTAGAGGCCCTTAAGAATTCCGTCACGGATTTCGTGGCCTTCAGGCATCCCGGGCATGGGAAGGGGTTCGTTCGTGACCGTGAGGTAGTAGAAGACTGACTCGCCATCGACGTACATGCGGCGGATGCCATCCTGAATGATGATGGCAATCTCGTAGGCGAATGCGGGGTCGTAGGCCAGGCAGTTCGGGACACTGAGTGCCTGAACGTGAGTGTGGCCGTCCTGGTGCTGCAGGCCTTCGCCGGCGAGCGTGGTGCGGCCGGCGGTGCCGCCGACGAGGAAACCGCGCGTGCGCATGTCGGCGGCTGCCCAGATCAGGTCACCGATGCGCTGGAAGCCGAACATGGAGTAATAAATGAAGAAGGGGATGGTGTTGATGCCGTGGTTCGCGTAGGCGGTGCCCGCTGCGATGAACGAACACATCGACCCCGCTTCGGTGATGCCTTCTTCGAGAATCTGACCGTCCTTGGCCTCCTTGTAATAAAGGAGCGTGTCCATGTCGACGGGTTCGTAGAGTTGTCCGACGCTCGAGTAGATTCCGACTTGGCGGAACAGCGCTTCCATGCCGAAGGTTCGGGCCTCATCGGGAACGACCGGCACGATGAGCTTGCCGATGTCGGGATCGCGCAGCAACTTGGCCAGCAGGCGCACGAAGACCATGGTGGTGGAGACTTCGCGGCCCTCGGTGCCTTTGTGGAATTCTTCGAAGTGGGACGCGGGCACGCTCTTGAGCGGCGTCGCCCGGACCTTGCGTTCCGGCATGTATCCGCCCAACTGCTTGCGCCGCTCCTGCATGTACTTGATCTCGGCGCTGTCGTCGGCAGGACGGTAGAACGGGGCGTTGTGCAGTTCGTCGTCGGGAATCGGAATTCCAAAACGCGAACGGAAGAGGCTGAGTTCGTCGTCGTTGAGTTTCTTCTGCTGGTGCGTGATGTTCTTGCCTTCGCCAGCCTCGCCCAGCCCGTAGCCTTTGATGGTCTTGGCGAGGATGACCGTCGGCGATCCAATGTGCTCGACCGCGGCCTTGTAGGCGGCGTGCACCTTGATGGGATCGTGGCCGCCCAGGCGCATGCGCGCGAGTTGCTCGTCGGACAAGTGCTCGACCATCTTCAGCAGCCGGGGATCGCTGCCGAACAGGTTTTGCCGGAAGTAGGCGCCGCTCTCGACGAAGTATTTCTGGTACTGGCCGTCTGTGATCTCGCCCATGCGCTTCACGAGCAGGCCATCGCGGTCGTTCTGGGTGAGTTCGTCCCAATCGCTGCCCCAGATGACCTTGATCACGTTCCAACCGGCACCGCGGAAGATGGCTTCCAGTTCCTGAATGATTTTGCCGTTGCCGCGCACGGGTCCATCGAGCCGCTGCAGGTTGCAGTTGACGACGAAGATCAGGTTGTCGAGCCGCTCGCGCGACGCCAGCGTGATCGAACCCAGCGACTCCGGTTCGTCCATTTCACCGTCGCCGAGGAAGGCCCACACTCTCCCGCCGGTCGTGGTCTTGAGGCCGCGATTCTCGAGATAGCGGATGAAGCGCGCATGATAGATGGCCTGAATCGGTCCCAACCCCATCGAGACCGTGGGAAATTCCCAGAAGTCTTCCATGAGCCAGGGGTGCGGGTAGGAAGAAAGGCCGCCGCCGGGTTTCAGTTCGCGGCGAAAATTTTCCAGCTTCTCTTTGGGGATGCGGCCTTCGAGGAAGGCGCGCGAGTAGATTCCGGGGGCGGCGTGTCCCTGGAAGTACACGATATCGCGATCGCCATCTTCGGTGCGGGCGCGCAAGAAGTGATTAAACGCGACTTCGTAGAGTGTCGCGGCGGAAGCGAAGGTGGAAATATGGCCGCCGATGCCTTCCTGAATTTTGTTGGCCCGAATGACCATAGCCAGGGCGTTCCAGCGCACCAGGCTTTTGATGCGGCGCTCCATTTCCTGGCTGCCGGGGAAGGGCGCCTGGGTACGCGAAGGAATGGTGTTCTGATAGGGAGTAGTCGCGGTGAACGGAAGGTTCAGGTTGGCGGCGCGCCGGGCATGCAAAGCCAGTTGCTGGAGCAGACGACCGGCCCGATCGGGTCCGCCGCGCGACAATACGTAGTCGAGAGAATCCATCCACTCTCGAGTTTCGAGGACTTCTGATCCATCCGTTTGTATCTGAGCCACGTCTGAGATCCCCCACAAAAGATGCCGAATCCTCAATGATATTCAATTCTTCGGATTTTTGCTGACGGCAGGAGAGATTTTGCTTGGTCGAGTGGGGAAGCTGCGCACGATGCCGTTGCAACCGGAGCGGCGGGATCGAATCTAATGGGAGTAAGGAGACTGACCAGGGGAGTGTGAGGACGATGCCGGACCAGACCAAGAGAGTCGTCGAGATGAAGCAGGCGAGTTTTCCCGCGAAGGTGTGCAAGGTGTGCGGCGATGCGATCGCGTGGACACGGCGTGGGGAGCACGACTGGGAGCATATTCAGTATTGCAGCGCGGTTTGCCGCCGCATCGGTGTGGCGCAGGAGCGAAGCGCGAGTTGAAGGCATGCGCAGGCAAAGAGCCCGAGAGTCGATCTGCTAAGGCAGGATCCGCGCCAGTTCTTTGCGGTATAGCGGATTCCGAGGGAATTCGTCGGCGAGGCCGGCAAGGAGGCTGCGCGCTCCGACGCGGTCATGGTCGCGAAGCGCGGCGACGGCGAGCAGGAGGCGTGCGTAGGGCGCGAGGTAGTGCCCTTTCTCGGCGGTGAGGCGGAGCTTGGCGATGCCTTCGTCCTTGTCGGTCTGAGCGCCACCCAAGCGCAGGAGCCAGCGGATCGGCGCGGGATTGACGCCGAGTAGGTAGTTTTCGACCCCGACCGCTAAGTACGCATCGTAATACGATGGATCTTGCGCGAGCAGTTTTTCGGCCAGAGCGCGAGACCTCTTGATGGTGCTCAGAGCGGCGAAGTTACGCTTCTCGACCAGCGCCATGTAGTCGCCGCGGAGCCCACCGACCATCACCTTGGCAAAGAGAGCGGCATGGTCGCCGGGAGAGCGGGACAGGATGCGGGCGGCCATCTCGTCGCCCCGTTTCAATTCACCTTCAAAGTCGGATTGCACCTTCGCGTCGGGCTCGAACTTCTGCCGCTTTTCGAATTTCTCATTGTCGACAAAAAGTTCAGACTCAAGGATGTGGAGCCGGTCGAATTCGGCGAAAAGATAGGCGGCCGCGTTCGAAGTAGGGCCGAGCGGATCGTCGGGATGCGAACGTTCCCAACTGGCGAACGTCTGGTGAGCCGCATCGAAATCGAGGTTGTACATCTGGTGATAGCCCGTCTCGAGCGTGCCGGGATCGAGGCCGGTGGCGGCCGGGCAGGGAACGGCAAAGAGCAGGAACAGGGCAGCGAGCCAATAAGGCGCTACGAAGCGGCGTTGCGAAAACAGTGTCAAGGTCCAACCTTCAAGGACAATCCCACTCCACCCTGTTGTGCCACAAAGCATGGAGCAGCCCGCCCAGTTATGCAAGTGTCTTTCATGAGATGCCAGAAGCAGGGAAATGTTTGTCAGGGTCTGGGAGGTGGGGCCGATTTTGCGGGTGCGATGGCCGGCGAGTTTGTCGAAGTGTCCGTGGCTTTTGAGAGCGAGTGTGGCCGCAGAAAAAACGAACGACAAGAGCCAAGATCACAACCACTTGTGGACTACGTTACGACAGGCATGGAACCTGGCGGCGGGGCGGAGTCAGCCGATGTGGCGTAGGCCTTCCACGATGTTGCGGCGAGATGCGTGATAGGAGGGAATCACCGCGCTCATGAGGCCCACCAAGGCGGCGACGGTGAGAGCCAGTCCGGCGATCGGAAAGGTAACTTTCATGGAGCCAGGCACGCCAATGGCGGGGGATCGAGCGATCCAATGGAGCAGGCCGACCGCGAGCACGACACCAAGCAACCCACCGAGTAACGCCAGGGTGGCCGATTCGCCCAGGTAGAGCCAAAGAATCTGCTGGCGGTTGAACCCCAAGGTGCGGAGCACGGCAACCTCGCGGGTTCGCTCGCGGATGGACATGGCCATGGTGTTAGCCGATACGATCAGCATGGTGAAGACCACCGCTCCGCAGATTGCCAGAATGAAGGTTTTGACGTTGCCGAGCATGGCGATGAAGTCAAGCTGAAAGGCCTTTTCGCTTTCGCTCTTGGTGGGCTCAGGCAAGTGATGGAACATATCATCGATGCTGCTGGCGACGCGCGGGACGGCAGCGGCCGAGTCCACGCGGGTGAAGTAGAAGCCGGCTCTGTCCTTGAACATGCCGAGGGACTCTTCGAGATACTTGGCGTTGAAATAGAGCGCGTTGATGGGCGGATCGATGGTGTAGATGCCGCGGATGGTCAGTTCGAGGTTGGCCGGGAAAAGGTTTCCGATCAGAACCACGCGGTCGCCGAGCTTCCAGCCATACCTGGCGGCGAGAGCCTGATCAACCATGCAGCCGGTGCGATCCCGCTTCCACGCCGCGACCTGCTCGGCCGGGACTTGCTTGTCGGCGGCTACATCCATGTACTCTTCCGGGTCGGTGGCGAACTGGGCGAAGAAATTCTCGGGTCGGTCGTCCTTATATTTGCCTCCGAACCAAGTCATGGGCACGACGTGCGCGACTCCGGGAACAGCGCGAATTTTGTCGCGATAGTAGCCGGGCAAGAAGAACGTGAGCGAGACGCGATGGCGGGTCATGATACGGAGAGCGGAGTCGGGCGCACCCTGGTCGATGTAGAAGGTGCGCCAGATTGCCATTCCGAACGAGAGCAGCAATAGGAAGACTGTGATGCTGAAAATTGTGAGCAGGCTGCGTCGTGGGTTGCGAAATGCATTGCGGGTGACGAGTCGAGCGAACGTCATGGGGGGGGATCGATCCTGGCGTCAAACTCGTTTTGCGGCTGCCCTGCTGCCCCCCACTTTCGTGGGGAGGACACCGCCACTATTGTACGGGTTCGAGCCGGAAAGGGGTCCGGGGGGCGGGCGATGAACCGTGACGCGAACGTACAGAGGGCCGAAAATGCCCGTCTGGCGCGGAGTTTGGAGCATACAGCCTTACAAAGATTTAACAACTCGTTGACAACTGCTGTGCGCGATTTGGCTTATGTTTGCATTGCAGGAATCGCTCTCCTGCGAACACCGTGAAGCGCGGAGTTGGACCGCACTCGGTTGTGAAGCGATTTTTACAAAGCCTCCCCTGTTTTGAGGACTCTTTTTGGGCGGAGATGAGATAAGGTGCGAGTAAGCGAAACCTCTCCCCCGGCCAAGGAAATGTGAGCAAACCTTTGGCGAAAAGAGGCTGGGCAGTGAGGACCCTGTAAAACGGAAACCCCCATTTCCGTGAAGTGGCAAGCCAACTAATCCCAGGCCCCTGAGTCTAGTACTGATTGTTTGTCGGCGAGAGCTCTGTTTAAGAGTTCGGTCGTCATCGCTCGGGAAGTCACCGTTCGCTGATCGCCGGGCACGCGGGCCGCCACGTATGCGGCTGGCTTGCCAGGTCGTCCTCCCCCAGGAATGGGTACGAGGACAAAAATCGCTTTTGGGCGATGGGGGAGATGTGTGTCTCGCAGCAACCCAGGCTGCGGTTCACGAGTCCCCCGCGAATGGAGAACGTGAAGGCAAAGGGCAGGTGACTGTAGCTCCCAGGCTGACAGTTGCTTGAAACGAGCAGGCTGTGCACGAAGCGCAACCGCTCACTGTGGAGGATGGCATGAACAAGCAATGGCTGATTGCACTTGCTTTGGTTTTGTGTGGTGGGGTGGCTGTGATGGGGATCTCCAGCCGGGGCTGGCAGAGAGCGTCAAACGCGAAGCAAGCGGACGCGGCGTATCGTGACGGTTCCTACCAGGCCAAAATCGACGTCGAGCGCGCGCGCAAGCCGCACTTCTCAAGCGGCCGCTGGAACAGCGATCAGGACCGCGCTTCTTTCATCGCGGGCTACGAACAAACCTACCGGGAAATGGCCGAGACCCGCTCTCCGAAGTTAGTAGAGCCGACAGCGACAGAGTTCACGGGCTTCCGCGATGGCGTGGCCGATGGCGCGCGTGATCGCAGGGCTGCGCAGCCGTTCCAGGTAAGCCGAACCGATAACTATCGCAAGGCAGATCAGGCCGCGGACTACCGCGACGCGTATGCGAACGGCTACCAGGAGGGGTACTACTCCTCCCAGCAGGAGAGCGCCGATCTGCGGACGATCAGCCGGAAGTCGGTTCCGTTCTAAGGGACGGGATCTTTACCTTGAGCAACTGAAATTGGTTGCTCGCACTGAATCACACTTTTTCCCCGGAGACGCTGACCCGTGTCTCCGGGCCGCGGGAGGAGTCTACTGTCATGAAATCGAAATTGTTTCTTACGCTGATTGCAGGTTTGGCCATATTGGTGGTGGGGAGTGATCGTTCCTTGGGTGCGCCGGCTGGAGCCAGTTCGGGTGCGGCGAGGCCGGACACAGGTTCGGGGGCTTCCGTGGTTGGGAAAGTGAAATTTACGGGGCAATTGCCGGCGGCGGCGCGGGTCAGCATGAATGCGGATCCGAGCTGTGCAAAGCTGCACCCGGGGCCAGCGGTGGGCCAGGAATTCATGGCGGGAAGCGATAATACTTTAGGGAATGTGATCGTGTTCATCTCCGACGGCCTGGGCAATCGCAGTTTCGACACGCCGACCGAGGCGGTCACGTTCGAACAGAAGGGCTGCATGTACGAGCCTCACGTGGTGGCCCTGCGTGCGAACCAGAAGCTGAAGATGATCAACAGCGACAATACCACCCACAATATTCATCCACTTCCCGCCAACAACCGGGAATGGAACAAGGCGGAACCGGCCGGCGCGACCATGGAAGAGAGTTTCCCGCGCGAGGAGATCGCCATTCCAGTGAAGTGCAATGTGCACCCGTGGATGAAAAGCTATATCGCAGTCTTCAAACACCCGTACTTCGCGGTCACAGGTAAGGACGGCAGCTTCCAGTTGCCGAACCTCCCTCCTGGGGAATACACCGTGGAAGCCTGGCACGAAAAGCTAGGCACCATGACCCAGAAGATCACGGTCGCAGCCGGCGAGAGCAAGACGGTGGACTTCACTTTCAAAGCTCACTGATCGGGCTGCGTTCAATCGAACTGAAATCAAATGAGTTTTTATTCAAAGCTGAAGTGTATTTAGTCGGATTCATGATGCCTCTTATTTTCTTTATGACTCAGGAGAAGATCACATGCGACACGTTCTCGTCGGTAAGACGGGGAGTGTACGAACGCTGGTGGGTTCGTCATTTCCGAAGTCGATTCTGGTAGGTACGCTCTTTTTGCTTTCTTTTGTTGTTTCCAGTAGTCAACCGAGTCACGCGATTCCAGCCTTCGCACGGAAGTATGGGTTGCCATGTTCGGCCTGCCATATAGGGTGGCCGATCTTGAACACTTTCGGGCAGCAGTTCCGAGACAACGGGTACCAGTTGGGCAACGAACGGGATTCGCCCATCTACCAGAACAACGGGTACTGGCCGATCACGTTCCGGGTGACGCCGCAGTGGCACC
>Ga0210408_10002023_pt1 | contig 20288 bp, 23 predicted proteins | sample IncBWH4MmetaG_FD_155471 | JGI IMG/M metagenome (GOLD analysis project Ga0210408, IMG submission 155471) | Forest soil microbial communities from Barre Woods Harvard Forest LTER site, Petersham, Massachusetts, United States - Inc-BW-H-4-M | ecosystem: Environmental > Terrestrial > Soil >...
CGCCCGTTCCGCATCGACTAATGCTTCAGCCGCCTTGAGGATCGCGCCGCCCGGTCCCTTCCGGCCGCCAAGTGTTTGGCTGATGGCATAGGTGCCCTCGACGAGAAGCAGGAGGCCGTCGGCGAGCTGTATGGGCCGGGCGACGCCAAGCGCGCGAGCGATGCCGAGGAAGCGCCGCCGCATCTCACGCTTGTTGGCCTCCACGACCTGATGTCCGGGATGCGCGGCGTCCGGAAATTCCGCGCAATAATTGATGAAGGGACAGCCGCGATAGCCGGGCTGAGTGGTGCGGTGCGCGAGATAGCTCATGATGGCGCGCAACTGCGCGAGCGCGTCGTTGTCGTATCGGCCGAAACGTTCGTCCCATTGTCGCCAAAAGGAATCGTTGCGTTCCCTCAAATAGGTGACGATCAAATCGTCTTTGGACGGGAAGTTGCGGTAAAGGCTGATCTTGGCAACGCCGGCCTGTTTGACGATGGTCTCGACCCCGATGGCCCGGATACCCTTCCGGTAGAACAAGTCGGCGGCCACCTCGAAAATCTTGTCGCGCGCGAGCTTGGTGGCTCCGCGATCCCCGATCTTGCGTTCCGTCGCTCTTTTCATGGTCGAGCGGCCTCCTTCGCTTGACATGTAACCGACCGGTTCGTATCAATCAAGCGATACGAACCGATCGGTAACATTTGCGGGGAAGAGGAGCCGAAAGCCATGAAGCATTTTGTCCTGGAGGGGGAATATCTCGTCCCGTTCGAAGAGCTCAGCGAATTGATCCCCAAGCATCGGGCGTTCCTGCAAAAAGGTTACGATGCGGGACATTTTTTGTGCTCGGGACCGCAGATCCCCGCGGGTGGAGGCTTCCTGATCGCCCGTGCCGAATCGTTGGAAAAATTGCAGGAGCTATTGGCCGAAGAGCCGTTTACCGGCGCGAAGAAAATGCGCTTCTCCAGGATCACGGAGTTCAGTCCGGTTCAACACCAGCCGGCTTTGAAGGACTGGTTCGCCACATCATCGTGATCACCGCGGGTCTACGGCTCGACCTTGAGCACAGCCTTCATGTTGGGATGGAAGCGGCAATAATAGTCGACGGTGCCGGCTTTCTTCAGCACGAAGGTCGCCGTCTTCTTCGGCAGCATTGTCACATCGAAGTCGCCGTCGCGCGCGGTGGCGGTGTGGGCGAACACGTCCTTGTTAACCCACTCGATGGTGTCGCCGACTTTTGCGGTAGTCTCCGCCGGCGAGATCACCAGGTTTTCCATCGTGATTTGAATGGTCGCCGCATGCGCCGGGACGGACCCCGCGAGCGTTAGCGCTGCAACGATCGAAAGGGTCCATCTCGGCGTCATGCAAGGCTCCCTACTTCAATTCGGCGGCGACGTGTTCGGCGTGCTGCTCGTGGCCCTGAAAGATCTTCAGACCGGTCTGCAGCAGGCTTTTCAGCTCCGCGTTGGTCGCATTCGGGATGAGCGTCGCCTCCAGCGCGCTGTCGACTGCCTTGTGGTAGGCGACTTCGTTGGCGACATAGGCCTTGTCGAATTCGGCGCCCTTGAGCTTGCCGAGTTCGGCGAGTTTTTCCGCGGCGTTCTTCGACAGGGTCTTGCTGGTGTCGTTGTCCTCAGGCGTGACTTTCAGCTTCTTGACGAGATCGAGCGCCTGCTTGTTCACGGCTTCATGGTCGCGCACCATGTCTTCCGCGAACGCCTTTACCTCCTTGTTGCTGGCCTTGGTCAGCGCCTGCTTGGCGGCCGCGATATCGATCACGCCGGCGGTGTAGGCGATATGCGCGATTTGCGGGTCGGTCGGCTTGGCGCCTTGCGCCAGCGCCGCACTGCTCAAAAGGCCGATTGCGGCGATCGCCGCGCTTAATCGAATAAACATGGGTTGACACTCCTGTGGCGCCGGACGCGCATGCGCCGGCGGCTTGTTGGCTGCACAGGGATTGGATGCGGAGAGCGGGCGGAGGTTCCCGGAATAATTAACCGAAGCCCAGCCGCCTCAGCACGGCGTCCGTCAGGCGCTCGCAACGCCGGCCGGCAAACGGAAACGCCTCCATCACCAGCGGGCCGATTTTTTTCTCGACATTGTCGCGCAGCATGGCGCGGGCACGGTGCAGCCGCGTCTTCACGGTTTCCGGCTTGGTCTTAAGAATCTCCGCGGTCTCCTCGACATTCATGCCTTCGATCACGCGGGTGATGAAGACGAGACGGAATGCCTCGGGCAATTCGTCGATCGCGCGTTCGACGACATGCTGGATTTCACGCTGGGCCATGGATTTTTCCGGATCGTCTGCTGCGGAAGAAAGCGGGAACTGGATGATCTGGGCTTCAAGCGCACCTTCCGGTAGCGAGGACCATTCGACACTGGGTCGTCGGCAGCGCAGCCGGCCCAGCGCCTCGTTCATGGCGATCCGCGACAACCATGTGGCAAGGCTCGAATCGCCGCGAAAATCTGCAAGATGCGTAAACGCCCGGACGTAGGTTTCCTGCACGACATCCTCGGCCTCGGCGTCATTGCGCAGGATGCCGCGGGCAAGCCGGTAGAGTCTTCGATTGTTCGCCGCGATGATGGCGCGAACCGCCGCCTCGTCGCGCCCACGCGCGCGCCGGACCAGCTCGGTGTCGCCGCCGCCGGGGGGAGCAATTTGAGGGGCTTTTGCCTGGCGCATGATGGGTCGCCTTCAATGTCGCATGTTACTACTCATGGGTTGGATGCGGCAAAGCCAAATAGGTTCCCGGCCGGCGGCAGAGGAATCGGGTTCTCCCGGAACCGCCGATGACCTAAGCTTGTGACCCAAAGAGAAGCGTTGCTCGCAACAGGGAGGGTATCATAATGGACAACGGAATCTTCTTGCGAAATTCCTGGTATGTCGCGGCCTGGAATCACGAATTGATCGACGGCAGGAAGCTCGCCCGCACCATCCTGGAACGGCCGATCGTGCTCTATCGGGGCGCGAGCGGAAAAGTCGTCGCGCTCGATGATCGCTGTTGCCACCGCGCGGCCCCGCTTTCGATGGGCCGGATCGAAGGTGACGATATCAGGTGCATGTACCACGGCATGAAGTTCGATCCGGGCGGCAAGTGCATCCAGATCCCCGGCCAGGACATGATTCCGCCGAAGCTCGGCGTGCGAAGCTATCCGGTGGTCGAACGTTACAACCTGATCTTCATCTGGATGGGCGATGTTGAAAAAGCCGATCGCGACCTGATCGTCGATTATCCCCCGCTCGCCGACCCCAAATGGCGCGGCGCTCCCGGTTACATGCACTACAAAGCCAACTGGCTTTTGATCGTCGATAATCTCAGCGACTTTGCCCATCTCGCCTTCGTGCATACAAACACGCTCGGAGGTTCCGAGGAGTACGCCTACAAGACCAAGCCGGTCGCGATCGAAAAGCTGGAAGATGGTTTTCGCGTCGAGCGCTGGCACATGGGCGCCGAACCGCCGCCGTATCATCGCAAGGTGATTTCCAACAGAACCGACAAGATCGACCGCCGCAACATCGGCCGAATGCTCATTCCCGGGATCTTCCTGCTCGACACCATGTTTGCGCCCGCAGGCAAAGGCGCAGAGAAAGGTATTGCAGTCGAGGGCACGCGGCAATATCGCAACGCCCAGTTCATGACGCCGGAGACGCGCAGCTCGACCCATTTCTTCTGGAACTATCTGCACGATTTCGACATCGACAATCCGAACATCTCGCTGTCGCTGCGAAACAGCCTTGAAGAGGCGTTCATGGAGGACAAGGCGATCATCGAGGCGCAGCAGAAGGTGTTCGACGCCGATCCCAACACTCAGCTTCTGGCGATCGGAGCGGACGCGGCACTGACATATTTCCGCTGGGCGCTGGCACGGCGGATCGAAGCCGAGCGCAACGCCGCGCGCGCCGCGTAGCCGAAAAGACAACGGTGGCCGTGAAGGCCGCCGTTCCGGTTTCGATTGACGTCCGCGGTTACTTCGCCGCGACCACCATGATCTCGACGAGATATTGTGGCGCCGCCAGCTTGGCCTCGACGGTAGCGCGCGCCGGCGTGTTGCCCGGCGACACCCAGGCATCCCACACCGCGTTCATCTCGGCAAAATTCTTCATGTCGGTAATGTAGATGTTGGTCGACAACAGCTTCGACTTGTCGGTGCCGGCTTTCGCCAGATGACCGTCGATGATCGAAAGAATCTCCTGGGTCTGCTTGGTGACGCTTTCGCCCTTGGCCTTGTTGGCGACCACGCCCGCGAGATAGACGGTGTTGCCGTGCACGACGACCTGGCTCATACGCGGCCCGGTTTCAAAACGCTGGATGCTCATACGGTTCTCCGGTCGGAATGGCGGCTTTTAGCGCGCCATGTGCTTGAGCGCTACCGGGCTTGCCGTCACGGGAAGCGCTTGAAAAACGCCCAGATGGTTTCGGCGCCGTCGATGTCGTGATTTTGCGGGCCCAGCAGAAAATTCACCATGCGCGGAAAACGCGCATCGGGAAGACCCGGCATGCGGTGGCCGCCATCATTGATGCGATAGAGCACGACGTCGCTCCCCTGCGGGCACTTCGAAGAGATCCGCGTCACCGTGCTCTGGTCGGCCTTGTCGCGGTCTTCGAGATCGGCGACGCCGGCGTCCTTGGTTTCGCAGCCATTGACGCGCCGCCAGAACTCGAGCGTCCTTTCAGTCGACCAGAAACCGTCGACCGCAAAACGGCTGGTGCCGCGTCCGCCCGGGTAGGGAACAAGCGGATCGGCGGTGCCGTTCATCATCAGAAACGGCACCGGGCGGGAGGGATGGCAGGCGGCCGCCGATTCATCGGTCAGGTTCATGATGACGCTGGCGGCCGCCGCGAACAGATCGGCGCGCACGCAGATCATCGCCATCGTCATGGCCCCGCCGTTGGAGAGCCCAGTGACATAGATGCGCTTGGGGTCGGCGACACCGTCGGCGACGAATTCCTCGGTGAGGCGGACGATGAAGGCGGCGTCGTCGGTGCCGTCAGGCGGGGTGCGGCCGGCGCGCTGGTCGCTCGACCGCAGATCGGCCCAGGCGCGATTGAGGCCATCGGGAAACACGACGCCGAAACCTTCGCGCTTTGCGACTTGCGGCCAAGAGGTGCGTTCCACCATATCGGCGCCGGTCTGGGTGTTGCCATGCAGGACGATGACGAGCGCCGCCGGCTTGGTTTCGGGAAGCTGCACCGTGTAGGTTCGCGTCACGCCGCCGATGTCGATGGTGTCGGAGAGCGCCGGATTGGCGCACCAGGTGATCGCCACAACAGATGCGAACCCAATCAGGTGTGACCATCGATTCATCGCCTCGACTTCCGCTTGCTCAATCAAGCCACCGCCTTCGCCGCCGCGCGCCCGGCGTTCCTCCCTGAAAACAGGCAGCCGCCGAGGAAAGTGCCTTCCAGCGAGCGATAGCCATGCATGCCGCCGCCGCCGAAACCGGCGGCTTCGCCGGCCGCATAGAGCCCGGGCATGATCTTGCCGTCGCTGCCGAATACACGCGAGTCGAGATCGGTCTCGAAGCCGCCCAGCGTCTTGCGCGTCAATATATTGAGCCTCACCGCGATCAGCGGCCCATGCGCGGGATCGAGGATGCGGTGCAGTTTCGCGGTGCGGATCAACCGGTCGCCGATGTAGCGGCGCGCATTGTGGATGTTGATCACCTGCGTGTCCTTGGCATAAGGATTTTCGATCTCGCGATCGCGCGCCTCGATCTGCTCCTTTAGATGCTCGAGCCGCAACAGATTGCCGCCGGCCAGCGCGTTCATGGCGCTGACAAGCTCCTCGATCGTGTCGCGCACGATGAAATCCGCGCCATTTTTCTTGAACGCTTCCACCGGCGCCGGCGCGCCCTTGTTGGTGGCGCGCCGGAGAGTCATCCGCCAGCTTTTTCCGGTCAGATCAGGGTTCTGCTCCGAGCCTGAAAGCGCGAATTCCTTCTTGATGATGCTTTGGGTGAGCACGAACCACGAATAATCGTAGCCGGTGCTCATGATGTATTGCAGCTGGCCGAGCGTGTCGGAGCCTGGAAACAGCGGCGAGGGCAGCCGCCTGCCCAAGGCGTCGAACCACATTGGTGACGGTCCCGGCAGAATGCGGATGCCGTGGCGCGGCCAGATCGGCGACCAGTTCCTTAATCCCTCGACATAGTGCCACATCCGGTCGCGGTTGATCAGCCGCGCGCCGGCGGCCTCCGTAATGCCGATCATCCGGCCGTCGACATGTTCGGGCACCCCGGAGATCAGGCTTTTGGGCGGCTCGCCAAGCCGCCGCGGCCAGTTCTTGCGGACCAGATCGTGATTGCCGCCGATGCCGCCGGAGGCGACGACCACAGCCTGGGCGCGAAGCGCGAACTCGCCGACAATATCGCGCGAGGAGCTCTTGCCGCGCTCGACATTGGAAGGTTCGAGGATCGCGCCGGTTACGCCGTCGACGGTGCCGCCTGTGATCGAGAGCGCGTCGACCCGGTGGCGGAAGCGAAAGCTCAGATTGCCGCTTGCCTCCGCTTCGCGCGCGCGGCGCTCGAACGGTTCGACGATGCCGGGGCCGGTGCCCCAGGTGACGTGAAACCGGGGCACCGAATTGCCGTGGCTCATCGCGTCATAGCCGCCGCGCTCGGCCCAGCCGACGATCGGAAAGATCCGATGGCCCATGGCGCGCAGCCAGTCGCGCTTCTCGCCGGCCGCGAACGCGACATAGGCTTCCGCCCAGCGCTTCGGCCAGAGGTCTTCGTCGCGATCAAAGCCCGCCGATCCCATCCAGTCCTGCAGCGCGAGATCGTGACTGTCCTTGATGCCGAGCCGGCGCTGCTCGGGGCTATCAACCAGGAACAGGCCGCCGAACGACCAGAACGCCTGGCCGCCAAGGCTCTGCTCGCCTTCCTGGTCGACCACGATGACATGTTTGCCGGCGTCGGCAATCTCGGCGGCGGCGACCAGGCCCGAAAGGCCCGCGCCGATCACGATCACGTCTGCATCGTCGGCCATTGCGCCCTCACCCCAGGGCCTCAATAGAAGCCTGCGGTCTCAGGCCCCGTCAACGCCAAATGGCGCTCGGCCGTGACCGCAGAGCATCTCGGCGACGTTAACCTGTTCCAGTTCGGGACCTTTCGGTGTGCCGGGGTGCAGCGCGCCTGCAACACTCGATTTGAATTTGACTTGATCTGTCTCGCCCGTCTGGACAAAAATCCGATCTCGCAACACGCTGTTTGTGCATCACGGAAGATGATCAGATTTCGGTTTCGACAGGTTGAACTGGGGCTGGACATGAGATTTGTGTCGGGGTTGCTAGCTGTGGTTGTGCTGCTGGCGGGGGTGGGGACAAGCAATGCGGTGGTCCGGATCGCGGATGACCGTGGCGGCCGGATCGGCACCTATGTCGACAGATATCAGGGTCTGCGCTCCTCCGGGGAAACCGTCATCATCGACGGTCTGTGCGCTTCGGCCTGCACTATCGTCCTCGGCGCCATCCCGCGCGACAAGATCTGCGTGACCTCGCATGCGATGCTCGGATTCCACGCGGCCTGGGATTTCGGCGCCAATGGCCGAGCCATCACCAATCCCGAGGCAACCCAGATGCTGTACTCGATGTATCCCTCGCCGGTCCGGCGCTGGATCGCCTCCCGCGGCGGGTTGACCCCGCACATGATCTTCCTGCGCGGCAAGCAGTTGCAGGCCCTGTACAAGCCCTGTTACCTCGACGCCCAGGCGTCGGTGGCCAAGACTGCGGTCTCGCACTGAGCCCCGCTCCGCGTGAAGTGATCGCCGCCCGCCGTCCGGCGCTTGCCCGCCAGCGCGGCTTTGCCTATCTCAACGTCATGGCGCAGCAGGTCACCTCGCAGCCCGAGATCTTACCTCAATCCCGCTCATCGGGCGGGGTCGCGTCGGCGATCGTCTGGGGCGGCGCCGGCCTCGGCAGCACCGTGCTGCTGGGCGCGCTGGCGCTCTGGTTCCACTACGGCACCGCGGTATTTTTCGAGATGGTCGCCTCCGGCGTCGCGGCCTGCTTCTGATCGGGAGAAGGGCTTCAGAATGGACCGGACCACCCGCCCGCTGGTGATTGTCGCAGCTTTCGGCACAAGCCTGGTTTTGGGCCTTTTGCTGATGCTGTGGGCGCTTGGCGGGGTGCGGGGGGTCACGGCGCCGGCCGCGATCGGCGGGCCGTTCCAGTTGACCGATCAGGCCGGCGAGAGCGTGACCGAAAAGACCCTGCAGGGCCGCCCGACCTTGGTGTTCTTTGGCTTCACCCATTGCCCGGACGTCTGCCCGACCTCGCTGTTCGAGATTTCCGAAGTGCTGCGCGCGATGGGCAAGGATGCCGACCGCGTCAACGCCTATTTCATCTCGGTCGATCCCGAGCGCGACTCGACGGCCGCGATGAAGGATTATCTGTCGAGCTTCGACCCGCATCTCAAGGGGCTGACCGGCGCTCCCGACGCGGTCGCCAAGGTCACGACCGAATACCGGGTCTATGCCAAGAAGGTCCCGTTGAAGGACGGCGACTACACCATGGACCACACCGCGCTGGTCTATCTGATGGACCGCGACGGCAAGTTCGTCGCGCCCTTCAACCTGAAGCGGACGCCTGAGGAAGCCGCGGCGGATCTGAAGCGGTATCTTTGATCGCGCTGCCGGTATACCAACCCGCAAACGGCCCTCGAATTATCGGCCGGATGGTCTATAAGGCCGTCTGATCCCGGACAATCGCCGTACAGATGGCCTTGTTACCAAAGAGAAAATTGCTTCGATCGCTGCTGCCTGCGGGGCTTATGGCGGCTTTCCTGCTGGCTGCGGTCGCGTCCTGCGATCCCGTGCGGGCACAGACCGTACCAAAACCCGCGGAAGCCGCCCCGCAGGCGGTCCCCGGCTTCTGGGACCCGAGGCGGCGTCCGGAGCGGCCCGACCTCTCGCGCATCACGGTGATCCGCTTTCTGACCGAGACGGATTATCCGCCGTTCAATTTCACCGGCGCCGACGGCAACCCGGCCGGCTTCAATGTCGATCTGGCGCGCTCGCTGTGCGAGGAGATCAAGGTCACCTGCACGGTCCAGATGCGCCGGTTCGAGACCTTAGTCGACGCCATCGCGAGCAACCGCGGCGATGCCATCATCGCTTCCATGGCGGTGACGCCGCAGCTGCGCGCCAAGGTCGATTTCACCGATCCCTATTACCGCGCGCCGGCGCGGTTCGTGTCACGGCGCGATGCCGCGATGGCCGAAATTCGCCCCGAATATCTGGAGGGAAAGAAGATCGGCGTCGTCGGTGGAAGCGCACACGAGGCCTATCTGAAGGCAATGTTCACCGACGCCGAGATCCGCTCCTACGCCAACGACGACGCGGCGCGGCTGGGCCTAAGGCGCGGCGAGGTCGATTTCATCTTCGGCGACGCGATCTCGCTGGCGTTCTGGATCAACGGCACCGATTCCGGCGACTGCTGCGCCTTCTCGGGCGGACCGTTCGTCGAGAGCCGCTATTTCGGCGAAGGCATCGGGATTGCCGTGCGCAAGGGCAACGATCTGCTGCGGCAGGCGCTGAACTGGGCGCTGTTCAGGGTTTGGGAAAAAGGCCGCTACACCGATCTGTGGCTGCGCTATTTTTCGGTGAGCCCGTTCTGATATCCCAAACTTGTCATTCCGGGATGGTGCGTTAGCACCAGACCTCAGATGTGCAATTGCACATCGGGGAATCTCGAGATTCCGGGTTCGATGCTTCGCATCGCCCCGGAATGACGGCTATACTACTGATTTCCGCGGCCGGAGACCCGCTCTCAATGTCCACGATCGATCTTGCCGCCGGCGCCGCCGATCTACGCGCGCTTGCCGAACAATCCAACGCCTGGCCGTTCGAGCAGGCGAAAGCGATTGTGGCGCGGCTGAAGAAGAATCCGAAGCACGAGGTGCTGTTCGAGACCGGCTACGGGCCGTCGGGCCTGCCGCATATCGGCACTTTTGGCGAGGTCGCGCGCACCACCATGGTGCGCCATGCGTTCCGTGTGCTGACCGAAGACAAGATCAAGACCCGGCTGATCGCGTTCTCCGACGACATGGATGGCCTGCGCAAGGTGCCGGACAACGTGCCGAACAAGGAGCTTTTGGAGAAGCATCTCGGTCAGCCATTGACGAAGGTGCCTGATCCGTTCGGCACCCATGACAGTTTCGGCGCGCACAACAATGCGCAGCTGCGCGCCTTTCTTGATCATTTCGGCTTCGACTACGAATTCGCAAGCTCGACCGACTATTACGCCTCCGGCAAGTTCGACGCCGCGCTGTTGCGCATGCTGGATCGGCTGGAAGCCGTGATGGCGATCATGCTGCCCAGCTTGCGCGAAGAGCGCGCGGCGAGCTATTCGCCGTTCCTTCCGATCTGTCCGCGCACCGGCATGGTGCTGTATGTGCCGATTGTGGCCCATGACGTGAAGGCCGGCACGATCTCGTATGTCGATCCCGACACCAAGGAGCCGGTCACGCTGCCGGTGACCGGCGGGCATTGCAAGCTGCAATGGAAGCCGGATTTTGCGATGCGCTGGTTTGCGCTCGGCGTCGACTATGAGATGTCCGGCAAGGACTTGATCGATTCAGTAAAACTGGCGGGCAAGATCTGCACCACGCTCGGCGGCACACCGCCGGAGGCGTTCATTTACGAGCTGTTCCTCGACGAGCACGGCCAGAAGATTTCAAAGTCCAAGGGCAACGGGCTCACGATCGACGAATGGCTTCGCTACGCCTCGCCGGAATCGCTGTCGCTGTTCATGTATCGCGAGCCGAAGGCGGCGAAACGGCTGCACTTCGACGTGATCCCGCGCAATGTCGACGACTATCAGCAATTCCTGGAGGGCTTTCCGCGCCAGGACGGAAAGCAGCAGCTCGCCAATCCGGTCTGGCACATCCATGCCGGCCATCCGCCGAAGGCCGACATGCCCGTGACGTTCCAGCTGTTGCTGACGCTGGTGTCGTCGTCGAACGCGGAGAATGCCGAAACGCTGTGGGGTTTTATCGGCCGCTATCGCCCGGGCGTCACGCCGCAAACCCATCCCAAGCTCGATGCCATGGTCGGCTACGCCATCAACTACTATCGCGATTTTGTAGCGCCTACGAAAAAATTCCGCGAGCCGACCGCTGGCGAGCGCGCCGCATTGCAGGATCTGCGCGATGCGCTGTCGCAACTGCCGGCGACCTCGACGGCCGAAGAGATCCAGAACGTGGTCTACGAGATCGGCCGCCGCGAGCCCTTCCTCGATAAAAAGATAGCCAAGGACGGCAAGCCCGGCGTCTCGCTCGACTGGTTCAACATGCTCTACCAGGTCTTGCTCGGCCAGGAGAAGGGCCCGCGCTTCGGCTCCTTCGTCGCGGTCTATGGCATTGCGAATGCGGTTAACATGATCGACGGCGCGCTGGCGCGGTCCGGGTAGTCTCATTGCTCAGAGGGTGGTTTGCCTCGGGCAGGGTCATCGCTGATCGCGCATGCAAGCGTGAGCAGCATGCGATTGAGCGGCGTCGGCAGGCGATGCAGCTCGCCGGCGGCCACCACTGCGCCCGTTAGGGCTTCGATCTCAAGAGGTCGCCCGGCCAGCCGATCGAAATACATCGAGGTGCCGGCGGCGGGCGGATAGGTGAGGAGCGTCGCCAGCAATTGCTCCGATTCATCCGCGGGGAGCCGCGCGCCATCGGCGCGCCCGATCGATGCCGCCTCATCGAGGATGGCAAGGCAGAGCGCCTGGACGTCTTCGCGCCGGAACACCGCCTGTCGTTGAAGGGTGAGCGCCGTGATCGGGTTGGCTATCGTGTTGAGAAGCAGTTTTCTCCAGGCCAGCGTTTTGAAATCAGGGCTGCGAAGGATCCGCATCGAGGTGCCATCGAGAAGGCTTGCGAATGCCTGTCCGTCCGGATCGTCGGCGACGGCAAAGTCATGCTCGCCGGCGCGTCGGAAGCGGACGCGATCGGGGCCAAGGCGCTCGCCATTGTAGTAGACGATAGTCGGGACGACGCTCGCCTGCCCGACGAACGGCGCCAGTCGATCCGCATGACCGATGCCGTTTTGCAGCACGGCGAGGCGCGTCTGCGCCCCGCAGAGCCGCTGCAGCCATGGCGCGCAGGATGGCGTGTCGTGCGCCTTGGTGCACAACAGAACCCAGTCGCACGGCTCTGCCCGGTTGGGGTCGGTCAGGGCGCGAATTGGAACCTCGATTGTGCCTTCTGCGCGCTCGACGATGAGCCGCTCAATGGGGCGCCTGAGACAGGCGACGATATCGTGGCGATCGACCGAGCGGAGCAATCCGGTAATCACGCCGCCGATGCTGCCAAGGCCGATGATGGCAACGCGCGTTCGTTCTTGACCTTGAGCGTTATCGGCAAAGGACATGAGCTTGCAAACCTCCGCGGACCTTGCTGTAGAGCCGGCATCGACAACGGTATTGGCTAAAATTGCAGTAGCGGTGCTGCGGCGTCGGGGTGGCTCGATCAGTTCGCCCGCGCGGCCTCTGCGAATTGCAATGGCGTGATTCCGTAGCAGCGTCTGAAGTGCTTGGTGAGCGCGCTTTGGTCGCAGAATCCCGCGGCCAGCGCGCTCTCGGCGAGAGGACATCCGCGCCGGAGGCGGCGGCAGGCGGCATTCAGCCTGACGTGGATCAGATAGGCGTGCGGTGTAAGCCCGATGGTGCGTTTGAACAGCCCGATCAGCTGAAAGCTCGTGAGCCCGGCGAAGCCCGCAAGATCATCAAGACGTAGATTTTCCGCATAGCGTGCCCGCATCAGCTCGATGATCCGGTTGAAGGTGGTTCGGTCTTGCGCCGCGCGCTCGGGGCGGCCGACGCCGCTGCCGTATCGCTGGAACAACATGCCGAAGGCGTCGACGACGATCTCGTCCGCGCTGAAATCGTCACGTTCTGCCTCGAAGGCGCGGTGCAGGCGGCAGAATCGTTCTATCACCTCGATATCATTGACCATGTTCCGCATGAAATAAGGTGCGGCCTCGACGCCCAGTGTATGGGCGACGGCGTCGATCGCCGGTCGGGTAAGATAGAATGCGCGATAGATCCACCTCTCGCTGTCGCCCATTCGTGCCGATTGCCGTTCCTCCGGGTTGGAGACGAACAATGTGCAAGGACCGACTTTCTCCGCGATGCCCCGGCTCTCGATTTCGGCGCCGCCGGCTTCGGTAACCGCGATCACGAAGGCGTCGTGCGTATGCGGGCCGTATTCGTGGGTGGTGAAATCCGCGCGCAGCAGGCTCATGCCGGGAATGCGCTTGTCTTGCCAATAGGCGGTATGATTTCCGGTGTTTCGGCGCGCCATCTCAGCAAGCCTCCGCCATTCCCAATGCCTGCCGCAGCCGCCCGCCTCTTGGCGCCGCATCATCGCACCAATGCGGCGGTGAGGCCGCAAATCGAGATGGGAGGCCCGCGGCAATTTCAACCAATAAATGGTCAAAATAGGATAAGATATTGCCACAACAAGAAGCGTCCGGGCCCCCCGCTGTGGCGGCGATGCGGGCGACTCCGCCTCAAGAGGGAGCAAGCTGATGCAGTTCAGGGTTTCGCCGAAGACGCTTTCTGAATGCAGCGCCGAGGAATGGCAGGCGCGCCTCGATCTCGCGGCCGCCCATCGGCTCGCCCACATGCATGGCTTCAGCGAAGGCATTTTCAACCATTTGACCCTGGTGGTGCCGGGCCGCATCGACCGCTACTACCAGATCCCGTTCGGGATGCATTGGTCCGAGGTGACGGCCTCTTGCTTCATGGAGGTCGGCATCGACGACGGTCTGGTCAAAAGCGGCGCCGGTGACGTCGAGCGCTCCTGCTTCTGCATCCACGCGCCGATCCACAAGGCGCTGCCGCAGGCGAAAGCCGTGTTTCACACTCACATGCCCTATGCCAGCGCGCTGACGCGTCTGGAAGACCCGCGCATCAAGGAGATCGGCCAGACCGAGGTCGGGATGTCCGGCGAGATTGCCTATGACGATGAGTACACGGGGCCCGCGCTCGATCCGGCGGAAGGCGCGCGCCTGGCGCGCGTCATCGGCGACAAGTCGATCCTGTTCATGGCCAATCACGGCATCTCGACGGTCGGCGAGACCGTCGCCGACGCCTATGACCGGCTTTATTATATCGAGCGCGCCGCCCAGGTTCAGATCTACGCGATGTGGACCGGCCAGCCCTTGAAGAAGTTGCCTGAGCCCGTGGTCGAAAAGACCAAGCGGACGATCGGCGGCGACAGCCTGTACAATCCGGCTCCCGCCCAGCGGCATTTCGATGCGTTGAAGCGCATCCTCGACCGCAAGGAGCCGGATTACGCGTCGTGAGCGGATCGCAATTTCAGCCAATACAGGTTTGAGAGCGATCACGATACTCGGCTGAGAAGCCCGGCGAGTGCAGGCGATCGCTGCTTTGTGCGTCCGGATCATCCCAGACGAGGGCGAGGCGTGCTCAACCAACGACAGCAGGACGTTCGTGAACTGGCGCGCCAGTTTGCACAGCGAGAACTCTTGCCCGGCGCTGCGGCGCGGGATCGGGAAGCGCGGTTTCCGAAAGATGCCTTCGCCAGGATGGCGGAACTGGGCCTGATGGGCATGCTGGTGCCGACAGAATTCGGCGGCATGGGCGTCGATCACGTTAGTTACGTGCTCGCGATTACCGAAATCGCGGCGGCAGATGGCGCGGCATCGACCGCGCTGCAGGTGCATAACGGTCTGACCTGCATGGCGATCCTCAAATACGGCACAGTGGAGCAAAAGCATCGGTTTCTCAGGCCTCTGGCTGAAGGCAAGCAGCTTGGCGCGTTTTGCCTCACGGAGCCGGAGGCCGGCTCGGACGCCGCCGCGATCGCGACGCGCGCGCAGCGCGCTGGCAGCAAGTTCGTCCTCAACGGCGTCAAGCATTTCATCACATCAGGCAGCCACGCCGAAATTGTCGTGGCGTTCGCGGTAACCAACCCGAATGCGCAGAAAAAGCGAATTTCAGCTTTCATCGTTCCGACCAGGGCGCCGGGCTATCTGGTCACGCGCGTCCAGCACATGATGGGCCAGCGATCCGGCGATCACTGCCAAATCGCGTTCGAGAATTGCGAGGTGTGCGCGGATCAACTGGTCGGTGACGAAGGGCAGGGATTGGAAATCGCTCTGTCCAGTCTCGAGCTTGGCCGTCTTGGCGTCGCCGCTCAATCGCTCGGAATGGCCAGGGCCGCGTTTGATGCTGCTCTTGCCTACGCGAAACGGCGTCGAACGTTCGGACGAGCCATCATCGAGCACCAGGCGGTGTCCTTTCAGCTCGCGGACATGGCGACATCGCTGCAAGCCGCCGAGCTCATGGTGCTGCATGCCGCTCGTCAGCGCGACTCTGGCCGCCCGTCCATGAACGAGAGTTCGATGGCCAAGCTGTTCGCCGCTGAGGTGGCAGAGAAAATCTGCAACAGCGCAATCCAGATTCATGGCGGCTACGGCTACCTCGACGATTGCCCTGTCGAGCGGATTTATCGCGACGTTCGCGTCTGCAAAATTTACGAGGGCACCTCCGAGATCCAGCGGTTGGTCATCGGGCGGCACCTGGCGTCGGAGCAAGGATTCGTCAGTTCAGGAGGATGACATGATTGCCCGCACTTGGCATGCAACCGCGACACGCGAGCAGGCCTCGACCTACCAATGTCACTTCGCGACCAAAGTGGTCCCGCATCTCAAGGCAATCGCCGGATACAGAGGTGCTTCCTTGCTGCGCCGTGACATCGATGGCGGTGTCGAATTTCTCGCAGTGACGCTGTGGCATTCCTTGGACAGCATCCGGGCATTCGCTGGCTCCGATCCTGAAAAAGCTGTCGTCGATCCGGAGGCCCAGGCCGTCCTGACGAAGTTCGATACGGTCGCCGGCAATTATCAAGTGGCGCATAGCGACGACCGAACTTGCGGGCCCCGGTAGGGGCCAGGCAGAGGGAGCGTCGGTCGCGCCCGCCCGATGTGACGCGCTTGGATTTGTTGAAGGTGGTGGGGTCGAGCCCTGCGCGTTTGGCAAGCCCGGAAGCCAACAGCCCGGCGCGCCCAGCCGGCCGGTCCCGCGCCGTCCAGATCTGGTCGTGGCTCGATATTCCCGGCGTTTTCGGGTGCTTGACCATCGGTTTCGAGGCGACAAGCCGCCATAGGAATTATTCCCTCGATCAACCGGCTTTTGTGGAGCACAGCTCGCGACCGAAGCCCTTGAGTTGGGCATGGTGCGCCGATACGGTCGCGGGGCTGGCCTTAAACCCCAAGAGCAAGCGTGCCCAGGATCTATAAAATTTGTTCCGCTCCCGCCTGGCGCGAGGCCGAGCGGCAGGGCTCGTTTCGGGGCAGCGCCGACGATGCGCGCGACGGCTTCATCCATTTCTCTTCCGCCTCGCAGGTCGCAGAAACCGCGAGGAAGCATTTCTTCGGCGAGCCAGGCTTGCTCCTGATCGAGGTCGATGCCGACGCGCTCGGCGAGCGGCTGCGCTGGGAGCGGTCGCGCAACGACGAATTGTTTCCGCATCTCTATGGTGAGCTCGACCTCGGCGCGGTCCGCGCCGTGCTCAACCTGCACGCGCGCGCCGACGGCACTCACGACATCCCGGAGCTAGCGCCGTGATCCGCGCCTTCGACGCCTTCTCGCTGCCGCTGCTGCGCTGGCTCGATCCGGAGGATTCCCATCGTCTCGCGATCCATGGCCTGAAATTGCTGCCTCCGGTGCGGCCGCGGCCGGACGATGCGAAACTGGCCGTGCGCGCGTTCGGCCTGAACTTTCCCAATCCGATCGGCATGGCCGCGGGCTTCGACAAGAACGCCGAGGTGCCGGATCCGCTATTGCGGCTCGGGTTCGGCTTTGTCGAGATCGGCACGGTGACGCCAAACCCGCAAACCGGCAATCCGCGGCCGCGATTATTTCGCCTCGAGCGTGACGAAGCCGTCGTCAATCGCATGGGCTTCAACAATGACGGGGCCGATGCGGTATTGCGCCGGCTCGCCGCGCGCGCGCATCTCGGCGGCATCGTCGGCGTCAATGTCGGGGCGAACAAGGATTCGCCCGATCGCGTCGCCGATTACGTCAAGCTGATCGAGACGTTCGCGCCGGTCGCGAGCTATTTTACGGTCAACGTGTCGTCGCCGAACACGCCGGGCCTGCGCAATTTGCAAGCCGCCGCGGCCCTCGACGATCTGCTCGCGAAAGTCATCGATGCGCGCGAACGCGTGCGCGAGAAGGCCGGCGACTCGCCGGTGCTGCTCAAGATCGCGCCTGATCTCAGCCTCACCGAACTCGACGATGTCGTACAGATCGCGCGCTCGCGCCGGGTCGACGGCATGATCGTCGCCAATACCACGCTAGCGCGGCCGCCGACCTTGCGCGAACAGACCCGGGCGAAAGAGCAGGGCGGCCTGTCCGGCCGTCCGCTGTTCCGCTTGTCGACGCGGATGGTGGCGGAGACCTATGTGCGCGCCGAGGGCGCGTTTGCGCTGGTCGGCGTCGGCGGCATCGACACCGGCGGTGCGGCGCTGACGAAAATCCGCGCCGGCGCCAGCCTGATCCAGCTTTATTCATCGCTGGTGTACAAGGGACTTAGCCTGGTCGACGATATCAAGCGCGATCTGGCCTCGACGCTGCTGCGCACCGGACGGGATCAGCTGTCGGAAATCGTCGGCGCCGATGCCGCGACGATCACCGCCGAGGATTGGCCGCTGTAGGATGGGTTGAGCCAAGCGAAACCCATCACTTTTGTTGAAGTTGCTGATGGGTTTCGCTGAGTTTATCATCGGGCGCGCATTCGCGCGTTGGCTCAACCCATCCTACAAGCTATCCGCGAATCTCAGTCTGTGGAGAGTCCCCCTCATCCCGACCTTCTCCCCGCGGGCGGGGAGAAGGAGAAGACTGACCTCTCATGTCTTGAAAGAAGCCTTTAACAGCCAGGGATAGCGCAGCGCCTCCAGCCCGCCGCGCGCGGCGTAATGCACCAGCAGCGCGCCCCACAGCCCGGCATTGCCGAACGGGCGCAACGCCAGCCAGGCGCCGAAGAAAATCACCAGCGAGGCCACCATCAGATTGCGCATGTCGCGCGCCCAGGTAGCGCCGATATAGACGCCGTCGAAGCCGAAGGCGAAAACGGCGAGCAGCGGCGAGGCGCTGACGAAGATCAGATAGAGGCGCGCGTTGTGGCGGACGTCCTGGCTTGCGGTCATGACGTCGATCAGGACCGGGCCGAACAGCGAGAATACGGCAGCCACGGCGAGAGCAAACACCATGCCCCAGAGCACCACCAGCCGCGTCGCGCTGGAGAAGCCGGCCCGGTCGCGCGCGCCATAGGCGCGGCCGCATAATTGCTCGGCGGCGTTCGCAAGGCCGTCGAGGAAGAAGGCGCTGACCAGGAGGAAATTGTTCAGCACCGCGTTGGCGGCGAGCGTCACATCGCCGGTGCGAGCGCCTTGTGCTGCGAAAAACAGCCATACCGTGATCAGCGCGGCGGTGCGGATCATGATGTCGCGGTTGACCATCAGCATGCGCATCAATTTGGTGCGCTCGAGCAGCCTCGCGCGCGGCACCGCCAATCCGCCATCCGAAAGTCGCCGCGCGATCAGGACGCCGAGCAGGAGCCCGGCCGCTTCCGCGAGCACGGCGGCGATCGCCGCGCCCGCGATCCCGGCCTTGAACACCAGCACCAGCAGCACGGTTGCAAGCGCGTTGATGACGTTGATAGCGACCTGTGTCGTGAGCGCCAGCTTCGCGCGCGCCTGGCCGATCAGCCAGCCGAGCACGACGTAATTGGCCAGCGCGAACGGCGCCGACCAGATCCGGATGGTGAAATAGGTCTTGGCGGCGCGCCTGACGCCTTCGCTGCCGCCCATCGCCTCGAGCAGGATGCCGGCGAGCGGCATCTGCAGCGCGATCAGGCCACAGCCGATGATGCCTGCGACGATGAATCCGCGCACCAGGATGGCGCGCAATTCCTGCACTTCGCCCGACCCGAGCGATTGCGCCGTGAAAGCCACTGTGCTCATGCGCAGGAAGGCGAACAGCCAGAACAGGCAATCGAAGATCACCGACGCCATCGCGACGCCGCCGAGCAGCGCGGCGTCGCCAAGCCGGCCGATCGCCGTGGTCGAGACGATGCCGATCAAGGGCGTAGTTAGGTTCGCGACCATCGCGGGGCCGGCGATGGCGAAGACCTGCGCGGTCGTGACTTTGGATGACGGGTGTGGTGCGTGCATGTCTATAGTTCGACGACCATGCCGTCATGCGCGGCGGTATGGTCGATCGTATCCAGCCGTCCGAGCATGTCGTCGCTCATATGCGTCAGGATCAGCCGCTTCGGCCTGATCTCGTCAAGATGCGCCTGAAGCGTCGTCAGGCTGAGGTGATTCCTGACGATCTTGTCGTAATAATAGCTTTCCGCAATGAACAAGTCGGCATCGCGCGCGAGCGGAACAAGCGTGTCGGTCCATTCGGTATCGGCGCTATAGGCGATGACGCGCCCCTCGGCTTCGATCCGATATCCGAGAAACGGTCCGCCGGATTCGCCATGCACGACGGAATAGGGCGTGACGTTGACCGCGCCGAAGCTGCGGGTTTGCTCCGGCTCGAGCGAGACGACCGAAAGCTCAAAGCGCTGCCTGGTTTTCGAGGAATGCTCGAACAGCGCTTCCATCACTTGGCCGAGCCGCATTTCGATTCCTGCGGGACCGGCGATGACCAGCGGGCGGGTGCGGCGGGAAAACTGCGCGTCGAGCAGCAGGAAGGGCAGGCCGGCGAAATGATCGCCATGGAAATGCGTGATCAGGACCAGGTCGATCGCATCGCGCGCGATGCCGAGCCGCTTCAGCGCCGGCAGCGACGAGGCGCCGCAATCGATCAGGAAATTGACGTGGGCGCCGGCGACATGGAAGCAGGTGTTGGACCGGCCGCCAGAGCCGAGCGCGTCGCCACAGCCGACAAAGCGTAATTGCATTGGCTGTGGCCCACTTCGGAACAGCTATCGGCCGCGCGGCGCGCTGAACAGCCGCGACAGGAACCAGATCGGCAGCACGATTACCGCGCCGAGCAGGAAGTAGCGCCACAGCCCATTGATGGCGTCAAAGCCGAGATCCCACAGACGCTGGAACAACAGGCGGATGCTGTTGACGATATTCCAGGGGTCGAATCCGATCGCGGCGAGCACCACGCCGACCAGGATCGACAGCAGCGCCAGCCGGAACGCGACCGCCAGCGGCGAGCCGCCGAGAAAGCGGTGCAGGCCGTCATTGCTTGCCGGCAAGTCTCTGACATCGTTGGCCATGTTGGTCTCCTCGCGGATTCGCGTTGCCGATACTACTACGGCGAGCAGCACATGG